>Ga0335398_10004663_pt1 | contig 18836 bp, 13 predicted proteins | sample BON03_FD_205742 | JGI IMG/M metagenome (GOLD analysis project Ga0335398, IMG submission 205742) | Freshwater microbial communities from Lake Bonney liftoff mats and glacier meltwater in Antarctica - BON-03 (spades assembly) (version 2) | ecosystem: Environmental > Aquatic > Freshwater > Ice >... | reverse complement strand
TGATTTTTTTTAAAAATTCTATTTTGGAGTTTAAACGGTTATTGCATCCTAGGGCAATTTTAAAAGTGAAAATGAATGGCGAATTGGTAAGCGCAAAAGTAACTGCACATATCATGGTTTTTTTACTTGTATACCTAATGGTTTTTTGTATTGGAAGTATTTTAATCATGCGGCTTAATGGTGATTTAAACTTGCCTTTTCAAACCTCTTTGGGTGCAGTAGCTAGTTGTTTAGGCAATATTGGGCCCGGTTTGGGAGCAGTTGGGCCGGTTTTTAATTTTTCTGTTTTGCCAGAATCTAGCAAGTTCTTATTGAGCATCATAATGCTTATTGGTAGATTAGAGTTGTTTTCTGTTTTAATAATTGTATCACCTAGTTTTTGGAAATATAATTAAAAATTTTGTTGGTTATAAAAAATCGTTATATTTGCAGCCCTCAAAAAAAGAAATTTTAATTAAAAAATTTCTTTTTTTAATTAACACCAACGGGGTGTAGCGTAGCCCGGTATCGCGCCTGCTTTGGGAGCAGGAGGTCGTAGGTTCGAATCCTGCCACCCCGACCAATAGAATCAAGGGTTTTAGACTTATTTAGTTTGGAACCCTTTTTTATTTGCACACAATTTGCACACAACTTACATTGGAATTACAATAGGACAAGATTGTAAAATTAGTGATTCTTCCAATAAAGTTGTACTTAGGTGGGCGCCTTCTAGCAGTGCTGCTTTTTTTGTTTTAAAAACGTATGGATACCAAGTAGAAAAAACATTAATTTCTAAAGATAAAAAATTTGTAAAAGCCAGTTGGCAGAAAATTGGTGTATTTATGCCTGCTGACAGCTTAATATGGGCAAAAAGAGTAGATACTAGCAATGGCTATCAAGTGATTGCTGCACATTGTGCTTTAGCAAAAATAAACGCACCATTGCCTCAAAATCCAAATTTTGATGAACTAATGCAACGCAATAATGAAGAGAAAAATTTGCATGGATTCGCTTTAGTTGCTGCTGATTTTGATACAACAGCTGCAAATTTATTGGGGTTAAGGTTTGAAGATAAAAATATTGAAAAAGATGCTGTTTATGGTTATCGTATTAAGTCGCTAGCACCAAATAATATATTGCAAATTGAAGGTTCTGAAACCTTTGTTTTAACTACTTTAGAAGCTGTGATGGTGCCCCCTTCCCTTGAAGAATTTGGGTTAGAAAGAACTATTTTAATCAATTGGTACAATCAATTGCATAAAAATTATTTTACAGGTTATTATTTAGAAAAAGGCGATGCAAAGGGTGAAAATTTTAAACGTTTAAATAAAAATCCTATGACCCGATTATACGATCCATCTAATCCAAACGGACAAGATTTGTTTATGTACAAAGATTCGGTGGAAAAAAATTATGTGGTCTATAGCTACCGTTTAACAGGCATAAATGCCTTTGGCGAACTTTCTTTACCTGGGCCAATTGTTTTTAGTTATGGAAGAGATAGAACTGCGCCTGAAGCGGCTTATGAAGTAACAGCCTCAGATGTTTTAGGTAAATATTTAGATATTAAATGGAAAAAAGATGTTTATGAAAAAGATTTTGTTGGGTTTAATGTATTGCGAGGCAATGATTATAAAGGGCCTTTTGAAATTATCAATGAAAAACTTTTACCCAAAGGCACTGTATCTTTTTTAGATAAAAAACCAGATGCAATGGCAGGAGGTTATTATAAAATAGAGGCTTTAGATACTGCTGGCAATCAAGCATGGTCTTTGGGTGTTCATGGTTTTTTAATTGATAGCATTCCGCCTGCCAAACCCAAAGGGCTAAAAGGAACTATCGATACCAATGGCGTTGTAACACTGAATTGGAATTTAGGACCCGAGCAGGATATAAAAGGCTATAGAATTTATTATGCCAATCAAATAGACCATGAGTTTACTGTTTTGACAGGCTATTTGCATCAAGACACTATTTTTACTGATACCATTTCTCTAAAAACCATGACCGAAGATATTTTTTATCAAATTGCTGCCTCAGATAGACATTTTAACCACTCAGAAAGATCGGAAATAATAAAACTCCAGAAGCCCGACACCATTGCTCCTGTTAAACCCATGTTTAGCAATATTTTGGTTACCGATACAGCCGTTTATTTAAGTTGGATACCAAGCTCAAGTTTAGATGTTATAAAACATAATATTTATAGAAAAATGGGCGAAGGTCAATTTACATTATGGAAATCAGTCGATGGAAAAATTATTACACAGTTAATTGACGAGGATGTAAAAATTGGACAAATTTATACTTATAAAATTGAAGCAATTGATGATGTAAATAATAGCAGTGGTTTTCCTGCCGAGGTAAGCGGAAAAATATATGATGTAGGAAAACGTCAAGCCATAAAAATGGTAAAAGTAGTTTATAATAAAGAAACAAAAAGAAATATCATTACTTGGGAATATCCATTGTCAGATAAATACCATTATATTATCTATCGTTCTTATAACGAAAGTACTTTTAGAATTTATAAAGCTGTTGATGGCGATAAATTAAGTTATGAAGATTGGGATTTACTTGGAAAAGGCACCTATACCTATGCAGTAATGGCTTTTTATAAAGATGGTGGAAGCAGTGGATTAAGTCAAAAATTGTCCATAGAAGTTAAATAAGTATATTGATTGTAAATCATTTAAAGCCTTATATTTGTAATATGAAAACCAAAGTTGTAATCTCTGTTTTTGCTTGCTTTTAGTTTGCAGTTTTTTTTATTGTGTAATATAAAAATTCTCAAAATACGATACTAAACAAACATACCGTAAATACCGCGCTTAATAATTTAGACAATCCGTCTTTGCAACAACGCGTTGCCTTAAAATTATTTTAAAGATGCCTTGACAGAAAATAGAATTGCTGAATTAAAGAAACTATCATATCCGTATAAAAATTTGTTTTAAAAATATGTTAATTGATATCGGTTATTACCAACATTAGAGGGCTATTTTGCAATTAACGTTGCTTAAATTCAACATTACTAAAAAATAATTTTTATTTTTCTAATAAAAAATGTATCTTTGTGGAGTAAACTAAACATTAAGGCATAATTTTTAATTCAATGACGGAAATAAACAACAATATTTATAAAGCTAATACAGATAAAGCGGTTTTAGTTAAAATTGGAGAATTTGTAAAACACAGCCGTTTAAAAATAAATAAAACACAGGTTCAATTGGCTGCCGATGCAGGTATTAATCGCAGTACACTCATAGAGTTAGAAAACGGTAATGGAGCTAATGTGCTTACTTTTGTTCAGGTAATGCGCGCATTGGGTCAGCTAGATTTTTTTAAATCTTTAGAGGTTCAATCAGAGCTTAGTCCTATGATGCTTGCCGAAATGCAGGCAAAATATAATCGCAAGCGCGCTTCAAAAACAAAAACCACAACAGTGAAAAAATCAGATTGGTAAAATAGTATGATAACCACGGCTTTTATACATATTTGGGGCGAAAGGATTGGGGCCATTGCCTGGAATGAAACAACTGGATTGGGGAGTTTTGAGTTTGATAAAAATTTTTTACAAGCTGAATTAAACGTAAGTCCTTTAAAAATGCCAATTTCCTTAGCTAGTGGACGCATTTTTTCATTTCCAGAAAATAGAAATAACAATACTTTTAAGGGTTTGCCTGGCTTATTGGCCGATGTATTGCCCGACAAATATGGCAATAGCATAATTAATGCTTGGCTGCAAAAGAACAATAGGCCTGCAAACAGTTTAAATCCAGTGGAAATGCTCTGTTTTATTGGAAATAGGGGAATGGGTGCTTTGGAGTTTGAACCCAATAACCCTAAAACAGAAAACAAAAATACGGACATAGAAATTGGCAGTTTGGTAAGTATTGCTGAGCAAATTCTAAAAAATAGAATTCAGTTTAATGCAAACCTAAGCAAGGAGGATGAAAAAGGCTTGCATGATATGTTAAAAATAGGCAGTTCGGCAGGAGGAGCAAGGGCAAAAGCAGTAATTGCATACAATCCTAAAAACGGAAAAGTAAAAAGTGGCCAAGCCAATGTTCCCAAAGGGTTTGAACATTGGTTAATTAAATTTGACGGTATTTCAGATCAGCAATTTGGTGCAAGTATTGGTTACGGAAGAGTGGAAATGGCCTATTATTTAATGGCAAAAAATGCAGGTGTAGAGATGTCGGAATCAAAATTATATGAAGAAAACGGCAGAGCTCATTTTATGACCAAACGGTTTGATAGAGTGGGCAATGAAAAAATACATTTACAGAGTTTTTGTGCTTTGCAGCATTTTGATTTTAATGAAGTAAATCTTTTTAGTTATGAGCAATTATTTGAAACCATGCGATTATTAGGCTTGCCTTACATTGCTGCCAGCCAAATATTTAGGCGAATGGTATTTAATGTAATGGCAAGAAACTGCGATGACCACACCAAGAATTTTGCTTTTTTGATGGACAAAAACGGGAATTGGAATTTATCGCCTGCTTTTGATATTTGCCACGCATACAGACCTAACAGCGCATGGGTTAGTCAACATGCCTTGAGCATTGGTGGCAAAAGAAAAGATTTTGTAATGCAGGATTTTATAAGTTTAGCCAATGCCATGAACATTAAAAAACCATTAGAAATTATTGAGCAGGTAAAACAGGCAGTTTCCCGTTGGGGGCATTTTGCAAAGTTAGTTGAGGTGGATAAAGTTTTAACTAAAGCTATTGAAAGTACTTTAACCCTGATTACGCATTAGAGATTCTACTTGCAGTCAAAACTTCTTCAAAGACAAGAGTTTTATCTATTTTAATTCTTAGAATAGAACTACTGTTCTCGCCAATTAAAATTTTGCAACCCCATTTGTGTTTATAGCGTTTTTGACTGACATCGAGAACTTTAAATGCGTAATCAGGTTTACTGAATTATAGGCAATAAGTCAATTTTCCTGCCGAATATTCAGCCAAAGCTACTAAATATTCATTTAACGCAAAATTAATTTAAACTTAATTTAATTTCGTACTCAATAATTACAAAATGAAAAAAATATATTTACTTTTAACCCTCGTTTTTACCTTCTATCTTGTTGCTCAAGGAAACGACAACATTAAATACTGTAATGCCGATACCATCAATACTTACGAGTACATTGTTGGTTCGTCTTTTAAACAAATTAGTAAAAGAGAAATTTATACCTATAACAAAGGCAATAATGTAGAATACCTAAATCAAAAATGGAATGAAAGTACTTTAGAATTTGACAATTTTGGCAAAAATACGTACCAATATAATGGCAATGGAGACAGAACAGAATCTTTAGTTCAAAAATGGGATGTAATGGGTAAAAAGTGGGTAAATTCTAATATGTATAAATTTACTTACAGTAATAAAAATTATAAAGAAATTGAAAGAAGTTATTTTATTTGGCAAGTGGCAACCAATAAATGGCGACATAACAATCGAAATTTAACCGAATATGATGTCGATGATAATATGACTTCTTATTCATCTGAAAATTACATTACCAAATTTGACACCTTAGGGTTTTCTAGTAGACAGCTTAACACATATTACAGCACCAACAAATTGAAGCAAATAGAATATCAAAATTTTGATCAAACCTTAGTTGATTGGGTAAATGCGAACTTAGTTAATTATAATTATGATGCCAATAATTTGTTGATAGAAAATGCTACTAAAAGTTGGTCTACAACCCTAAATGCTTATGTAAATAATAATAGAAGAACAAACCAATATGATGCTAATAATCTAGAATTAGAATCTAAAGTTGAAGTATGGAATCCAACGCTTGGGGTTTTTGTAAACAGAAATTTAATTGTATCAATTTATGGCAATAAAAACACACGCGTGAAAGCATATCAACTAGAATGGAACATCACTTTTAATGTTTGGGATAGCTTTAGCAAAACCGAATATTTTTATAATGCAAATTTAAAAACAGATTCTGCGCTTGCTTATTTATGGAATATTACGGGCCCATGGACAAAATGGAATAAGACACTATATACTTATGATTTAAGAGGAAGCTTAACCAATAGATTGGAATTAGATTGGAATAGCAGAGACAATCAATATCAAAATAGGTATAAAACAAAATATGATTATAATAAGGACACTTTTTTAATTGCAGAAGAAACCTTCTCTAGATGGGATGCCTCTTTAAATGATTATGAAAATAAATCGAGAATTGAATACAGTTGCCCTGAGAATAAAAACACTGGCTTATTAAATATTGAAAATGATTTATTTTCTATATTTCCAAACCCTACAACAGGAAATATTTTAAATGCCAAGGTTTTAAATCCTACTTTTTATGAAATTTACACTGCCATGGGAACTTTAGTAAGCGATGGTTTTTTTGAAAAAGGAACCAATTCCATTGAAATATCAAGGTTTACAAAAGGCATCTATTTTATAAAAACACAAACAAGCACACAAAAAATAATAATTCAATAAAAATATGAAAACAATTACATTAAAAAGCCATTTAAAAGCTTTATTAGCAATTTTTTTAATTGCCCTAACCCTTGGTTGTAAAAAAGAAGAAGAAAACAAGCCAGAACAAAAACCTGTAGAAATTAATGCTGATATTAATGCCGCCACAGTTTGGAAAAACATTGTTGACGACCCATCAAAACCAGATTACATCATAAAAAAAGCCCAATTGCAGGTTAACGAAGCATTAACCATAGAGGCTGGCGTTGTGGTAGCTTTTGAAGCCGATGGCATGATGCGTTTGCCTGTAAACACCAAAGGCTTTATTTTAGGAAAAGGCACTGCTGCAAACCCAATTAGGTTTACGGGCGTGGTACAAACCCCTGGATATTGGAGAGGCATTTTGATTCTTAGCCCTGATGATAGAAACGAATTTGACCATTGTATTTTTGAAAATGGCGGAAGTGCTGCAATGCAAACATTTGTGCCTTTGAGCAATTTGGCAATATTTACCCAATCTAATGTGAGTGGGAAACTGAGATTAACAAACTGTACTTTTAGAAATTCTGCTGGCTATGGTTTTTATGTTGGTGGAAATGCAATTATAAATACATTTAGCAGCAATACTTTTAGCAACAATACAAGTGCAAGTATTTTAACAACTCCTTCGCAGGTGCAAAAACTTGATAAATTATCGGTTTATAACATTGATAATGGCGCCAAAAGGGTAGAAATAAGTGGCGATGATTTTACTGAATTAACAGAACACACATGGAAAAACTTAGGAACGGGTGTTTTTTACAGAATCAATGGCGACATTAATATACTTTCTGGTTTAAACATTGAAGAAGGTGCTAATTTTGAAATGGCGACTAATGTTATGTTGAGAGTAAAATTTCCATCAGGCTATTTAATTGCCAAAGGAACGGCTCAAAAAATAATTAATTTTCAAGGGGTGGTAAATTCAAAAGGAACTTGGAAAGGTATTTTATTTAACTCATCGGATACAAGAAACGAATTGAGCTATTGCACCGTGTCCAATGGTGGCGGACAAAGGATGTTTACTGGCTTAAGTGCTGCCAATATTGGATTAATTACCCAATCTGGAAACACAGGTAGAGTAACTGTAACAAATTGCAACATTCAAAATAGCGCAGGTTGCGGCATGGCAAAAGATGCAAGCAGTGTTTTAACAGAATCTGGCAATACCCACACCGGAAACACCGGAAACAATATTTGCAACTAAGAAAATAACAAATTATAACAAAAAATAAATAATAATATCATGAAAAAAACATTTTACATAACAACAATTCTATGCTTATTTGCATCGGTGCAACTAATGGGGCAATGCAGATTAGATACCATTTTACGATTAGATAACGGTGGAGTAAGTCCTAATAAAACACTAAAAGGCAGAACCATTAATGCTTATAAATCGGGTTCAAATACAATAATTGAAACCGAATTGAGCCAAACATATAATAGTTTAAATGGCCAATGGATTAATTCTACCAAGACGGATTACATTTATAACGCATCTAACAAAGTAACCCAAAGAGTAGATCAGAATTGGAACATAATTGCTGGAACTTGGGGAAGTACATCCAAATATGAATACGCTTATTTAAGCGATAATCTAATATTGTATTCTGGTTTTATTTGGAGTTTATCTTCTAGTTCATGGACAAACTCCAGCCAAGAATCTTATACATACAATGGCGACAACCAAGTAACAGAATCTATCTTAAAATTTTGGAACACAGGTGGGAATAGGTTTGTTAATTACCAAAGAAAAACTTTTACATACAATTCTACCACAAAATTGAATATGCTTATATTTGAAGATATTTGGAACACAAGCACCACTGTTTGGGATAAAAAATATAAAACGACAACCAATCGTGGTTTTAATTTAAAACCAATTACAATTAGACGCGATGAGTGGGATGTGGCTTCTATGGCCTACTATTTAGACAATACTAATTATTTGAAATACAATGCCAACGACAGTTTAATTGAAGAAAAATCGGTGGCCTACAATCCTGTTTCATCCAATTATGACTCTTCATTTAAAACAACTTATTGGTATAATACCAATAAAAGATTGGAAGGCAAAGAATTATATAAATATGATTTGTCTAGCCCTGCACCTAGCAAATGGGTTCCAAATAAACTGGAGATTTTTGATTATGCAACAGATGGCAGAGAAACAGCTAAAAACACTTATTTGCAATGGGATGGAGGAAGCAAAGATTACAGATACGAAGGGAGAGAAGAGTACAAATGTTTTCAATCATCAGTTTCTATTGACAAAGTAGCAATTAATCCATCTTTTCAAATTTACCCGAATCCCACGAATAACGAAACCGTGTTTATTGATGCCAAAGAAAAATCTATTTTTACTATCTACAATAGTTTAGGAAAGATAGTGCTTGATGGACAATTAGACCTAGGGAAAAATACTGTTTCACTAAATGGTTTGGTTTCGGGAATCTATTTTCTTTCTGATAATAACAGAACTCAAAAATTAATAATTCAATAAATAATTATGAAAAAATTATTAATAATCTTTTGTTTTTTGATGTCTAATGCAATTTTTGCTGGCGAAGGTGGGCGATATGTAAAATATTGCAATGCAGATACAACATACTCTTATGAATATATTGTTGGCACATCGGTGAAAGAACTAACAGGCAGGGAATTAAACAAGTACAACAACAAAGGCGAAATAATTGAATTTGTTTCGCAAGAGTTTGTTGCGGCAAGCGCTATTTATCTAAATACCAGAAAATCTTTATATATTTATGATGGTAATGCAAACAATACCGAAGAACTCCGTCAAACATGGAACGCAACAAACAATACTTGGGTAAACCAGACTTTAAGTAAATCTAATTACAATTCGGATAACAAAGTGACTGAACGCAGTAATTTCTTTTGGGTTAGTTCAACAAATAATTGGCGTCATGTTTCAAGAGAAAAATATGATTACGATTCCGATAAAAATATTTCGCAATTTGTTCAAGAGCGGCAAGATAATGTAATATTTTTATTAAAATTTGTTGTTAAAAATAATTACTATTATTTGCCTGGCAATAAGCTTAAGCAGCAAATTGTTTATGAATACAATACCACCACTAATTCTTGGGTTAATTTATACAACACTTTTTATTTTTACAATGCCAATAACCGGCTTATGGAGCAGCAAAATCAAGAATGGAATAGCGGAATAAACAATTGGATAAATAGACAAAAAACGACCTATCAATATGATGCTAAAAATAATATGATAGAATATAAAAGTGAAAATTGGGATGCAATGAGCAATTCTTTTGTAAATAGTTCACTTTATTTAACGTGGTACAACACTAATAACGACCCCGCAAAACAAATTAGTCTGCGTTGGTTCCAAATTTGGAATGTGTGGGATAGTATTGATAAAACGGATTTTGTGTACAACGCATTTAAAAAAGAAGAAACCTTGCTGTATTATACTTGGAGTATTGCAATGGAGAATGAATTATAAAAAAGAGAGTGAGTACGATAGCAAAGGCAGTTTAATAGCTGAAAAAAACTTTAACTGGGAGGTTGCTACAAGTCAGTTTGTGAATAGATCTCAAAGAAAATACGAATATAATAACGACACTTTTTTAACAGCCGAAGAAGACCATTACAATTGGAATGCCGCAATGAATAATTACGGCAACCGATCTAGATTTGAATATAGATGCCCTTTTAAACAGAACACCAATATATTTAATTTGGAAAACAATGCCTTTAATGTATTCCCTAACCCAATAGCAGGAAATATTCTGAATATTGTTATGCCCAATGTTTCTAATTATACCATTTATAACATAGAAGGCAAACAATTTATGAAAGGAAGGCTAGAAAAAGGAATAAACACAATAGAGGTTTCTGCGCTGCAAAAAGGTGTTTATTTAATTAAAACTGAGCTTGGCTCACAAAAAATAATTATTCAATAAATAATCATGAAAAAAACCAACATCAAACACTTAGTCAACCATTTTTTTGTCTTAACAGCAATCCTTGTTTCATTTCCAAACCTATGTTTTTCACAAACGCTTCCACCCCGAACGCCTAGTTCATTTAACATTAAGCAATTACATTGCGGACATTCATTAACATCCCCTTTATTTGGGCCATGGCCTGGGCAGTTTGTAGAACTTGTGGCCGATAGTAATGGAAAACAAGGATGGGAAATATTTGGCACTATGATTGGTGCAGCAGATCTTCCTGGTGCTTGGTTAAAAGCACATTGGTCGCAGGTTTTAAACTGGAATAATAAACCAAGAGATAGTTTTTATATGCCAAATTCAGACCCTAGACATCACATTAATAAGTGGGAATTGATGGTTGTAACTGAAAATTTTGACGGTCCTTTAAACTTTGGTTTAAATCAGTCTGAAAAATACTTAGATTCATTTGTAAAAAATACTTGGCAAAATGGAAATAGTGGAAACGGAGCTCCCATTATGCTTTGGACCAATTGGCCAGCTTTAGACGGCACAACCTATTTTGCTGATTTTAAGAAATATGGTTTCTCAGAAAACGCTACCACATACACCGCCTTTCGACAATTGTTAGATTCATTAGAATTTAGGGGAGTAAATGGCAAAGGCGGATGGATTAGGATGCAAGATAATGCAAATGTAAATAGACCATCTGGTGCTCCTCCTGTTTACATCATACCTGGAAACAGAATGATGGCGCGTTTTTATGATGATGTTAAAGTTGGCAAAGTGCCAACAATAACAAACATGAACCAAATTTTACCTGATGGTGTTCATCCCAACCATATTGGAGCTTACATGGTTTCACTTATTCATTATACTTGTATTTTTGGCAAAAGCCCAGTAGGATTATCAAACCAACTGCACTCGAGTGCGCCAGCAATAGATCCTTTGCTTGCAGCTTATATTCAAAATATGATTTGGGATGTGGCAAGTAAATATCCCCGTGCTGGATTGGTAAATAATCAAGGCACAGCTATTGATAATATAAAAACTGTAGATTTTACAGTTTTTCCAAATCCTGCAAATAGCATCATAAACATCTCAAATGTAAATGAAAATACAAGTACTGAAATTTTCCGTTCTACTGGACAACTTATATTAAAATCTAACCTTAAAACTATAGATGTTTCCACCTTTCCTAAAGGCATATACATTATTAAAACAGATAACCTAAGCAAAAAACTAATTATTTATTAACCCATGAAAAAAATTACAATAATTTTAATTGCAACATTAACTTTTGCAGCTTGCAAGAAAAAAACGGATGAACCTGCCAAAAATAATCCAGTTACATCTAAAAAACAACAAATATCTATGCTTGTAGATGGCATACCCTATTCTGTTGCAACAGGCGAAGTAACCGATGATAATATTTATGCTCATATAGCAAATGACAGAAATCGATTTAATTTAAGTGCCTCTAAAGGCGACAAAGATTTTAGTATTACTCAAATACATGCGAAATTAGATACTTTAAACACCATACAAAATAATGGTGTTATTGTATTTTCTCAATGGGAAGATGGGGCTTCTATTTATTCAACCATTGGCAATACAAAAGGGAAAATGAATTATTTAATTTCAAAAAAGAATGAATATGTTACCGGTTTTCACTTGGTTGAAGGTACTTTTTATGGTGTATTATACAATGCGATGAAAACAGATTCTGTGGTGATAAGCAATGGACAAATAAAAATAGTAAATTAATAAATAATCATGAAAAAAATAACATTAATCTTAATTACAATTTTTTGCATTAACATAAACAGCCAAGCGGCCGAGTGCAGAAAAGACACAGTTTTAAGCTATTCTTTTGAGCCAGTTCGTTTGGCAAAAAAAGTGTTTCAAAGGCAAATATTTACATACAACTCTGACAATAACCAAACTGAGGAATTAAAGCAAGCATGGGATACCGCAACCAGATTATGGATTAATGCTAGTAAAACCAACATTAGTTATAATGCAAACAAAGACCAAACGGAACTTTTGACTCAAAATTGGAATACCACTGTCAGTGCATGGATTAACCAAAGCAGGATAAATAATTCATACGATGCTAATAAAAACAAAACACTAGATGTGAGGCAAAATTGGGATGCCACTGCTAATGCTTGGGTAAACACTTTGAAAACTACCGGTGCTTTTAATGCTAAGAATGAAAGAACAGAATTCCTTTCTCAAAGCTGGAGTGTCGTTGACAATGTTTGGGTAAACGGCCAAAAAAATGTTTGGAGCTTTAATAGCAGCGGTATTAGAACTGGATTTATAGTTTATTTATGGAAAATAGCCACCAACGAATGGGGAACGCATGCTAAGAATACTCAAACCATTGGTGTGCATAATTTCATTATAAGATCAATTCGCGAAGATTGGAATGCCAGCGCCAATGCATGGGTTTTTGCTACAGACTATTATTACACCTATGATAGCTTTAAAAACACAACGGATATTTTAGGATATATATGGAACAATCCCACTAATGAATGGCTAAATTACTATAAATCTAAAAGCATTATTAATACTTATAATAATAAAACCGAAGAACTTAATCAATTTTGGGACGGCAGTGATTGGCGAAATAGCTCTAAAAGCACTTTTGAATATAGCAGCAGTAATTTCTTAATAGCTTCTGAAATTTTCGTCAATTGGAACGACATTGAAAAATATTTTAACACCCACACAAGGCAAGAAATTGTTTGTAAAATGATAAGCTTGAATGTGAATAAAATTGCCAAAAGCAATAGTATTGAAATTTACCCCAACCCCAGCAACGGATTTTTTGCCATAAAATCGCAAACAAATATTGACGAAGTAACAGTTTACAATACTTTTGGCGCAATGGTTTTTACTGCTAAACCAACAGAAAACAATGTGCAATTGAATTTAGAAACCAAAGGTATTCATTTTGTAGTAATTAAAAGCAATGGGCAGGTATTTAATGAAAAAGTAATAGTACAATAAATAACCATGAAAAAAATAACACTCATTTTAATCGCAACATTTTACATTGCTATTAACAGCCAAGCGGCTGAATGCAGAAGAGATACCGTAATTAGTTATACTTTTGTTGCTGGTACTGCTGTAAAAAATAAAACGGGAAGGTTCATTTATGCTTATGATGCTAAGGATAATACAACAGAGCAGGTGAATCAATCTTGGAGTTTTGTAACCAATGCTTGGGTGAATACTGCCAAAGTTAATTACACCTATGATGCGCGAAATAATAAGACAAATCAGGTGAATCAAACTTGGAACACTGCCTCCAATGCTTGGATAAATACTTTGAATAATAGTTATATCTTTGATAGCAAAAATAATAATTCAGAACACCTTTACCAGATTTGGAACACGGGCAGCAATGCATGGGTAAATCATAGTATTCGTAATTACTCCTTTGATGCTCAAAACAATAAAACCGAGGATATTAACAAAGGTTGGAACACTATCACTAATACTTGGGTGAATGGTCCTAAAATTTATTACAGCTATGATGCCCGAAATAATAATACCATCAAAGTGTTTCAAAATTGGAACGCTGCCAGCAATGCTTGGATAAATAATTTAAGTAGTAATTATAGCTTTGATAGCAAAAATAACAACACAGAATTTCTTTATCAAATTTGGAATACGGGCACTAACGCATGGAGAAATATTAGTATTTATAATTACACCTTTGATGCCCAAAACAATAATACCGAGGAGATTAGCAAATTGTGGAACACAGCCGCCAGCGCGTGGGATAATGTCAATAAATTTAATTTTACCTTTGATACTCGAAATAATAAGACAAATGAACTTCGTCAAAAATGGAATGTTGGAACCTCTGTTTGGGTAAATAATGTTAGCTATAATTACACTTTTGATAGCAAAAATAATAACACAGAATACCTAACCCAAATTTGGAATACGAGCACTAGCGCATGGGTAAATGAAGATAAATATACTTACATTTACAATGCCAACAACAAGAAAACAGATTTGTTGGAGCAAGAATGGAATACTACTGCTAGTGTATGGGTAAATGCCGATAAGAGAACTTATATTTACGATGGCAAGCAAAATAATATTGAAGAACAAGTCCAATTGTGGGTTGCCGCTTCCAATGTTTGGCAAAACTGGTATCGAGATTTATATGAATACAATAATAGTAATTTTTTAATTGCGAAGGAAAATTTTAACAATTGGAATGTTGCCGGCAGATATTATGCCATCCATACAAGAGAAGAAATTAATTGCAAAATGATTAAACTTAGCGTCCCTTCCGTAAACGCCCCTAGTTTTATTATTTACCCCAACCCGAGTAACGGCTCTTTTGTCATAAAAGCACAAACGAGCATTGACGAAGTAGCAGTTTACAATACTTTTGGCGCAATGGTTTTTACTGCTAAACCAACAGAAAACAATGTACAATTGAATTTAGAAACCAAAGGTATTCATTTCATTGTTATAAAAACCAACGGACAGGTTTTTAATGAAAAAATAATAGTGCAATAAATAAAAACAAAAAAATAAAACCATGAAAAAAATAACACTCATTTTACTTGCAACACTAGCTTTTACAGCTTGCAAAAAAGACAAAACAACACCACCTAATAGTAATGCTGGAGGAAACACAGCAACCCAAAGCTACGTAAAATTTAAAGTCAATGGCGTACAAGAGCAATTTAATATCGGTTTTGCCAATATTTCTACGGACATTGAACAAATGGGAATGACTTTTAATAATGGCAGTTCTAGCAACATGCGAATCATTTCATTTGTGATGGATAATATTGATGTAAATACATTAAAAACCTATGAAATGAATGATAATGGCTACAATTCTTTAAATTATACAGCAGCAAGTGGCGATGTGAGCAACAATTTATATGCGCCATTTTTAGCAGGTGCGCCCAAAGGAAATACTAGAATAACCATTACAAAAATTAAAGATGCAGGCAATAATATAAAATTTATCAACGGCACTTTCTCTGCTAAATTATACAATAAAAACGGAGGATCTGTAGATATAACCGAAGGTGAATTTTTTGAAAGTAGAACCAATTAAAAAACCAACAAAATTATAAGAAAATTGAAATGCGTTTATTGCTGCTGTACATCTATATTTTGTTTTTTAAGATAAATATTTTTGCTCAAATAAAGCAAGAAATAAACGCAAATACCTTATATTATTCAACTGAAAATGGATTGCCTAATAACAATGTAAACTTTACTTTTCAAGATAAATATGGGTATATTTGGATAGGTACAAATGCAGGATTGAGTAAGTATAATGGCTACCAATTTAAAAATTTGTTGCCTGACCCTAATCAGCAAAACAACATTCAAGTTGGAAGGTATATATCATTTTTAAAAATTTCTGACACTACCTATTATTTAACCACTTATTCTGATGGATTAGTAAAACTAAATATTATAAATAACGAGTTGGTAAAAATCAAAAATTCACCTTCAAGTATTTCAACAATTACAAAAGATAATGATGCAACATTATGGTTAGGCACATTTTCAGCAGGTTTTTATCATTATTTTCCAAAAATCAATAAATTTGAACAAACGCTTTTAAAGCCATTAATAAATGAATTGTATGAAGATTTAGAAAACAATACCGTAACATCAATATTAGTAGATAAAACCAATGAAAGTCAATTGTGGCTGGGTACAAGAATCGGTTTATTTTCATATAATAAAAGCACAAAAAAAATGATTTCTTATTCAGTTAAAAACTCGTTACTACAAAAGGAGCAAGCTTTTAACAGAATTATAGCTATGTGTGCAGACAATGCCAGCAATATTTGGACAGGGCGCTTAAAAGGGGGAGGATTAGGAAAATTTAATATTAAAACTAAACAATGGGAAAACTATCTTTTTAATGAAGAAGATGCTAACAAGAAGACATTCAAATCCAACACAGTTCTAAATATTGTGCTTTCTAACAATACCGCTCTTATATTGAGCACAGATATTGGTTTATTGTCTTTTAATGTTTTAGAAAAAGAATTTACAAAACACCATTTAAAAAATGCCATTGAAATAGATCCATTTGTAAATCATTTAATGATTGATAAAGATTCTAATTGGTGGATTTCTCATCATTATGGCGGTTTGAGTTATATAAATTCAAAGCTTAATGCTGTAAAAAACTATCAACTTCCAGCTCAGAAATACATGCCAGATGAAAATGGGTCAGTAATTCTTGATTTTTATTTTAGCAATAGGTATCAAAAATATTTTATGCTCAATACCAATCATGATGGTTTAACAATTTATGACAAAGATTTTAAGCTGTCAGAACAAGTAACATTGCCAAATTATTTGGAAAACCGAGAACCTTATCCAATTTCTATGGCAGAAGATAATGAAGGATTGATTTGGATTAATGAATATTCAGACAAGCTTTTTGTTTATAATCCGTTAAAAAAAGAGGTTAAGAATTATGAACACCCTGCATTTAAAAACTGCTACCAAATTTACAGGAGCAACAATGATTACATCTATTTTAAAACAGATGTGGGATTGTACAGCCTAAAAAACCATAAATGGAATTTGGAAATAGATGGGCATTTTGATGGAGAAAAAAACAATAATTTAACAAGTATAGGATGGGTTTCTAATATCAAAAAATCATATTTGTTAGTAGAGATTTCTACAGATTCAATTTTTCGATTTGATTTAATTTCTAAAAAAATGGCATTTGAACTTAAATTGCCAGAATTTGCAACAAAAAATGGTAACCATATTTGGCAAATATATATTGATGCTAAAGAAAGAATTTGGTTTCCCATGGAGCTAGGGGGTGTTTATAAGTACGATTTAAAAACAAAAAAAGGCATTATATACGCTGCACAAAAAGGCTTGAGCTCAAATACTGCTCAACTGGTAAAAGAAGATAAAAATGGAACTGTTTTCCTTATTGGAAGAAATGGTTTGTATTATTATAATGAAACTCAAGATAGATTTATAGATTTTGCAAACTTGTCTAATATTGAAAAAGAAAATTGGTTTAGAGAATGCTTGTTTTTTACAGAAGATGATAAAATGTTGTTGTGTAGAATAAATGATTTTAGCATTGTAGATAAAAATCTTGTGTTAAAAAATAATAGCAATACAGCAACTATGCTTTCAAGTGTGTATGGCAATAATTTTGAATTCTACAATCTTTTTAATCAAATTATTGTGCCAAATTATGAAAATGATATTACATTGGTTTTATCTAACTTTAATTACAGTTATATTTCTGAATTGGTTTATTCATATAAAATTGATAACGAAAATTGGAAAAACCTAAATAAAGGGCAAAATTTAATAAGTTTAAATAATCTATCTGAAGGCAAACATTTATTAAGTTATAAAATTCTTGGAGAAAAAAAAGTTGAAACATTTACAATAAGAATTAAAGTAATATGGCACAAATCTAAATACTTTTATTGGGCAATTGGTTTGTTTTTGCTTTTTATTTCTGCATATTTCATTTGGTTTTATATCAATAGAAAAAATAAGGAAAATGCACTTCAAAAAAGATTAGCAGAACTAAAATTAATATCATTGCAGTCGCAGCTCAATCCTCATTTTTTATTTAATTGTCTTGCCTCCATCTCTGGGTTAATTAAAATAAAAGAGTATGATAAATCAGAAAAAATATTAAATGATTTCGCTAAATTGATGCGTTCTATTTTAACCAATTCCAGCAAAGATTTAATAAGTCTTGAGGAAGAATTAAAAATTAGTAAATTATATTTAGAAATTGAAAAAGTAAGAAAAGACAATACATTTGATTATGTAATAAACATAAATGAAAACTTATTACAAAACATGGTGCCGCCCCTTATTTTGCAGCCGTTTCTTGAAAATTGTATTAAACACGGGTTTAGCTCCAAGACAAAAGATGATTCTGGTTTAATCACCATTAATTTTTCTAAAGATATTGCTGGTTTTCAAATAAAAATTACCGACAATGGCCTTGGATTAATCGAAAAATACAATGGCTTTAGTTCTCATCAACCTATGGGTATAGCCATTCAAAAAGAAAGAATGTTGCAATATGCTAAAACGCATAATTTGTTTATTGATATTAAAACAGATTTTATTGAAAATGAAGGTGCCACAATTTTAATAACTTTTCTTTAAGATAATATCTCAATATTCTTAAAAATGATATTTGGAGCTTGTCTTGTGCTTGTGATGTTTGGTACTCTTGGTTTAAGATAACAGTTTTTAAAATTTGGCAACTGATTTAATAGTAAAAATGCCATCCAAAACTACATAAAAAGGCTACTGAACTTTTAACTAAATCTTCAGAATTATTAGGAGCAGAGCCACTATTGTAAGCAGGATTAAAAAATGTATTACTTT
>Ga0335398_10004659_pt1 | contig 18860 bp, 23 predicted proteins | sample BON03_FD_205742 | JGI IMG/M metagenome (GOLD analysis project Ga0335398, IMG submission 205742) | Freshwater microbial communities from Lake Bonney liftoff mats and glacier meltwater in Antarctica - BON-03 (spades assembly) (version 2) | ecosystem: Environmental > Aquatic > Freshwater > Ice >... | reverse complement strand
TCGAGAAAACTTAAATGCGGCAAGGAGGACTTGAACCTCCAACCTTTCTCTCCGATAGGATACAAGTATTTAGTCAACTCAACAATTACTTGTCTTGTCTTTCAATCCATGTACCCCATCGGAGAGAACGCTCCTTAAGAACCAACAAGCTGATTCCGTCTTCTTTGAGCTATCGCCGCGAAAGAGGGACGAGAAGGGTTTGAACCTCCGACCTGTCCCCTACATGAGACACCCAATTCGTGAATTCAATCACCTTTAGTTTCTATCAACTTACCCGAAGGGTTTCAATACTTCTTCCGCTTCAATTCTTCGTGATTTGGATGCCTCATGCAGGGGAGAGTTCCTTATAACCCGAAGGTTAATCTTCTCTGAACTATCGTCCCATTGATGTTCCGTACCCGACTAAGATGATCCGAAGATCGACACAGATGGGCATAAGAACATGATTCTGATCTTTACTTGTCAAGGCCGCTGTCGGCTGAGGTTTCTTATCGGCAAAGAGTATTGCAACATACTACTCTTTCACTCCTTATCAAGTAAAGCTTTTTTCGATCTTTACTTTTCAAGGTCGCTTGAGGCTTGCTGCCCCTTGCGAGAAATGATTGTAGCAAGCTTCTGTTGCACTTGCAATCTACTCCGCAATCTTTTTCAGTTGTCCTGAGTCAGTGGATGACTTGTGCAAAACTCATGAAACCTGAAAAGACCGTTTCGGGAGCCTATCCCGAATAGCCTTGGATGTAGGGAAACATCCGACCTGCCTTATTTACTCATCCGAACCAGAGGTCTTCCACAAACCTTCCCATAGGTCGGTCAACGATGGTTCGTCCTCTTGTTTTCTGACAGGTCACCGTCTCTCCGGCTGGTCACACTTTGATTGTTAGACCCAAGTGTCTGGTCAAAACCTTCAGGTAACCGTCTCTCCGGCTGGTCACACTTTGATTGTTAGACCCAAGTGTCTGGTCAAAACCTTGTTTCGGTATCTCACCGTTTACAAGGCTATGGACTTTGGTTTTTAGAGGAATGTCCATCTCCCCTAACAGCCTCGTTGACGGTGGTGGCCGAAATTCACCTTTCCTAGGAAAACCCTATTAGCCCCCCGTCGAGGGCCATAGGGATACGACCTGGCTTATTGGCAACCTCGCTCAAAGCGAGTACAATCATCTCCACAGTCGTTTAGGAAATGACCCAGCCCCGTCCTGCTTAAGAGACAGGCTGCAAATGCACCCTACAGGTTTCTCACCCTAGTAGTGGCAAAGGGTTCATATTATTGCGGTTGGTTGCCTTCCCCGCTGAGTTAGAACCCGTAACATATCTCCGCTGGAATGGAGCCAGCGCTCTCCGAAAAACTCATGACCCCCGCTAAAGGGTCATGGGCAGACCAAGATGTACGGTCCTGGTCGCGCCCAACTGGCTATTTTTTATTACCCTTTCTGACGCATTGGGCAACGTCATACTTGGGGGCCTCCGGGATGCTTACTCCCTTCATCCTATTACAAGAGCAAACTCTTGTTTCGTCCTGCATAGGACTCATCAGATAGGCTGTATTCCGGTCTTAAAACTTGTCGTCCCTCGTAAGGAACGACAAGCCTAGTAACGTCAGTGGCAAACGCATGGTCTGCTTACTCTTGCCGTCAATCGCTGGCGCGTACCCGATCAGGCAAAGCAACTTTTATCCAAATCCTTAGACGCATATCCATGTTGCCAAGTTTTGCGCTGCAAACGGTTACTTAATATCGTCGCTGCCTTATGCACCGATAAGTTTCAGCAGAGACGTTCGACTTTTATACGGCCCTTGCAGTAGACCCTAATCCTATCCCTCTCATCCGTCAGTGGCAATCCGTGCCTGCACTTCTTTTTTCTCCATCTGTCTTCGCTGTTTATTCACTCCTCGCTTCAGCCTACCTTGACCTGTTTTGGTCTTGGCTGCAGCGCATTTTGTCAAATTGAAGGAGTTGAGGTGTTTCATGCTTTTATTTGCGCGAAAAATGGTCAGTGGGAATAGGAGAGGTCGGACTTGAACCTATTTACCCAGAAAACTAAAAGCTGGCGCGGTCAGGAGTCGAGCCTGACTCAATTCTACATATTCCGAAGAATATAGCGTGTTTCCCTTACACTATCGCTAACCCATGATCTATTTATCTGTAATAGGAGGAGTGGGATTCGAACCCACGACTACCCGATTATGAGTCGGACCTTCTGCCGCTGAAGTACCCTCCAGAATTTTTAAATGGGCAAGACAGGATTCGAACCTGTGATCTCACGATTATGAGTCGTACGCATTAGGCCAACTATGCTACTTGCCCCATTTTCTATTTACTTGTCAAAGAAGCCGCTCTAAATCGGCCCCGCAAAACTTTCCAATTGAGCTAAGGCCCCAAAATTGCCTTCGAGCAGGAACTCGATACTGCAAAAAACAATGAACCTGAGTCGCAACTTCTGCCAAACTCATCTTGCCTGCCTCATCAAAATTACGAGATAAATCAAAAAGCATTATTCCATCAAACTCATCATATCTATCATTGTAGACACCATCAAATTTGAGATAGGATTTTTCCATAACCTCAATAGGAATTGTTAGTTCAGGAGCAGATACCTCAGTCATAACTAGACCCTCCAATGTATGTATGGATAGACATAAAGTCTATCGGAACCCTTGTCTCTGGACGGAACGATAACACTAAACTGTGAAGAACCGCCTCAAGAAAATACATCTATCCAGTCTTTACTTTACAAGATAGTATGACACCTGCAAGCCCGCTTGCAAATGAATCTTTCCACAACGGTCGAAGAAGAATGTGAATCATTTTTTCTTCCTCTTTGGTCTGGTTCCCTTATCGCTACGAAAACTGAATTTGTCCATCCCATGAAGATCAATCTTCGTCAGATCATCAATCTCAGGGATCGGCTTCTGCTCAGGTCCAAGAACGCCAGACATGAATCCATGAATCCTCTGGAAACAACTGAAAGGATCAACGACTCTCTGAAACCCATAATACTTCAGAAGAGGGTTCAGCTCAACATCTGCGTCAGAATCCCAGCCCTTGCTACCTCTGCAATTTTCCGTAACAAAGATAGGAACGCTATGGTCCCTAAAAAGACCATTCAGTGAATCAGGTTTGTGAGCAAAGAAATCTTTAATATCCTTGTCGGCATCAATTTCAACGTATTTGATCCCGGTCCATTTGGTTCTTCTGTAATCTCCCCATGCCTTCTTGTACGCATCAAAACATTTTTCATCAGCAGAGTAATAGAAGTCATCAGTATTTGGATAGTAGACATGCCCTCTGCCAAACTCGAACTGTTGCTCCAGCTCGGAGTGTCTCTTTGGCTCAATATGAAGGACAGGGTAAATCTCTCCGCAAAACCCAATGTAGAAACCTTTAGCCCTACCAGCAAAACCCCCGTCAAACTTAGGGATCTCGATATTCTTGCTTTTACGGATGTACACGCAGGTCAGATCCTGACCGTTACGCTGAACACCGTCGTAGTAGTCTTTGTCTCTCTTATCAACAATCCGCATAATTATTTAACCTTCCCAACAAGACCAAAAGGCAAATCAGGATTATCTACTTTTCCAAGCAAGAAGTCATTGAGCCTCCAAGCATGCGCCTCCATAGAGACTACAGACAACCCAAGGATGTAAGAAATTGTGCCATTTGCTTTAACAACGCCAGGCCCATAAGGAGTGTGCCCGTTTGCAATGTTAGCAACAACCTCTGGAACCTTGTCGAAGTCTTCTCCACATCTCTTGAACCAAGCTAAACCCAGTTCAGTGTTATCTATCCACAATTGTTTGACAGACTTAGAGTCTCTATGATCTCTGTCTTTGATCTTTGCTCTTTCTTCAAGATACTTATCAGACAAATCATTGAGCTTATGACATTCATCAATGATCTGTTGAAAAATGATCTGTTGAAAATAGTTCTTTTCTGCTGTAGCCATGACTATGTGCCCGCCTTCTTCAGTCAGTGTCAGAAATGCTCCCTGCAGGACTCGAACCTGCGACTTCTTTCGTGTCGGGAAAACGCTCTACCGCTGAGCTAAGGGATCTCTATCAGTGTATCAAAAAACAAGGGTAACTAACGGGGATCGAACCCGCAGCCTTCGGTATCACAAACCGATGCTCTGACCAATTGAGCTATAGCTACCAACTAAAAAGACAATAGGGTTGGGGGGACTTGAACCCCCGGTCTTTCGCTTATCAGGCGAATGTTTTACCGACTAAACTACAACCCAAACGAAAGATATTGGATAATATCCTTCTTAAATCCAATTGAGATAACAGGTCTGCCGAGATTTGAACTCGGAAATTCGCTTTAGAAGAGCGAGATGATATCCAGTTTCATCACAAACCCAAAAATAAACGCTCTATCCAGTTGAGCTACGGGGACAATAAAAACTATGAACTTGCCAAAAAGTAGGCGATGCCGGACTCGAACCGGCGACCTATTCCGTGTAAAGGAATTGCGCTAGCCAACTGCGCTAACCGCCCAATAAAAAAGGCCTCCCTATATTTGGGAAGCCTTTAGAAATTACCTGTCGTCCATATTGACAGTTAAAACCTAAGACTCCCGAAGGTGTCTATGACTACTCTAACTCTAATATGGACGATCTTGTTGCTCATTGAATGTACTCTTTCGACTGAACCGAGACAGATTCCTTCTTGATTCACTCAGATTAGGCGATTTTTCTTTCACAGTCAAGTTTTTTCCGCGAAAAAATACAGCCATCTGCTGTTTTCGGCAGGATGAGATCGGTTTCATTCATGAATCAGTGTCCAATTCCATCAGTCAGTGGTAATGAGAGCAGTGGGACTCGAACCCACATGGTCTATGACCGACAGATTTTCGTACCACTATAGCTTTCGCTACCGCCCAAAGGCGTTTGATGGTCTGGACTGTACCTTCACCGTATCTTGCGACTTAGGTGCCCGAATTGCAGTCTCTACGGCTTCCCCTTTCAGGGTTTGCCTCGGAATCGCCATTTGCTTTCGCAGGAAGGATTTTCCGATACTCTCGGGTCCACTTATTAAGTTTCCCTAATAAGGCTCAAATTGTATTCTTCAAGTCTGTTGCGTATACCAATTCCGCCATGCTCTCGTAATCAATCTCCTTCTCCATCGTGTATGCCAATTCCGCCACGCCCCCAGTTTTTTATTTAATAGATGCTCCATCTAACTCTGCAGGCCATTTTTTAGAAATCTCCCATGATTCTTTGTGATGATATTCGTAAACATTAATATCGCCTGCATTTAGAATATACTCACATGCCACTGCATAGCTATTGAAATTTTTTGCTGGCGAAAGAATATTTTTTCTATCATAACCCAATCCTATAAAATCTTCATCTTCGCTAAGAATAAAATCTCCATTTTCTCGAACAAGATATATGTTCCAACTAGTTTCTGTAATATCATCAGCAAAACAAGGTTGAATAAAAACAGCCTTTTCCAAAAAAAAGTTGGTCTGGATTTATTATCATTACTTATCTACTCCTTCTAGAGACCATTGCGTCTGCCAATATAGCTTTTTTGATTACCGCACTTACATGTTACTGTCTTCGTTTCCATAAATGTCCATAGCAGGACTCGAACCTGCACGGGTTTTACCCCACCAGAACCTTAGTCTGGCGCTTCTACCAATTTAGCCATACGGACTTCTTTTACTTCTTAGCCTTCTTAGCCTTCTTCTTGCTCGCAGACACATCAGCCTTCTTCTTGTTTCTTGCCTTGCGATGTTTGATCTTGACTTCTCGTTGTTTGCTGGTCATTAAAATCTCCTATTACTTTCTTCCAATCGCCTTCAATAGCCTTACGATCAGCTTCCCAAGCTTCTTCTACTGTCATCCTCTTTGGAAAGGTCAGCGGTTTACATTCTCCTGGCGAAAAATCTAACAATGACCCGAATGCTTCTCCTATCGAAGCTGCCCCATTAAGTAATGTTTTCCATTTCATAAGTAGCCCTACTCGGATTCGAACCGAGACTCCTTTCGAAACTACATTTTGAGTGTAGCGCGGCTGCCAGTTACGCCATAGGGCCAAGTTTAATCCATTTCCATAATAGCCTTGACAGGACTCGAACCTGCACGGGTTTTACCCACCAGAACCTAAGTCTGGCGCTTCTGCCAATTTAGCCACAAGGCCGTCTACGCCGCCCTACCCGAAGGCTGTCCAAGAATCTTGGCAACCTTATCATAAGCGTTATCCCGAACAGTGAAAGGACTATACTCCTTCGTAGGATCGTCGTCATCCTTTTTTACCCAAATCTCGTAATCCTCCAAATATTGAATTGCCATCTCGACAGCCCAATTATAACTGTCACTGTCCTTGCCTTCATTAAAAACAGGACAAAGTTCTGTTACGTTAGTAGATCCTCCTCGACTCGTATAACGAACATACCAGACATCCATCTCAATGAATTCGCAATAGGACTTTTCAATCTTCCAATCAACGATCCATTTCATGAATAATCCTTTTGCGCAAAAGACTCCCAGCAGTGTGCTTCGACGAGAGGCAGTCAGAGTATACTATTCAGTTTTTTGGGCAAGGTCATCTCAAGGAATGGAGATGCGTTCTTGGGGGTCAACCCCTCAAGAAAGCAGTAAACCGAAATGAAAGCGAATGTCGCTCATAGTTGTCATAGTAACCCCTTTCGTCCAAATGTCAAGGATTCCTTCAAGAATTCACGAATTTTTTACAAATTCCCAACGATTCTTCTTCAAGAACTTCTGCTGAACTCCAGTTTTTGCTATCAACATGAATCATGACTCAGTGCCCGCCTTTAATCCAAGAGCTTTAACAGATTCCTCGAAGTTTTCATCCGTTGCGTCAAAGATTTCGCCCTCTGGCTCATCAACAAGGAAACTATCTGGTAAGCCTGAATGATCAAAAACATCCAACAGAATCTCTCTACCGTCAAACATCCCAACCTCCGCCTTGATCCACATACCCCTCTTTGCTATTTTAGGTAAAGGATGACCTGAAAGAAAACCTCCATGCAGATCCTCTGTAGAAATCTTAAAGTAGACTGCCATGCCCATCGTGATCGGAACGCCGTTCATGTCCATCGGCAACGTCTTGACGATTGCAAGCAACTCATCTCTTGTCATTTTTTCAGGCTTCATGCCTCTGTGCCCGCTTTCCTCAGTCAGTGACAGACTTCTTGCCAGATCCATCACAGCCCTTGCAAGGAGCCCCCTTGATGAGCCCGCCCTCGCACTCTTCACAGGCATCGTCGCCGTACACGAGGGAACTAGCAGGCAGTCTGCCAGGCTCAGGCGCAGGCTCGATCAGAGAATCATCAATCTCCATTGTCTCAAAGACATCCAGACAACGGAACATCGTTTTCCCTATCTTAAAAGAAATAGCACAATGCCAATGTCCAAAGATCCAGAGATCAGGCTCATGAATATCTAGTAACTTATCCATCATGGCTGTCTGGTTGTAAGGATGAGGATTTCCAAAGACCTTGCACAAAGGGTCTTTACGCTCGGCAGCAGCTTTCATTATTTCCTGTATACTAAAAGGACAGTCATGAGATATGACAATTTTAGGCTTCGCTACCGTGTAGAGTTCCGTACACTCCTGACACTCCATGAATGAGAGTTCTTCGTCCCTCCACCAATCCTTATACTCAACCCGATTATTCAGTTCTTTGTCAACAGAACGAGCGCCGCCGATGAGGAACATGCCTCGCCACATGCCATAATCTACAGCGTACTGAGGATGCTTTTTCGCAGCTTCAGGTTTATCATGATTTCCGCGAATAAACCAAAATCTCTTCGAGAGACTAGGATTATCGCCAATACCAGTAAAACCTATTGCAATATCGCCGACGCAGAGAACCTCGCCGTCAATACCTCTCATCAACTTAGCTAAACGAGACATCTCGCCATGAGTATCTCCGATGATGTACAATGCTATCTCCTACGTCTATACCCGCCTCGCTGTTCTCCAGGAATGTATGGGTTATATACTTCGTAACCAGCGTTATTAGGTCCATGACGGTTTTTTAACTCAGCGACATCTCGCTGAGCAACCTTGCGATCAAACAACGGACCAAATTCTCTACGAACTCCAGGTCTAGGACTCCACCAAATAGAATATTTTATTCTCTTGGCCTTCGCCTTGCGGTCGTCGTATCTATCGTCTCTGTTATCACGGTCTTCGTTTCTGTCTTCGTAGTTGCTCATGCCCTTATCCTACCGCGAAACTTTTTCACCTGATTGTTGTAATCTAAATTGACCAAATTGTATAGTTCTCTCAGAGAATTTGGCTTTAATCTCAGGGGTATCAACTTTCTCACATAGCCACTTTTCTCCAAATCGTTTTACGATTTGCCATAAGCAGTCTTCACCCTCATACTCGCAAAGGAACGTCATCTTGTCAGTTTGTTTCATCCACGATGACGTAGGGCTGTAACGTCAGTGACGGTTATCACGGCATCCGATCCTTCAAATATTCGGCGATCTCATCGTACCCAAGGTCCAAAGCTCGCTTATAAGGCGTATCCCCGAAATTGTCTCGGACATTCACCTTCGCGCCATTGACCTCAACCAGAATCTTAACCTCTTCAATATCCTTTTCCATAACAGCAACATGCAGCCTCGTTTTGCCGCCGATCTCTATCCCCTTGTCAATATCAGAAATCTTTTCATGACCCCTGACAGAATCCTCTATCCACTTGCCAGAGTAGTATGCCATCAACTCCTCAACCCTAGACTCCTGCATCTCATTTAAACACTCTTCTTCGTAGAAAACCCTAGAAAACTCCAAAATACGGTCATCCAGAGAATAACTGTATTCTCCTTGAACCAGTAATTCAATGTTGTTAAAAGTCCCTTGACCAGTTCCAGTAAAACTTTTACTCACTTTTTTCTTGATGTAATCAAATAAATGTTCATGACAAACATTCTTAGAGAGACAATATGCTTTGACATCATCGCCTAAAGGATCAATCCGACATTTTACTGAAAAATTCATAGCATTTCTCCTATGACATTCTATCTGATAATTCATCCGTAAACTATAAGGTAAACTGCCGAGAAACGCAAGCAGAATTGTTGACCGAATATACAGTATTCTGAGAGAAGGAGAGCGAGAAATTCCCACAAATCTCAGAAAAAATCTATCCACAACTTAATCACAACCTTTACACCGATTTAAGAGACTCCCGGATCAAACGTGAGCAAGAACTCTCATCAAAGGCCATGTCGATATCAGTATGAAGCGACGAGAAATCTTCATTATGATAAGAATACATAATATGAGCAACCTCATGCTTCGCCAACGCCATCAACACCTTCTGATCCCTCTTGTCCCTAACCTTGTACCTCATCTTCCCATCAGCCGAGACAGGGTTGAGACACAGAGCATTGCCTTGTACTAGCATCTCGTGACAAGCAAGAGCGTCCAGATCGAATGTCCAACCAACTATCCATTTCACATACTCTTCGTCGCGACAAACCATGTACGCTCGGATAGCCTCTCGACAGCAAGCTTCCCAGACGATCAACAGTTTGAGCTTGGCTCCGCCCTTGCGGAAGGTCTCTTCCCCATCAGAATTTGAAGACCTCTTCTTGGTAAAGAATGTCCAATTCATAGGATCATACTGGTCAATGACTCGACGTACTTTTTTGTGCGAATCATCAAACGGATCAGTTTGATCGTTAAGATAAATCGTAGGCAAATTTGTTTCGAACATCTTCCCATCAATGACTTCTCTGTCAACAACAGAAGAACTAGCAACAGCAGCCGCAATCCCGCCGCCAATAGGACGCATAGAAACAACTTCGAAATTCTCAACTGGAAATTCTTTAACTTGCTTTGAGTTTATTGAAGTATGAACCCCTGTCCCAAGGATCAAACGAGTCTTGCGCCGGTTCTCTCGCAGAGCAGATCGCTTGTCAACAGCAAGAGCCTCCAAGAATTCTTGCAAGCTATTCTGATAAGCCCAATGCATCCCGTCTCTGTTGACAGTAAGAATCTCTCGACTCTTTTTGATGTCAATCTCAATAACAATTTGAGGCTTTGCAGAAGTTCTGATATCAAACATCCATAAACCCTTGACTCGAACAACAACGCTACCCCCAGAGTCTTTACTCTTGTTGACATAAATAGACCCGAAAGAATCATCCTTGACATGACGGTTCTTTCTCATCCAATCTTTGAACTGGATTCCGTTAATGAAAACCTTGCAGTCGAGTTGGCTTCTCTGCAAGACGGCATAAAGAGCCTCTCTCATTTTGAAGACTGACTCGTCGGCTCCGACGTTGATACGGAATTTGCATCCGATTTGGAAGTCGGACACGGTCTCGACGCTATACATTGCGCCATCGCCATTGCAGAACGAATGATTAGACCAGAATTTGTAACTATTCATAGCGAAGCAGGTAAGTATGCGTGCCCGACCAAATCCTCCGACGCTATTTTCTCCGCTTTTGCTCGTTTCTCCTAGCGCGAAAAATACGTTATTGATCGTATCATCAGACATCCCATGACCGTTGTCAATAAACTCAACCAGGCCTTCCTCAATGTTGATATCAATACGAGAAGAACCAGCGTCTAACGAGTTTTGGAACATCTCTCTGAAAAAAGCTTCTCGCCAAGAACTGTATAGATGCTCGCGCTCTTTGATGAAGAATGACTTGGGAATAGAAATCTGCTGCATTTGATTCCTTTCAGGATATGATACCCTATTGCAGCAGTCCCTGCAAGTCAGTGGTCTCCCTTCATACGAGAGATACGGCAAGAGTAGTCAATGGGCAGATTTTGATCACCTATCTTTGAGGATGTGCCTGCGCATAAAAACGCCCGCCAGCGGTCAGACTGACGGACGGTTTCTCCAACTCGGAGACGAGAGAACTAACCGAGATCGTATCAGGCGTTCTCGGTGCTGGCCGCAAAGTGCTTGGAGCCCTTGGCGGTGATGGAGTAGGCCGCCCGTGACGGGCAACGAACCAACTTCTCTTCGACAAGAACGCTGAGAGCCTGACTGGTCTGGACGTTGAACGTCTTGCTGGTCGTGTTGTATCCGCCAACAACAACCAGCTCAGCAATCTCGGACGGACCCATCGGCTCAACACCCACAACCGACAGAACGCCGAGGATCGACAGTTTCAGGTCCATGTCGTTCTTCGGACGAGTGCCAGAAGAGGCGCGGGGCGTGCGAGCCGACGACCCAGCCGAGGCCGAGCGGGGAACCCGAGGCAGACCAGAGAGGTCCAGCCCGGCGTGCCCAAGAGCCTTGAGGCCGACATTCGCCGCCCGAGCGTCGAGAACGCCAGCCGTGACGCGCTCCGAGATAGCCGTCATCTCGGACTGAGCAGCGGTAGCATCAGCAACAGCCGCCTGACCGATAGCAAGGATTTCGTTCTGAGCGACGGAGGTAATGCCCTCCACAGTATTCGAGGTCTTAGAAGCCATGTTTGTACTCCTTCGTACAATCTAAGGGGAAGAGCCGAGTTGAATAAAGGAACGCCCATTACCCCTTATAGCGGGTCGATCCTACTTTTCTGTTCCATCATGCCATTCGTCAGTGGGAAACTGATACGACTGACATTTCTATCCCTACACCACATATTACACGTCAGTGGCAATATGTCAAATACTTTCCAATTAAATTATTTCGGCGCATAAAAAAACCGCCCTACCCCCATGGAAAAGGCGGCTATTAGACCGTGCCCGTTATCAGTTGTTAGCAGCAACCCTAGCAAGAACATCCCTGATCTCGTCAGATTTATCAAACAACTCAATCATGCCCGCACGAGACTTGTTGATGTTCAAGCCATTCTCGCAAACACCGTTAAATCCGTCACGCTGCATCGCGAGAGTCATCGAACGACTCTCCGCCGAACGACGAGACTGAATAGGATTCAGAACCTTAGCAGCGTCCGTAAGAGCATTAAACATGCCCCATTGACCATCGCCATTAGGCATGTCATGCCCATAACCATGCTCAAACAGATTCAACGCAGCATCGCCATGAGCAGAAGTAATCGCCCCAAGATTCATCATCCGCTCAATACAAGCAGTAGAATACAGGTTCAAAGGAGCCGAATAAATTTCATCACAACGCTGACCCAAAAGATTGCCCATAGGAACAGCCAAAGAAGCAATCGCTTCCATCGACTTCTCAAACAGGTTCATCGAACGATCTGACCCACCAGTCCATTGAGCAGCCTTACACAACTCATCAACAGCAGAGTTACGGCAAACCACCCGCCAAACCCCAAGAGAAACCTGCGGAGTCACAACACCAACAGCAGACAAACGCATGTCAATCATCGGGTACATTCGATCCCGCATTTTGATAAGATGAGCAGACCCGTCAGGAGCATCATGGTCAAAGCAAGGATTCCCAAAGACCAAACGGAACGAACGAGTAGCGCGCTTAGGATCTTCGATAAACTCAACGCCGCGCATCCCTTGACCAACTCGCTCCATAACCTTTGTCATCGCAATTCGTACCATCTTGTTTTCATCAGTACGATCCGCAGACTGAGGAATAATTCCCTCAACCTGACGAGTCCCACCAATCGTACTGGTACGAAAAATTAGCGGTGACTTCTTGCCGCTCTCGCCGCTAAACTTTCCAAGGAAATCAGAAATCAAACGCTTCTCAGGCGCATGCATTCCCTTGTAACGAACAAAGCCTTTGGGAACTCCAAGCAAATTACAAAGCTGCCTAACAGAATTTTCAGTAAGACGAATATACCCGTTCTTTTCCAACGACGAAGAAATCTTGCCGCCATTGTCAGTAATCGACTTGACATTGGGAGAAATGCCAAACTCTCCCTCGCCCTCGCCACCAAGACTAATCAAATTAAGACGAGAAGCATCATCAACAAGCAAATCTTGAAGATCGCTACCTCTATTCTTAAGCCAATCAACAGCATCCCCAGGAGAAAACATCCGAGCATTTGCGCCAGACGTAACCTCGTGTTCCATTTCATCAGTTTCAAACTGATCCAATACTTGCGCTTCTTGCATAATCGCTTTCCTTCCTTTCAATGATTGGGTCCGTTATGCGCCAAAAGATCGATACATCACAATCTCTTCCTTATCCTACAACCAATCCGTCAGTGGATCAACCTCTTTCCCATTTAATTTTCGCACAAAAGAAATTACTTGATCTTAACCAGTTTTTCCTCGTTGTCATTATTCGGGTCCAAATCAGCCAAAATCATAGCCAAACCAGGATTCATCTCAGTCTTAATAGACGTTGAATCCCATTCCTCAACAGACGTAGCAGTATGCTTAAACCACGCCTCTACCCCAATCTTCCCCATCCGATTCTTCGTAAAAGCCAAAGAAAACAGGTCTTTATCATGCAACGAACGAGCCCCGCAAAGAACACCATCAACAGCATGACCAAATTCAGTACGACCCTTCAAGTCCCCTTGCTTATTTACATGAGAAATGATAATCAAAATAAACCCGACCTGCGCCGCCCAGTTCCGATACATCTTAATCGCATTCTCAAGCAAAGAACCAGTCTTAAACTCATGTAACATATCTTTCGAGTCAATAACAACAATCTGAGGCTTTACCTCCCTCACAATTCGCTCATGCGCAGCAAGCAAAGTATCCCCAGCAATGTCAACACGAGTCTCGCCCTCAACCCAAACATCTCGAACAAACGTCGAAACAAAATCGCTCTTACTCGATTCGGCTTGAAAGTAAACGCCCTTGCCGCCGCCATACCATTGAGGATTGTCCCCAGTAGTTTGAGCAACCGTGCCGCACATCAACTTCATCAAACGAGTCATCAATCGGGTCTTCCCCATGCCTTGTTCCGCTGCAAAAGCATAAACCTTGCCAATAACTGGCCCCCACTTCTCAGAAATGTTCTTACCAGTCTCTTCACATTTATGAGCAGGAGTAACCCCAAAGATACGATCCAAAGAATTAATACCAGTAGACATGCGAGGTAACGGAGAAGATTCAATCTCTGTCCAACTGGTCGCCCCAGCATCGCCGCATGACTCAACAAACTCTTGCGATTGCTCTGCCTTGATTTGCGCACGAAGAATCTGCCCACGACATTTACGAATTTGCTCCATCAAACGAGTACGACGTAATGAATGATAATGCTTCTTATCAATCATTACACTTCGATTTCCCGAAAGACAAGAACGCCATTGCTGATTGCGAATAGTCTCACCGCCACCCGCGGAATTAATACAAAATTCAATCCGATCAGATTCAGTAGGCTCAGACCAACCACGCTTAAGACAAAGATTAGACCGTTCCTTATTATCAAGAATAGCGTCAATGTTATGCTCCTGATGAAGCAATAACGCCAAAACCATTTCATTGTCATTAGGGTCCAACAGTTTATGATGGATAATCATACTACGGATTAAATTCTCATTGGAAGAAATAGGAGTACGAGTATCTTTTATTTCAATATTTGATTTTCTAGACAAAATTAATTCTCCGTTTGGGTTTAGTGCCTGATACTCCCATAGCCGTTCGGAGAGGTGGTCAGTGGCACCAAAGCCTCCAGACAAACCTATTATACAGGACTCTCCGTCACAAACAGACGATTCCACAGCCACTGACAAAGATCCATCCTTTTCATTTGAGTCATGTACCTGCCCGAAAACAAATCATTGAAGGCACACTTTTTACAGAAGTAAAACATTTACGAGATTTGAAATCATTAACCGGCATAATCGGCTCGCCAGCAGGGATCCCAGTTCGTAAGCGAATTAGTTGTTGACCTTTCTCTCCTTGAAGGATGTCAATGCAACACCCAAGCTGCGCTAACTTCAAACCATAAGGATGATCTCCGCCAAGACGCTGAAGAACTTGAATATTTTGCTGGATACGACCCATATGATCTAATCCAGATTTTACGGATCTAGTCTGACGATCTCTAAAACGCTCCCAAGCAGTACGACCCTTCTTGATCGAACTCTCCTCAGACATATACTTCTCAAACTCGATAATAACAGATCCAAGGAGATGAGATTCATTCTCGCCTAAACGACTGAGAGACTCGACAACTCCATAATAAGCGCCATAATTCTTGTAAGGACAATGCAAACGACCTTTATCCTCAGATAACTTAATATATTTATTTTGGTCAGATTCTATAAGATGATGACGACGAGGACATAAAGCACCGCTGCGACCAGTAATAACAGCAGAACGATCCTTTATAGGCTTCGAAGATTCTGTCACATGATCCTTATAAACTTTACGATTATTGTTAGACATCTTTAAATCTCCTAAATAAAACCAGAACTGAGAAAGTCTAGCCCTCCCAACCCCGATCACTCCATTGTAGCACATCAACCATCCACCTGAAGACCCTCCAGTTTCACATTTTCATAAAATCCTCTTGTAGATCATCTAAACAGCTTTTTTTGCCTCGGCAGTCCCGAGAGACCCAAATCGCTACCCTAGACCCATCAATTTCATGACCCCGTAACCCAGTGCCCCAGAGTTCTAAATACTGAAGCACAGAAAATCAGCCTGGAAAAGATCCAAAATCTGAGATGTCGCAGGCACCACCCTTCCACATATCTTTGACGCCTTCCACCTATCTTTGACGATGAACCTGTATGAGAAGATTTCCATTCATAGAGAAAAGTCAACTTGTTTCTTTCGCATACCACTCAACCAGGATCGAAAGAGTACCAATCTCTAAACAAAATATTGATGAAACATTGTCAGGTTCCAAAATTAACCCCTGGCTACAAGGACAACTTACCTGCACAAACCTCGTCATGGAATTAGCACTCAATGAGAACCTTATACCAGAAAAAACTTTCGCACACACAACTCTATCCGAAATCGACTGGATGAGAAGATTACACCTCAACCTCATGAAACCAGTCGCACAACGAGGAGAAATGATAGATGATTATACCCTCATTAAATTAACACAAGTAGGTAGATGGAGAGAAGAAAGACACTTCATCGCAGGTATCCAAGGAACTATAGAAATGCCCTCACCTTTCGAATTCACAAAACACCTGGAAATTTGGTGGAATGATATCGTAGAATTCCACAATAAAATAAAACATAAAATAGAAATGCCAACACTCTTCGAAGAAAACGATATCAAACTTCTAGTAGATAAAGCTTACGAAACAAACCTCAAAATCTGCTGTATCAAACCTTTCATCGATGGATCAAACAGAGTTGCAAGACTCACCGAAAACCTATTCAGATTAAATTGGGGTTTGCCATGGAAAATAATCTCTTCAGATCACGATGAGAAACTTAATTACGTCGATGATATTAAAAAAATGCAAAAGAACTATATGTAGTTTTTTGCACCATTAGGTGCAACTACAACATCATAATCACAAATACCTTCTATTTTTTCACGGAATTCAAAGAAAATCCCAACATCGCCGATTCTAAAGAATCTACCCGAACAGGCAGATCCAACCAAACACCATCAGCCTTAGATATCTTCTCATGACTCAATAAAATCAACTGATTCCGCTTCGACCTGTAATGATTGCGTAAATGTTTAAATAATCCATATTGAGACACTCGATCTAACCCTATATCAAAATCATCTATCACAATAATAGAATCAGAAACATTCTTTTCATGTAAATCAGAAATAATAGGCCAAATCGCACGGACACCTAATGATTGATTACCTGCCATTTTCGTCCATAAAGGAAGATTAGAAACCCGCTGACTATCATACTTCAAAACCATGTTCCGATTCAACGAATTGTCAAACAGAACAGCAAGCTTCGTACTTGCGTCAACCTGATCACCACGAATATGAATAGATAAAATCTCTCCAGAATCTTCAAAGTCCAAACGACAAAAATCAGCATTCAGTGCTACAGGAAGACGTTTGTTCAACACAGATCCACCCCAACCATAAGATATCATGTCAGAAACCAGACTCTTACCACTTCCATTCCCACCAACTAATCCAACTAATGAAGAAACAACACCACCTACACTACGAAAATCTAGACTCATGTCACCCAATACAGAATGACCTCGTAAATGAAACCCTCGTAACTTCATAAAATATCCCTCTTTTTATTCTTCGAAAACCAAACATGTGAAACAAATCTCAACTACAATACAACCCTCTCTCTCCTCCAGAGTAGACGCACACTCAACAGTATGCCCTACTCTTCACAAACCCCTCTCAATCCTTCCTAAGCTATTACACCACCTCTACCCAAGCTAACTACCTAAAATCCAAGTCTACTTCCCTAGCGATAGCCACAGCCTCCACAACAACTTCAGCATCATTACTCGATTCCCCCGAATCAGTGCCAGATACCTCTACAACCACATACTCAACTGTACTCTTTTCATCATTTACCCATTCAGTGCCATCATAAGTATACTTCACATTGACAACACAACCATTAATCAACTCCCTAACTACAACAGACCTTCCAGAAATATCACCGTAATTAAAAGATTTTATACTTTCTCTAATCATAAATATAACTATGATAAATATTAAAAATATAATGAAAAGAACAAACATATCTGCCTTATCGTATATTTTTTAAAATATATTTAACAAAACACCACGAGAATACCCCTAGTAAAAAGAAAAAAGTTAAAACAATCCCTATAATAGTAAATATTAAAAAATGGAATCCTGTTTGTACAGACAAGTACCAAAAGCCTATTAAGGCTATTCCTGTACATATTAACTTTATAGGATACTTAGGAATAGATTTTTCAATTTCCTTAAGATCTTCTTTAATATGCTCAGGTAAATTATTCATTTTCTAAATTCTCCATTTCAATAGACAACCTACATAGTTTGTTACGTTATCCTTGATCATCATCTCTCCCTGGACGGATAGAATTACTAACATCTTCATTGAAGCTCCACTCTTCAAGCAGAGATTGAAGCTCCACTCTTCAAGCAGAGATTGAAGCTATTCTTTCTTCTTGCGGGTGTAATGGAATATTAAGTCGGGTTTGTTTTGTAAAACTGATTCAGTGTTGCGTGGAATATTAAGTCGGGTTTGTTTTGTAAAACTGATTCAGTGTTGCGTGGAATATTAAGTCGGGTTTGTTTTGTAAAACTGATTCAGTGTTGCGTGGAATATTAAGTCGGGTTTGTTTTGTAAACTGGGCGTATGTTTGTGGGAACAGGTTCGTCTGCACTAGAGAGAAACTGTTATATCTAAATTATCCTGTATTACTGGTTAACCAGAGAGAAACTGTTATATCTAAATTATCCTGTATTACTGGTTAACTAGAGAGAAACTGTTATATCTAAATTATCCTGTATTACTGTACTTCTGAGCCGTTCTGTTCTATTTCTATGGCGTTACAATATTTAAATTTTCCTATACAACTCTTTTAATTTTCTCGCACAACTTTCTAAAAACGCTGATTCGTATTTTTTAATTCTTCTATTTTTTACATCTTCGATCTCTTCTCTGGAGAGTGGATCTTTCGATCTCTTCTCTGACGAGTCTTCGATGGAAGAGTGGATCTTTTGGTAAAGCTGGTGGTACTGGTCTCTGTCTTTTCTAATCTGTCTCTTTTGCTGTGTGTCAGTGGCATTTTTGGTTTAGAACCAATGATTGTCTAGTTATTGTGTTGTGTTTAATTTCTGGTGATATTGCTCCTCGTCTTCGCTCGGAGAGTGAAGCTCCACTCTTCAAGCAGAGATTGAAGCTCCTCGTCTTCGCTCGGAGAGTGAAGCTTCATATTTTCATTTTAGATATTATAGTAGTAGTATTAATATTGGTGTGGATATGTGAAGTATATTGTTATGTGTACTGGTTTGTATGTATGGTGGTGTATTGTATGTATTCTTATGGGTATGGTATTTTAATAATGTTTCTTTTGATCTATCATTATTTTTTCTTTATATCTGATTCAGTGTCATGAT
>Ga0335398_10004648_pt1 | contig 18886 bp, 22 predicted proteins | sample BON03_FD_205742 | JGI IMG/M metagenome (GOLD analysis project Ga0335398, IMG submission 205742) | Freshwater microbial communities from Lake Bonney liftoff mats and glacier meltwater in Antarctica - BON-03 (spades assembly) (version 2) | ecosystem: Environmental > Aquatic > Freshwater > Ice >... | reverse complement strand
CTGTAGTAACAGGGGTAGTTAACAATCACGTATTCAGGAAACCAAAGTAATGCCATCCAGCACAGCAAAGCAGTTCACAATAAGAGAGCGCTGTATCGGTGGACCTGCTTTGTATGTGCGGGTCTCCAAAGTAACGGACTATGGCATGGGGGATTTTGGTTGGGCAGCGTGGCGTAAAGCACAGCCCGATGAGATTGCCGAGGCCATAGTAAAACTACAAGAACTTAATAAGGAGTAAGGAGCCATCATGACCACTAATGCAATAACAGTATCGCTTAATGAAATCCACGCTAAGTCACCATGTGTTGACGGTTGGCGCACAGTTTTAGCAGCCAAAGGGCCAGACATGGAAGCACAGTTCCCACTTGCAGATATTATTGAGACAAACGATTTCGATGATGCGCTATGGGTGCTGAGATGTCGGCCTGAGTACAACAACCTATGGCGTAAATACGCCGTTTGGTGCGCTAGGCAAGTTGGCCACTTAGTGACCGATGAACGTAGTGTTGCGGCTTTGGATGTGGCTTGGCGGCACTCCGATGGGTTGGCAACAGATCAGGAGTTGGGCGCCGCTAGGGACGCTGCTAGGTCCGCTGCTAGGTCCGCTGCTAGGTCCGCTGCTAGTGACGCTGCTTTGTCCGCTGCTTTGGCCGCTGTTTGGGCCGCTGCTAGGGACGCTGCTAGGTCCGTTGCTAGGTCCGCTGCTAGTGACGCTGTTTGGGCCGCTGCTTGGTACACTGCTAGTGACGCTGCTAGGGACGCTGCTTGGGACGCTGCTAGGGACGCACAAAAACAGAAACTGATTGAAATACTTAATGCGGGGGAATGGGTATGAAAGCAAATGAGATAGAGACGATACGAGAGGCACTAACCGAAGCCAACGAAGCGATGATGTGTGAGCTGGTTAAAATAGAAGCAATCGTAGCATTAACAGGAGCACAAGAATGAGTACCGTAGACATAGTATTCTGTGGCATCCCACTAAGCTGCGAGTGCGAGGGTTACCCGGCCACAGGGGACGGACACAACGAGCCGTACAACCCGGCCACTTTTGACGTGGTCGAAATAAGAAGCCTGACAGGGGATGATTTGGAGATGTGGTTCACCGAGCGGGCGCTGGCGGCAATCACGCAACTCGTACTGGAGAAAATAGAATGAGCAGTAAAGCAACAGATAAGTGGGTGGGGGTATCGTATAAACACCGTGGGGTAAGATACTTCCTTCGCGTGGGGTTCCCCCAATCAAGAACGTATAAATGGCTACCTAGTGTTATGTGGGGCCACGTGGGGCCAACAGAGGAGAAGCCAGAATGAGATTTATAGCTGTTATAATACTGATTCCGCTAGTAATACTAACGATGCCAATCGCTCTGCTTGTTATAGGGTACAAGACTTCTTTGTATATCGCAGACGGGCTACTTGAAAAATATTTGTAAGGGGGAGTTTGGGGGACGAAAGACTACGCGCTACACATTAAAATAAAAACAGGAGCACAAGAATGAGTAAAGCAAGTTTTGGTCAAGAACTAATCGAGTCAATAGACCATCTGAAAGCCCAAGGGGACGGTAAGATGGCAGTCACAATGGCCACCTTCATAGCAGAAGCGGCGATGGAGGACGCGCAGCTTGAACAGGAGATCGAGCGTTTGAAACAGATAATACAAAAACTAACCCCTCCACCTTCTAACGAACAGCACTAACAACGGAGTAAGATATGGATAATAAATACAAAGCCGCGATGCCACTGGCCCGCGCATGTACTGCAGTGGGGGTATCAAAGATTGAGTACTTCACTGCGTTTGCGATGATGGGACTGCTGTCAGGGCCCCGAGCGTTTATGGACCCCAGAGAGCTGGGACTGCGTGCAGGGGACGCCGCGCAGTACGCCTTGGACGCCTTGGAGCAGACGGAGCAACGTGGACGAACCGGAGGGGATGATGAAGAGCTCACAGACTGAGATGCAACACTTGTTAACACAGTACCGGTGTGGACGTGCGGGGCTGTCCTTCATGAATACAGTTAAAGGCCCCTCTGAGTTTGTCATAAGACTGTCAAAGAGCGCGTGCATGCGGCGCCTCAACCAGACCCGTGGTCATATCGCGGTGCTTGTGAGGGAGATGGAGGATGCACTAGGTCGCCCCCACCGCTTCTTACCAAAACTTGGCAGGGCACAGTACTTAAACCTGCCCCATGGGAAGTGCACTACTAAACAAAAAGGGACTATAGTACTATGAACTGTGCCATGGGTTTGGTCCCCTTTCCTTGTGGCACACCCCCACCCCAATACCGAGCAGTTGAGGGGTGGGTCCTAATAACCCAGCATACAGGAGCATGATTATGCAGAAACCTGCTACGTTGAAAAAAGAGCTAACAGCACTAGAGCGGCAAACAGGTGGGAACCACTACAAAGATTTAGCAATACAACCCGCCGTGTATGCAGAGAAGAACGGGCTGTCCCTACTAGAGGGGAACGTAGTCAAGTACATCACCCGGTGGAAAAAGAAAGGGCAACCATTAGTGGACTTGGAGAAGGCAAAACACTGCATCGACCTATTGATAGAGATACACGGTGTGAAATGAAGACAACAAAAATAACATTAGAAGTAGCCGGAGAGGACGCAGCAGCGGTAGTAGAGAAGATCGACCTGATTGTTACGCTACTGCAGTCCATATTAGACCACCCCAAAATCAAAGAGGTAGTAGCCTCTAGTGGAGTGAGTGATGGCCACGTTCACCGACCCTATGAGGGCGATAGAAGAAGCCGAGTTCGTAGCAAATAAAACCATGCAGCGTATGTACGTAGCCGAGATGAAATCCGGGGACGTGGCAGTGTTTACGCTGCGGGAATGGCACGCGAACATCCGAGATATTTTGATGGTATTAGAGACCGTCGTCCCAGCAACCCACAGCATATTTTAAAGGTACAGTGATGACCACAACAAGAATAGACCATATGACCCCCGAGCAGCGGGCCAAACACCAACACGCGATGGCCCAAGCTACCACCCGGTTCCTAGAGGCAGGTGGGGAGATAACCCCCATCCCCATGGGTAAGGCTGTGTATGAACAAGGTGGCCCCCCCGTCCTGCGCAAGAACCGTAAGATACAGGAGGGGGTATAACATGGACCTAATCACTCTTGATTTTGAAACCTACTACGATAAAGAGTACAGCCTGAAGAAGCTCACCACTGAGCAGTACATCCGCAGTGAGCAGTTCCAAACTATAGGGGTGTCTGTGAAGGTAAACAGCGGGGAGGCCATATGGATAAGCGGCCCTCATGAGGCAATCAAGACGTACCTGCACAACAACTACAACTGGGAACACAGCGCCCTGCTGGCCCATAACACCCAGTTCGATGGGGCCATATTAGGATGGCTATACGACATCCACCCCAAAGTGTACTTGGATACCCTGTGCATGGCGCGTGCGCTGCATGGCACAGAGGTGGGGGGCTCCCTGAAGTACCTCGCCCAGATGTATGAGATTGGAGAGAAGGGCACAGAAGTAGTAGACGCAGTGGGCAAGCACCTTGAGGATTTTACTGAAGGGGAACTGGCATCGTATGGGGATTACTGCATCAACGATGTGGAATTAACCTACCAGCTTTTTAACATCTTCATGAAGGTGTTCCCCAAGAAAGAGCTGCGGGTAGTCGACATGACCCTGCGTATGTTCATTGAACCTGTGCTGGAGCTTAATGCCGCAAAGCTGTATGACCACCTCGACAACTTGCGGGAGCAAAAAGAAGCCCTGCTTGTGGAGTGCGGGGTATCCAAAGAGGACCTGATGTCAGCACCAAAGTTTGCCAAGGTCCTGCAGTCCTTGGGGGTAGTGCCCCCCACTAAGATAAGCCCACGCACAGGCAAAGAGATACACGCGTTCGCCAAGAACGACGCAGGGCTGAAGTCCCTGATGGAGCATGAGGACCCCCGAATACAAGCAATGGTGGCCGCACGCCTTGGGGTGAAGTCCACACTTGAGGAGAGCCGTACAGCGCGGTTCTTAGACATTGCAATGCGGGGCGCCCTCCCCGTGCCCATTAGGTACTGCGCAGCCCATACGACTCGTTGGGGTGGGTCAGATGCGATCAACCTTCAGAACCTCCCCTCCCGCGGACCGAACGGCAAGGTACTGAAATCTACCATGTGCGCCCCTGTGGGGTACTCCCTAATCGAGGCTGACTCGGCGCAGATCGAGGCCAGAATACTGGCGTGGTGGGCAGGACAGAGTGATCTGCTGGCAGCGTTCACTAGGGGCGAGGACGTGTATAGGGAGATGGCAGCAACGATATACAGGATGCCCCAAGAAGAGGTTAGCGATGTCCAAAGGTTTATTGGCAAGCAGGCAATACTAGGTGCCGGATACGGCATGGGTCCCACACGGTTCCGTGAACAACTGAAGGGCATGGGGGTGCTGATGAGCATGGAGGAGGGCGTACGTATTATCCGGATATACCGTTCGCACCACCCCCAAATAGTCAGGTTGTGGCGCCAAGCCCAGAACGTACTGCGAGGTATGGTGATGCGGGAGTCGTATGCACTAGGCAAACCCGGAGTGATACGGGTACTGGGCAAGACTAATGGCATGCAGCTTCCCTCTGGCCTTATCATCCACTACGATGACCTGAAGGCAGTGGAGGGGGACAGAGGCTTACAGTTTTCATACAAGACACGTAGGGGCCGCGTAAACATCTACGGGGGCAAAGTGGTGGAAAATGACTGTGTTGATGGGGATGCCCTTGTGCTTACGCCACGCGGGTGGGTGGCTTTGTGTAACCTACAGTCGAGTGACATGGTACATGATGGGGAGACATGGGTACATCATGGGGGTGTACTAAACAAATCAATGCAGACCTGTGTTGAAGTAGATGGGGTGCTTATGACACCCGACCACGAGGTATTAACTAATGAAGGATGGCAAGCTGCATCACAGAACCCAAGACCTTACAGGCCAAACATTCGGCGCACTGACTTGCCGAGCAACCGTGATGAATCGCCGCAATACCGAACGAATGGTGGACGTAGGAGTCTTGAGCAAGGAGACAGGGATAGCACACACAACGCTGTATTACAGGCTAGCACATGGGTGGGGCGTGGAGGAATTGGCCCGCAAGCCCAACCCTGCAAACAGGTCTATGACATCCTCAATGCAGGGCCACTAAACAGGTTCGTGGTGAAAGGGCAAGACGGCCCATTTATCGTGCATAACTGCCAAGGCATCGCCCGCTGTATTATGTCCGACCAGATGCTGCTAATTTCAAGACGGTACCCAGTGCTACTCACCGTGCATGACTCCGTGGTATGCTGTGTCCCAGACGCCGAGATTACTGAAGCGGCTACATACATATACCAATGTATGGCGTACACACCTGAGTGGGCAAAGGGCCTTCCAGTGCGTGGTGACGTGGGGGTAGGTAAAAACTATGGCAATATGCAAGAGTGGAGTGAGTAGATGTCCAAGCCAACGTGGTCCTTCAGTAGCATAAAGACCTTTGAGCAGTGCCCTAAAAAATACTACCACCTCAAAGTGGCGAAAGACTACGTTGAGAACTTTGAGACAGATGCCATTCTATACGGCAACCAATTCCACAAGGCCGCGGAGCTGTATGTATCAGGAGAGGACGAGGCGCTAGACCCACGCTTTGACTTTGCCCTGCCAGTGCTGGACAAGCTCAAGGGCATGGAGGGGGAGAAGCTGTGCGAGTACAAGATGGGGCTCACCGAGAACCTTGAACCTTGTGACTTCTTTGCCAAAGACGTGTGGTGGAGGGGGGTGTCAGACCTCACTATCCTCAACCGAAAGACCGGGGTTGCCAAGGTGTTTGACTACAAGACGGGTAAGTCCGCGAAGTACGCAGACAAAGGGCAGTTGGAGTTGATGGCACTGGCCACGTTCAAGCATTTCCCCGAGATAAAAGTAGTGAAGGGGGGCCTTATATTTGTAGTATGCAACGCCTTTATCAAGGATACTTATTCCATTGATATTGAGTCTGAACTGTGGAAAAAATGGTTGTTAGAGTACGGCAAGATGGAGAAATCCTATCGGGTTGATGTCTGGAACCCCCGTCCCTCCGGGCTCTGTCGTGCGCACTGTATAGTAACGGAGTGTCCCCACAACGGGAGGAGATAGACATGCCATACGTTAACAAGCCTAGACCTTACAAGCACGAGTACCAGAAGCAGAAAGAGCGTGGGGAACTCGCAGATAGGATGGAGAGGCAACGCGCCCGCCGTGCGATAGACAAAACGGGGACAGACAAGAACAGCAACGGCAAGGCAGACAAGCGCGAAGGCAAGGATGTAAGCCACAAGAAAATGCTAAGTAAGGGAGGCTCTAACAAGGACGGGTACTACATAGAGAACTCCAGCGGCAACAGAAGTCGCAATGGGCATAGCCCGAAGAAAGCTACCAAAAAGAAGTAAGTAGTACAACAAGACACACCCTGTTAGGGAATGCAGAGACCTGTATTTCCCTAACCTCTATCACCCCGGAGAACACGATGAAGGTAATTGACAACAGAGGGCTGTTACTAAAGCTCCGCAATCCCGCACAAGTTACAGCTGCAATCCCGCGCAGCAAGCTCATTGATAAACACACAGTATTAGTGAAGTGGGGCATTGAAGAGGCCCGTGTACTGCGGAACATGAACATCAAGAACATCCCATCCCCTATACTGGGGCAGTACGAGTGGACCGGGCAGCATGCCCCCTACAACCACCAGAAGATAACCGCCTCATTCCTGACTATGAACCGCAGGGGGTTTTGCTTTAATGAGCAGGGCTGCGTGGATAGTGAGACGGAATACCTGTCCCCTACGGGGTGGGTGAAGATCAGTGAGTACAGTGGGGGAAAGGTTGCACAGTACGGCCCCCGTGCAGGGCGTGCAGAGTTTGTGGACCCCGAGGAATACGTGAAGCTCCCATGCTCTACGATGGTAAAGATAAAGACCAAGTATGGGATTGACCAGCTACTTAGCCCCGAACACCGGGTGCTGCTATGTGATGGGAAGAGGGAGGGCGGGGAGAAGACGGAAACCCTAGCAGCATCAGCCCTATTAGAGCGGCATGACGCGTACCACGCAGGGCACAGGGTGTCTGTGGGGGGCACCAAAGCTGGCACTAGCACTATAGCATTCGCTGCCTCGACCATCCCCACAACGTTCACCATGGGTATCCCTACGGGAGTAGAGATGCCTTACACCTTACCCCAACTGCGGGTACTAGTAGCAGTAATTGCTGATGGATACTTTGAAAGTGCCACCAAGTATTGTGCAGTGAGGTTGAAGAAGGACCGGAAGAAACGACGGCTGCGTGCCCTGTTGCAGGATGTGGGTATCATCTTTACTGAAAAGCCGTGCCTACCAGAAGGGTTCACCAAGTTTACATTCCATTCCCCCGAGCGGTGGAAGGAGTTTGGAGAGGAATTTTGGAAAGCCTCTAGGCCCCAGCGACAGGTAATCGCAGACGAGTGTATGCACTGGGATGGGTGTACTACTAGGGGCGCCCGCTTTAGTTCAAGCTCAAAACAGTCCGCGGACTATATCCAATACGTCTTTGCCTCAACCGGGATAGGTACTGCTCGGGTGAGTGTTCGCACCCGTAAACACAAGCCAAAATACACAGTGCAGGTACGCAGGGGCACTGACAGGGTAAACATCAGGGGCACTGCCCCCACTATGTCTGTTACCCCCTCTACCGATGGGTTTAAATACTGTTTTAGAGTCCCTAGCACTTACCTGCTGTTCCGGCGTAATGGGTGCATCTTTGCCTCGGGTAACACTGGCAAAACAGGTTCTGCTATCTGGGCTTCTGACTACTTGATGCGGGAGGGACTGATACGACGAGTGCTAGTGATATGCCCCTTGTCCATTATGGACTCCGCATGGCGTGCGGACCTGTTCAAATTTGCCATGCACCGCCGGGTAGACATCGCCTATGGCCGTCGGGATAAGCGCCGGGAGATAATCTCGGGGGACGCGGACTATGTAATCATAAACTACGATGGTGTGGAGATTGTTCGGGATGAGATAGCAGCAGGGGGGTTTGACCTCATTATCGTCGATGAGGCGAATCACTATAAAAATGCCCAGTCCAAACGGTGGAAGACCTTGGCAAGCCTCATCACCCCAGATACATGGATATGGATGATGACGGGCACCCCTGCTGCCCAGTCCCCTGTGGATGCGTTTGGCTTGGCACGGATTGTTAACCCCTCCGCTGTCCCCCGGTTCTTCAGTGCGTTCCGTGATCTGGTCATGACAAAGATAACGAACTTCAAGTGGGCCCCCCGCCCCGGAGCGACAGACCTAGTATTCAACGCCCTACAGCCCGCGATCAGATTTACCAAAGAGCAATGCCTAGACCTGCCTGAGATGACCTATGTTACCCGCGAGGTGGAGATGACGCCCCAGCAGACCAAGTATTACAAGCTGCTGAAGAAGGAGATGATGGCGGTATCAGATGGAGAGTCTATAACAGCGGTGAACGCCGCAGTGAACATGAACAAGCTCCTCCAGATAGCCTGCGGTGCCGTGTACACAGATAGTGGTGACACCATAGAGTTTGACATCTCCAACCGCTACAAAGTCCTGCGGGAAGTGATAGATGAGTCCAGCCAGAAGGTCATCATCTTCGCCCCGTTCCGCCACGTTATCGACCTACTACGGGAGAGGTTAACAGCGGACAAGATAACTAATGAAGTAATTAGGGGAGACGTTAGCGCCGGGAAGCGGACAGAGATATTCGCTAGGTTCCAAGACAGCCCCGAGCTGCGAGTGTTAGTAATCCAGCCCCAAGCCGCTGCCCATGGGGTGACCCTTACGGCAGCTAACACGATTGTGTGGTGGGGCCCAACCTCCTCACTAGAGACTTACGCACAGGCCAACGCCCGCATACACAGGTCTGGGCAGAAGCACCCCTGCACAGTTGTACAGCTGCAGGGCTCCGATGTAGAGCGTGTTGTGTATCGCATGTTGGGTGGGCGGTTAGATGTCCATTCTAAGATGATAGATTTGTATCGTGAAGTACTTGATGCCTAAGCAGAACTGAACTATAATGCACCATACATAAACAAACATAACCACAGAGGTGATGAGCATGAGTGAAGGTAAACAAGAAGTTAAGCAAAACCTTGACCGAGTTGTATCGGTCTATCTGAAAATACGTGACAAGAAAGCGGAGTTGGCTGCGAAGTTCAAAGCTGACGAAGCGCAGATAAATGAGAAGCTGCAGAAGATTTCTAACGTCTTACTTCAGCACTGTAAGGATGAAAACGTGGAGTCTGTGCGCACCCATTCTGGCACGTTCTACCGGACCACCCAGTCCCGTTTTACCACTACAGATTGGCCATCTATGCACAAGTTTGTGCTGGAGCACCAGTGTGTTGACCTGCTAGAGAAGCGTATCCAACAGACCAACATGAAGCAGTTTCTGGACGATAACCCAGAGCTCCTGCCACCCGGTCTAAACAATGATGTTTCATATACTGTAAATGTTCGGAGGAGCAAATGAGTAAAGTACTAGAGGGCTACGTGCCTGTTGAAGCGCTAGCAGACCACCTGTCGGTAAAGGCCAGCACCATACGTCAGTGGGTACAACGGGGACTTATCCCCCCCACAACCTACATCCGGGTAGCCAACACCTACCGGTTCAACATCCTTGCAGTAGTGGATGCGCTACAAGACAACAAGCCTGAAGAAGACGAGGGGGAGTTTGGCCTCCCTCCAGAACAGTTAGAGCTAGACCTCAAACCAACCGAAACAACCGATGATTTTTAGGAGATTATGTGATGACTGATTTAGCATTGTTTGACAACTTGCCCGCAGCCTACAAAGACTTGCTGGCACAACTGGAACCTGACACCACCCTCGCAGGGGAGGCCTTTGCGACTATAAAGCGTCTCAGCATTAAGGGTGGGGTGTTCCGTAAAGTCCTCAACAGCAAGGAAGTAGGGACCATTGATGGTCGTGCACTGGAAGCTGTGGTGGTGAAAGCCGCTCCTCTGTCTCGCACGTTCTATTCGGGCAAGTACGTTGAGGGCGAGGCGAGTTCCCCCACATGCTGGTCTACAGACACAAAGACCGGTATCCCTTCTGCTGATGTACTTGCAACTGATCGTGAGTCCAACGCATGCCACGACTGCCCACAGAACATAAAAGGGTCAGGCCAAGGCGAGAGCCGTGCGTGCCGCTATCAGCAGCGTGTTGCTATCTTGCTGGTAGACCCAGACGGAGTTGTAAGCTCCTCTGACGTGTATCAGCTGTCCCTACCTGCAACGAGTGTGTTCGGAGATGACCAGAAGAAGATGGGGATGCAAGCCTACGCCCGTCATCTGATGTCTCACAAAACTCCGACTGCCTCAGTAGTGACTGAGATAAAGTTTGATACCTCTGTGGCTACGCCAAAGCTGATGTTCCGTCCCATCCGTCCACTGGATGAAGCTGAGCTAGGCCTTGCTATTGCTGCACAGCGCGACCCGGATACTGCGAAGCTAGTGGCACTGACAGTCAAGCCCAAGGAAGAACAGTCAGATGTATCCCCTAGTAAGGACGCGCCAAGTAATGCTAAAGTGGCAACCCCCCCAACATTATTCGCAAAAGAAAAAGCGGAACCTGAAGAGGAAGAGGTTGAGGAGCCAAAGGTTAAAGTGACCAAGAAGAAGTCAGAACCTGCCCCCGATGAAGACTTGGCTAGTTTACTAGACGAGTTCGATGACGAATAACGGCAAAACAATTATAACCATGAGGGGGGGTGCTCCAACAGTGCCCCCGTCTCTCAAACATGTGTACTTACAATGGATACAGCCAAGTTCTTAAGCATGGTGTTGGGTGATGAAGGTTTTTACTGCCTAGTAAGTATAAAAGAAGGCAGAACGGTACAGAAGTTCTACGTTACGCAGGCCTCACTGATAGAGGCAGCGAACCAAGGTGACAGTACAGGATGTGATGTTTACTTCGCGTTGAGCACGTTTGTCACTGACAAAACGCGAAAGGCCAACAACATATCGCAAGTAAAATCCTTGTTCTTGGACCTAGACTGTGGACCGGGCAAACCATACCCCACCCAGAAAGACGCTGTAGTAGCCCTACAGAGTTTTTGCAAAACATGTGCATTACCAACCCCAAGTGCCATAGTAAATTCTGGCCGGGGTATCCACGTGTATTGGGTCCTATCTAAGCCCCATACCCGTGAACAGTGGCTACCAGTAGCTGAGGGATTGAAAGCTGCGTGCGCCGCCCACGGCCTCCATGCTGACCCTACAGTTACTGCGGACGCCGCACGGATTCTACGCATCCCCAACACCCACAACTACAAGGGCACCCCGCCGTTGAACGTGAAGGTATTACGGGGGACAGACTCCACCGTGGACCTGAGTGGGTTTGCTGAGAAGCTGGGGGCACTGGATATAGCAGTGGCTCCCTCTCTCCCCCAAAGGGAGTTCAGTGACCAAGACAAGAAGGACATGGAAGCGGTACTGGGCAGCCACACTAAGAAGTTCGGGCGCCTAATTACCCTAACAGGTAATGGCCGGGGGTGTAATCAGATAAACCGGGCGCTATTAGAGCCCAACACCCTCTCCTATGGGGACTGGACCCACGCCCTGTCTATCGCAAAACATTGTGAAGAAGCTCCCGTGGCCATTCACATTGTGTCAAAGGGGTATACGGGGTACAGCCCAGAGGAGACTGAGAAAGTAGCGGCCTCTCTGGAGGTCCCCCACCTGTGTGTAACCTTTGAAAAAGACAATCCTGCGGGATGTGAGGGGTGCCCCCACAAAGGGAAGATACGCTCCCCGATCAAGCTGTGCATGGAAGTGCGTGAAGCTACCCCCGAGGAGAATGTAGTACAGGTGCCCGCCAAGCCCAAAAAGGCCACACCCCCTGCTGAAGTGGTACCGGGTGGCGGAGGTGGCACCCTGTTTGCAGACCAAGACCAAGACCAAGACCCAGCACAGAGAATGCTGAGCTACACCATACCCCCCTTTCCGTTTCCGTATATACGCCCATCTGGTGGTGGGGTGTGGAAGCGGGTGAAGAACAAGGACGGAGACGTAGAAGAAGAGAGGATATGGCCTACTGATTTGTATTTGGTAAGTCGTATGGAAGACCCCACGTTAGGCCCTTGCTTCCTGTTTCGGCACCATACAAAACGAGACGGGGTGAAGGACTTTGTTATACAAGGAGTCAAGCTTACTTCACGGGATAAATTCCGTGAAGCTATGGGCATGAACGATATTCATTTAATAGAAGGAATGCCACTCATGAAATACATAAACAGGTGGGTAGAAGAATTACAAAGTACCCAAGATGAGATACTAGTAAAAGCACAATTCGGATGGACTGAAGACCATAAGTCCTTTGTACTGGGGGACCGGGAGATATTTGCGGACAGGATTATAGACAACCCCCCGAGCGCCCGCACCGCACAGTACTTCCCCCACTTTGCCAAGAAAGGCACGTTGGAGGGGTGGAAGGGTGTTACTGCGTTTTACAACCGCCCCAACATGGAAGAGCACCAATACATGTTTGGCCTGTCATTTGGGTCCCCCCTTATGGAGTTTGTTCCCAACATCGCAGGGGCGATATACCACGTGATGAGTGCAGAGTCAGGCTTTGGTAAGACCACAGGGCAGTGGGGTGGTGCCTCGGTATGGGGTAACCACAAGAAGCTAGTACTTAAAGGCAAGGACACGGGTAACTCCGTATGGAACCGAGCAGAGGCTTTCAAAAACATAGTCCTGTACATAGATGAACTGTCCAACTACCCCGCTAAGGATGCGAGTGACTTTGCGTATGCCATAAGTGATGGGGAGCAAAAGAACCGTATGTCCAACGCAGGGCTAAACGCGGAGCGATACAGAGGGGTGGAATGGAGTCTGCTATGTGGTACCTCGGCAAACATGAGCCTGTTGGAGAAGATGACTGAGCTGCGCACCCTGCCCAAAGGGGAGGCCCAGCGTGTAATGGAAGCCACTGTACGCCAGCAGATATTATCCCCAGAGGACAACCTTAAGGCCCAGACCCTGAACGATGACTTGGAGGCCAACTATGGGCATGCGGGGGAGATTTACATTCAGCACGTCCTGCAGAACCTCCCAGCAGTACAGAAGCTGCTTAAGGAGACCATTGCATCCATCATAAAGGACGCAGGGTTGACCTCTCAGAACCGGTTCTGGACCGCACAGACGGGGGCTACACTCACGGGACTGACCATTGCGAAGCATCTTGGGCTGTTGGACTTTGACCTAGAGGCTATGCGCAAGTGGATAATCGACAAGCTGATGCGTCTTGTACTCAACATGCAGGACATGGACATCGACATCTCCGACCTAGTGGGGGCGTTTTACAGTGACAACACCCGAAGCATCTTGCGCGTTGCGAGTAACCAGAACCCAGAAGCAGACGAGCTACAGGAGCAACTACTGCACGCAGATGCAATGCCGATGTATAAGTGGGTAGGGCGTCACGAGTATGATGTAGGAAAATTCTATGTCCTACCCGCCCCCTTTAAGAAGTGGTGTGTGCAGCAGGGGTACCACTACAGTGCGATCAGTGAACTAATTATTGCCCAGCTACAGGGCAAGCGCATCAAGATGCGATTAGGGCGAGGGACACACTTAGGGTTGGGGCCTCAGCATGTGTTAGAGATGGCATGGGACGCGGACTCCCACACTGATACTTCTACGGCCCACACGGCAGCGGCTTCGACAGGACTGTATGACGCGGACAAGGCGAACTGAGCTATCCCCGGACGGGGTGCGTATTGTAGTGGACTGGGCTAAGTTTGCTCCCGGCAGCTCAATATTCATCCCGTGCATCAACACCAGCGCGGCGATCAACCAACTTACTGAGGTGACAAACCTAACAAGGAGTGAGATAGCCACACGTGTTCGTGTAGAGAATGGGCTGTACGGAGTGAGGGTGTGGCGAATCCTGTAGTCCAACCAGCCCCAACCAGCCCCAACCAGCCCCAACCAGCCCCAAACTAGTGTTGCAATTCGCAATACGTGGTATACTGACGACTCATCACTCTCCGGTTTGAGAGCTTTAACCCCCATCGAATCCTTGGGGGTTTTTTTTCTGCCCTACATCTGGTCGTACTCGTCTCTTGAGTCCTGCAGTAACCGGATGTACCGCCTATCTGCCACGTTACCCCCCAACTGTGCTGCGATTGCTGAGCCCCGTGCCCTAGTCTTTATGGACTGGCGGATGTTGTCCCCGGAGATGTTAGCCTCTGGGTGGGCCTCATTGAACTCCTGTATGGCCTCAACTACTGCCTCTTTGCCGTGGTCGTCGTTGTTTCTATGGGCAAAGGCAAAGCGGTCCAGTAACTGTTTACGCATCGCGGTAGTCCCGGCAGTCACTCGACGGTCACGGGAGAGCTTGTCCTGCTCTGCACGGTACTTAGCTGGGGCAAAACCCAAGAGCTGCATTACTGCATCCCCGGTCTCAAAGTCCCCTGTTATGGGGTCCCCACGTGTAGTCGTGAATCCCTCTTGGGCAAAGCGAAGCCCCTTCAGGGGGTTGGCCAAGGCACTGGGCATAATAGCCTCAAACGCACGGCGGTTATTCGCAGGGTCCCCGTCTGCGAGTTTCTGTATGTTGTCCATAAGTCGGATTGTAATACCTGCAGCAGGACCACCATAATCACCAACGAGGGCTTCCAAATCACTTGTAGCCCTGTAGTTACCCCTGTCCCGTATGAGCAGGTTGGTAAGAGCAACACGGTCAGTGACATCTACCCCACCAAGATTCGCTATCTGTCCGTAGAACGCCCCATCCCCTACCATCTTCGCCATCATAGTGTTGAAGTCATCCTCATCCTCATCCAAGAACATGTTAGCGATGGCTGCAACTATACCGTATAGAGGGATGCCCTTCGCTCCTGCCAACAACGCCCCAGTACCCGCCATCCACCCAAAGGCTTTGGACAGTGCTTTGTCCTCCTCAATCTGGGCCTTGGTACGCTTGGTGTTCATCATCTGGTTCTTGATGGCATGAAGCATCTTAAATTGGATGTAGGCGACCTGTGCTGGGAACCGGTGGAACTGATACATCACGGCACCAATCCCAGTCTGAGCCCAACGTGGGGCAGTAGTTAGCAGGGCGGAGCTGTTTGCAAACTCCATGAACTCAACGGCATTCTCCGCGGCTTGTGCCCCAAACTCTTTTAGTTCCGCAGCTGTAATCTTGTCGATGGGCTTACCATACTTGGCTTCCATCTCCATGATGTAATGGCTGGCGGCAGTGACTTGGCGTATCGCCCGCTCCCCGTGGTTGAATATAAACCCAGACATATAGGCCAGACGGTTAAGGAACGGGGCGCCCGCGGGGTTTTCATAGTCCGCGTTTTCTGCTGCGATGGTACGAGTGTCCATACCAAGGCGCTTGAGAGCATCCTTCAACGGGCCAAGTGGTCCTCCCATCTCATTAGTGAAGCTGAATCCCCCCAGCTCTGAGACCTCTACGTCGTTAAGCCCCGTGCGTTTCACATCCCCCATAGATTTCAGGTATAAGTCCATTGCCTTCGCCATAGCCTTAGTGGCAGTGATGGGGTTGGACTTGCCTGACAGTAGGGGACCTACAATCATTGGCAGTGTGGACATGTTGACTGCCGCCGAGGAGACGTTAAACCCTAGGGTGTACACGAAGGAGGAGGAACGTAACCGTCGCGCCCAGTTCGGCAGGTAAGGATTGCGGGCAAAAGCCAGATAGCTAGGGAGCTTGCCAACCTGCTTGTCCGTCTCAGTCTTGTTCCCCACCATTGCGATAACAAGGTCCTTCACAAAGGCGTTCCCCTTGTTCTTCGGGCTGCTTAGCTCTTCTCGCATGGCATTAGCGACCTGTTCAAGTTTAGTGTCAAACAGGATGTTGGCGTACCCATTGGCCATGCCGGGGTAGTTATCTCGGAACACCTTCAGGGGATTAGCCTCAAAACCCGCTATGTTCTCCCTGTGCTTGTGGCTCTTAAGCAGCCCCTGCTCTGGTAATGTGCTGAACAGAATCTCACTGACGTGCTCAATTACATCACTGGACACCTTTGCCTCTTTAGTTACAGGCTTGCCGTTGGCATCCACTACAATCTTGCCGTTGGCATCCCGCTCTTTTACCTTCACAGGCTTCTTGAGCTCCGCCAGCAGTTTAACCATCAACCCTGTAGAAATCCTATCGTAGTCCGTGGACTTAATATCTGTAGGCTCACGGTCCTCAATAGAGGTGGCATCCACATCCGCGTCATCTTCTAAGCGGTTGCGCACCACGTTCCGGTCTCCAGTAGTCTCAAAGGCGGATACAACCCGCTCTACTCCACCACCGGGCTTCTTCTGGGTCCATGCAAGCCAGTATTCCCCTTTGCGGTCCAGCTTAAAGTAGGGCTCGATCACACCCGAGGATAGTATCTCGCTGAATATCCGGTCTCTAATAGTAGAGCGCAGCTTTGGGTCGACCTCTAAAGAATCCAGACGGGCGTCCAGTGCCTTCATAATCTTCTTGTTCAGCTCCTTGTACATGTCGCGCAAGGATTTATACACCCCCTGCTGGTCTTTGTTCAGGGAGTTGTACAGGCGAAGAGCTTCCTTAAACGCCGCTGTACGCTCGGGTGTAGGGTCGAGGAACTTGGGCTTGCCTAGCATCTCCCCTTCGGGCAGCGCATCTATTGCAGCGTCTCTGGCCTTCTCATTGGCGAAGTACCGCTCTTGTACCTGCTGGTTCTGGTCTAGGTAACGGAACCCAAACTTGCTGTAGCGGTCAGGGTTGGTAACACTAGGGTCGACTTCGTCTATGGTGCTTATTGATACCAGTGTCCCTAGGTTCTTAAGGTCCTCCCCTTTGCCTGCAAATGCCGCATTATAGTCCTTGTTCTTATTGTGAAAATCCTGAAGCAGTGTGTTGCGTAGTCCGTCCTGCTCCGCGTGTAACAGCTTAAACTTGTGTGCACTGGGGATAGCGTCCTTTGCCATGTCGACAAGGTTGTCCAGTGTCATCCCGTTTACTACTCCCATGCGGACACGTCTACCCCACGACATCGCGTTGTCGAGGACACGGTTTATGGACTCCCACTTGCTCTTGTTGGTAAGCAGGACACTGCCGCCGCCCATTAGGGTGTACACAGCTCTAAGGGTATCCCCTTCAGACAAGGCTTGCTGGACTGTGGTGGCATTGCGGGTATCAGTACGGGGGGAGACCAGCAGGTTTATGTACTCCAGTGTCTGGTCCTTAAGGTTGACGGAGGAATCAGGACTTCCATCAGTCTTCCCAACCTTCCCACCAAGCATACTGATGACTGCGTCCACAAACCGTTGCCACGCCGTAAGCTCTACAGTAACAGGCTTATGAGCTGCAAGAACCGCTTGGAATTCTGGGTTGGTAAAGGACTCCGCAACAAACTCCTCTAGGGACGACACTGCGTAAGAGGGAGGTAGCCTGCCCTTCACGTCGTTATAGAGATTGGTCAGCTTGCGGGTCACGGGGTGGGACTTATTCGCCAGCAAAGACACAGTTGCCGCGTGAGCCGCCTCATGCAAAAGGGTATGGGTGTTCAGGGGCATGTCAGGGTTGATTTGGATGGTATTGGTTTTGGCATCATACGCACCCGGAGCATCCTCCCCCTTCTCATCCACTAGGCCCTGTGTGTACTCAATGCTGGCCCCTTTAGTTAGCTCCGCCAGCCTAGCTGCTGTTTTGCGTACCTGTGCGTTGGGGGAGTCCTTAGCCAGTTGGGTTAGTGCAGCAACAAGGTCCCCGCTTTTCACATGGGCACTCACTGCAGGACTGACATCAATCATACTAGCTGCTATAGCGTTGCGCTTGAGGAACTGCTTTATTGTTTTCCCTGCTGCCAAAAACGCTTGGGTTAGGGATGGCAGGTCCTCTATGGTCTTGGTCTCCCGCTCAGAACGGGCCACCAGCTTGGCGTCAGGGTCATAGACTTCACCATCACTGATGAGCTCATTTATCACCTGTACAGTGAGGATGTTGTCCTCTACTTTGTTGCCTTTGTGGTTGGCAAGGTCATCGACATAGCTTGTGAGGCCTTCCACATCTTCCAGCGCTGCCTTGGCTTGCTTAGCTTCATTGGCCTTCTTACGCTGCAACTTAGCAGTATCAGATTCCGTGGTGTTGCGGTACGTGTCCGCTTCTTTAGCCGCAGCTTCTTTAGCCGCAGCATCCTGCAGGTAGGATTCATACACTTTGTTGGTTTCAGGACTCAGCTTATCCCGCACCCATTCAGATGCTGCTACCCCCACCTTGGTGTTGTTCTTCTCATCCTTGGCAACAGTACTGTCTGCAGGTTTAGCCCTGTAGTAGGCGATAATACGCAGGGCACGGTCGAATGAGCCCCCCTCTTCCATGACACGCTGCATAGCGGCACGGGGAGTGTACTTGTCGCGGGCATTAATCTTAGCGGCCGCTACGTTATCCACGTTTGCCATGTCTTCTTTGGTGCCCTTTACAGCCCCCTTACGGTCACTCAGCTTTTCGGCGGACGGGATAAAGCTCCTTTTATCGTCCCCAAGGTCCTCTGCAGCAGTGTTCTCGGTTTCTCGTTTTGTCTCGTTTTTAGGCTTTTCGGTAACCGGGGCCTTAGCCACAGGAGCCTTAGCCACAGGAGCCTTAGCCACAGGAGCCTCAACCACAGGAGCCTTAGCCACAGGAGCTTCAACCACAGGAGTCTCAACCACAGGAGTCTCAACCACAGGAGTCTCAACCACAGGAGTCTCAACCACAGGAGCTTCAACCACAGGAGTCTCAACCACAGGAGTCTCAACCACAGGAGTCTCAACCTTGATGGCCTTGGCTTTTGGCACAAACATATCCATCTGAACCGCAGCTTCGGCGGGGGCCTTATTCAGGAAGGCGTTTATGTTAACTTTAGCTTGCCCACTTATGC
>Ga0335398_10004647_pt1 | contig 18889 bp, 5 predicted proteins | sample BON03_FD_205742 | JGI IMG/M metagenome (GOLD analysis project Ga0335398, IMG submission 205742) | Freshwater microbial communities from Lake Bonney liftoff mats and glacier meltwater in Antarctica - BON-03 (spades assembly) (version 2) | ecosystem: Environmental > Aquatic > Freshwater > Ice >... | reverse complement strand
AAAGCGAGGGCGCAGCAGCAGTGTGTAAGCGGGCGGGGAAGCGGCGCCCCGCCCCCATCATGCCTCCTTGGGCCGCACCTGGTCGACCTCCAGCAGGATCTTCTCGACCACGTCGTGCCGCACGAGCTCAAAGTTGCTCTTGGGGAGCAGGTGGGCGACGTTCTCCTTGCTGCCCGTGAAGAAGTTGTCGATGCAGATGACCTGTCGGTTCAGGGCGAGGGGGAGTTTTTTTTGCGGGCGAGAGCAGGATGAGAAACAAGGGGCGGCGGCGGCGGCGGCGGGCGAGAACAAAACGCGAAGGAAAAACAAAGAAACGTACGTGGTCGCCGCGGTTGACGAGAAACTCGCACAGGTGGCTGCCGACAAAGCCGGCGCCGCCCGTGACGAGGACGCGGTTGCTCTCGACGCGCGGCTTGGTCTTGACGAGCGTGGGGCCGCCGCCGTTGCCGTTCTGCTGTTCGTTTTTTTTATGTGCGGGGGCGGGGGTTGGCGGGGCGAGAGGAACGGGCGGGCGGGCGGGCGCGGCGTCGGCGGCGGTCGACCGCGCGTTGCCTTTTTTGCGCTCTTTTGCAACCGTGCGTCGATGTATCGCTCGGTTCTCCACGCGTTTGCATGCGGCGCGGTCGCATGAGCTCGTCGCGCCCCTCGGGGTGGTGTCGGGCCGCGGTCGGCCGCGCGTCGCATGTCCTTGCGTTTCGGGCCCGAGAGCTGTCTGAGCTGCGCGCGACGACAGAGGGTCGCGCAGAGATGGGCCAGCCACCCCCGGAACCGAGCGCGTCGATTGCGCTTTGCCCCGCGCGCAAGGGCGCCCGAGGTCCGCGCGCGCGTCCGCGAAGGGCGCCTCTCAAGGGGCCGAGGGGTTTCTAAAGTCGCAAGGACCTGCCCCTCTTTCTTCTCGCGCTCCGCGGCTCACCTCGCCGTTGGGCATGGCGCTTGGCGGTGGGGGTGAGAGCGTGTGTCGGTCGGGGTGGTGGTCGGGTTGCTGTCAGGCAATGCGATGGACAAAAAGAGCGCGAATGGCATTGATTTTGGCGCGGGCATCGTTACTTCATCGCTCGCCTCGCGCCGCCGCCGCCGCCTGCCTCTTCCCGCCGCCCCTCCTCCCTCTCGCCCTCCCCCGCGGCCATGCCCGCGGCCGCCGCCATGGCCCCCTCCAGCGACAGGCCCGCGCCGTCGTCCTCGCCGTCCGCCACAAACAGCCCCAGGAATTCGGTGTTGCCCCCCTTCTCGCCCTTCAAAGGGGACTCGATCACCCCCCGGCACGAAAAGCCGCAGCGCGCGACGGCGGCGGAGACCCTCTCGACCACCGCCCTGTGCACGGCAGGGTCGCGCACGACGCCGCCCGAGCCGACCTGCCGGCGGCCGGCCTCGAACTGGGGCTTGATGAGCACGACCACGGCGGGCCGGGGGAGGGCGTCGCGCAGCGAGGGAGGAGGGGGGGGAGGGAGCGGTCCGGGCGCCGCCGCCGCCGTCTCGCCGGCCGTCGGCCCCGGCGCTGCTGCCTCCGCTTGCGCCTCTGCCGCCCGCCTCTCGGCCACGCCGACGCCGCGCGCGCCCTCGCGCAGCAGGGCCTGCTGGCGCCGCAGCTCTTGGCGCCCGGCCAAGAGCACACCGACCACCGCGGGGAGCACCTTGAGCACCGAGATGAACGACAGGTCGAGCGTCACGAGAGAGACGGGCGGCGGCGACGACGGGGGCGGAGGCGCGGGCGCGGGCGCGCTGGCGCCGCCGCCGCCGTCGCCGCCGCGGACCGTGGCCGCCGCCGCCCCGTCATCAGCCCCCTCAGCGGCGGCCACCGCGTCAAACGCCCAGCATCCGGGCTTCAGGTCCTCGGGCCGCAGGTGCCGCAAGTTGGTGCGCTCCAGGATGGCCAGGCGAGGCAGCATCGCCGCGCCCGCCGCTCCCGCCGCCCCCGTCCCCGTCCCCACCCCCGCCGCCCCCGTGCTCTGTCCGTCGGCCTCAGACCGCAGCTTGCCCGCCACCTGCCCGTACCCGACGTCCACGCCGTAGACCATCCTGGCCCCGCGCTGCATCAGGCAGTCCGAGAACCCGCCCGTGCTCAGCCCGGCGTCCAAGCACACCCGCCCGCGCACGTCGAGCAAAAAATGATCGAGCGCGCGCTCGAGCTTGTACCCCGCGCGGCACACGAACCGCTCCTCGCGCGCGTCGACGACCACGACAGCCCGCCGGGGGACGGCCTGCCCGGCCTTTGTGGCGGGCCTGCCGTCGACGGTGACGCGGCCCTGGGCGATCCAGGACTGGACCTGGTTGCGGCTGAGAGCGGGGTGCTGCTCGAGGCAGGCCTCGTCGAGCCGGCGGCGGCCGGCGCTGGCGCCGTTGGCGCCGCCGGGCTTTTGGGGAGCTTTTGGTGGCGCCGGCGTCGCTGCTGCCGGGGCTGCTGCCGGCATGTCGCCCCCCGTTGTTCCTATCGCGGCCGTGGAGAAGCCAGGCCGGGCGAAGAGAGATCGGCGGGACCACGGCCCAGCGGCGTGCGAGCGCAGCAACGACGACATTGCCGACGGGTCGACGCCGCGGGCGCCAGCCGCCGCCGCTGCCGACGGCGAGGCCGCCTCCGCGGCTAGCTTTGAAAGTCGCCGCAGGCGCTGCCACCGCATGGCGTGAGGGGTCGCGATTGATGCGCACTGCTGACTGTGGATGGAGCGCGAGAGAGCCGGCGGGTGGCGGAGGAGGCGAAAGGATGGTGGTGTCGACGGCGAAAGTGATTGGGATTGGGTTCCGCCCGCGGCGCCGCGCCACGCCGAGTGCATGGTGGTCTGTGTTATGTGGTCCGACGGGTGGAGGTGAGCGTCATGGTTGAGTTTGATGATCGGTGTGGGCGATGGATTGGGAGTGGGCAAAGGGAATGCGGCGATCGACCACGGTGAAAGAGGGCGAGCGACGGCGGGCAGCGCGGTGGGCGACACAGGAGGCGGCCGGCGCTTTCAAAACCGCTCAGCAGCGGGGGGTGTGCTCGTGACCCGCACAATCCTCTTGGCCGTCACAATATCCTCGAAAACACACCCGCTTGACATCGATCCCTAGCGCCACGGACACACACAAGAGAGACAAAGAACCGCTCCTTGTGCTCGTCGTCGTCGCCGGCGCCGACCCGCCGACAGCTCGGAACGAAGGGACAAAAAGAGGCGCCCCCACAAGAAGAGGCAGGAAAACGATGAGCGACGACGCCCCCAACACCGCCAGAGACGCGGCCAGCAACGTCGCGGGCGACGCGGGCAGCGACCCCTCTGTCACAGCCATCGACGCCGGCGCGGTCGACGCGCTCGTGCGCGCCGCCTGCAACGCCGCCGCCGGAAGCAGCGCCACGGGCGCCGCCTCGTCGCCGCAAAAGATGGACGCCGCCTCGTCCGCCATCGCCGAGGGCGTGGTGAAGCGGCTGGCGGCGCTGGGCGGCAAAGGCGGGGCGTGCCACAAGTTTGTGGTGTCGGTGCACCTGAGCCAGACGTCGGGCGCCGGACTGCACGTGGCGGCGGCGCACCGCCTCGACCCGCGAACCGACGGGCGCGTCGTCGTCGCCTGGAGCGGCGGGGGCGGCGGCGGCGGCGGCAGCGGCGGGGGAGGGGTTGGCGTCGTTGCGGGCGGGGGCAGCAGCCTCGACGCGCCGCCTGCGCCGCCTGTGCTGGAGGCGCTAGTGACCGTGTACTACGTGGCGATCTGATGGACAGGGGAAGGCGGCGATGGCCTGCTGTTGCTAGGTTGTTCGTGTTACTGTTGAAACTGTTGAAAGCGGCGGCGGCGCGCCCTGTTGTCGGGCGCGGGACGCCATGGCAAAGAAAAAAAAAAAATTAAGAGAACGACAAGAGCTGTATCGTAAACCGTCTCTTTCTCTCTCTCCACAAGCGACGAGCAAATGTCAAGGGTAGAAGCGGTTGGTGGCGGCCAACGAACGAGCGCCCCCCCCTACCTGTCCGCCGCCGCCGCCGCCGCCGCCGTCACAAACGCGACGGCCGCCTCGCGCACGCGCCGCACGCCCGCGGCGTCGCCGTGCGCGCGCTCGAACTCGAGCCAGCGGCGGAAGAGGAACTTCATCTTGCGCGGGGGCAGGGGCAGGGCGGTTGCGCGCTCGAACAGGGCGCGCGCGCGCTGGCGGGAGGCCTGGGCCGCGGCGCGCGCGGCCTGCAGCTCCTGTTCGCGGCGCTGCTTGCCCTGTTTGCCGCCGCCCTTCTTGCCAGCCGCCGCCGCCGCCGCCGCCGCGTGCTCGAGCAAAGCCGCTGCCTTGGCGTCGCGCCGCAGCTGCCCGAGCTCCTGGTCGGCGTAGACCGACCACAGGTCGAGGCGCTTGGGCGCCGCGCCCAGCACCGCCTCGAACAGCGAGCGGCCGCGCTCGGCCGAGCCGACGCGGAACTCGAGCAGGGCCGCGCGCGTGAGCAGCTTGGCGTGCTTGCGCTTGGGCAGCGAGGCCGTCGCGCGCTCGAGCAGGCGGCGCACCGCGTCGGCGCCCGTCGTGTTGGCCGCCGCCGCCGCCGCCGCCGCAGCAGCAGCAGCCGCCGCCGCCTTCGCCGCGTCCTCGCCGTCCTCGCCGTCCTCGCCGTCCTCGCCCTCGTCGCGGCGCCGCTGGTCCTGCAGCGCGCGCTCGACGGCGGCCAGCCACACCTTGCAGCTGCCGCCGTACTTCTTGAGCGCGGCCTTGAGCACGCCGTCGGCCAGCTCGCGCCGCGCGGCCGCCGACGGCGGCACGCCGCCGCCGCCGCCGCCGCCGCCGCCGCCCGCGACCGCCGGCGGCGGCCGGTCGAGCACCTGCAGCAGCGCCAGGTGCAGCCGCTTGGCGTCCGTGGCCGGGCACGCGCGACGGAACAGCGCCGCCACGGCCTCCTCGGGCGTGGGCGAGCCGTACGCCGCCTCCAGGTTGAGCAGCGCCATCCACACGTTGAACTTCTCCCCCTGCTCGCGGAACGGGATCGCCTCGAGCGCGCGCTCGCCGACGCGGCGGGCGGCGGCGGGCTCGCCCGCGGCGACCAGGTGCGCCATGTAGCGCACCCACAGCAGTGACGCGGCGGGCGACGCGAGCAGCAGGCGCTCGAAGTCCTGGGGGGCCTGCGGCGCGGCGCCGGCGGGCCCCTGCGCGGCGCGCTGCGCCTCGGCCGCGCGGACGGCGAGCTCGCGGTCCTGGCGCGCGCGCCTCTTGGCGCGCTTGGCGGCGCTGCTGTGCTGGCTCTTGTCGCCGGCGCCGTCGGCGCCGTCGGCGGGGCGGCCGTCCTCGTCGTTGTCGTCGACGTCGTCGTCGTCCTCCGAGTCGGAGCCCGAGTCGGCGGCGCCGGGTTGGCGGCCGGCGGCGGTGGCAGCGGCGGCGATGCGGGCGGCCGCGGCGACGGCCGCAGAGACGGGGTCCTCCTCCTCCTGCTCCTCCTGCTCCGCGTCGCTGCTGCCCTCCTCCTCGTCCTCCTCGTCGTCGTCGTCGTCGGAGCCGGAAGAAAAGCCCAGGCCGTCGTCATCGGCGCCCTGCTCCTCCTCCTCCTCCTCCTCCTCGATGCCGCTCTCGTCCTCGTCCTCGTCGCCGTCGCTGCCGTCCTCCTCGCTGTCGTCCTCCTCGTCGCTCTCTGCGGCCGCCAGCATGAGGTCGTCCAGGTCGCCGGTTGCGGCGCGCTTCTTGCTGGCGCGCTTCTTGCCGGCGCGCCCGTCGTCGAGCTCCATGGCGTCGTCGGCCTCGCCGCCCTCCTCCGCCTCGTCGTCGTCACCGTCCTCGCTGCCGCTGCCGCTGCCGCTGCCGCCCACGTCCTCCCGCCGCAGCGAGAGCGCCACGCGGCCCTTGGCGGCGTCGACGGCGGTCACGCGCGCCTTGACGGCCTGGCCCGGCTTGAAGCGGCGCGCGAGGTCGTCGGGGGACAGGTCGCCCGACGCGATGGCCGAGACGTGCGCGAGGCCGCACAGGGGCCCCGGCGCCTTGGCCGCCGGCGAGGTTGCGGCCGCAGCGACAGCCGCCGCCTCGGCGCGGGGAGGGGCCGCCCCGATCGCCACGAACACGCCGTACTTCTCGACGCGGCGGATGAAGCCGCGGAGGACCTCGCCCACCTCGAGGTCGGCGGCCGTGCGCACGGGCAGGCCCGCGCCGGACGACGCGAGCCGGTCGGCCGGGGCCACGCGAGGGGGGCGGAGCGTCATGCGCAGCAGCTGCTGCTGCTGCTGCTGCTGCTGCGGCTGCTGCTTGGTCTTTCCGCCCGCGACCGCCGCGGCGGCAGCCGACGCGACGGGCGGCGAGCGCAGCAGCCGGCCCGTCACCAGCGCGCCCTCGGGGAAGGCGGCCGCCGGGTCCTCAACGAAGCCGTCGCCCAGGTCGCGGAGCCGGACGTGCGCGACGAGGCCGCGGCCGAGCGCCAGGAACGCGCCCTTGGGGCCGACCGCGCGCACGTAGCCCCGCGCGGGCTGGCCCGGCGCGAGCGCGCCGTCTGGAAGCACGGCGGGGGCCTCGGGAGCGGCGGCGGCGGCGGAGGCGGAGGCGGGAGCGGCGGCGGGGGCGGGCGCGCCGATCACGCGGCCGCCGTCCGACGGGCGCAGCGACAGGGGCACGCGCCCCTGGGCGTCGCGCGGGCCGGCGAGCACCTTGGCGCGCACGAGGCTGCCGGCGGACAGGCCCTCCAGGGCGTTGGCGACCCAGCGGTCGTGCAGGTCGGTGACCGCGACGACGCCGGCCTCGCCGCGGCGTGGGCCGAAGACGACCAGCACGCCCGAGCCGCGCGGCGGCGCCGCCACGCGCCCGAGCACGAGCGCGCCGGCGGGCGGCGCTGGCGCGGGCGCCCCGTCCTGCTCCTCGTCGTCCGCGTCCGCGTCCTCGTCCTCGTCCAGGGCGCGCAACGTCACGTCGAGCACGTACAAAGCGCCGCCGCCGCCGCCAGAACCGGTCTGCTGCTGCTGCTGGCGGGTCAGCGCCAGAACGCGCGCCTCGACGCGCGCGCCCAGCGGGAAGCGCTCGGTGAGCGGCCGGGCGGCCAGCTCGGCCTCGGACGTCTCGTCGCCGGGCTCGGCCGTCTGCGCGGCCTCGAGGCGGGCGCGGGCGGCGGGGCCCAGGGAGAGCCACACGGCGGCCGGGACGGCGGCGGTGCCGCAGCCCGCGACGGACGCCACCCACCCGACCACGCGCGCGCCGCGCGCCAGCGCGTCGGGCGCGTGCGCGTCAAAGGCGGGCGCGGGCTTGCCGCCGGCCTCGGCCGCGGCGAGCGCCTCGGGCCTCAGCGACAGCTCGACGCCGTGGTGGCGGCGCGAGTGCTGCGGCGGGGCGGCGGAGGCCGCGGGCGCCGGGGCGCGCAGCGCGGGCAGCACGGCGCAGCGCAGCCGCTGCCCGACCGAGTAAGGCAGGTGGAGCGAGGAGGGCGAGGGCGCGGGCGCCGGCGCAGAGAGCGCCTGGGCATCCCCGGGCGGCAGCTCGCTCACGTGGACGTGCGCGCGGCGGGGCTCGGCCCCGCCGCCGTAGGTAACGGCCAGGCCCGTGGGCAGGACCTCGACCACCGTGGCCGTGATGACGCCGCCGGCGTGCGCGCCCCCGTCGGCGCCCGCGTCGCCGTCCAGCCGCGCCGCCTTGGCGCCGCCGGCGGGCCCGCCCTCGTCGCGGCGGCGCTTGCCGGCGCCCGCGGCCGGCAGGCGCAGCAGCAGGCGCCCGCCCGTCGCGGCGCCGGGCAGGGCCGCAATCACGGCGCCGCGGACCACCGCGCCCGCGTGCAGCTGCAGCCTCTGGCCGCCCTCGTCGGCCGAGGCGCTGCCGCCGCCGCTGCCGCCGCCGAGGGTGTTGTAATCTGCGAGCGCGGCAAACGCAATGGCGACGCCGCCGCCGCCCTCGCCGCCGCCCGCCGCGGGCAGCGGCACCGAGAGGATGGCGTAGTGCGGCTTGGCCATGATCACGGTCGCGGCCTCGACGACGGCGCCCTCGGGCAGCGCGGCCGCGGTCGCGGCGGCCAGCGCTGCGACAGGGCTGGCGGCGCCGCCCGTGGCCGCCGCCGCCGCCGCCGCCCCCGCCGCCCCCCTGGTCTTTTTCGCCTTGATGCTCTTCTTGCCCTTGTCCTCCTGAGGCTCCGGCGCGGCGAGCAGCTCGGGGCGCGCGGACAGCTCGACGACGCCCTGGGCGCGGTCGACGTCCAGCACGCGAACCGTCAGCAACGCGCCGACGGCCAGCTGCGGCCTCTGCTTGCCCTTGCCGCCGCCGCCGCCGCCGCCGCCGCCCGCCCCGGCGTTGCCGTCGTGGCCGGGCAGCAGCACGCCGACCGCGTCCTCGTGCGCCTCGAGGTCGCACAGCACGCCGTAGGGCTTGTGCTCGTGCACCGTCGCGCGGACGAGCGAGCCCGGCGCCAGCTCGGCCGACCACGGCACCTCCTCCTGGCCGCCGGCGACCGCAGACGGCGGCGGCGGCGCCGCCGACGCCTGCTCCTGCAGCATCGCGGCCGCCTCGCCGTCCGCCAGCAGCGACTCGAGCAGCTCGGCCGCGTGGTCGCCCGTGAGGCTCGGCCTCAGCGAGAGCGCGAACCGCCGCTTGGCCGCGTCGACCTGCACCACGCGCGCGAAGACCGTCTGCCCGGCCGAAAAGAGGCGCGCGGGCGACGCCACAAACACGTCCGCGAGCTGCGCCAGGCCGGCGCGCCCCGTCACGCCGCCGCAGAAGCGCACGTAGGCGGCGTCGGCCGTCACGCTGGCGACGTATCCTGGCAGCACCGCGCCCTCGGCGACGGAGGCAAAGTCGCGGGGAATGCCGGCGGCGCGCGAGAGCATGGCGCGCTTGCGCGTGAGCAGGAGGTAGGGGGCGGCCGGCGCCGCGGCGGGAGCGCCGCCGCCGCCGCCACTGCCGGCGCGCACCTCGAGCACGAGCGCGCGCGCGGCCGGGCAGGAAGCCGAGGCCGGCAGGCGCGGGTAGCTCGGCTCGCCGCCCGCGGCCGCGGCGATGGTCTCGGCCGCGGCGACGGCCGCGTGCAGCGCGTCGGCCAGCGCGGCGGCGGCGGCCGGGTGGTCGGCCAGGTGCTCGCGCGGCACCCTGCCGGCGGCGCCGCCCGGCATCAGCAGCACGCGCACGCCCGACACGGCGACGGGCGCGGGGGCGTGGTGGCCGTTGCCGCTTGCGGCAGCAGCGGCAGCCCCCGACGCAGGCGACAGGTCGACGGCCACGACCACGACCTCGGTGTCGGCGCCCACCACGTCGCCCGCCTGCCAGCGCCCCAGCGCCGCGTGCGCGCGGGCGGCCGCCTCGGTCTCGGCTCCTGCCGCCGCCGCCGCGCCCGCCGCCGCCGCCCCGCTCCCGTCGCCGCCGCCGTCGCCGCCGCCGGCGGCCGTCGCCAGCCGCAGCCGCCGCTTGAGCGGCTCCACGCCCGTCACGCGCACGCGCACGACCTGGCCGACGGCCAGCACGTCCGCGGGCTCCTGCCCGGCCGCCAGGCCCATCGCCGCCGACGGGACCAGGCCGCTCAGCCCCCCGTACAGCTGCACGTAGGCGCCAAAAGGGGCGACGCCGGTGACCGTGCCGTGCGCCTTGACGGCGCCGCCGCTTGACGAAGAGGCAAAAGGGGGCCCGCCGTCGCCGCCGTCGCCGTCGCCGTCGCCGTCGCCGCCGCCGCCGCCGTTGCCGGCCGAGGCCGCGAGCGCGGCCGAGGCGGACGCGAGGTCGGCCAGCGGCGGCAGGCGCCCCTTCACGAGCGTGGGCTTGAGCGTGAGCATCACGCGGCGCGTGGCCGGGTCCACGGACAGCACGCGGCCCGTGACCGCGGCGCCGGGCTCGAGCGGGCGGCCGCCGCTGCCGGGGACGCCGCGCTTGGCGGCGCGGCGCAGCGCCTTGCGCGCGGCGGCCGGGTCGCGCGGGTCGCAGCCGGCGTCCGTCAGGTGCGCCACGGGCACAAAGGCGCGCACCCCGGGGGCCAGCTCCACCAGCACGCCGGGCTGCCGCCCCCGGCCGCTGCCGCCGCCCTTCTTGCCGCTGGCGCCGCCCCCTGCCGCCAACCCGCCGCCCTCCTCGACGCGGAGGACGGCGCCCGTCACGAGCTGCGCCGGCCGCAGCTCCGCGGCGCTCATCACCGGCGCGTCGACGACCGAGGGGCGCAGCGACACGACCGCGATGCCGTCGAGCAGGCGGTAGCCGATCACGCGCGCGCGCCGCGCCTGCCCGACCTTGAAGTCGGCGCGCAGCCGCCGCGCCTCGGCCTGCGCGCGGCGCGCGGCGGCGGCGTCGTCGTCGTCGCCGCCCTTGTCGCAGGCGCCGGCCTTGCCGGCCTTCTTGTCGCCCTTCTTGTCGGCGGCGGCCCCGGCGGCGTCCGCGGGCTCGAGGGCGTTGGACACGTGGCAGAAGGCGCGGATGGGGGCGGCGGCGGCCGCCTCTGCGGCGGCGGCGGCGGCGGCGGCGCGCCCATTGCGGCCCGACGAGGCGGGCGTCGGCGTCGGCGGCGAGGGGTCTGCCCCCGTCGGCGGCGCCAGCGGGGGCAGGTCGAGGGTGAGGCCGAGGCCCGCGTCCACGCGCCGCACGACCGCGCCCTCGAGCACGTCGCCCAGGCGCGGCAGGGGCCCGGACGGCAGCGACCGGCCCACCACGTGCGGCAGCGCCGACAGGCCCACGCGCCGGGTCGACATGTCGACAAAGAGCACTCGCGCCAGCAGCGCGCTGCCGACGGCCGGCAGCAGCAGCGCGGCGGCCGCGCGCTGCGCGCCCGCGCCCTGCTGCTGCTGCTTCTTGCCCCCCGCCTCCTCCGCCCTGGTCTCCTTCTCCTCCTCTTCCTCCGCGACCTCGGCGCCGTCCTCCACTCCGCCTGCGCCCTTCTTGCCCCTCTTTTTTGCGGCGGCGGCGGCGGTCGCGGCGGCGGCGGCGGCGGTCGCAGCAGCGGCGCCGGCGGCGGCCGCAGGGGGCAGGTGGTCGCGGTCGATTGTGCCGTGGAAGTGGCGCAGGAAGCTGACGACGACGCCCGAGTCGCCCAAGCGCTCGCGCACGCGCGCCTGGACCAAGGTGCCCGGGCTCAAGGACGCGAGGGTGAGGCCGTCGGCGGCGTCGTCCGGCAGGGGCGCCTCGGGCGCGCCGGCGGGGATCGGCGCCAGCGCCAGGCGCGAGGCGCCGCCGGCCGCAGAGGTGACGACGGCGTCGGCCAGCGCGCCCGGCAGCAGCGCGGGCAGCAGCGGGGGGTCGGCCCCGTCGCCGCCCTTGGCGGCCAGGAGGAAGCCGCCGACGCCCTTGACGCCGCACTTGACGGTGTAGCCGTGGTCCTCGACACTGCGGACGCAGCAGGGGACGACCACGGGCGGGCAGGGGTGGCCGGCGGCGCCGCCGCCGCCAGCGCCGCCCTCGCCGCCCTCGCCTTGCGCCGCCGCCGCCGCCTTGAGCGCGAGGCCGAGCAGCGCGGCCGCGGTCGTGCCCGACATGGCCTTGTTGAGCCGCAGCGACAGCTCGACCTCCTTGCGGCGGCCCGCGCCGCCCTTGCGGCCCGCCGGCTCTGCCTCCTCGGGCGCGTTGTCGTCGTTGTCGTTGCCGCCGTCGTCAGCGCCCTTGCCGCCGCCCTTTTTGTTGCCCGGCTTTTGTTCCCCGCCGCCGCCGCCGCCCTTGACCGACAGCACCGCGCAGCGGACGTACTGCCCGACCGAGAACAGTCGCGTGAGCTCGGGCGCCTTGCCCCCGGGCAGGGCGCGCGTCAGCGCGTCCGCCTCCTCCTGCCGCTTGCGGCTGACGCCGCCGCCGCCGCCGCGGCGCGAAGCCGCCGCCGCCGCCGCTGCGCGCAGCCTCGACAGCTCGTGCAGCGCGTCGGACGCCTCCTCGGGCCGCACGCTGCCGCGCAGGCCGTGCGGCAGCGACACGAGCAGGCGGCGCGGGGTGACCTCGAGCACGGCGCCCCAGAGGCGCAGGCCGGGGGACAGGTGGCGGAACTTGAGCAGCTCGACGTACTTGGCCGTCTTTCCGGCCGCGCGCTCGCGCGAGAAAAAGGCGCCCTCCTGGTCGTCGCCGCCGGCGTTGGCATTGGCGGCGGCGGCGCTGGCGGCGGCGGCGGCGGCGGCGCGGCGCTGCGAGGGCTGCTTGTTGCCGGTGGCGGCGGGGGTGACGGCGGCCTCGTCGGCGTCCGGCGCTGCTGCCTGCTGCTGCTGGATGATTTGTTGTTTGTGAGGGGGGTTGTGTTTTTTGTCGTGGGCGAGACGGGGGAGCGGAGCGACGGCGGCGGCGACGGGCATCGCGAGCGCGGCCGGCCGACGCCAAATGACCCCCCCGATAACACAGGGGTCCGTCTTCTCCCACCTTTTTGGGACGCTTGCGCGAGGCGCTGATGCCGCCCTCGCTGGCCGCCTCGCGCGCCGCGTCCGCCTTGGCGCGCGCGTTGAGCTGCCGCTTCTCCAGGGGCGAGAGCAGGTCGGCACCGCCTCGGGGGAAGACCTCCTCCTCCGCCGGCAGCGTCATGCTTGCGTCGGGGCGGTGTGACGATGGGTACTGTGTATCAAAGCGTGCAAGGATCGATCTGACGGCTGCGTGGGTTGTCGAGTCGATGGGAGAAAGAGGGGATGCCTCCACTTTTTGTCGCGATGAGAGGCGGCGCAAGGATTGCAACTCGACTTGGGCGCCCGTCGCGAGCTGAGATGTTGACGTGGGGGCTGAGCTAGCGTGAGGTCTCCTTGTACGATTGGGTGTCGTGATAAAGCATTGCACGAGCCAGCCGAGCGACGTGCAATGTTTCGTGAAGCGAAGCGGCAACGGCAACGGCGGCGGCGGCGGCGGCGGCGGCGGCGGCGGGACGGGGCGGCGAGTCCGAGTGCCACGCCGGCGAGAGAGACACACACTCGAAACCGACTTGTCGCTGCAACGTTTCGCGAACCAAACAACTAGATCCCCACCACTGCAGGCGCGCGCGAGGGCGGCGGCGACGGCGCGCGCCCACGGAGCGCCCCCATCGCCCCGTCGTCGTCAAATCGCACGGGGCGCGGACCCGCGCCGCCGCAAGCCTCCTCCTCACCCACAGCGGCAGCGGCGGCCGCCCCCCCGCGGTCCTTCTTGCGGCAGGCGACCCACATGGCCGCCAGCGCCGAGCGGAGGCGCCTGCGCCGGAGGCGCTCGGGCCCAGCCGCGGACGCCTCCGGCGCCGGCCCCCCCGAATCGTCCCCCCGCTGCCGCCGCCGCCGCCGCCCCTCCTCGTCCGCCTGCTCCGCCTCGAGCGCGCCGCGGGCAAAGCGCGCGACCGTGCCCTCGCTGACGAGCGGCGCGAGCGCCCTGAGCGCGCGCAGGAGGCGCGCCTGCTGCTGCTCCTGCTGCTTTAGGGCCAGACCAGGAAAGCTGCTCGACGAGGCAAGGGAGGAGGAGGAGGGACCCCCCTCGGCGCCGGCGCCCGCGACCCGCGCGCTGCCCGCGAGCTCTCCCCAGCGCCGCCCGGCGGTCCGGAGGGCCTGCGCCGCGAGCGCCCGCGGCGGCTCCAGGCCCGGGGCGGCGCGCAAGGCCGCCAGGGCGGCGACCGCCTCGACCATGTCGCCGATGCGGGCCGGGGGGGGTGGGGGCAAGGGCGCGGGCGCGGGCGCATGGGGCGCCTCGTCAGCCGCGGCCGCTGTCGCTGCCGCTGCCGCCGCCGCTGCCGCCGGTGACAGATACTCCTCGTCCAGCGGCCGCCGCACGGCGAGCGACAGGCGCTGCCACAGCGCGGGCGCAAACCACTCGGGTGCCACGAGGTCCTCGTAGAAGCGGGCGGCGGCGTGCGCGAGGCGCGCCGCCTGGCGCGGCGAGAGGGCGCGCATGCCGCCGGCCGCCGCCGCGCGCAGCAGGCCCGCCGCCGCCTCGGGCGCTGGAGCGCGGCCGAGCGCCGCAAAGGCGGTCAGCACTGCCGCGGCCGCGGGCGCGGACAAGCCGCGCGGCGAGCGGGAGAGGCGCGGCGGGGCTGGCGCTTCGTCCTGCTTCCCCTCTTGTGGCTGCGGCTCTTGCCGCCCCGCGTCCCGCCGCCGCTCGGGCCGCTCGAGCAGGAGCAGCAGCGGACGCGGCAGCGCGTCGCGCCGCCGCTCTTCTTCTTGCTGCTGCTGCTGCTGCTGCCCCTGCTGCGGATCCTGCTCGCGTTGCTGATGCGGCGCGCAGTCAAGCGCATCAGCGCCGTCCGCAGCCGACGCGGCCGCCTGGTCGAGGACGGCGGCGCACGGCAGCAGCTCCGCAAGGCGCGCCTCGGCGGCGTCGAGCAGGGCGGCCACGAGCGGGGCCCATTCTTGCTGCTGCTGCTGCTGGTGCTGCTGTTGCTGCTGCAAGTGCTGCTGCTGCTGCTGGACGGCCGCCTGCAGCAGGCGCGCGAGCTCGTCGAAAGAGGCACCACGCATCGCCGCCCCGTCCGCGTCCGCCGCCGCGCGCACCACGGCGTCGAGCACGGTGGCAGAGGCGGCAGGAGACGCCGCCGAGACGGCGGCGGCGGCGGCAGCGGCGGCGGCGGCCAGGTCGCGCGCGCCAAGCGGCAGCGACGACGGTGACGCCCGCGCGGCCTCGAGCTGCGCGGCCAGCTGCGCCGCCAGGATTTCGGCGGCCGAGGCGCAGCGCGCGGTGAAAATGCCAGCGTCGCGGGTCGCGGAAGAGGCGCGGTGCAAGCGCCCGACCACGGCCAGCGCGGCGGCGACGTCGGCGATCGGGGGCGAGGAGGGGGCGGCGGGCGAGGAGGGAGCGGGGCTCCCGGTTGCTGCTGCTGCTGCTGCTGCTGCTGCCGCTGGTGCTGGTGCTGGTGCTGGTGCTGGTGCTGGTGCTGGTGCTGGTGCTGGTGCTGGTGCTGGTGCTGGTGCTGGTGCTGGTGCTGGTGCTGGTGCTGGTGCTGGTGCTGCCGCTGCCGCCAGCGCGCCCGACGCGTCCGCGGCCCACTCGGGGTCGAACGCAGCAGCGGCGCCCCCTGCGTGAGGCGACGCGCGGGACAGGCGCGCCGCGGGCAGCGTCAGGTGCAGCAGCTCGCGCAGGGCCAGCGGCTCGCCCTTGCCCTTGCCGCCGCCGCCGCCGCCGCCGCCGCCGCCGCCGCCGCCGCCGCTGGACGCCGCCGCAGAGGAGGCGAGGGCTGGCTGCGCCGCCGCGAGCAGCGCGCGCGCGCAGCGCGCGCCCGCGGGCGAGGACGCGCCCACGATCACGGGCACCGCGCGCAGCAGGGCCGCCGCCTCGGCGGCGCCCACGCCGCCCGCGCCCGCGGCGGCCGTCGCCGCCGCCGCGAACTCGCCGCCAAAGCCGGGCGAGAGCTCCTCGAGCCGCCGCGGCGACAGGCCCCACGACGGGTGCGCCAGCGCCCAGGCCGCGTGCGCCAGGGGACGCGCGAGCGTGCGCGCGCCGGCGGGCCCGGAACCGCCTGAAGCCACTAGGGGGTGCAGCAGCTGCGCGCGCAGGGCCGCCAGGTAGGCGCCAAGCCAAGCGCCGAGCGGCCGCTGGCCCATGCGCGCGACGGCCCAGCCCGCCATGGCCAGGTCTCGCGCGCCGAGGGCGCAGCGCGAGGGCGGCAGGAGGAGCGGAAGCGTGGCCTCGAACAGGGGCAGGAACCACTGCCAACCCACGACGGCGACGGCGGAGGAAGAAGGAGAAGAAGAAGAGGGGGCGGCGGACGCGTCGGCCCCGCCCGCAGAGGCCGCGGCCTCTGGCAACGACGGCGGCGACGGCTGCGACGCCCGACCGTTTTTGGCGCGGCCGGGCGGCTGCAGGCGCGCCAGGCCCACCAGCGCCACGGCCACCGCGCGCGGGTCCGACGGGAGAGACGAGGCTGACGTCAGCAGGCGGCGCGTCGCCGACAGCAGCGGCGCCCGCGCGGCAGCGATGGCGGCGATGGCCGAGCCGCCGCCAGCCGGCCGGAGCGACGAGAGCGCCCAGGCGAGGTCGGCGACGTCGCGCAGGCCCGCGCGCGGCAGCAGGCGCGGCAAGCCGCGCGCCACGGTCGCGGCAGCCGCCTCGACGGCGTCGTCGTCGCCGCCGCCGGCCGAGGACTCCCGCTGGAGGCCGACGAGCGCGCGCAGCGCCTGCGCCGCCGCCGCCGCCGGCACCGCCACCGCCGACGCCGCCGCTGCCTCGCGGCCGTTACCGCCGCCGCCGCTTCTTCTGCTGCTTGCGCTCTCCTCCAGCAGCTCGGCCAGCCGGCGCGCGAGCGCGTCGCGCAGCGCGCGCACGGGCGGGGGGAGGGGCGAGAGTGCGACGTCGCCGCCAGATGCGGCAAAGGCGCGTTCGAGCGCCCACGCCAGCTCGGCCACGTCGCGCGCGCCCATCCCGCCGCGGCGTGTTTGGCGGCCGCCGCGGCCGCCGCCGCCGCCGCCGTCGTCGCGGCCGCCGCCCTCTTCCTCCTCCTCCTGCCAAGACGGCCGCAGCGCCAGCAGCGCCTCGGGCGCCAAGTCGGACGCCAGCCACTGCCGCAGCGCCCCGGACCCCGCGCCGAGCTTGTGCAGCGCCCCGGGCACCGACGCCAGGGCGCGCGCGTCGAGCGCCGCCAGGCCGCCTCGGCCGCCTCGGCCGCCGCCGCCGCCGCCGCGCAGCGCCGGCGACGCGGCCGCCGCGCGCTCGGCCCACTCGCCCAGCGGGGCCGCGCCGCCGCCCGGCGCGGGCGGCAGGTTGGCCAGGCCCAGCAGGAGCGTGGACAGCGACTGCGAGCCGATCCAGCCGCCGCCCGCGGCGCCTGCTGCCGCCGGGCGAAACAGCCACGGGTCTGCCGCCGCGCACAAGGCGCGAAGCCACGCCGCCGACGGGCGCTGGCGCAGGCGGGCGAGCGCCCACGCCACGTTGGACAGGTCGCGCGCGCTGAAGAGCGCCAGTCGCGAGGGCGGGGCCGCGGAGGCAAAGAACCCGTCCCAGAGCCGCGGCTCGGGGGACCAGCCCATGCGCGCGACCGCCCACAGGGCCAGCGCGGCCGAGCGGGGGGAGGGCGGCGGCGGCAGCAAAGGCAGGGGCGGCGGCGGCGGGGGCAGGGGCAGCGCCGAGTGTTGCTGCAAATGCTGCTGCAGGCTGCTGCTGTTGTTGATGCTGCCGCTGATGCTGCCGCTGCTGCCGCTGCTGCCGCCGCTGCTGCTGTTGTTGTTGCGGGCCACCACGCGCGCCATCAGCGCCTCCAGCACGCCCGCGTCGGCCGCGGCTGCCGCCACCGCCGCGGCTTGGCCGCCGCCCGCTCTGCCGGCGGCGCCGGCGCCGGCGCCGGCGCCGCTGCTGCTGCTGCTGCTGCTCAGTTTGGCCAGCGACCACAGCACGGTGGCCGCATCGTCCGCCGACAGCTGGCGCGCCTGCTGCCTCGTGACGGCCAGCAGGCGGCGCAGCGGGGGCGTTCCCGCGACAGAGGAAGACGACACGAGCGGCGGCGGCGGCGGCGGCGCTCGCGCGCCGTTGCTGCTGTTGCTGCTGTTGCTGCTGCTGCTGCTGCTGCTGCTAGTGCTGCTGCTGCTGTCGCCCTGGCCTTCGCCGCCGCGATAGTAGCCTCGCCGCTCAGGCTGCTGGCGCGCGAGCTGCACCCACGCGTCCACCACGAGCGCCGCGAAGGGCTGCGCGCGCGGAGGCTGGGCGTGAGGCTGGAATAAGGCCGGCGCCGGCAGGGCGGTCGCCGACGCGCGCGCGACCGCCGGTCGCCGCCGCGCCGTCGCCGCCGCCGCCGCTGCGCCGCCGCCGCTGGCGGCAGCCCGTGGGCCGGTCGACGGCACCCGTAGCCGCTGCATTGCGCCGCGACTCCGATCCCGACGCCCGGGACTCGGAGACCGACGCGCCGCCTACCGCTGCCGCATCTGGCGCGAGAGAGAGGCGGTGTTGTTGCTTGGCCGGGAGAGAGAACCACGCCCCCGTCCTGACAGAGGAGTCTCTCCCCCGCCCGGTCAATGCGAAATCGGACGCAGCGGGGATGGACCAGAGAGTATGCCAGCGGTGGCGCGCGGCAATGCGGGCTCAGAAGGGGGAGGGAGCTTGTGTGTTGGAGCTTGGTTTCCGGCGCGCGGGGGCGCTGTGAAACACGAACGCCGGTGCCTTGGCGGAGTTGTCCGATTTGATGCTGCGATGCGAGATGAGGGGCGATAGGGTGTTGATGCTGGGGGCGCAGGGATTGCGCGCCCGCGCGACCGCGCTCGCTTTTCAAAAGCGCCGGCGAATCGCGGCGGCGGCGGCGGGAGCGGCGTCGCGATCGCTCGTCGCGCTCCTCGCTCGCGCGCTCCGCCCGCCCTTCCCCCTCATTGACGCCCGGTGAGAGCGCGCCGACCATCCAAACGCCTGGTAACGCACACTGCATCGCGCTCGTTGACCGGGACATGGCACGAGTAGCGCTCAACTTGGCGCGCCGACGACCGACTGCTCGACCGGGGCCGACGACGCCGCCGACGCCGGAGGAGGCGTGCTTCTCTTGTGGCGACCGAGCGCCCCCGCACCTGCTCTCCGCACAGCAGCGAGTTGCGAGTCGCGACCCCCCCCCCCCGGAGGGGGCCCTTGGCAGCCCCTGTTGTCTGTGTGTATCTGGTGCGCATAAGCGCAGCGCAACGTGCACATCTCTCTCTTGTGAAAAGAGACCCTCTTTCGACTTTTGGGAGCGGCGCGGTAGAGTGAGCGACCCGAGGGGTTTAGCTAATCGGTGCGCGGCGCCGTTGTCATCTCTGATTGCAGTCATCTCTCTTCGCCTCTCCCCTTACTTAAACCCCGCCGCCCCTCCCCCGAACTAATCCTAATTCATCCACGCAAGCACAAAACCAGCAACCACCGCAGCACACCCTCCTTCTCGCATCTCCCAAGCCGCGCGCTCGAACATCACCTTCTTCTGACTCTCTTCGTCCATCGTCCTCTTTTTGTTCCATCGCCGCCCGCCACCGACCCAACCCCGCCCCTCCCTCAATAGTCATGGGTCGCCAATCAACCGTCGCCCTCGCGTGTGCCGTGCTGCTCGCGACGAGCACTGCCGGTGAGTCGTTTTGGGGAATGGGACCACCTCATGCAAAATCTCCTTCGCTTTGCGCGGCGTCCAGGTCGGGAGGCGCCCCAACGTGTTCGTCATCCATTGCTCATTCGATCTCT
>Ga0335398_10004633_pt1 | contig 18927 bp, 9 predicted proteins | sample BON03_FD_205742 | JGI IMG/M metagenome (GOLD analysis project Ga0335398, IMG submission 205742) | Freshwater microbial communities from Lake Bonney liftoff mats and glacier meltwater in Antarctica - BON-03 (spades assembly) (version 2) | ecosystem: Environmental > Aquatic > Freshwater > Ice >... | reverse complement strand
TGGCATGACACACACGCTGATGACACCAGTGTCCCCGTCGCCGCGCGAGAATACGCCGAACTACTGGCAACAGTTGATGCCCGCGACCCATCGTGCGTGATCGCCGTGACCTTTGATCCCAGGAAAACCCCCGGAAAACTCGACGGCATCCCAGCATTAGTGGAAGAAGTGCCACCCATCTTGGGTAACGCTGGATTGACCTTGCACGCACGCCTAGATGCCAACGATGTTCAACACAGCATCCTTGACCTAGCCAGAGGACTCACCGACCGCCCAGCGTTAGTCACCACCCTTGCGGTAGCACCGGTATTCCCTGCATTCACCGACACCGCGGACATGACAAGTGTCATGAACGTGCACGGCAACTGGGTGCACCACAGCGCCGTCGTGGCGCTGACGGCAACCAGTGTCGGAGTCACCGGAGATGTGCTTGCGCCCCTATTCACCGCGCGCACCGGTGTTGAAACAACGGTCGCACTCACAATTCGGCCTCTACCTACCGAGCAAACACAAGCACGGGCACGGGCCCGGCACGTGAAACTACGCCGGCAACGCGCCGCCGCCGAAAACTCCTCCATGACCGGGCTACTGATCGACACACACAAACTGGATCAAGAAATGCAAACCCTGTATGCATTAGGCGCTGACGCGGCGCGCGGCAGTGTGGAAACAGAACTCGTCATCACCGTCACCATCACCGGTGATGACCCGCAGCGAGTACGCACCGTGCGAGCAGCCCTTGTACGTGATGCCGCGCCACTGCACTTAACGACCGTCGCCTACCCGGCGCCCACGGTGATGTTCACCCGCGCACCACTCGGCGGGTTGCTATGACACGAACGTGGCCTGCGATGAAAAAACTAACAAGCAGTAACGTAAAAAAGACACGGGTACGCGCACCGAAATATCCAGCCACGCGTACTTACCGGCCCAACGCAGGATGGGACCCGCGCACCGACAAACCCCTACGCACCTCAGCGATCCCATCGGTAGCGGCGGCGACCGCGTGGCCATGGCTCACCCCCAATCCACCCACCAGTGGCGGTCACCTCATCGGGTTACTCGACGACGGTGCAGCATTTTGTTACGACCCACACGCCTGGTATGAAGCAGGATTCACCAACGCAATGAACATCGCGATCATCGGCGCGACCGGATCAGGGAAATCCACCACCGCCTGCGCGATCGCCCTGAGAGCTTTGGCACACACCAACCGGCACGTACTCGTTATCGATGGGAAAAGCGACTGGGGACGCTACGCCGACGCCTACGGCGGCACCGTCGTACGATTCAAAGGAACAAGCACCGCAATCAACATGCTCGACGTACCCCCCGGAATGGATCCCGCCGCCGCATCCGACCATCGGATGCGCGCGACGCGCGTGCTACTGGAAATCGTTGCCGAACGCAAACTCACCGATACCGAGCTGCTCGCACTCTCCCGGGCAACAACGCGCCTACCCGATGACGCGCGACTCAGTGACGTTCGTGAACGAGTCGCGCGACCCACTGGCGCAACGGAAACCGAAACACAAGAACTCATCGATGCCGGACGACCACTACTCGCGCCCCTGTCCCGCATCACAACACCCGGATCCACCTACGCCCAACTCCTCGATCGCGCATCCACCGTGCGATTCAACCCGGCAGCGCCACTATTCGTTGTATCCCTGGGTGATCTAGAAGTCACCAGTGACCTACGCGAATGCGTCATCGCTGCGGCGCAATCATGGATCCACGCCGCCACCACTGCCCAAAACGGGAAACGCATCCTGATCCTGGACGAAGCATGGCAACTCCTCAAATACGAGGCAGCAGCTGTCGCCCACGCCGAACGCTTACGCCTGGCCCGCGCGTACGGGCTCTCCACCGTCATGATCCTGCACCGCCCAGCCGACATTTCCATGTTCGGTGACCCCGGCTCCACCCACCGAGCCAGTGTTGAAGCTGTTTTCAACCTCTCCGACGTCCACATTATTGGCAAACTCAACTACGACGACGCCCTCGACGCGCAACGACTGTTACACCTCAACGAAGTAGAAACAACCGCAATCCGCACCGCGCGAACTGGTCAGTTGTTGTGGAGTGTGGAAACCGCGCAAGGTGGACGCACATCATGGCTCGTCCACACCCAACGCACCCACGGTGAAGCAGTGTTGTGGAACACGAAAATCTGATATGAACCTACGCCCACGCCGATTCACCAGTCGGTCAACACCACGACAAACAGCGCGACGAGCGCAATGGAATACGTATCGCACCGATGGACGATGGTGGGAACGGCGCCAACAATGGATAGCAACCGCAGCAAACACGCACTGCCCCGGATGCGGGAAAACCGTCGGCAATAGTGATGACGTGCACCATTTGCACTACCCCGATGTTCCCGGAAGCGAGACGGATGAAGACCTGATTCTGTTATGTCGGCCGTGTCACGACATCGTGCACAACTCCATCGACGGTTCGCGTACGTGGCGGCGTACCGATCGCAGGACGGCGACCTGGGCGATACTCTCGGTGTTGCAGGTGAGGTAACACTTGGCTGTTATATTGACGTTCAGAAAAGGGAGAAAGCGGAGCCAGGGGAGGTGAAGCTGTGCGTCTCGCAAGAGTTGCACTCAAGGGATTCCGGGGCTTGGACGTCGACGTCGAACTAGCGGCCCCACTTGGCGTAATCGTCGGCCCTAATAACACGGGAAAGTCGGCCGTCATCGACGCGCTACGTTCCGTCCTCACCCCAAGCGCGGGAAGGCTGGGCCAACGCTGGATTCAGGCCAGTGACTTCACTACAGCCGGCTCCGACGGTGGCCCGGCTACGCAGCTCCAAATCAGTGTATTACTTGCTGAAATCGGTGCCGCTGAACGCGGGCGTCTGCTCTCGCTTTTAGCACCGTCAATGGGCCTTGACATGGGGCGCCTTACCCTGCGCTCGTCTATCTCACCAAAAGGCCGGGTCACCACTCGCTTCTACGGTGGGGACTTTGATCACGTGGAAGTCGAGCCGATGGCCCGAGAGGCCCTGCAATTCGTCTACCTGCCGGCTCTGCGGGATGCGGCCGGCGATCTCCGTCCAGGACAAGGCAACCGGTTACCCGGCCTCATCTCGTCTTTCGCCCCAGCTGGACATCCTGATCGAGCCGCGTTGGTAACGATCGCCGAGGATGCAAACACCCAACTCAGCACCGTCCACGCGATCGTCGAAAGCGCCGCTGCAATACAGAACCGGCTCGATGGTATGACCGGCAGCGGCCCCTTCGCTCACGTCTCCAAGCTGCGATTCTCAGAGCCACAATATGAACGCGTTATCGCAGCTCTGCAGGCGCTGGCCGGCACCAAGATTGCGGCCGAACTCTTCCAGAACGGGCTGGGATACAATAATCTCCTTTACATCGCAGTCCTGCTGGCGGCGCTGGCTGAGGATTCGGAGGCGGCGCTCAGCATCCTCCTGGTAGAAGAGCCTGAGGCCCACCTGCATCCTCAATTGCAGGCGCTCCTCATGCAGTACCTCGAACAGTTGAGCGTCGGCAAGACCCAGGTTGTTGCAACCTCACACTCACCACAATTCGCATCCTCGGCCGAGACAAGACGCATCACGGTGTTGACCCGCCCGGACTCCAGCAGCTCGGCTACCGCGCACCCACTCATGCGAGCAGATCTGGATAAGAAGGAGGCCGCGCACCTTCGGCGATTCCTGGATGTGACCAAGTCTGCACTGCTATTCGCAGAAGGTGTCATTTTGGTTGAGGGAACTGCAGAGCAGTTGCTTATGCCGGGGCTCGCCCAGCGCGTCGGAGTCCGACTCAGCGAACACGGGATTTCCGTCATAAGCGTCGACGGTGTGGGCTTCAATCCCTTTGCGAACCTCTTCACACCGAACGGACTACCTTGTCGCTGCGCCATCATCAGTGACTCAGACCCCTCAACTGACAAGGACGGGACCATACACCGCGAGTCTGCGGTGGCGCGAAAATTGCAGGACATGGCCTCCGATCGGCGACACGTTGGCTTGGCCGAGAACACGCTCGAATGGGACTTGGCCAAAGCCAACCATCACAGCCCGGACGTCCTCCTGCGGGCTTTGTGCGAGATCCATCCCAAACTTTCTGGTGACCTCTTGGGGTCGCACGCCGACTCATCCCCTGACGGCTTCGCGACCGACTTCCTCGCGGCAATGAAAGACGAAAAGGGCCGGTTCGCACAGGAACTTGCCGACCTGCTGGACGCCGAGCCAGCGGTCGCTTTCGTTGTTCCCGAGTACATCACCTCAGCGATTAAGTGGCTTGTGTCTCCATGACCGAGTTGCTCCTCGGGCTCTCCCCCGAGCAATCCACCGCCATGATCGGTACCGCCAATGTCTATCTCACGGCCTGCCCTGGCTCTGGCAAGACGCGCTCGGTTGCAGCTCGTGCGGCCTGGTTGCAATCGGAGGGGAAGAGAATCGCCCTTCTGTCATATACGCGGGTCGGGGCTAGGGAGATTGCCGAGGCAGTTGAAAAAAATCACGGCGTCAAGCTCGGGCAAGACTCCTACGTAGGTACCCTGCACTCCTTCTTGGCGCGCTACGTCCTGCGTCCGTTCGGTCATCTTGTGACGGGCGCGACGCAGCCGGTCGTCATGAATCACGACGCTGTGACGCGCAAGCAATACCCGGGCGTAGACGCACGCAACTACATCTTCGACATCAGCGGTCAAGTGCACGCGAAGAAGCCGAAGGCGGACAATAGTTCATACAAGCTCGAAGCCATTCGGGACTTCAAGTGCCGAACGGCCGCCGCTGGTCTGGTGAACTACGACGACGCGCTCTACTGGTCCTATCGAGTGCTTAAGGACCATCCGGAACTCGCTGACGCGGTCGTTCGACGTTTCAATGAGTTGCTCATCGATGAGGCTCAGGACTCAAGTCCACTACAGGTCGCCTGTCTACACGTCCTAGTCGATGCCGGACTTGATTCGCTCGCACTGGTGGGTGACTTCGATCAATCGATCTACGGCTTCCAAGGTTCAGACCCGGAACTCTGCGAGTCGCTCGCAGAGGACGCCAGTCTCGTTCACTATCAGCTGAAGGAGAACCATCGCTCATCGCAGCTCATCTGTAATCTCAGCGCTTCCTTCCGGCGTGTGTCCACGCCCGACGTGGCAGTTGGCCCGGACGCCGACTGCTCAACTCCACCTCTCTTGATCCTCTACGCAGCCGCTGACGCATCTGCTCTCGGATCGCGTCTGACACAAATTCTTCTCGACTTGGGCGAGGAGAGCGCCGGCTCAGTGATCGTCGCTCGCCGAAGAAGCCTCCTCGGAGCCATCTGCGGTCATGTCCTTGGCGAACTTCCAGACTGGGCGAAGACGCTGGTCGATGCAAGAAACTCGAGCTCCAGCATCTCCTTCGGAACAGTGCAAGCGATCGAACAGTTGCTTCTTGCCCACGCCGCCGATCACGTACCCGTAGATACCTGAACGTTTGATGCCAACATCGTTCGGAAAACAGCCATGGCGCTTGTGACGAAACTGCCAATCATGACGGGTGACATGGCACAATGGCTGGCAAAGAGCCGAGCGCTATTGCTCGCCGCCCTCGGCGAGCTCGCCCCAGCAACGTTCCAAGTGGAGGAGCCCACAGGTTTCGATGGAGTAGACGCCGCCATCTACGCTGAGCCCGACGTGGTCCAGCATCGGACCGCTACTGTTCACGCCGTTAAGGGTGAGTCTGTTGGTGCGGTCATGCTGGTCGCCGAAGAGCCAGACGCCCACTGGAAGATCCCCGAGGCAGTCAACTGGGCAAGCATGTTGGATGAAGCCACGGTGCCAACCGAGGAGATTCGCATCTTCTACGTCGCGGTGACTAGGGCTCGGCGGGTGTTAGTCCTGGCCCTTCCGGATTCCACGCAGCAATTGGTGATCAACAAGTACGTGGCCGCCGGATTCAAGGTGCGGCCCGCGTAGGACGAGGAGTTGACCCCCTTCGCAGATAGTCCAGGGCGGCATCCAGTTCGTGCCGGCTCGCTTTCATGCCGGATGCGGACTCAGTAAAAATCCGGGCGCACACCGCTGCGGTGAGTGCGTCGAGTTGGAGTTAGGAATCTTGCTCCGTGGTGAACACCCGGGCATACCCGATCAAATTGCTCATGTGGCTTAGCGTCGCACAACTCGGCGATTCGATCTGGGGCGCCGCAGGTGACGATCGTCTCGGTCGTCATGAGACCCACTGCTTGCCGGCGGAGTAGAGGAGCAGTCCGGCAAAAACGAAGCAGATGGTGGCGCTGATCAAACGGCTATGGCGCGTGATTGCGCCGTTCAGCCGGTCAAGCAGAGCATCCGATCGGTGGCCGACGACCGACACAACAAGCACCGGCAGCACAAAAGGCACAATCGTGATGCAGTACAGGACAGCAAAGGCAAGCAACTTCGTGCCTTCGGGCTCACTCGATCGCGTGATCAGGTGCACGGCGGGGACAAACAGCGCGAGGGTCGAGAAGTTGGTCAGCATAGTCACAGCGCCGACCCCGAGGAAGAACCTAAGCCGGGCCGTCGCCATACGAGTCGCCACCCGGGAGGCGTGCTTCTCCCCAGCGGTCTTCCGTGGGTGGAGTTGTCGCAGTCCCAGCAGGAGCAGGACGACGGCGATGACGGACTTGATCGCCGCCGACCATGGGTTAGGAGGTCCCCCATCGGAGTCGATCGTGTTGCGCAGCACGGTGAGGCACAGGAACGAGAACGCGAGGAGCACCGCTAGGGCGCCGATCACGAAGAACCAAGCGCGAGCCTTCGGCCGGGTCTTGCCGGCGAGAATCATCAACTCGACGGTGAGAATCATCGGACTGATCGCGGCACCAAGCGCGAAGGGCAACACGCTCACCACGAGTCCGGCCATGCTCGCATTCTGGCAGGGTCACGCCATGCCAGAGCCGGATTCGGTAAAGATCCGGGCGCACCCCGTAGCGGTGAGTGCGTCGAGTGGAAGTTGCGGATCTTGCTCCGTAGCGGACACCCGCAGGTAGGGATAATGGCGATCAGTGGGCTGGAGTGGGATGTTTAGGTGCGGGAAACCGCGAGCATCGAATTGTTACTCGTCAATTCCGCCAATACTTTCGACAAAAAACAACAACACACGTTTGGGGTCAGTGAGTTCATCCACTCGCCACACCAGTGGTGAATCAGGATCTTGAGTCACCTCACACCCATCCGGAAACCATTTCACTGCGAAAGAACGCACAGTTTCCTCCACTTCACTCGAAGTCACAACGACATCAAGAAAATCCCCGAACTGCTCCCCCCACGATTCCTGAAACCGCACACGAAACAAATCAACTGCCATCAAGGCTCCCCACTCACGTAGATAAGTCATTGTTGCACCAGCAAAACTCAAGGCTAGCCAGATGCCAATCAAGATCAACTCAACAACTTGAAGGGACTCCCAGTCTTCCAATCAGTCACAATAAAAGCAAGGTCACATCGAGCGCTAATTCCTTTTTCATGCGCCTTACTGGGGTCGGTTTCTTTCAAACTGTCTTGCCTACACCCCCTCCGTAAAAAGGGTAATATCTCCAACTGGTGGATAGAGTCAGGGATCGGTCCGCGTCAGAGGCAACCGATACCCTCACGGAACCACTATAGAAAGAACGGGGGCTCGTCGAGCAAATGAATAATCCTGTCGAAGCTTTGCGAGGTGAACTACTTCCCAACTGGGACGATCGCCTACCTTGGAAAGTAAAAGCTGGTTCAATAGCCGCGCACGAGATTCTCCAAGGAGACCCCGAGACTGGTCTGAGCGTGGTAGTTGGCGCTAGCGCTCACGAACCTTCGAGAAGTGACCTTGCCGCCACTTGGACTCGAAGGGCAAAACAATCTGTGGACCCTGTTCTGGTGTGCGTTGAATATCAGAAGTCTGGGGAAACCGTTTTTGCCCTCTTCGGTCCAGATAAAGACTCAGTCCCTGTCTTGAATATTTCCCAGGACCTCACAGAGCGTTTTCTGCAAGATGCGCTCCGAATGGAAAGCCCCATTAGGCTTTCACAAGAAGTCCGAAGGCGATTAGGAAGTTTGCGTTCCGGTAACCCTGGCTTTCGCAACGAAGGCTTGTTCGCCACTCACATTCTCGCGCAACAGCCACACCGCACCGATTGGGAAAATTACCGCAATCGCTCAATGCCTCTGTTGCGATTACGGGCAGAATCACTGCTCACAGGGCTTGGCTACACCCTGGACGTGGTTCCTGAAGGGATTATTCTTCGCGAAGGTGCCGGTGGGCAACGCCGAGCTGCTGCCGTTGTCCTCACCGACGAAGAATCTCTCGACAATCCGATATCGCGCTTCAACGGTGGAACTGCAATCGCACATGGCTTGGCTTTAGCCCGGCGCGAAAACATTGAATGGCTCATCATTCTCGGCGGTAGCGTCGTGCGACTCTACCCCGCGAACCCTGACGTGGGGGTAGGGCGTAAAGGCCAAACACAAACGTACGTTGAAGTAGATCTAGCCCTATTAAACGTTGTCACTTCCGGTTTCCTCTCACTATTGTTTTCACCTGAATCCCTTAGCGCCGGCGGAAGCATCGCCGGACTGCTTTCTGACTCCTCGAAATACGCGACAGGTCTATCTGAACGATTAAGAGATCGTATTTATGAAGATGTAATCCCTTCACTTGCTGTCGCAGTAGCAGCGCATCGAGGTGTGTGCTCCGCTTCACTGGAAGAGCAGAGACCAGCACTCGATGAGGCGTACCACCAAGCAATGATTGTGCTTTTCCGGCTTCTATTCGTTGCCTATGCGGAAGACCGCAGCCTTCTTCCCTTGGACGTGAATGAGGCTTACACAGCGAACGCGTTAAAAACGCTCGCTCGTCGAATTCTGTCAGAAGAAGGTAAAGGTTTCTCAGAAACATCAACGAGTATTTGGACAGACCTCGTTCAAATTTGGGATGTTATTGATACGGGGGATGTTGAGGGCATGGGCGTCCCTGCATACAACGGAGGGCTATTCACCCGGAATAAAGAGAAAAATCCGTCTGGCGCTTCTACTTACGACCTGCGTTTAACGAACGCTGAAGTTGGCCCCGTCATCCGTGGGCTCATGATTGACACGACCCCTGACGGAAACTTGGGACTCGTTGATTTTCGTTCTTTAGATGTTCGAGAGTTTGGGACGATCTACGAGGGGCTGCTGGAATCTGGCCTAGACATTGCAACCACGGACTTCACGCTAGACAGTAACTCCACGTATGTCCCTGCTAAAAAAGGCGACGAAATATGGGTTAAAGAATCTGAGGTATATTTTCACTCACGATCCGGAACAAGAAAAGCTACCGGGTCATACTTCACAAAACCATTTGCGGTTCAACATTTACTGGATCAAAGCCTCGAACCGGCAATCACGAGTCACCTAGAAAAAGTTGCATCTTTCGCTACTGCAGGTGCTGACGCAACAGCTTCCGATATGTTTTTTGACTTCCGAGTAGCAGACCTGGCGATGGGTTCCGCACATTTTCTTGTTGCTGCCGTAGACCGGATCGAAGCACGATTCAGTGAGTTCCTCGCAAACACTCCGCTGGGGGGTGTTGCAAAAGAACTCGGGTCGTTACGCGAAATTGCTGCGGCGCAACTCGGCCGCACTGTGGAAGACACTGAGATAGACGATGGCATGCTTCTTCGGCGACTCATCGCTCGACGATGCATCTACGGTGTTGATGTTAATGAGATCGCAGTAGAACTTTCACGCCTTGCCGTTTGGATTCACACATTCGTCCCAGGTTTGCCCTTGTCATTCCTTAACCACGGATTGAGCCACGGGAACAGTTTGACAGGTGTTGCTACCTTAGAAGAAATTAGCGAATCACTAGCGTTCGCAAGCAAGAAAGAAGATCGTGGCGGTTCTGAACCGATGCTTTTCAGTATTGAGGGCGTTGCACAAACCGTGTTAGATCGTGCTGCAGAAAGTTTGAATACTTTAGGGACCCTTGCCGACGCTTCGATAGCGGATGTGGCCCAAGCGCAGAAAGTTCAGGATGAAATATTCGCTGCTCTTGAACCTCTCAGTGCATTGTGTGATCTTGTGGCAGCTGAACGTGCCACGCGACATTTGCCTAACGATGATCCAAAAAAATTCTGGCTCATTAAGGGTTCAGGATTATTCCTGGCAACTGATCCTTCATCATTTGAAGCTGCAGTCATGTCTCATCCAGGACTGATCGAAGCGCGATCCATATCTCGCCAATTAGGTGCATTGCACCTACCGACACAGTTTCCTGAAGTGTTTCGAAATGGGCGTTCCGGTTTTGATGTTGTTCTAGGTAACCCACCGTGGGATGAGGTTACGGTTGAAGCACCAAAGTTTTGGCTTCGTTACTTCCCGGGCCTTCTGGGGTTAAAACCTGACCAGCAGCGAAAAAAAATTAGTGAACTAAAAAAGTCCCACGCTTTCGCGATTCCAGATTACGAACGTGAAGTGGCCCAGGCCAGCCTGTTTAGAAAGGCATTACTTTCGCTTCCCTATCTAGGGTTAGGTACCGGCGACGTTGATTATTACCAAATTTTTGCTTGGCGTTGCTGGCGAGTCCTAAAACTTGGTGGATATTTTGGGATGGTCTTCCCGCGGTCACTGCTTAATTCCGCAGGCAGCGCTGCGTGGCGCGAAATGGTCCTTCGCGAGGGGATCTTTCGGTTTGTCGTATTCAACATCAACTCTGGAAAGTGGATTTTTGAAGACGTTGATGGCAGATACAGCATCGCTCTTGTATCCATTGAAAAAACTCAACCGGCAGAGGATGAGTTGGTAATGCTTTCCGGGCCATTCCATTCCCTCGAAGAATTCATTATTGGAAAAAATGATCTAGGCGGATTGCCAGCTAACAAACTTGGTGTGTGGGCTACGGGCGCTACTTTCCCATTGATGGGTAGCCAACTGAGCACTGAAGTATTCCAGCAAATGCGGGAACACCCAAGGCTGGATCGTCGAGTTCAAGGCTGGGACTTCCGGCCAGTAGCGGAACTACACGCAACAAATGATCGAAAGTACTTCGACGCTGGTCCAGAAGCCCCAAACCGGCTTGCGGTGTACACGGGATCAACGTTTGATATTTGGATCCCCGATACTGGTGAGTATTACGCGTGGGCTGACCCAGCGACGGTCATCGCCGAGCTGCAACGCAAACGCGCCAACCAAATAAACCATTCAAAGTCGGCTTTTCATGGACTGCCTATTGAGTGGGCAGAGGATGAAGCAACGCTTCCTATGAAACGGCCCCGAATAGCCTTCAGAGACGTCACAAACGCCACAAACACAAGGACCTTGCTTGTATCGCTCGTACCTGGGAACCATCCATTGACCAATAAAGCCCCCTACTTTGCTCGAATTAGCGGTGATGAGCGGGCTGAAGCATTTCTCCTAGGCGTTTTAAGTAGCATCCCCCTTGACTGGTATGCACGTCGCTATGTCGAATTAAATGTGAACTTCCACATTGTCAATGGTTTTCCGATTCCGGAAAGGGACGATGGAGCAATTGCTGCCAGGGTCATTGAAATATCTGGTCGTTTGGCTGCTATTGATGATCGTTACACCGACTGGGCGGAAAGTGTTGGTGTTCCTGTTGGCAGTGTTACGAGCGAAAATGAAAAGGCTGACTTGATTGCCGAACTTGATGCTCTCGTATCGATCCTTTATGGATTGTCAGAGAATCAAGTAAGTCAAGTTTTTTCGACTTTCCATCGTGGTTGGAACTATTCTGAAAGGCTTGAACGAGTACTTGCTCACTATGCACGTTGGCAAGTTGAACTCAGTGTGAGTGGAGGTAAGTCATGAAGTCTGTTGTTGGCGCGAATGGGCGCCCAGAGTTTGCTACCAATGATGCAAGCGCGAGTGAAACGGTTGCTGATGCGATCAAGGACATGTTGTCTTTCACTCGCCCTTACGAAGATACGGGCCGCTCGGTAGCTATCGCGTCTGCTTTTTTTAATGTGGGTGGCTGGCATTTAATATCTGACGAACTTAAAAGAGTTGGAAGGGTTCGCATCATGTTGGGGGCGGAACCTCAAAGGCAAACAGACCCGGTTGTGTTGCGTTCTGGCACAGTGCCCTCCCGTAAGGCGCGCGCCATCGCCCTTAATGAAGCGCTCCAAGAACAGTACTCCGCTCTCGCGGTAGAGAGAGACATCGTTCCCTTCACAGCCGAGGCCCGCGTGAAAGTCACGGATTTCATTTCCTGGCTTCGTGGTGGCAATGTTGACGTGCGTCGTTACACGAAGGAGTTCCTTCACGGTAAGGCTTATCTGATAGACAGCCCCCAGTTGGGTGTCATTGCAGGGTCAAGTAATTTCACTTACGCTGGACTTGCCACAAACCGCGAGTTAAACCTTGGGCAGTATCAACCCGGAACCATTAACGCCGTTAAAGAATGGTTCGACGATCTTTGGGATACGGCCGAACCTTTTGATCTGGCTGCCTTTTACGAACAGCAAGTTATTCCTGATGAACCATGGATTGTGTTTCTACGCATGCTGTGGGAAGCGTACGGCCGGCAAATGGCGCAGGACGATGAAGAACTCGCAACGGACCCTTCGATGCGTGACTTGCTCACGTTTCAGAAAGATGGGGTGGGGCGAGCTCGACGTATCCTTGCAAAACATAACGGTGTCCTGGTAGCTGACGAGGTAGGTCTGGGGAAAACGTATGTAGGAGGGGCACTCGTTAAAGATACGGCTCGAGCCCGGCAGCGGACTCTTATCGTCGCGCCGAAAATTATTAGGGACACGGTGTGGAAACGCTACGTTGATGACAATCACCTCGCTGGGTGGGTGGATTGTATTTCCTACGATGACTTACTTGCAGAGAAAACGCCGGATGGTCGTTTGTGGCGGTTGGATATTGCCCGTAATCCTGATGAGTATTCTCTCGTACTGCTGGATGAAGCGCACACAGTGCGAAATAGCGACACGGGCCGCTCGAAAGCCCTCATCGAGATTCTCAAAGGAAACCCACGCAAACGCGTCGTGCTTCTAACTGCCACTCCAGTGAATAACACGCTAGGAGATCTGCATTCGTTGTTGTCGTACTTCATCGTGCATGACGACGAGTTCGCTGAGTTAGGTATCCCGAGCCTGTCGCAGCATTTTCGTGAGCTTGACCGTTTAGACCCAGATGCGTTGTCTCCCGAGAAATTGTTTGACATCCTTGACGCAGTCGCAGTCCGTAGAACCCGCCAGTTCGTGCGCAACCATTACGTCGGGCAGAAAATAGATAAAACGGGTGAAACATTAGTGTTTCCTGAACCTGTCGTCCGCCGCGTCGATTATGACTTATCTCCCGTTTTAGCTGGAGAAAATGGTGGGTTTTTCGCGACGTTCGCGCACGCGCTCAGTGCTGACCGTGACACAGATGAAGTCGACCCTTTTCTTGCCGGGACTATTCCTGAAGACGGGCTTTCATCTCTTGATGACAAACGTTTAACTCTTGCCGGGTACACCCCTACGCGCTACCGAACGGTTAAAGAAGATGGGGATCGTCGCCAGCGTGCCGCGGAAGTTCAAGTTTCAGGTCTGCTCCGGTCAGGGCTTCTCAAACGGCTTGAATCTTCAACGATGGCGTTTATTCTCACGTGCCGGAAAATGGCTATGACACTTGAAGGGTTACTTGACCTTATTCGTTCACAAGGTTACGTCGCTTCGGGTGCTTCTTTACGTGAATGGATCAAAGTGGAACTTGAAGATGATGTTGCTTTTGACTCGTGGCGAGAAAATGCTGACTACGAGCCGGCGGAGCTCTACAACACTGTCGCTCTTACCGCAGATATTGAGAACGACATGAAGATCCTTCGTTCCCTCGCCGACCATGTAGAGAAAGCTATTGCTGGGACAACAGACCCCAAATTTGATGCTATTAGTGAAATGCTCATCCAAGTTTTAGCGGAAGCCGATCGGGACACGCGCCTTCGAGCAGCGGCCAGGTTGAGTACTGACCCGGAAGCGGACGCGTCGCGAGCGAGAGATGACCGCAAAGTTCTCGTGTTCTCCTACTACGCGGACACCATCAACTATTTACAAGACCACATTCACGAAATACTGTCCGACCCGCGTTTAGAAAAATATCGTGACCGTGTCGCGTTCGTCACTGGAACAGGACGCAAAGCGAAAACTGCGTTCCGGTCTTTAAGTGTGGAGCAAGATGTCGCGGTTGCTGGGTTCGCCCCAAAAACCGGTGGTCCTACAGATGACGAAGGTAACTTACTTTCTGAAGACAAATACGACCTACTTTTCTCCACAGATGTCCTCTCACAAGGGGTAAACCTGCAACAAGCACGCAACATCGCATCCGTCGATCTTCCATGGAATCCGCAAGTCCTCGTGCAAAGACACGGGCGTATCGACCGGATCGGTTCAGACCACCCACGGATTTACTTGTGGTGTTTCTTCCCTGACGTGGGGCTAGAACAATGGCTTGGATTAGAAGCGATCCTTCACCGGAAACTCGCCAAGGCAGCCGCATCCATAGGGCACGGGCATGTCCTTCCTGGAGTAGCTGCAAGTGAAGACAGAGTCTTTAACGCGAAAGCGGAACAAATCCGTGCAATCCAACACGGTGATACCGCGCTGTTTATTGGGCAAGACCCGTCGCTGATCTCCGGAGAAGAGTTCCGTGCAATGTTGCGGAAAGCCATCGAGAATGCTTCCCTTGAACGTGCCCTCGAGTCAATGCCGTGGGGTGTCGGTTCCGGTTTCGTCACAAATGATCGTTCGCCTGGGTACGTTTTTTGCGCTCGAATTCTGGATCGCGTAGATGAACCAGTATTTCGTTACATTCCGCTTCCAGGGAGTTTGATCCCAGGAACAACAACAGCCGCGACGCCAGAACCGAACCCTGACGCGCTTGCACTCCTTGAAGAAGCTCAACCAGAAATACGTGGTGTTCCCGTCACCGTCATTAGGGACAGTCTCACCTCCCTAACAATGGCGAGCCCACCCCAGACAACCACTCCCGCTCATTTACCCGAAGAGTGGATTGAGCTCGCTTACGACGCTTGGAGCGTCGCTCAAGGGTCGATCGCTGACATGTGGAACAAAACACTTGATACGAACGCGGCAGGTCCCTCCATTCCGCCCGCCATCGCGCAGGCGATGAAACACATTAGGGACCATTCGGAAAGCGTCAACACGGACGACGCTGATCGCGCAATAAAGGTCTACCGGCGCGGTCAAGCATCTCGAGTCACCGCGATAGTTCGCGCCGTCATGAGAGACGAGTTAATGACCCCAGAAAACAAAACAGCTCGGCTCATCGAACTTGTTGACGAACTTGGTTTAGTAGAGCCAGAAGCCCGAGAGCGCCGTTACCCGATCACAGCAGACGATGTACGCCTTATCACTTGGACCGCGATCATCCCCGAATCACAGTAAAGAATAGGTCCAGTATGAATACGCACGCGCTATTTCCTTCTATGCAAGAAGGTCGCAGAAGATCTTGAGGAAGTATGAAAATCAGCAACACCCAGGTCATCTTTATGCCACAAAAACAGCGTCCCGGTGATACTCCAAGTATTCCTGTTGCTCTTTCCTAAAGGATCCAACATTGCTCGGGGTGCGGATTGACCATTGCTGCAGCACTACCGGATTGAGATCCCTGGAAACGAGGATTTCCCCAGCATTGTCGAAACTAATGAATCCACGATCGAAAAGATGATCCAGGTGAGGGGAAAGGAGTAGTCCGTTGGCGCCGTCAAGTTTTTCGCGATTATTGGCGTCCTTCCACGGTTTAATGTGGCTTGCTCGAAGGTGCTTCATGTTCGCGACCCCCGTCACGCGACATTTTGTTTCCAACAAACGCACGTTCGCCTTGAAAATCCCTTGCCCCCGCCGGGCCTTCATCAACTGAATTTTTTCAAGATCCCCTTCAAGATGCCTGGACTTGATTTCAAGATCAATCTCGTAGTCAGAATTGGAATCGACGCTCGGCGCGAGTTCATGCTGAATACTGGGAAGGTTCGCGTCCGTCAACATTATGAGAAGCTGCGCGAACTCAGTTGATATCTCAGTCAGATAAACACCTTGGAGACCATTACCGTTTACTTGCAAAGGCGCATACTTTCCCGCCAAAAGTGGTGCAATCTGTATCATGAAATCCTTTGGCCTAATCGGCGCGTCAAGCTCTACAAACTCCGCCTCAACAAACCAACCCTCGTTCGACCAATTGCTGCCCGCAGTGCGAAAGTCAGGCTTCGGCGCCGTTACCGCCGCGCGCTGGACAACACCAACTGCTCGGATCAGCGTGTCACAAAACGAAAAAACGACATCCCCAGGACCAACTTCAGTCATGTAATCGTAAAACTGATTACGCCCACCGTCCTTGCGCTGCTTCGGTGACCACAAGAAACCACCCGGCACCTCAAATTGGTACGTTTGGTTCTGATTCACCCACCAGTAGCGCACCATCACAGCTTATTGAAAAACCATCGAGTAGGGGGGCGTTGGAAACCCGCCAGGAACGTCGACGAGGAAGCATCCGAGAACAGCCCTCCCATTGAAGCCACTAACGCACAGGTGGTTCTTGGGTCCTTTCCGGTGACGCCAGTGCATGCGCCTTCTGCTCAACTCCGCTCCCCACGGCACTCGCACTCCCCCACGCGCCGACACGTGGGCGGTCAATGCGTAGCGCCTTGTTGATGCGCTCAGCAAGAGTGGGTGTGGTGTCTTTTCTTTGTTCCAGGGTGCGGCGAGTAACGATTTTGGTGAGGGCCTCGGAGCGGGCCCGGTCACTGCTGGTGAGGACTCCGCGCAGGGTGTCGCGAAGTTCATCGTCATTATCGGCAACAACATGCAGCACGTTTGCGGTTTTTCCTCGGGTCAGGGCGACGTAGGCCTGCTCCCTGGTCCACGTGTCATCGAGCAGCGCGTGCCCTGCCTCGGCGGTTGCGCCTTGCGCCGCATGCACCGTAACGACATCGGCGCGATGCACATGCTCCTTCACATACCCGCTATTTAAGGATTTGATGATGATGGGTTTATCCGCCCGATGCACCCGCATCCCACCATCAGGATTGATCGTGTCGATGGCCCAGCGTTGCCGGTTGATCACACCTATCTGGCTGTCGTTACGCCTGGTTTGGATCACGTCCCCGATACCCATGGGTTCGTTGAGCCGCCCGAAAGAACCGGCTGTGGGTTCCACTAAGCCGGCGTATTCTTTTTCGTGCCGGGTGAGGGTGTTGATGGTTTTCGCGACCGCGTTATCTGCTGCCATCACGATCACGTTGCGTGCTGTGGCCGCGATTTTCGCCAGGGCAACGTGCGCATCGGACTCGGTGACGTGTACCCGGATCACTCCACTAGACATAAGTAAATCAATGACCGCGTCAATATCGTCACTACTGCGCCACGCCTCCGCGAGTTGCGCATGATTGGGATCAGTGAAACGTTTTGCTTCGGTGAGTCGAACCGGGTCGGTGTCCATCCCGGCGAGAGTGAATCCCCCGGCGACACCGATTGCTGCTAGCTGTCGGTCATCCCCGACAAGGATCATGCGCGCGCCATGACGGGTGGCGTGCTGGGAGAGGGCGCTCATGGTGTGTAAGTCCATCATCGCGGCCTCATCAACAATGATCGCCGCATCAACAAGTGACTCATCGAGTATTGATGTAGTTGGTTCGCGCCACAATCCCGACTCGGGGTCCCATGTCCATCCGCCCTCGAGTAACAGCGAATGCGCGGTGCACGCTTTCGTCCACCCATCCCCGAGTTGGTGTACCGCAGCGGCACTGGACGCGACTGCGATGGTGCGCAGACCAGCTGCGTTGCGCGCATCGAGGGCGCGACGCAGTGCGTGTGTTTTACCCGTCCCTGCGGCGCCTTCAATCACCACGGGTAAACCAGCGGCGACGGCTTCGGCGGCGCTGCGCTGACCCGGCGTGAGACCGGAAATATCCAAGACTCGCAAGGCGCCCGATTGTGCTGTCGCGGTGGCTCTGGCGCCAGCGAGATGCTCCCGCACATTCATGGCGCTGGCGAGCACATCTTTTGTCACCCATGCGTTCTCACCACCAGGGATTTCCACCTGGACGCACTGTTTCTTGATGGACGCCAAGACGCGCGCAGTGGCACCTGGGAGGTCATCACAGGCGCCACCTGCGGTATTGATTCCCTCCACCGCAATCACACGCAACTGCTTCTCGGTGAGCACTTCCCGGGCGACTGCGAGAGTAAACGCTTCACGCGTTGCGACCTCAATATCGAGTGGGGTGGCTTTACCTCGACCAGGTTTCCCAGTGATCTGATCCACAAGTGCTTTTGCGCCGGCAGCACGCAGAGTGCTGATGATGTCTTGGGTACTGAGGAGTTCCCGTTCGCCCTTCTTCGGGCGGGTCAGGTTCCAAGCTTTCTGATCCAGAAACACGGATTCCTTCGCGCTCGGAACGCGGCTATTTGTGGCAATGAATTCCTGGCGCAGCTCGCCGAGTTTCGCTTCGATTGCGATGTTGCGCTTGGAGAAAAGGCGCTCGACATCCGCCGAAACTTCCTCCACTCCCCCATCAAGTCCCACCCGTAAACCGTGCTTCGCGCACGCGCCAACCCACTGCGGGTCTGTAGCGATCGAAGCACTGACGGTCGCTTGCCACTCACGGATCGCGCCCACCATCTGCCGACCCGCCAAAGCGCGCCACTTCCCGCCGGCGAAAACTTTGCTGCCCACTTGGACGTGTAAGTGATGGTGTGGATCACCCTCACGCGAACCATCATGGGCAAACACCGCAACCTCCAGGGAATCCACAGGTGCATATGACTGCGTGGCTTCCCCCTGTTTGACGACGCGTACTCGCGCGGCCTGGCGGATGACTTCAATCCCCGCGACGGCCGCGCGCTCCTGCGCGCGCATTAACGCGCGACCCAATTCAGGATTAAGAGCGGCAACAATTGACGCGCTCTTAGGAACGTTCACGCCATATTCGTAGGCCCG
>Ga0335398_10004625_pt1 | contig 18940 bp, 20 predicted proteins | sample BON03_FD_205742 | JGI IMG/M metagenome (GOLD analysis project Ga0335398, IMG submission 205742) | Freshwater microbial communities from Lake Bonney liftoff mats and glacier meltwater in Antarctica - BON-03 (spades assembly) (version 2) | ecosystem: Environmental > Aquatic > Freshwater > Ice >... | reverse complement strand
TTCATGTGATTCTGAAACGTGAAGCCCGGCGAGAGCGCCACCTGCGTGTTGAAACTCGTATTCGGCAACGTATGCAGACCCGACACGCGGATCACATGCGACGAGGCCAGCTTCACGTGATCGCGCTCCTTGTCCTTCCCGTAAGAGTGCCAGCCAAAGCACATCGCCATCGGATTCATTTCGGAAAACAGCTTGTCGGCCAACGCATATTCCGCCGCCCACTTCGGATCGTCGGCCTTGGTCGAAAGATCCGTGAAGAAACATTTCAAACGCATCCCCCAATCCGCCACGCCCGGACGCATCCGCTGCCCATGGTCTCCGCCCATCCACACGATGGCATCCTTACTGCAGCGATCCCAATACTCGTCGTAGGCCCACTGGTAAATTTCCACATCGCTCATTCCCGTGAACTTCCCGCGGAAGTCCGCCACCTGCTTGAGCCCGAATTCTTCCATCAGCGGAATCAACTCCTCCGGCACCACGATGGCATCTTCTAGTCCCGCGACCGTGAACGACACGATCAACGACGTGCGCACGTTTTTGTCCCACACCACGTAGTTGTGGACCTTCCCCTTGAAGGCGGTCAGCGCCTGACGAAACGTTTTCAGCTGCTTAAATGAAAACGCCTTCCTTGCTTGATAATAGTCTTTGATCTGGCCGGTGAAACGGAAGTCCCACTTCGGCCCGTAAACAAAATATAATAAAGGCGCGTCCCGGTTCACGACTCCTTGCAACGTGATCAACGCCGCTTGCTCCGGCAGATCGTTATCTATCGTCCAGTTGTCGGTCATCTCCATGTAATACGCATCGCGATACCCTTCGCGCTTCAGCAAGTATTGTTGTCCCTCAGGTCGCGTCCCGCGCCGCACTGTCCACGTCATCAACGTGCCATCAGCGTTGAGCGATATCGTGTTGTAATACTCCAGCTCGCTCCGTCCCTGCGAAGACAGAATCGGCAACGTCTCCTCCAATTCCAACACCTCCATTCCCTCGCCCCAATTCGCCACGATATCGCGCGTGCCTCCTACCTCGCGCCGCACGCCCATAAACACATTGCTCGCAAAAACCTTCTGCTCGATCGGCACCGCGTTGACCTCGCCGCCCATCTTCAAATCGAGCAGCTCGTCATGCGACCGACGCGATCCCCACTTCTCATTGATGACCACGCGGTCCGCCGACACATCCGAAAACTCCAACGACACCGTATCAAACACATCCAGCGCGCTACTCTGCTCTGGAATCAGCACCCACTTCCCCTCCCAGTCCTCCGCCGAAAACTCAGCACGCGCCGCGCTGCCGAGCAGCAGACTCAATCCAACTAACAATGAAAATAACACAGGGAGGAGCCCTCGGGGTTTGGGATAAATCGACATGAGTTTAGTCAGCCTCACCACTGCCGTTCGGGCAACCCTCAACTAGGCCATGCAGCTACTCAGAGAACTGATTTCAACCCCAAATTGCGCAGAGGTTCACAGATTCGATCAGGTCGCGGGCGTCGCGAGACATCTCTGCTGCGATTGATATGGAGGTGGTCTCGCGACGACCGCGACGATCGGAGAACGTTTCGATCTCCGCCTTAAACACCGAGTCTGGTCTTCGTGTTCTTGGTGCGCTTGGTGGTGAAAATCTGACTGAGCCGTCGCGCGATAAATCTAAAATCCAAATCACTTCGCGCCTTTGACTAAAGCGCCGAACGACTTCCGCTCCGCCCAGAGGAGAAACGCGGAGAAGATGACGACCAGAAATACCGGAGGCTGCATCCAGCCGCCTTTGATCATAAACACATTGGTCGCGAGAATGTTCACCACGATCGGACCGAGGATTAGCATCCCGAGTCGTCGCATTTTCGGAATCGCGACGAGAATGCCGCCGATGATTTCGAGCACCTTCACAAATGTGAGATAGCCGGAGATATACATCGCGCCGACGAACATGGCCGACGAGCTACCTTCTTCCATCGGAGGATTGGGCAGAAAGTTGAAGAAGAAGTTGAGGCCGAAGACCACAAAGAGAAGGCCGAGCAGGCCGCCGATAATTTTTTCTTTCATAATAATATAGTGAGTTGGTTTTGGGGATGAGGCGTGAGGAAAAGTGATAGGATCCGTTTACTTGAATTGTGTAGCTACGAGCATGAGCGAGTGGTCGCTCGTCCCCATTCACAACGGTCGAAAGGTAGGGGCCGATCTCCGACTGTGTCCGCCATAGTCTTGGCGAAGGCTGGAGCGGCCCTTTCACAACTGACTCCGCGCGCCTTCGCGAAAATAAATTCCTATTCCGTGTTTTCAGTGTGTTCCGTGGGCAACGCTCCGACTTTCGTGTCTTTGGTGTAATTGTTCCTCAGCTGCCCAAAGGGCACCCGTCTTCGTCACCCTTCGGGCACGCCTCTCACGAGGCGCACCATCTACGCGCTATCGCGCTCCGTCCGTATTCAAAAATCCAAAATCGAATCAGCTGAGCCGAAACAACAAAAACTTCGTCTCGGCGGTGGCTTCGACCGGGATCGCTTCCGGATCGTTTTGGATCGCGACGCCATCGGCTGTGCCCAGCGTTTCACCCGCGACTTCCACTACACCGGAGATGACCTGCAGCCACACATGCGGACGCTCGTCGGAAGAGGGGATCTCCAAAGAAGCTCCTGCATCCAAACGCCCGAAGCTGATCTCGGCATTTTGCCGAATCGCGGTCGAGCCATCCCGACCCTCTCCCGTGAAGAGCAAAGTCAGCGCATTGGGCGCTGCACGGTCGCCCAGCTTTTTTTCGGCATAGCGCGGCTCGCCGCCGTTTTCGTTGGGTTGCAGCCACACCTGATACAGATGCGTGAGGTTATCCTTCGAGGGATTGTATTCGCTGTGCCTCACGCCACTGCCTGCGCTCATGTATTGGAGATCGCCGGCTTCGACCGTGGAGCCGTTGCCCATGCTGTCTTCATGAGCGAGCTGACCTTCAATCACGTAAGTGAAGATCTCCATGTCGGAGTGAGGATGCTTGGGGAAACCACCACCGGCTTGAATTGTATCGTTGTTCATTACCCGCAGGGATTGGAAACCCATGTGATCAGGATCGAAGTATTCGGAAAACGAGAAAGTGAAACGGGCCTGGAGCCAACCATGGTTGGCCTGACCGCGTTCACCAGCAGGACGCTTCGTAACTGTGCGTGAGGGAGATGATGTCGAGTTCATGCCCAGATCATAACGCATCATCCGAAAACGCACCAATACCTTGTGATTAAGCAGCTATGCGTTCTAGTTATACCTCAAATGGAACTCCGTCACCTGCGCTATTTCATCATGGCCGCCGAAGAGGCCAACATCAGCCGGGCCGCCGCGCGCCTCAATATCTCGCAACCCGCAGTCTCCCGGCAGATCCGCGACTTGGAGTCCGAGCTCGAGGTGACTCTCTTCAAACGAGAGCCGCAAGGCCTGAGCCTCACCCCCGCTGGCGAGATGGCGCTGACCCAAGCCATCACCATTCTGCGCAGTGCCGGCCAATTAACCAATTCAATGCAGGCCTTCAGCAACGTCGGCCGACAGATCACGCTCAAAGTAGGATTTATCCCCACCGCCCTGCCCGGTCTCCTAACCGAAGGATTGAAACACTTTAACCGTGAGCACTCCGAAGTATGTATCCAGATTTTTGAGATGCATCCCGGAGAACAAATCGCCGCGCTTCGCCGCGGAGAGATCGACCTCGCGCTGCCCGGGGCCGCTTCAAGCAAAGTGAAGGCAGAGTTCTTCACCCGCTCTTTACGCACCACCCCACTCGGCATGGTCGTGCCGACAGATCACCCACTCGCCAATCGCAAAACAGTCGATCTGGTGGACTTCGCCCAAGACCCATTTCTCAGCTTAAACGAAGAACGCTTCCCCGGCCGCGAAGCCATGCATCAACGCCTCTTCAAACTAGCCAAGATCAACCCGAAGGCAGGTCTCCACGCGAGCGGACTAAATGAGATCCTCGGCCTCGTCGGATCCGGAGCCGGCGTCGCCCTCGTCCCCACCGATCTCAACCGCATGCAGTCGAGCGGCGTAATATTCCTCAAACTCCGTCGCCCCACCATGACCTTCAACTTCTCCGCCGTCTGGCGCGATTCCGACCACCGCACGGCGATCAAAGCCTTCGTCAAAGTGTTGGCGAGTATCGAACAAGCGTGAGTTTTTTTAACCACAGATTTCACAGATGAACACAGATATAATGCACCAGCTCAATACCCTCCGGACCGGATATACTCAGTAATGGTGGATGACACGTCCCTGTGACCTTAATCCCGATCAGGTGGGCCGAGCGCTCCGTCGCGCGGCTGTTTCGAGAAGCTAACCCCTATCAGCCAATTCAGAGAGATCTACCGGAGCGGAAGCTTTGCCCTTCTTAAGATTCGTCGCGGCCCGATCCAACATGGCCAACGTGCGAGCCGACACCGCCGAGGGCGGCACGAGAACCCGAGGCTCGAGCAGGAAAGAACCATCCGAACGCGCCTGCACATGAAAATGCTTAATCTCGGTTCCCCGCAAACTGATCCGCTTCTTCGAGTCCGCTGTAACGATGTAGGTATCATCAACCGTCGGAGCCTTCTTCCGAATGGCACTCGTTTTAGTGGAATTCCTCTTAGTTGCGGTCGGCATGACAGTCACACCATTGGTGGGATATCCCACCAATGGTCAATTCACGACAACGCAGACAAACTCCGCCGCCCCACCACGACCTTAAACTTCTCCGCCGTCTGGCGCGATTCCGATCACCGCTCTACCATCGAATCCTTCGTCAAAGTGGTGGCGAATATCGAGCAAAGCTGAGGCAGAACCACGTATTTTAACCACTGATTCACACTGATGAACACTGATGAACACTGATTCACACTGATGAACACTGATGAACACTGATAGAATGCATGCCTCAATACCCTCTGTTCCATGGTTTATATCCCTAATTATAGTGCCCGTTTTCTATGCCATCCTCTGAAAGAAATTCGTCATAATTTAGAGACTCCAGAGTTTGGAGATGGGGACGGCGAAAAGCTTCAGGTCTCGGTCCAGTGGCAAAATGGACGCACCATCATAAAGCACGATCCCACCCTCGAAATCGTCGCCAGCCTGTTCGGCCAGTCTCCGGAGCCCTTTGGCGTCGGATGGATTGATGCTGGCGGCGGCTTTGACCTCCACACCCCAAGTCCGCTTGCCCTGTGTAAGCACGCAATCGACTTCTACCTTATCCTTGTCGCGGTAGTGCCACAGTCGAGTTTTCGTCTCCAACCGCTGGGCCTGGATGCTGATCTGCTGGACCACGAATGACTCCAGCAAGTGCCCAAACCGCCCGCGATCGTTCATCCAGGTCGTCTCCGAGATCCCAGAAAGTGCGGCCGCCAGCCCGCTATCGCGAACATGGATTTTCGGCGTCTTGATCAGACGCTTCCGTGCATTCCGGTGCCAGGGATGAAGACGGCGCAAAAGATAGAGTTTCTCTAGGATCGAAAGGTATTTCTCTACGGTCGCACGCGTATGTCCGAGCGCCTTGGCCGTTTCTGTAACATTGAGCAACTCTGCGGTCTGGTGGGATAGGTATTCGAGAAAGCGCCCGACATCTTCTCCATCCTTCACCTGACTGATGTCATGGATGTCTCGCTCAATGATTGATCGAACGTATTGCTCCTGCCACTGTCGGGCACGCGACGGCTTACGTCGTATGGCCTCAGGATAGCCGCCCGCGATGATACGCTCCGGCAGGGTCGAGGCCCGAGGTGGCTCGGATGCGGAGATCTCCGTTTTCAGACCACCATCAAGCCACTGCTCCAGAAAACAACCGGGAGAACCTTCTTTTTCGGATTCGGAAAAAGGCTGTAGCTCAATCCACTCCATGCGCCCGGCGAGAGAATCCGACAACCGTGGCAACTGTAGCAAATTGGCCGACCCCGTAAGCAGGAACCTACCCGGCTTGCGGTTGGCATCCACGCTTTGCTTGATCGCCAAGCTGAGCTCCGGCACCCGCTGCACTTCGTCGATGGTGACGTATTCCGGCAGTTCACCGATGAAGCCCTTCGGATCTTCGCTGGCCAGTTGATAGCTGTTGCGGTCGTCCAGACTCACGTAGGCGCGGCCCGGAGCGGTGTGATGCGCCAAGGTCGATTTGCCACACTGGCGAGGTCCCAAGATGCAAACTACCGGGGTATCCGCCAAAGCCTCCGCCAGCGCCCCTTCGAGGTGGCGCTTCAAATAAGGTTGGGCTTGTAGGTCAGACATCGGAAATAGAGGTGGACATATTGCACCCTACGATGCTTCCAAATTGCTCTCTGTCAATCGGACGAATAGCACTCTATATGTCGTCCAAATTGCTCTCTTAGCAGCCTGCTATCTTCAATATTCGGCTCCGGTGCCGGTGTCGCACTCGTCCCCACCGACCTCAACCGCATGCAATCGAGCGGAGTAAATTTCCTCAAACTCCGCCGCCCCACCATGACCTTCAACTTCTCCGCCGTCTGGCGCGATTCGGATCACCGCACCGCCATCGAATCCTTCGTCAAAGTTCTGGCGAATATCGAACAAAGCTGAGATTCATTAACCAAGTGTAAGAGGTCAATGCCTCCGCCGGAAGGACTGGCTCTGCGTGATCGTGGCGGCCAGATAGTCCTCAGTATCTTGCTTCTCGAAACGCGAAGGCAGAAACGCATTCAAATCAATCGAGGGTTTTCCCTTAGCCACATATTCCGCGAGTAAGCATCCCACCGCCGGATTGTAGCTGAAGCCACCTGAGTGAAAACAGCAGCCGACGAATAAACCTTCTACTCCCGGCATTGGTCCAATGATCGGCTCACCGTCCATCGAGAACGAGAGCAGGCCCACCTTGGCGGTTTCCCATTTCATTTGGGCAATCTCTGGCAGAATTTCGGCAAAGCGCTCGGCCGCCGGAGCCACCAGTTCCCACGACTCCGGCAGTGACTCCATCCGGTAAGCCATTGCAGACACTTTCACATCCGGCCGCTCAGGCGTTTCAATCCCGAGTAGCAGCCGATTACCCGCTGCCGGTCGGATGTATCCGAAATACGGATCGGCATTGACTGGAGGCAGCGCAAACTGCTCCGGAAGCGGCGAAGACACGAAACGCTGATGCACGAAAGTCTTCGCCGGAATCGCGAGCCCCGCCGACGCCAGCAAAGGCACTATCCACGCATAACTCGCCGCCACCACCACGTCTGCATTCAGCTGTTCCGAATCCGTGCGCACGCCCGTGATCCGGTCGCCCTCACGCATCAGTTCGCGCACAGTCACCTGCTCGCGAATCTCTACCCCCAGCTCGCGCACTCGTGTGGTCAAGGCGGGCAGATACTCGTCCGGCTCACTGTAACCACCGAGTGGATCGTGCAGTCCCATCAAACCATCCGGCACCTGCAAGTTCGGCCATCGGGCCTGAATCTGCTCTGCCGAGAGCACTTGGTAAGGTGCCTCCAGCCGATCATACAACGGCAACAGCGCTTCTCGCGCCGGCCAGAGCTCCTCATTAAACAGGTTCAGACAACCGTGCTCATTGTGATACGTGTAACCCGGCAGCTCGCCGCTGAGTGAGCGAAACCATTTCGTTGCGAGCTTCCGCGCTTGCACCCCCGTTTCCGACCACAACAACCCCGTGGTGATACCTGCCGCCCGGCTACTCGACCCATTCCCCAATGCACCCTGTTCCAATACAATGATCCTACCCGCCTGCAGACGCGCGAGATGATACGCCGTCGAAAGTCCCGTAACTCCTGCGCCAATAATCAAAATGGTTTTCATGGGAGAATAAAAATGCACTCGAAGATCAGAAAAAAGGCTAGGCAATATAGATCATAACCATGGCAATTCCCTCCTCCCGCAGCAGGAGTCGAATGACTCAGAAGCAGTCAATCGCGCCCGCCGTTCAGACATTCATCTCGAGGGTGTCTCGCGACGAACGCGACGTCTCTGGATCAGCCGCCATAGCTGAAACAGTAATCCAAAAGCCGCATGGCTTTGCCGATCTTCTTGTAGTGCTTTTTCTCGGCCTTGCCTAATTCGTCCTTCGCGTTCCGGTCGCACAAATCCCGCCACATTTCATCCATCTCCGGGAGGCCCAAGCGGATGACGAAGTTCATAACGAGCACTGACCACTAATCGGCAAATTCAGAGAGATTCACCGGAGCGGAAGCCTTGCCTTTCTCAAAGTTTGTCGCGGCTCGATCCAGCATGGCCAACGTGCGAGCCGATACCGCTGAGGGCGGCACAAGAACCCGAGGCTCCAGGAGAAAAGAACCGTCTGAGCGGGCCTGCACATGGAAATGCTTTATCTCAGTTCCCCGCAAACTGATCCGCTTCTTCGAGTCCGCTGTAACGATGTAGGTATCATCAACCGTCGGAGCCTTCTTCCGAATGGCACTCGTTTTAGTGGAATTCCTCTTAGTTGCGGTCGGCATGATAACAATCTAATGGTGGGATATCCCACCATTGTCAATCACGGTAATAATTGCTTCTGTAAGGCATGACGCCATCAACAAATAGGAACTCACTATACCTTTGTAATCGCATCAGCAACTAGCTGGGCCATACATAACGTCATGACTGAAATGACTACAATTGAAGTGGTTGATACGGCTGTGAAGATAGGGCTGGGAGCCTTGATCGCAGCCGCCGGAACGTTTATAGGAATCTATCTAAAAGCCAGGACTGCAGCGGATAAAGAGCGACGCATACGTCGGCTGGATATCATAGAGCGTAGCGCACAGGATTTTGAAATCACCTTCCAAGATTTTCTTCGTCTCTATGCAGGATATTCCAGTTACCTATTTCCTCCAGACGAACCGAAAGATGGCGCAGGACTCGCAGCCATGGAGCAGCTCCGAAAGCAGACTTGGGCCAAATTACTGGAGAAGATAAGCATCGAAGTTCCAACCTCCTTGAATTCTCTTCATGCAGTTGACGCCTCACTTTTGCTAGTCGGTGCTTCGACGTCTTCTAAATGCGCAGAACGGTTCCGTCTAGCTGTAACGGATCTCCAATCCAGTTTAGTTATGATTGGAAATTTGGAGGGGAAGCCTACACCCAGCAGGTAGACCCTGAAGGGACTAGGCCAAGCGATGTCGCAGGCACGATTGGAATTCTATAACGCACTTCGATTGGACTTCGACCATCTATGAGTAACGACTCAGTCACTTTTTAATAGCTCATGCTGTCCAGATTACGGACCATGTAAAAGCAGTGGTTTCGGTCTCCTGACAGTCCTAGGATGAATTCCATGTGGTCAGCATGGTTATAGCTACTTTCAGAAGTGCAATCCGCGCTAAATATTTGAACTAGAGCACGTCTTTTGACTTCGCACGGCTTCTTTTCATATTATCGGCATCATGCGATTCCTTCCCCTGCTGCTTCCGCTTCTGTTTATTGGCTGTGCCTCAACTCCGAGCGGACCGCCGTTGCGCACCGTTGATTATGTGGATCTCGATCGCTACCTCGGCCGCTGGTATGTGATCGCGAATATCCCCTACTTTCTCGAAAACGGAAAGGTCGCCAGTTACGACACCTACACGCGTCGGCCCGACGGCAAACTCGGCAACGATTTCACGTTTCGCAAAGGCAGCTTCGACGCCCCCGAGAAAACCTGGAACGGAGTGGGGGAGATCGTAAACACGGAGACGAACGCCGAGTGGAAGATCCAATTCATCTGGCCGATCAGCAGCACTTTACTCGTGCTGGAACTCGACCCCGATTATCAATGGGCGGTAGTCGGCACCCCCAATCGCAAGCTGCTCTGGATCCTGGCCCGCGACCGTCAACTCTCCGACGACACTTACCAAGCCATCCTTGAACGCATCCAAGCTCAAGGCTATGATCCTGCCGAGATCGCGAAAGTCCCCCAACCTCTCGAGTGATAATGGCAGAACGGATTTTTTAGCGCAAAGAAACAAAACAAGGCACCTGCGGATCAGGTTCCAATCTGCGGTCACCTGCGTAATCCGCGGTTAATTCCTTCGAGCAAAAGCGGTAAATCCCGATCCCTCGCTGGGCTACGGCGACCGACCATCTGAGCGCGCACAGCGGTCAGATGGTAGCAGTCCGCCATCAGCCAGTCAGGTCTCAGGTTTCAGCTTTGTCCGAATCGACAAACGGGTAGTCGGTGTAGCCTTCCGGGCCTGAAACGTAAAACGTCTCCGGCTGAGGTGCGTTCAGTGGCAAGCCTTCGGCGAAGCGGCGCACGAGATCCGGGTTGGCGATGAAGAGCTGCCCCCATGAGGCGGCGTCGGCCTCGCCCTGGTGAATGACCTCCTCGGCCGTGGCTTGATCCAGCTGTTGGTTGGTGATCACGATGCCACCAAACTGTTCTTTGAGCTTCGGGAAATAGCGCGGCTCATCCTGATTTTCGCGTGTAAAGAGAAACGCGATGCCGCGGGTCTTCATAGCCCGGGCCACATAGCCAAAGGTCGACGCGAGATCGGAATCACCGCAATCATGCGAATCGCCCTTGGGCGCGAGGTGCAGACCCACGCGGTCAGGGCCCCAGACTGCGATCAATTCATCGACGGCTTCCAACATGAAGCGCGCGCGATTTTCAATTGGGCCACCGTATTCGTCGGTGCGTTGATTGACGGAGTCCTGCAGAAATTGATCCGGCAAATAGCCGTTGGCCCCATGCAATTCCACGCCATCAAAGCCAGCTCGCTTGGCGTTTTCGGCCCCGCGGCGATAGGCGGCCATGAGGCCGGGAATTTCGTCGAGCTCCAAGGCGCGCGGTGTCACGTAGTCCTTAAAGGGACGGATATGGCTCACATGTCCCTTGGCCGCCACGGCGCTCGGGGCGACGGGCAATTCGCCGTTCAGATAAGTCGGATCGGAGATGCGGCCCACGTGCCACAATTGGCAAATGATGGTCCCGCCCTTGGCATGCACGGCCTCGGTGACGAGCTTCCAACCCTCGACCTGCGCATCGGACCAAATGCCCGGCGTGTCCGGATAGCCGACCCCCATGGGGTCGACCGAGGTGGCCTCTGTAATGATCAAGCCCGCCGTAGCGCGCTGGGCGTAATACTCCGCCATCATGGCGTTGGGCACGCGCCCCTCGCTGGAGCGGCAACGCGTGAGCGGCGACATGATCATGCGGTTGGGCAATGCCCAAGCGCCGATCTTGATCGGGGTGAGAAGGATGGATTTATCAGTCGATGGGTTGCTCATGGTCAATCATTGTTCTATATTCATCGAACACTGTTTCACCGCTTGCACCTGTCAAACGACTGTTCGATATTTTTCGAACAACGCGTTCATGAAAATTTACCATCACCCCAAGATTACCCAAGTCGCGCTGGAAACGGTTATGCACGCACTGGCCGATCCCTGCCGTGTGGCCATCGTGCGCACCTTGCTCAATCAACCCGAGCTCGCCTGCAACGAGCTCCCGGTCGATGTGGCCAAGGCCACGCTATCGCACCATATGGATGTTTTGCGTGAATCGGGGTTGATCGAGACCCACGTCGTCGGCGCCAAGTGTCTGAGCTCCGTTCGCCAAGCCGATGTGGAAAAGCAATTCCCCGGCGTGCTCGCGCTCGTGGCGAAGGCGTAGCGATCTTCGGCCAGCGAGCGGGCGGCAGAGCAAACCGTCAGTGAAAGAACCGTTCACGCGCTATAGCGCCTTCGAGCCCATTCGGATCTCACGCGGAGAACGCGGAGGCGCGGAGGAAGGCAGAGTTTCAGACCATTTTCTCCCTATGCTTCCTCAGCTACCTCCTGTAAATCCCAACCACTTCCGTGTTTTCAGTGTGTTCCGTGGGCAATACTCCGACTTTCGTGTCTTTAGTGTATTTGTTCCTCAGCTGCCCAGAGGGCTCCCTCCTTCGCATAGCACTATGGCGGACAGGCCCGCACGTCACCGCTTCGGGGCACGCCCTTCGGGCCGCACCATCTACGTGCTATCGCGCTCCGTAGTGGTCACCTCATTCCTCGTCCTCAACGGCGCGCTTCATCTTTCAGTTGATACGCAATCGCGTAGAACATCTTAGTTTCTCCTGAGCGATTAGGTTCACTTCGATGCCAAGTATAATTCGTGAAGAAGAGTCCCTCTCCCGCTTGCATCGGAAAGATGATTTCATCGGAAAAATCAATATCCTGCCGAGGAATCCGGTGACGCTTGAAAGCCTTAAAGCCCTCCTCGGTGATTTTTCCCCAGACCGGGTCATCATAATAGCTTTCGTGGGTCTGTAATTCCCAACCTTTCTGAGTGCCTGGCTTGATCCCCAGGGCAATCGCATCCACATCGACATCATCCAGAGGTATCCAGCAGTTGACCCCACGGTTTGGCTCAATCTTCCAATAGTGGGAATCCTGATGGTAGTAGGAACAACCACCCTGTGCCTCAGTGATGAATCCATGTTTTATCCCGATCTGATCCGTGAACAACTCAACTTCGCCACCGAGTAGTTCGGCGGCGGCCGCGATTAATTGGGGATGATGCGCCACCGCCTCAAAAACAGCTTCAGATAACGCCGGCCGCTGAATGCCGATCGGAAAGGGCTGCCCCTTGCTATTCTGTTTATATGCCGGGGCGACAACCTGCCAGGACCGACTGGCCCAATCCGGTTGCTCTTCTATCATTTCAAGCACGCGTGCCCGGGCGGCTGAAATCACATCAAGGGGAATGAGGCTACGCTTCAGGCAATACCCATCATCTAGATAGGTTTGTTTCGTCTCAATTTTTGTTGGGTTCATGATTGGATCCTAGTGATAAATGAGAATGGCGAGCTGCCAAGCCCTTCCACCCCATCCCTCTCTGGGAGGCCCACGCGGATGACGAAGTTCATAACGAGCACTGATCGCTATTCTGCGAATTCAGAGCCCATACGTGTATTGCTCCTCAGCCGCCCTGCCATCGAATAGGACCCTCGGCCCACTCTGGTGACCTTCCTGTGGAATTTGGACCTCTCTAAACGACCGCTTCACAGGAGTCCGCCGAGAGCGCTGAGTCAGGCCTCTACAAATTCAGTTTCTTAATCAGATCTGCTACGGTTATGCCGTGGTGTGTCGCAACCGGTTTCAGTATTCCTCTAATCAAAGTGCCAGATTTCAGAGGTTTATGTGCGGGCACAGTCACATGATGAGTGCCACTCTGTGTTGTGCTCAATCTGATGTGAGAACCGACTTGCCGCACCGTGACATATCCGAGGCTCTTGAGAGCTTTGACTAGATCCTTACCCTCAATATCTCGTGGTATTTTCACACCGCGAGAACCTCGTCGCGAACAAAGTGCAGTCGGATAAGTTTCGGCATTTCTCCAGGTGCCCCATCACCAAAGTGACATCGCACCGCATCACGAACCATCCCACGCAATTCTTCAATGGTCTCCCCTTCAGTTGCAATGGCATGACCCTGTGCTGATGCCGTGTAACCGCCATCAACCTCGTCCTCGCTCACTTCAAAGATGATCTCACTCATGGCTTTCACTCTACCTCTCATACCTTGTTTCGCAAGCTCATCTATTCGCGCTCTCCGTGTAGTAGGGAAACCTGATCTCTTTCGAATTTTACCCTATCACGCCCTTTCAAATATTTATTGATATTCAATAAATTCTGCCTTGACGAATCAGCGCCCCAGTTTATTGTTTATCAATAAGTACTAATCCCATGAAATTATTCACCAACCTACCCGGCCTACTTCGACCACTCTTTGGTTTCCTCCGCATCGCGACCCTTATCATGGCCGTCTTTTGGGGCTTGAATCTCACTTTCAATACATGGATCCAAAAGAGCTTCGGGCATGACGCGCGACTCATCGCCACCGTCGGAGAAATTTCCCTACCGAATTCGCCAGATACAATTCTCCTCGACTCCGATACGGCGACGTCGGGCTCGCTTCACATCCAATCACTGCGAGGGACCTTACAGGTGGATCTGGCCAATCAGGACGCCGCGCTGGTCTCCGCCATCCGTCGGGCGATCTTCCCCACAATGGCCGTGCTGATCATTTTTTCCTATATTGTTTTCACCGCACTGCGCAACCTGTGCCGCAACCTGGAACGCGGGGAGGTGTTCACCGACGAAAACTTGCGCTTAGTCCGAAAGATTGGCCTTAATCTCACCGTCTACTCGCTGATCAGCGGCAGTCTCGAAGTCTGGGCATCGCATGTCCTTGGAGGTTACTTCCACGAGCATGTCACCTTGACCGGACTGCAAGCCAGCTTGCCCTTCGCGGGTGCCTCCACGGCCTTACAATTCAAACTCTCCGCCGGCCTCATCACGACTCAAGGAGGGGTGCTGATCGGTTTGCTCGTATTAGTGGTGGCCGAAGCCTTCAGACAGGGCTTGCAACTCAAATCAGAAAACGATCTCACCGTCTGAACCATGCCCATCCAACTCAATCTCGATCAAGTGATGGCGGACCGCAGCATTAGCCTGACGGAACTGGCGGAGCGCGTGGATCTCACCCTCGCCAACCTCTCCATCCTAAAAACCAATAAGGCCAAAGCGGTGCGCTTCAGCACCCTCGAAGCCCTTTGCCGAGAATTGAAATGTCAACCTGGTGACCTACTCGAATTCGTAAAGGAGAAGTAAGTAAGCCAAGTCGGTTTTGGTTTCCGTGTTTTCAGTGTGTTCCGTGGGCCTACCTCCAATTCCGACTTTCCAGAGCCAATCCAATCCTCCTCTTGGCTTCTGCGGACTGATCGTATTCAGTCGGGATTGAATGACACCTTTCACCACGATCCTCACCCATCCCGGCAGTGCCCATAAGGATGAATTTCTCGCCTGCTGCGTGCTCCTCGCCACCTCGCCTCGCCCGATTGTGCGGCGCGAGCCAACCGAGGCCGATCTGGCCGATGCCGCGACAGTCGTAGTCGATGTGGGGGATTCCCATGATCCGGCACTGAACAATTTCGATCACCATCACTTGCCCGACGATGCCGCGCCCACTTGCGCGCTCTCTCTCGTGCTGCAAAACCTCGGCCTCTACGAAGACGCCCAGGCATTTTGCGACTGGCTCGAACCCGCAGAATGGTTCGACTGCCGCGGGCCCAACGCCACCGCCAAGTGGCTCGGCGTGGAACGCAATATCGTCAACCGACTCAGCTCCCCCATCGATGGCACGGTGTTGCGCAAATTTGCCGTAGCGAACCAGCACCAGTCCGGTGAACCGATCTGGGAGATCATGAAAATGATCGGCGACGATCTGCTCAACTACCTGCGTAATCTGCGCTCACGTCTGACCTTCGTCGGCGAGCACGCGGAAGTCTGGACGCTCGACGAACTGGCCGATGCCAACGGGATCGCCCCACAAGTTCTCTTCCTCCCCCGCACCGATCCTCTCCCTGACGATGCTTCTTCCGGTCTCGATCGCTACGTGATGGAAAACGGGCTGCACGAGCGCATGGTAGCGATCATCGCCCCCGATCGTCGCGGCACCGGCTACGGGCTATCGAAGCACCGCGATCACCCACGCCTCGACTTCACGCGGATCACCGATGAAGCCGATGTGCATTTCGCACATTTACGCGGTTTTGTCGCCAAGACTTCGGCGACCGAACCGGATCGTTTGAGAGAGCTCATCATGATCGCGGGTGGTTAAGCGGCCTTGCTGCTGATTAAATAGCATAGCCACGGAGTCGCTGAGACACGGAGTTAAAGGCGGAATTTACAGGAGTCTGCAGGCAGCGCAGTGAATAATTTCTCCGACTTTTCCTGCCTTTCGTGGGCAATAACTTATGTCACCCCATCTCCCGGCTAGCGCACTTCTGGTATGAATCAAACCGCGAGTCGCGGATAGCCCACGTGAACGACGTGGATCGTGTGCATCATCAGCATGAGTAACATCGCCTCGCGGGTTTGGCGTGGTGAATCCTTCAGGCGTAATTTCATGGCACGACAACGATCCACGATATTTTCCAGCAACTGATCCACCGTATAAACGGCCATACCCGACGATTCCGACACCGTATGACATAGCTCTTTTCGATGAGATCGCAAAAACGCTGTCGCGGTGAGTTTACTCGCACGCGTGGGCTTTTCTTCAAATATACGCCTCAAGTCCTGATCGTAGTAAGCCGGCCACTCCACTGTGTAGAGGGCCCGCTTACAGTCATAGTGCTGCCGCAACGTCGTCTTGATCTGACTCAGAGGCTCGATAAACCTTCGCGATCTGACGGGCGCGACCTCCGCTCCGATCTCGCGCATCAACTCGTCGACGTATTCCAATTTCTCAATCGCCGGCCAGTTCTCGTAGCGTTTCTTCCAGGGAAGACGCGGCGTCAACCACACCGCAAACGTTTCCGCGAAATCCTCCGCCGGATGAGCCTGCGCATACCATCCGGTGAGATGCTGCACGTAGCGGCGGCTATTCGGACGCGGACGATAAGACTCGGGATAAGGTTCGGTAAACGAACCAAACAGCTCGCGCCAGCGTTTGCGTCGATGCAACCGGTAAGCGTTGTCGATCGCGTGTCCTGCTTCGTGCCGTAAGATCCGCATGCATTGCTTGGGCATCGCCCCTTCCGCATCCAGCATTTGCGAACGTTCCAACAGCGTGAGCCGAGGATGGATCAGGTAAAACGGCACCGCGACTCCCGGGATACCGTCGGGAGTAAACCACTCCTCTCCCACCCAATAGTGCGGTCGAAAGCGGAGGTTTTTCGCCGCCAGCTCATCATTCAGCCGCAGCGTGTATTCTTCCATTGGCGAGCCCTCGATACGCAGATCAAGTTCGCACAATCGTAGATCGAGCAATCGCTCCTCGGACATCAATTTCCAACGACGGGCCATGGATGAAATTAACACGGTGTTCCGTCCTCAGGCCCGCGTCGAGTCACGAATCAAATCAGCCGCATCTAATTCATCAGCATCCAAAGAATTGGGCTTAGTTCAGTTGGGCCGTGCACTGAATGATCAAACCACCCCATCGCAATTAAGACGGGCGCGCTGGCTCCTCTTCACACGAGACAGTCAAACTCAACCGGCCATGGGGAAAACTAGATACAACGTCCGCCGTCCACATCGAGGCTCACACCGGTGATAAATTCGGAGGCAGGATCGGCGAAAAAAACAGCGGCATTGGCGACATCCTTCGGTTCACAGAGCCGGCCTAGTGGAATCGTGGCGAGAAACTTTTTGCGATTCTCCGGCGTATCTTCGGTCCCCATGAAAGTCGTCAACAGGGGCGTATCCGCAATCGCGGGGTTGATCGAATTGGCGCGAATCTTGTCGGGCGCGAGCTCTACCGCCAGCGATTTGGTCAGTAGTGTGACGGCACCCTTCGAGCCATTATACCAAGACAGACCGGGACGCGGCCGCACGGCCGCGGTCGAGCCGATGTTGATAAAGCAGCCACTACCCTGTTTTCGGAATACCGGCACGCAGTGTTGAGCGGAGAGATAGATGCTTTTCACGTTCACTTGGTAAAGTCGGTCAAAGAACGCTTCATCGACTTCCAGCATGGGGCGGTTGTCGTGGCTCATGCCGGCGTTGTTCACCATCACATCAATTCGGCCAAACCTCTCCAGAGCTACGGCTACCATGGCACCCATCGCCGCTGAATCCGCCACATCGACCTGACAGGAAATCGCTTCGTGTCCATCCGCTACAATGGCTGCCGCGACTTGTCCGGCTTTCTCCAAATTCAAATCGGCGACGAGGAGCTTCGCTCCGAGATCAGCATACTGCCGGCTAATCGCTTCACCAAATCCGGAGGCGCCGCCAGTCACAACCGCCACGAGGCCTTCCAATCGTCGAGGGGTATTCATGAAGTAAAGCCTAGCGGTATCGTCGAAAGCGTCGAGGCATGAATGCGGCCTCGATTCTGCTAGGGCTGAGAGCAGTTCTTTTTGTTTCGCCGCTAGTCCGAGGCACGACACATTGAGAGACTTCCGAATCAACCTTTCCCTTTTATGAAACTAAGCATAAAACCTCTGAAGAAACTGCTCCTTGCTGTGACCCTCGCCGGAGCGTGTCTTCCGGTCGCGCATGCGGCTTCCGATTTCGACGGTCACTGGAAATTCGATCCCGAAATGAGCACCGCGCTCGATCCGTGGAGCACGATGTCGATCACGATCAATGCCCAGGGCGACGAGGTGTCGATCGTCCGCAAGTTTGGTGGCGATAAGCGCAATGCCAGCGAGTCGATGATTCTCGATATGACTCTGCCCACGCAAGTCGTGGAAGTGGAGGGCTGGTGGGACAATCGCCACATTGGCGCGTATATGGGCGGCGACAAACAGCAAACCGTCGAAGCCAAGTGGCTGGATGAGGGGCGCACGTTACAGCTCAACATCAACCTGATTCTCGAGACCGCGCAGGGCGAATCTCCGGTGCGCGTGTTGCGAGAGATGAGGTTGTCACGCGATGGGCAAACGCTCCGCGTGTTGCAGATCCGCTCGAGCCGGAATCTCCCGATCGTCCGCGTCTTCCGTAAACAGTAACTCTGAAAGGAATATTTTTGATGAACACACGATCCACTTTTCTTGGACTAATCACGGCTGCCCTGACGTTGGCCGTCGCGCTCGCCGCGATCCCCCGCAGCGATGCGGCGCAACCCCAAGCCTACGTCATGCAGATGACGGATAACTGGCTGATCGATGGCGATCTGCCGGAACAGGCGATGCTCATGAGCTTGCAGGGACTGGCCAACCGCCATGGGCCAACGCTTTATTTGGAATACGGCCCGAAATGGCCCTGGCAGATCACCAAACCGTTGCGCGGGTTTTATGAAGATACGCACGGTTACCAATTCACCACACTGGAGACCGCTAAGGCCGCTCTCGACGCCCTCGCGTCAGCGGCCAAGGGCTACGTGGTGTGGGACAAAGAAGTGCGCACGTCGCTGATCGTGGCGTTTACCGTCTCGGGTCTCGAAGACGCGCTGGTGGTGAGCGAAGATCTGATCCCGTTGGCCGAGGCCGCCGGGTTGAAGATGCTCGTCGATCTACGCGGCGAGTTTCGCGGGATGGTCGATCATGAGATCTATCAAATTGCGATGGATCG
>Ga0335398_10004617_pt1 | contig 18948 bp, 21 predicted proteins | sample BON03_FD_205742 | JGI IMG/M metagenome (GOLD analysis project Ga0335398, IMG submission 205742) | Freshwater microbial communities from Lake Bonney liftoff mats and glacier meltwater in Antarctica - BON-03 (spades assembly) (version 2) | ecosystem: Environmental > Aquatic > Freshwater > Ice >... | reverse complement strand
GTGACCAGTATCTTGTAGGCTTTGCTAGCAAATGGAGACGTCGCATAGCCCGGTCTAGTGCGCCCGCCTGCTAAGTGGGTAGGGGACCAAAATCCCCTCGAGGGTTCGAATCCCTCCGTCTCCGCTCCTGACCCACAACCCGCATAAACACTGGGTTGTGGGTTTTCATTTGGCGTAGTTGATGGCGTAGTCTCGTCCCAAAGCGGAATCAGGGGGATTTATGCCAAAGAAGCTAGAAAAGCCCACCATAGGTGGAATCGGATTCACCACACGAGGCGACAGTATTGAGGCGACCTCTAACGGACTGAGGTCAAGCGAACTGAATCGAGAAACCATATTCGCCTGGGACTTTTTTGACCACGCCTTTATAGCCTGTCTTTCCTTCGCAGTCTCTGGCTTTTTGGATTGAGTGATTCCGCGTCTCTTTATTCTTATGCTCCCCGGGGTCAAGACGATGAAGTGTCCGCTCTGCTCTGAGTTCTTTCTCTGCCTGTTTCCCATCTCCATTCCCAAGTTCTGCAACTGCTCCTCAATCTCAGAGCGGGCAGTTATGGGATAAATAACAAGCCCGGGTTCTTCGTTCTCTTCCATTCCAGTCTTATCGGCGAGCTGGTCTCGTGGTCGGGGACGATTGTCCGCACCGCGCTCCCGCTGATGCTCCGCTGCGGTTTGACGCTCTTCCTCCTCCCACGAGAAAAGGCGGGGCACGCAGCCCCGCCTTCCCTTATTCCGAAGCCACTTCTTAGTTTCGGAAACCTTTCTCTTCTTTTCTGATGAGGGGAGCCCTCATCAGATGTTCCTTCGGGTCTTTCAAGGAAATGGAAATTGCTGTCCAGTGCCCGACAAAAAACTTCTCATCAAGCAACGATGAACCCTGCGCTTCCACTAACCACTGGTCAGAGTGCTTGATGTAGTTCAAGAACGGTTGAACCTCAGGCGCTCCCATCGGTAGGACAACAGTGATGCCGTGGTTCATCGTGTATTTGTATCCGTAAATTGGCGGAACCACCTTCCCCAACTCCAACCAAAAGTCTGCCCATACGTGATAAAACGGCGAAGTCAGGCGCAAAGGCTGGTTTGGAATTGGCTCACACATTACAAAACCACCAAGCCAGAGATTTGGAACGTCCAGTTGGTGCGATCAGTATCTGAGCGCGACCACTTTCCGCCAGATAGCCCGACCAGTCGAATCGGTGCGAGTTCTGGAATTGCTCAAATCTCCTCGAACCCCTTCTTGTTTGTGGTGAGAGTAAAGCTCTCTGTTTCGGAAGCACCACCTTGGTGCTTAACCAACGCAGTAATCAACCAAATCGGTGTTCCGTCCTTGTCGGTCTTCTGCGGTGCGTCCGAACCCATTCCTTCGGTCTTTGGTTCGATTGAGATAAATCTCACGCTGTCGAATAACTTCTCCGATAGCGTTAGGTAGTAGCCGTATTTAGGCATCTTGCCTCCATTAGTTCAAGCAGACGAGTTTCTGCTAGTGGAACTGTCGGCATCAAAAATCTTTCGAAGCCAAACTCCGAACCTTTCCTCCTGCCGATACTCAAAAAGTGTCGGTGCTGATTTCTTTCAGTGCGGTATGTCAAAAGTAAGAACTTTTATCGAAAGGCAAGAAATGAAAATAAAACTGGAAACAACAATCGGGTCTGTGCTTGTGAAATCAAGCGGACACTACATCGAAATCTATACAGCAGAGGATGCCTACCGCGAGGGACTAATCAATCTCCACGACTACCACAAAGGAGAAGCGCGTATTCGCCTGACGCTCTCAAACGTGCTTCGAGAGGTGTGCGATGTTTTGCGTGATTATTTTGAGCAGTTCGCTCTAATTGACATCGAGGTGTTGGAAGCCAACATCGAAGAGCTTCTCGAACCCGATGCCATAGAACGACTAAAAATGTTGGAAAATATGGAGAGCAACGATGACTGAACGCGATGCGTTCGGCGTAGTAATTGGCGTAGTTGGGGTAGTTGAACACCCCTACTCCCCAGTATTCAATGGAAAGGTGGGGGTAGGTTGAAGTCCTACTCGTCTCCGCTTTCAGTCGTCAATGTTTGGCAATGTTCCGGCCCAAAAACCCAAAAGTAACGAATTGGTATATCTGGTTACCGATACGTTACTTTGGAGTAATCTCAGAAATTACTGGGGGAGTATTCCCGAAGCAAGTGTTTCGTCATCACGGCTGACAACCCGGAGCATTTGGCCACAAGTAATTGTGGTGGAAGAGACTCAGTCTTCGGTCAACAATGGGGTTGGCAAAGGCTTTTGACCCTGAATGTTCTCCGATGTTGGGATCCTTACTGGAATCCCTATTTCAAAAAGGAGAATATAATTTGAGAAAACTACTCATAGTCGCAACGGCTGCTGCACTTGTTGCATCAACCCTTGCCGCAGTTCCAGCTTCCGCTGCCGGCGTTTCATCGAAATACGCAAGATATGGATTGGCTTGCGACAGCCTTAAGCAGGTGGCTGCAGGTAGAGGCGCGGATCGAAGCAATCTAGTTTGTAAGGTCGAAACCGCGGGCTCTCATAAGGGCAAGAAGATTTGGGCCTATCCAACGTTCCCTTCGGTCAAAAACATGGACGTTTACATGGCTGGCGGTGCTGGCGGTGGCTATGACACCTTCGGTCGCGAGCTGATGCGGTCAATGAAGGCTGAAGGCACTCTAAAAACCCAGGCTACTTTCCGTAACCTTTCAGGAGCGGGCGGAACCAAGGGACTTTCTGCCTTCCTTTACAACGAATATCGCAAGCCAGGTAAGGCAATGGTCACCGGCTTTGCAATGATCGGTGGAGTTGCCTCAACCAAGGTGAATTTCAAGACCAGCTCAACCGTGCCTGTGGCTCGCATGATGGGCGAGTGGGAAGTCGTAGTAGTACCTTCAGATTCTCCATACTTGACCTTGGCCGATCTGGTTAAGGACATTAAGGCCAAGAAGGCAACGCTGCCAATAGCCGGCGGAAACCTAGGCGGCATTGATCACTACACGGCAGTTTTGATGTACGAAGCGATGGGCCTAGGCATCAAGGACCTCAACTACGTTGTTTATTCAGGTGGTGCCGAGGTGACAGCAGCCCTTTTGAATGGCAGCTCCAAGGCCGGCATCTCTGGCTACGGTGAGTTCCAAGGACAGGTTGAGGCTGGAACACTTCGGGTTCTTGGCATCTCTTCCAACTCGAAAGTTCCTGGCATTACCGCAGCGACTTTGAAGTCTCAAGGCGTCAATGTCGTCGTTGGCAACTGGCGGGGATTGATGCTTCCAAAGGCAACTTCAGTGGCTAACCGAAATCTAGTTATCCGCGCGCTCGATGTTACCCGCAACGGTGTCACCTGGAAAAAGGTCATGAAGGACAATATCTGGGCTAATAACTGGCTTGCTGGTAATGCCTACGACACCTGGCTAAAAAGGCAAGAGACAAGTATCGCTAACATTTACAAGGAGCTTGGTCTTTGACAAATAGCCTCAAGGCTGTAGCAAAGGGGGAGCTGGTATTCACCAGCTTTCTCTTTGTTGTAGCAGCCGTAGTCTTGGTTGACACAATGGGGATTGAGAAATCCAACGCTGTTGGATTTGTCGGCCCCGAAGTTTTTGCCTTCATGGTTGGCGGACTAATGCTGCTGCTCGCCGGGCTTCAGATTATCGCCGTGCTGCGAGGTCAGCGTGGAACCCCCGAGGGTGTAGAGGGAGGCATTTCGGTTGCGGAGCCGAACTGGAAGGCCTTCGGAATTTTGGCCGTTGGTCTTGTCCTTTACACATCCTTATTGGAGTTTTTTGGCTTCCCTATCATGGGAACAATTCTCTTTTTCTTGGTCGCAAAGGCTATTGGCTCCAAGAACAATATCAAACTAGCCGTAATTTCCGTTCTCGTGTCAGCCGCAATTTTTGTCGCCTTCAATGAGGGCCTTCAGCTGCAGCTCCCGTCCGGCTTGGACACTATTTCTCGAATCCAATCCCCTGTCACAGAAGTCGTTCCTGGCGAAGAGGTCATTAATGATGACGGTGTTGTTGTCGAGGATCAAGGCGAAGGTGATTGGTAATGGATTTTTCACTATTTCTAGAGGGCTTTTCTAACTCTTTGACCCTCACAAATCTCGGGTTTGGCTTGCTGGGAACGATTCTTGGCACGCTGGTTGGAGTTTTACCTGGCATCGGTCCGGCGCTAGCAATCTCACTCCTGCTGCCTGTCACTCTGATTGTTGATCCGACTGCTGCCTTGATAATGTTCGGCGCCATTTACTACGGAACAATGTTCGGCGGTTCAACGACCTCCATCTTGCTGAATGCTCCTGGAGAGTCGGGCTCAGTGATGACCACCATCGAGGGCAATAAAATGGCCCGAAACGGTAGGGCAAGTGCAGCACTTGCGACCGCGGCGATTGGTTCCTTTGTTGCGGGCGCCTTGGCGACCGCGGTCGTCGCGGTAGCGGCGCCGAGCATAGCTTGGCTGGGAATCCGAATGACCCCGGCGGACTTTTTCGCCATGATGGTCTTGGCGTTCGGAACCGTGGGCGCGATTCTGGGTCAGTCCATGATTCGAGGACTATTGTCTCTAAGTTTTGGTCTCTCTATTGGCTTGATGGGTCTTGACCTGCAGTCTGGTTCTGAGCGTTTAACTTTTGGAATTCCTGATGCCTATGACGGAATCGAAACTGTGGTTTTGGTGGTGTCGTTGTTTGCCCTCGGTGAAGCGCTCTACGTGGCACTTTACGGCCAATTGGGCAAGGCCGACAAGACCGCATTCAAGGGGCTTGCCTGGATGACAAAGGAAGACTTCAAGCGCTCATGGGGACCTTGGCTTCGAGGCACGGCGATAGGTTTCCCAACCGGGGTGATCCCGGCCGGAGGGTCCGAACTTCCGACCTTCCTGAGCTACGCTCTCGAAAAGCGACTTGCAAAAAAGAAGCACAATGAATTTGGGCATGGAGCGATCGAAGGTGTTGCTGGGCCCGAGGCGGCGAACAACGCAAATGCGGCCGGCGCAATGGTGCCGCTTTTGGCTCTTGGTTTACCTACCAGCGCGACCGCAGCGGTAATGCTGGTTGCGTTCCAGCAGTTCGATATCCGTCCTGGTCCACTACTTTTCACCGACCAACCTCTACTGGTGTGGACTTTGATTGCATCCTTGTTTATCGGGAATGCGCTGCTACTGATCATTAACCTTCCATTGGTTGGAATTTGGGCAAAGCTCCTTAACATCCCTTCGCAATACCTATATGGCGGCATCGTTACTTTTGCAATGGTTGGAGCCTACGTCCTGAATAACAACTCGTTTGATTTATGGGCAGCAGTAATTGTTGGAATAATTGGACTGCTCTTTCGAAAGTTCGGTTATCCGATTACACCATTGATTCTCGGCGTTATTTTGGGTCCAATGGCCGAACAGCAATTCCGCAGAGCCCTTCAGGGCGCGGCGGGAGACCCAAGTATTTTGGTGAGCACACCATTCACGATCGTGGTTTACACCTTGCTGGCTCTAGTGGTACTTACTCCGCCGATATTCAGGGCGGTCAGGGCCAGAACGAAGAAGTAAGTGCCAAAACTACGAATCTCCAAGGTCAACTGGTTTTGGGTGGTTCTCATACACTCCGGCCTATTGCAGGCCGGAGTGTATGTAGTTAGGCCAATGGGAACCTATCAGGCACTCAATTTTGGAGTAGACGTTGCCCTAATCGGAGTTATTGGTGCGGCATTTGCACTTGCGCCGTTGGTGTTGGCGATTCCGGTAGGGCGCATGGCGGATAAGGGCTTCGCCGGGACCGCCCTATTTATGGGCCCGGTTTTATCGCTACTCGCCACCGTGGGGCTTATTTTCGCCGATAACCTCTGGTGGCTATTGGGATTCCTGATGCTTCTCGGTGTGGGTCACTTGCACGCCATGGTCGGCGGCCAAACGCTGATTGCTCAAAGAAGCTCAAACCCAAAGTATGAGAGAAACTTTGGGCTACTAACATTTTATGCTTCCGCGGGTCATGCGGTTGGTCCGCTTATAGGCGGTTTGTTGGCCAATCCTTCTGGCTCACAAATAGAAGTGGCTCCCGCGCTGTGGTTTGCCGCCATCTTATTTATATTCGCTGCCTTAGCCTCGGCGGCACTGGTGAAGCCCAGGCTTTTAGCAAGGGGAGATTCCAGCAGCAGGGGTTCATTCTTTAGAGTGGTATCTACTAGTGGCTATAAGCCGGCGATCTTTGTGGCAGGTGCTACCACTTCCGTACTCGATGTGATGCTGATTTTTCTGCCAGTCGTTGGCCTGGCGCTCGGCTTCTCTCCGGTTCAAATCGGAAGTCTTTTGGCAATAAGAGCTCTAGCTTCGATGGGGGTAAGGATTTTCTTGGGAAAGTTGTCAGCGGTGTTCGGCATGAAGGGAGTCCTTATAGCTGGTCTTTGTGTGACACTTTCGGGCTGCATCGGTCTGGGATTTGTTTCGGACTTCTGGCTGTTGGCGACTTTAGTTGGGATCACTGGGCTAGCGATGGGTATTGGTCAACCGCTAACCATGGCTTGGGTTTCTAGGATTGCGCCGAGAGATTCGATGGGAATGGCGATTTCCGTCCGGCTGACTTCAAACCGATTAGGTCAAGTTGCGGTTCCGGCTCTGGCCGGCCTGGTTGCCGCGGGGACACTGTCAGGAGTGTTTTTCCTCATGGCTGGCTTAATGGGGGTCGCAGCGACAGTCACTTCTCGGGCACTGTCAAAGACTGACTAGTCAGGCCTTCAAGCTATTTGCAAAATTGGTAGTGATCTCCACCATTTTTTTCGCCGCGGGGGAAGACTTTTCTTGAATCCTCCTGGCCAAATAGATTCTAGAGAAGGCGTCCTTGTGGTCTATCTCTAAAAAACTCACATTGGGTAGCTGGATGGCAGTCAGGCTTTTTGGGACAATCGCTACTCCGGCGTTGCTTGAAACCAACCCTAAGATTGTTGCGAATTGGACAGCCTCCTCCACAATCTGAGGAGTAAATCCTGCCGAATTGCACAAACGGTAGATGTGATCGTGAAGGTAGGAAACCTTGGTTCTTGGAAACATGATGAAGCCCTCAGATTTCAGCACTTCTAGCGTCACGCGTTTTTGAGATGCCAGTGCGTGTGTTTTTGGAACTGCAAGAAGCAGCGGCTCAGTAAGCAGAAGGCTCATCTCTAGACCGGGTGATTGGCTGATCTCTCGAAGAACACCGACGTCAATTTCCCCGGAACGCAACCTGGGCAACTGCTCTTCGGATGTTAGCTCGACGAGGGAGAGCTTTATGCCCGGGGCACGCTGATGCAGTTCGGCTGTGAGTTCCGGCAAAATTCCTAGGGCTGCCGACGCCACGAATCCCAAGCGAACGGTCCCGGCTTCGCCATGGATGGCACTGCCCATCCGCTGACTGAACAACTGGTGGGCCAGTAGAAGCTCGCGGGCATGCTCTAAAAAGATTTCGCCAACCTCGGTTAGCGAGACAGTTCTGGTGGTTCGGGCTATGAGCTTCGCACCAGAGGTCTGCTCAAGCTTTTTTATCATTTGGGACAGTCCGGATTGGGTGATCCCTAGGTTCTGCGCCGCTCGCCCGAAGTGGGCTTGTTCGGCGACTTCGACAAATGCGGCCAGAGACTTAATGTTCATGCTATTTATCATAATCTTTTATGAATAACATTCCTATATTGCCGTAGTTATTAACAATGCTGTGAGGTAACTTTGGCTAACCACGCTGCAGTGAAGGGGCTTACTTGTCAGTAATCAGTTCGAACGAAGCACAAACTCCCATGAATCTAATTGGGGGTCAGTGGCTTGTGGGCCGGGGCGATATGCTCGAAAGCATAAACCCGGCCAATCCGACTGAAGTTGTAGCGAGTTTTCCTCAGTGCAGCCCGGCAGATGTTGATGATGCGGTCTCAGCTGCAGTAACGGCTCAGCCCTCCTGGGAAGAACTTGGAATCATCAAGCGCGGTTCAATTCTTCGCGAAGTAGCGGATCTAATGACTGTGCGTCGCGAGGAACTTGCGGCATTGATGACTCGAGAGCAAGGCAAGACCTACCCAGAGGCCCTTGGAGAAATCGATGGCTCGGCAGAGACTATTCGCTATCACGCCTCCAGTTCAAGAAACCCAATTGGCAAGACCTACCCGTCTTCTTTTCCTGGCGAGCACATCGAACAAGTTCGAGAAGCAATCGGTGTTGTTGGAGTCATCACACCTTGGAATTTTCCAACTCAAATTCCTGCCTGGAAGATTGCACCCGCATTGTTGTGGGGAAACTCCGTGGTCTGGAAGCCTGCCAGTGATATTCCAGCAATTAGCCACGCGTTTGCACGGCTATTCCACGACGCCGGCGTGCCGGCGGGCGTTCTGAATTTGATTTTGGCATCTGGAAGAGTCGCGTCTGCAATGGTACAGAGCCCACACGTGAGGGCGCTTTCCTTCACCGGATCAGTGCCGGTGGGGCAATTAATTGCTGAGGCAGCTACCGCTCGCGGCGTCAAGGTTCAGCTTGAATTAGGTGGCCACAACGCCGCGATCGTGATGCCGGATGTTGATTCGGTATTCGCGGCGCAGCAGCTAACTGTTGGCGCGATGTCGGGCTCCGGTCAGAAGTGCACTGCCACAAGAAGAATCATCACCGTCGGTGATGCTCACGAAAGTTTCGTGGCGGCTCTTAGGTCCGAAGTTGAGGCGCTTGTTGTTGGCCCAGGTGGTCAAGCAGGAGTCACAACCGGACCAGTTATTTCTGCCTCTGCAAAAGAAGAGATTGAAAGTGCTGTCTCAGATGCTGTTGCACAGGGCGGCAAAATTATCGCTCAGGCAAAGCTTCCAGCAGGACCAGGGTTCTACGTTGCGCCTACGGTGCTAGAGGGTGATATGACACTTCGGACTTGCAAGGAAGAAGTCTTCGGTCCAATCACCACTGTCATGAACGTCGCCAGCCTCGAGGAGGCAATTGAGATGGCCAACGCCACTGAATTTGGGCTAACGGCTTCTATATTTTCTGCGAGCGATGCGGATATTAAACGAGCAACAACCGGTCTAATAGCGGGCTTGATAAAGATCAATGCCCCGAATACTGGGTCTGAACTGCACGTTCCTTTTGGTGGTTTGAAGGGCTCTACCTTCCCGGGCCCAAGAGAGCAGAACGCAGAGAGTGTTGCGGAATTTTTCACCATTACCAAGAGCGTCTACCGACGAATTGCTCCCAGGAGGCAGCTATGAGCATTACTCACTCCGCAAAAATCTCATCGTTGAAGTCCGCCGCTCGAGGGCCTGAATTTGCTATGGACCCGCACGAACTTGGAACAGCGAGACAAACCCGTCACAGCTTTTCTCGTGCTCTAGTCAGGCATGCCTCGCAAGAGGGTTGGAAAATCTCCAAGCGAGTCTGGGAAATAGATGGCCAAGGCAGAGGCCACGCAATTATTCGAGTTGAGCTTGGCGACCACGTCGCGGAGCTAGTTGTCTTCTCGCAGGTTATCGATGAGGAAATGCGAACCGACCGAGTTATTGCTCAGGACTGGGATGTCACCTCGGCCTTGGTCGAGGGCGAGATTAGTCCAGAGCGGCTTGAGATTCTTAGAAACCACGTCACCAAGCAAGAAGATGGTCGTGCCGATGACCTGACTTTGATTTGGGCCAGGGCCAACCGCAGCCAGCGCTTCTTTGATTACGTATCTGATCGACTCGCTAACGGTCTACAGCCCGAAGCCGATGCGGTTAGCGACGCGGCGTATATATTGCGGAGCACGGCTTTTTACGGAAATGGCAAATGGGGCCTGCGTGATTTCGAAGGAATTGGCGCCAGCAACCCGCTCAGCGTTCCCTATCGTGCCCAGATGCTTGCGGCTTGGTTACTGAGAGAATTCTCTGCCGATCTTGCGGAGCACTGCGCTAAAAGTAAGTCGGCAAGTGCCGTGCCACTGGCTCGAGCATGGCGGAGGTTCTTGGGTCTCGGAAATGCAACCGGACTGGGCATGGTTCCCTACGTAATTCGTCACCCTCAGGTTATGGATGCTTGGGTGGCGCTACGAGAATTACCAATGGCACATGCTCACGGTCAAAACTGGAGTCCTGATTCCAAAGAGTGGTCCCGAGTCTGCAGTTTGCTCGAGCGATCAAAGCTGTATTTCTCCCAGAAAAAATCTTTCACCACCGAGCCCTACCCATCGGGTCCCGTGCTGGCCGAGTTGCTCACCGAAGTAGTTGCTTGGGCAAGGCAGTATCAGGCAAACGGTGAAATGAATGGCCTAAAGATTTCTCAACCGGCCAAGGTGTTGAGCGAGCTTTCCGCGGAGCGATCAACCGAAGTCCGCCAAATCGTTGATTCGGTCTTAGTTGAAATCGACTCCTCATTGGATGCGGATATTGAGTCACTCTTGCTGTGTGTCGACAGGACGCAGCTGAATCCGACAATGTCGGTTGGGGACTTGAAGAAGATAATTGAAAACCAATACGGCTGGGTCGATAACTTTGATTTCAAGTCGCCGGGGCAAACTTCGCGCTTCTGGTTCTACTCGCGAAACAATCAGGAGCCTCGTCGTGGTCTTCGCGGCAAGGACAAGGGTCTAATTACCGAGCACCCGGTTGGCGTGGCCAAGGACGTTGTGTCCTTGATGCAGGACCTTGGGGCCACCAGGGTAGACACTTCGACCGGAGAGTTTCTGTCACTGCACCCAGAGCACTGGGGCATTATCGAGCGAATCCAGTCGGTTGAGGGTTTGGTCTACACCGAGGCCCACGTGAACCCACTGGCCGATGATTTCCTGCCGCTTGATCTTCAGCGCTTCCAGCTTGCAACCTATGGCATGGAAAATTACAATCCTCAATCCACCGACTGGCTCAGAGTGACGCTTTACAGCGGAGCACCAACGGTTAAAGACGTGCAAGAGGGCCTCGATGTCGATGACTGGTTATTCCTTCCAAGGCCAGAGGATGTTGAATGAGCCAGAATTTAGTTTTTGACGGACTCCAGATCAGCAACTGGGACCGAGCAACGCTCGAGGAGGTTCGTCGAGGTGGGGTGCATGGAATCAATGCGACCTGTGCGGTCTGGGAAGGAACTCTTGAGACCATTCGAAACATAGGTGATTGGCTGGTTCTTCAAAACGACTCTCCAGACCTAGCTCGATTAGTGACCAGTGCGCCTGAAATTCGCGGGGCAGCAGCCGACGGAGTTGTGGGCGTAGTGCTCGGTTTCCAAAACACTTCGCCGTTCGAACAGGATTACTCGACCGTTGAGATATTCCACAAACTGGGTGTCCGAATCGCCCAGCTGACCTACAACATTCAAAACTACGTTGGCGGCTCTTGCTACGATCCCGATGACTCAGGACTTACGAGGTTTGGCGGGCGAATCGTGGAGGAGATGAACCGAGTCGGAATGCTCGTTGATCTGTCTCACGTTGGAAATCGCACTTCGCTCGACGCGATTCATCATTCCATCAAACCAGTGTCAATCACTCACGCTAACCCACTGTGGTTTTCTGACACTCCGAGGAACAAGCCAGACGAGGTAATGCAGGCTGTTGTTGATCGCGGTGGAGTGGTCGGAGCTTGTCTCTACCCGAATGTAATCGGCGGCGCCGAAACAACCCGAGAGGCTTTTTGTGACATGGTGATTCGCCTGGTGGATCAGTTGGGCCCAGACCACGTTGCCATCGGTAGTGACTCAGCAAGAAACTGGGATTCCAGCTACGTGACCTTCCTGCGAGACGGTCGCTGGAAGCCAAAGCAAAATGTTCAGTGGCCGGAATGGAGCGCTTGGTTCCAATCCCCAGAGGACTTCCCTGCCCTTGCCAATGCGCTTTCTGATCAGGGCCTAGCCGATGACGTGTTGACTAAAGTTCTTGGTGAAAACTGGCTGACTTTATTTGAAACTGTTTTTGAACCCGCCACCAAGCTGGAGGGCGTCGGCTAATGACTCAACAAACTGCGGAAGCCAGAGAATCTAAGGTCTCTTTACGAGAGGTCAAAGAGGAAAGCTACCGCGCCCTACGCGCTATTGGCTACACCTGGGGTCAAGCCCAGGTGGCCGGCCGGGTTGCAGGGGTCTCGCAGGTGCTATGGGGTACCGGGATCAGCGCAATAGTTCTGGACGCCGACAGGTTTATGGCAGCTCGAAGATCACCCAGGGTGACCTCCTCACAATCGAATGTTCGCATCAACGCCAAAGGCACCAAATTTCCAACCTTCGCACCGCTCGCATTCGCTCTTGCCCTTGGTAAACCGAACACTGAGATCTTCTTCAAAGGCGCGGCCCTCACCAAAGAATTCGCCACGGCGCTCTGGGACATAGAAGAAGACTCCACCGATACATTCTTCTGGGGCAGCCAGACTGGCGGCTCTTCCAGGCATGCAGTCGGTTACTCAGTCACCGATGGGGAGCTTTATCAGCACGGTGAACCTTTGACTGCCAGCCCAAAAACCTGGTCACTTTCCAGACAGGTTATGCCGGAGGGCAAGTTGCTTATCTCATTGCAGGCCAGACGGGAAGCAATTGCACAGTCATTGCGTTCGGGTGTTGTGGTTGATCCATTTGAATGGTCCGCGCTAAAAAAAATATCCTGGAAGTTCTTGGTTCCCGAATGAACAAAATAACCCGCCTCGATCACGCCGATGGTAAACCGCGCTCATACCCGGCGGCAACCTTGCTTGCAGATTTAGTTTTCCCATGCGGACAGATACCCGTCACCGCCGATGGCACAACTCCGGAGACCATTGCCGAGCAGACGGTTGTCTGTTTGGACAACCTAGAGGCCACTCTTCTTCGAGCCGGATCCTCGCTGGATGCGATTCTGCAAATCACCGTTTATTTGGCCGCCATAGATGACTTTGAGGCCTACGACGAGGCCTGGCGTAATCGCTTTGGCCAGTTCCCGTTGCCACCTAGAACAACGTTGTTCGTGCAGGGCTTTAGAGGTCAAAAAAGAATAGAACTAACCGCAATTGCTCATCGACATGGCGAGGAGGCCAAGTAATGACAAAAAGCGAACTGCCCTACCTAAGTGCTAAAAATATTGTCAAGGACTTTGGCGACAATAGGGTGCTGGACGATGTCTCGATTGATATACATTCGGGAGACGTGATTTCAATCATTGGCCCGTCTGGCGCTGGAAAGTCGACCTTTCTTCGCTGCATAAATCTGCTAGAAACTCCAACAACAGGAGTGTTATCAATTGGCGATTTCCAAATCTCGATCGGAGAAGGCCACAAGAAGGCCAGCAAGAAAGAGCTTTCCACCCTGCGTCGAAATGCCGGGATGGTGTTCCAATCCTTCAACTTATTTCCTCACCTGACGGTTCTGGAAAACATCTCGTTGGCTCAGCGCCGAGTCCTAGGTCGAGACAAAGAAGAGGCAAGAGCCAGGTCCATGGAGCTTTTAGACCGCGTGGGCCTAAAAGACAAGGCCGATCAGTACCCGGGTAGATGCTCCGGTGGTCAGCAGCAGCGAGTGGCGATAGCGCGCTCGCTTTCACTGGACCCGCTGGTGATGCTTTTTGACGAACCGACTTCGGCTCTGGATCCAGAGGTGGGTGCGGAAATTCTTGCGGTAATGCGCGAACTAGCAGATGACGGAATGACCATGATGGTCGTTACCCACGAAATGGGTTTCGCCAAAGAGGTTGGGGACCGCGTCTACGTGATGGTTGATGGTCGCATTGTCGAAAGTGGTCCACCAGCGCAGGTCATGAGCGAGCCTGAGCACCCACGCACCAAGCAGTTCCTCAGCGCGGTTCTGGGTCGCTGATGATCGGCTACATTCTTCAGGGCATGATCTGGACGGTATTTATAACTCTGTCTAGCTTTGCCATTGGCGCGGTTATTGGGGTGGCGGTGGCGGGAGCCAGGACCGCACCGCTCATGATCGTGCGAGGAATTGGCCGCGCCTGGGTCGAAATCATCAGAAGCGTTCCGCCACTCGTATGGCTCTTTGTGGTCTTTTTTGGTCTTGCCGAAGTTGGCCTGATGCTGACGCCCCTGCAGGCGGCAATCTTTACCTTCGGGATAATTGCGTCTGTTTATTTGGGCGAAATTTATCGCGGAGGTCTTGCCACCCTTGACCGCGGGCAGATAGAGGCCTCTCGCGCCCTTGGGCTTGGAAGCTTTGATTTACTAACCAAAATTATTGCTCCGCAAATTTTTAGAACCGTAAGCCCATCTATGGTCACTTACGGAATGGGCTTGATGAAGGATTCCGCTTTGGCATCGACTATCGGTGTAGTCGAGATGACCTTTAGGGCCAACCAGCAAGCTCAAAGCACCGGGCAGGGGCTAGCCGCGTTCGCAATTGTAGGTGCCGCTTACCTATTACTGAGCATCCCACTGGGTGCATGGGCCAGAAGAGCCGACACTAAGAGTCGACTGAAATACGTGGTGAACTAATGGATCTACAAACCTGGTTCGGTTACGTAGTCGAATTACTTCCCGGTCTCGTGACCGCGATGCAGCTCACCGGAATGTCATTAGCCCTCGGTTTTCCGCTGGCTTTGGCATTTGCGTTGCTGATCGACATTGCACCAAGGCCATTTAATTGGATAGTTATAGGTGTTGTTGAGGTTGGCCGCGGTGTTCCACTGCTGGTGCTTCTCTACATTTTCTACCAGGGACTGCCACAGATCGATATCGTGCCATCCGCAATGGTCGCGGCAGTTTCTGCGTTTACTTGGTCCACTGCCTCCTATGCCACCGAGACTATTCGCTCCAGCATCCAAAGCGTTCCAAGGGGTCAGTTAGAGGCGGCGAGTGCTGCCGGGCTAAGTGGTGTTGACAGCTTCCGGTTTGTGATTATGCCTCAGGCCGCAAGAATCGCCATTCCCCCGCTCATGGGGCTAGCAATAATCATGTTCCAGTTGTCATCACTGGCCTACGTGATCACCATCAGCGAGGTAATGCAGTCGGCTTATTTCCTCGGGACTAAGACCTTCAACTACTTACCGGTTTTCTTAGCAGCAGCCGCTGTCTACGCATCGATAACAATCCCAGCTTCGGCCCTGGTCACATCCATAGAAAGACGCCTAGCAAGACATGTGTGAGGCGACCAAAACCGAATTCAATCGGAATAATCCGATTGACAAACAATGCAACGAAAGGAAAAACATGCCAAAGCATGCCAGCAGATTGGTTCTGTTACTAGCTGTCTCTTCATTCGTCTTGACGGGGTGCGCCACTGACGCCGCTCCCGAGGCGACCACCGAAGCTGCAGCAACAACTGCTACAGAAGAAGTAACAACCGAAGAGTGTGTGCCCGCACACGCCGACCTCACCACCGTCGAGGCCGGATTCTTGACGGTTGCTGCCTACGAGTACCCACCGTTCTCCGCAATCGATGGCGATTCACTTAGCGGTGCGGAAGGTGAAATCCTTCACGCCATCGCAGAGCTCGAGTGCCTAGATGTCATGGTGCAGCCTGGAACCGGTGCAGCAATGATTCCTGCGATCGAGTCTGGTCGCGCGGACACAACCTTGGGTAGCTGGTACCGCACCGCTGCCCGTGCGGAAATTGTATTGCTGAGCAACCCGGTAATCATCGACCAGTTGACACTAATCTCCGTAACCGGCGTTGACTCTGTAGAGGGTCTAATTGGAAACAAGGTTGGTTCAACCCTTGGATTCCTCTGGAACGAAGACCTGGAGAACATTCTAGGAAAAGACCTAAGCCTCTACGAGACCACTCAGGCTCTTTATGCTGACCTCGCAAGCGGCCGCATCAGCGTCGTGGTAGACACCTTCCCATCCGGGCAAGCCGCATTGAAGAACACACCTGTTGAGGGTGCCGTATTCAATGTTCCAGCTCCAGATGACCGCGTTGTCTCGACCACCAAGCCAGGGCAGACCAACTTCCCTGTGAACCTAAACAACCCTGGACTGCAGGAAGCCATAAACGACAACCTAGACACACTTCGTGAGTCAGGCGTTTTGGGCGAAATTGCTGAAAAGTGGGGCTTCTCACCAACAGCCGTAGCCGAGACAGTACCGAACCTTCTATAGGTTGCTAGACCAGAAAGCCCCGGTGTTTACATCGGGGCTTTCTGCATGCCCTGACAAAAACTGTGCGGGGCGAATCCTGAAGTAATTCTTGGCGCGGTTATCTAATCAACAGACGAATTAGCTGTCGATATCGCCCAGTAGATAGGAAGAAAGTGACGAGGCAGGACCTGACTGCCCCCCATGCCTACCCTGAAAAACGGATGTGGCATCCGTACCGCAAATGCTCACAATTGCCCCAGCACCGCCAGGATGCTTTGAGATCCAATCGGTTAGGTTATAAGCCTTGCCCGAAATAGCAGCCCAGCAACTTGAGGTCGAGTTGTTCTTTGCAATGTTCGCCATTGAATACTTGGATTCGACTGGCTCCGGCTCCGGCTCTGGTTCCGGGTCTTGGGTTTGTTTTGGGGGTTGAGTTTCAACCGGCTCAGCTTTTTGGGATGCCGGCGGAGCTTTGGTCGCGGACGGTTGCACTGACTGAGTTTTAGCGGGTGCGCTTGCCTCTGGCTCATTCTCCGCTTGCTGCATTGAAGCGTCGGCTTCTTCGCCATCGAGCTCAGTCGCTGATTCTTCCGGAACCTCAGACGGCGACTCGGTCGCAACTTCGAGGGGTTGGCTTTGAGTGGCCGAAATAGAACCACTGTCATCGGCCGCTGCGCAGCCGGTCAGCAGACCAGCAACTAACAGCAATGCAAGAACTTTCATAGAAACAGTGGCTCCTTATGTGAGGGTGACGGAGTTAGCGAGTCGAGGCAATTGCTTTTCTATCGATACACGGATGAACTTAGACGCCCGTGCTTTTCTTCCCCGAAATAAGTTAGACTTTGGAACTTACCAGCGCTTGTGGCTCAACGGATAGAGCATCTGACTACGGATCAGAAGGTTGGGGGTTCGAGTCCCTCCAAGCGCACTGAGACCCAAGAAGACTTCACGACTTCTTGGGTTTCTTTATTTTTCGCGCCAATTCCTTATTGACGGAATTGAATGCCCTTCGCTTCCATGATGTTCCTCAGCCTTGCCACCGATGACTTGCTCATACCATCTAGCGCTGAAAGCTCGGCAACGCTCAAGTTTCTAAGGTCTGAAACCCGATAAAGCTTTGCATCCACCAGGGCCTGTCTGGTGGATGTTGGGAGCCCAAGCTTCCGCCAGTCACCGTCAAGAGCTTCGTATAAATCATCGCCCTTTTTCCCTTGAGGACTAGGGCTCTTTCGCCTGGGCTTTTCGGACATGGCTGCAAGTCTAGGGAACCTAGCGCAGCTTGCCTCGCCAAGCACTAAATGACCTAACCGAGCTTGCGTGAGGCAACTTCAGCCAGGGGTATGGATGGATCTCGGCCAAGTTCTGGTACTTCTCAAAGCTTGGAACTGGTGCGTGGGTAATGGCGACCTTATTGTCTTTGGCAAATTCGACCGGGTCTCCCAGAAGCACTGAAAGGTCTCTGCGTTCAGATAGATCCTGCAGTGTTTCCAAATAGAAGAAAATTCGCTTTGAAGAAAGCTGCAGCTTGGCTAGAGCCTTCTGGTTGAAAAGGAAGACTGCCGGCAGCTCTGGATTGGCAGCCAACGCAGGATCGTCATCACCCAGGGAATCAATGGTGAGCAAGACCTTTTCTGGGGCTGTGTTTCTGACGGTCGTTAGCGGCCCGGAGGTTTTGTTGGGGTCTGGGTCAAAAGCCAATAGAGGCTCTGTGGGCAGCGCTTCAAGGCTTTGATCTGCTGGGAAGTTTTCAATTGGGCAGTTTGATTTCAAAGGGCAGCTGCCGCAGAGTTCCGGCGCTCGCTTTTGCACTTGCCAGCGAGCAAAGCCGTAGGGCTTTCCGCTTCCTGAGCCAACGGTCCACTGCCAGCCGAGCAAATTAGCCGCTCTTGAACCGTCAATTAGCTCCCGGTGCATTTGCTCTTGACCGTGAAGCCAACCTTTTCCGTTTCTGACGCTCCAGTGAGAGGCAAGCCACATTCTGGTTTGGTTCACTAGCCAACCGTCTTCCTCTAGCTCCGCAACTACATTGTCAACGCAGGCCATGCCTGCTGGCCAGCCGTTACCTTCGGTGTCCCAGGATTGATTGAATCTGAGGTTTTCAAAAAGCCTGGTGCCAAGACGGGCATATAAATGTCTTGAGTACTCCTGCCACAAAAGCTCATCGCGGTATTTCTCTTTGTCGTATGAGGGGGCACTACTAACGTTGTCCCAAACTTCCTGAAGAGACAGGATGTTGTGGCGAATATACGCCGACAGCACACTGGCTCCCCGTGCAGTTACCGGGAGCACCTCTGAGCGCTTCTTCGCATAGCCGCGGATATCAAGTGCTGCCAATGCTTTGTTGGCAGCAGTTTGGCCGCCCTTTATCGAGCTTCTGCCACCACCGGAATGCAAGCCATCAAAAACTTCAGCCAGTATCTTTTCTGGATCTTTGTGGATTTCGATCTGCTGCAAGTGCTTACTCCTTTTCGGCTTGCGCTTAAGCCTAAGCGCAGGATGTGACGTTGTCGCAATGTTCTGCACCAGATGCGCTTAAGGTTGTTTTATGGACTCACTCAATCGGCACGAAGATTACGGCAAAGAAGCACTCGACGAGACTGATTTGCTAGTAGACCCAATTGAGCAGTTCAAGATTTGGCTCAAAGAGGCTGAAGCCCAAGAGATCTATGAACCAAACGCATTTGTACTAGGCACAGTCACCGAAGAAAACACCCCAAGCGCCAGAACCGTATTGCTCAAGGGTGTCGACGAGCACGGGTTTTTCTTCTTCACGAATTTTGATTCGCGCAAAGGCAAGGCAATAGCCCAGAACCCATCGGTCAGCGCGGTATTTGGCTGGTACTCAATGTATCGACAGGTTCTAATAGAGGGCGTTGCCAAAACTGTGCCGGGTGAAGATTCCGATGAGTACTTCCACTCTCGACCACAAGAGTCTCAAGTAGCGGCCTGGTCAAGTAACCAGTCTCAGCCAATTAAGAACCGCGACGCATTGGACGCCCAGTTTCAAAGTGCACTGGA
>Ga0335398_10004615_pt1 | contig 18953 bp, 19 predicted proteins | sample BON03_FD_205742 | JGI IMG/M metagenome (GOLD analysis project Ga0335398, IMG submission 205742) | Freshwater microbial communities from Lake Bonney liftoff mats and glacier meltwater in Antarctica - BON-03 (spades assembly) (version 2) | ecosystem: Environmental > Aquatic > Freshwater > Ice >... | reverse complement strand
ATGCCTGACACGGGCCAAAGCACATTGAAATGCTCAACCAACGAAGATAGTTTTTCCACAGCTACGTCCCAACAGATTATTGGCGCCAGTTTATTGCCACTGGGGCGCCAAATGGTTACCTAGCCCTCGACTCGGACCAGGCGTACTCGCCCAAATGAAATTTACGCTGTGACCGTGACGCTTTCCGCGGCAAAACGGCGGCGACAAAAATACATCCAGCCCTATACCGAACCAGTTCTAGCCGGTTTTGAAAAAGCATGCCCGATTTTGGCTTGCTTTCACAGATTTGGAAAGCCAGACCAAGGCGAACAAGCCCGCTCAAAAGACCTTCCTAGGCTGCAAACGATTCAGATGTTCAACGTGCCCTTAGCATCACTAATTTAGCTTCGTGCACCCCACAAGCTGTGCCATAAATCCGCGTAGATTCTTTCGAATTTTCTTGTGTTGCTCACTATCTAAAGAAAGAAAGTAAGAAAGATGTTTTTTTCCTGGCACCGCGCGTGGACTGGCCTTAAGCGACCACTCCTTCTATGTCCATCCCCTTCGGAGGCTCGCTGGATCCCCTGGCAAACACTTTATGGTCTAGGATCTTTTATATGGAAATCAAACTGAGAAACACAGAAAGACAACCAAACTGGGAGATTGCGAACGAGCAAGATGAATTTACATCATCACCTGAATCCAGAATAAAATTCACCTCCCAAAGGCCTTCGAGCAAGCTTACCCACGAGGCTAAACTGACGCTCGTTCAGCTTGGTCGGGAGGTTGCACATGTCTAACCAGAACAGCTCAAACGTGCCGAACTCTTCCTCAGAACAGGCCTCACGCGGCGGATATGATTTGATCGTCATAGGCGCCGGTGTTGCCGGCATGGCGTCAGCAAACAAGGCTTCAGCCCACGGCTGGAGAGTCGCAATCGTCGACTCCCTTCCATATGGCGGGACATGCGCGTTGCGAGGGTGCGATCCTAAAAAAATCCTTCGCCGCGGCGCCGAAATTATCGATAGCGCTCGGCTCATGAGGGGCAAAGGAATCGATGACACTGGGCTTGCCATCAACTGGCCAGATCTTATGAAGCATAAACACGGCTTTACCGATCCCATGTCTAAGCTTATTGAGGATGGCCTCTCAAGCAGTGGAGTCGAGACTCTTCACGGTTACGCAAGCTTCACCGGAGCCAACCAGATCAGCATCGATGGCACCACCTACGACTCAGACCGGTTCCTGATCGCGACTGGCGCGAAACCGAGACCACTCGCTTTCACTGGAGCAGAGCACATCATAGACAGCAGCGAGTTCCTGAATCTTGAATCGCTCCCAACCAACATTCTCTTTGTCGGCGGAGGCTTCGTCTCCTTCGAGTTTGCTAACATCGTCGCCCGGGCAGGTAGCACAGCGACAATCGTCGACCACGGAGCACGTCCGCTGAAGAATTTCGATCCGGATCTCGTGGGTCTCATCGTTAAGCGCGGGAGTGAAGTAGGTGTGAATCTTAGAAGCAACACCGGCGTCGAGTCCGTCGAGCGAGTCGGTAACCGATACCAAGTCACCATCAAGAGTGATGGATCCAGCGAGACAATCGAGACCGACCTTGTGGTCCATGGCGCGGGACGAATTGCGGACCTTTCAGGTCTAGGCCTTGAAGCCGCTGGTGTGGAATGGAGTGAGAAAGGCGTGAGCGTGAGCGGTCACCTGCAAAGCAAGACAAACCCAGCTGTTTGGGCCGCTGGTGACTCTGCTGACACGGAAGGCGTGCCTATAACTCCGGTCGCGGTCTCCGAAGCAACGGTGGCCACATCAAACATGATCAAGGGCACCTCTACTATTCCTGATTACACCGGAATCCCCACTGCGGTCTTCACAATTCCCGAATTAGCCCGCGTTGGCATGCTCGAATCAGAGGCCACGGAGCTAGGTATTGACTTGGACATCCGCTACTCCGATACCAGCACTTGGTATTCCAATTACCGGATCGGTGAAACAACGGCTGCGGCTAAGATCCTCATTGACAAATCGAAGGACGTCATAGTCGGCGCACACCTGCTGGGACCAGAGTATGGCGAACTGATCAACACTTTCGGCCTAGCCATCAAGCTCGGGCTAACCACCCGCCAACTCAAATCCGCCACAGCCGCCTACCCCACCGTCGGGTCCGACCTCGGCTCTATGCTTTAGAGTCTTTTGCCGCGCTCATCATCACCCTCCTACGGTGGTCATCTTCTCTGGCTTGTTCTTGGAGTGTGCGAGGCCGTAGGAGTCAGTCGGTGCCAGGCCGGGTAAGTGGAGAAGTTCGTCATATCCAAGCATCGATGGCATTCTTCGCCGATTCAATGGCAGAATCGCCATCACCACCTCAGGTTTGCCCAATCGCCGATGGGTGAGACAAACCACTATCGATTCGGCCCGTTGCTGCTCTGCGTAGAGGCCAAACGCCTTCAGGGCTCGAAAATGGGATGCGATGTGTGGCAGTTGGTATTGAGATGCGGGCAACCAGGCTTTGACCCCGCCGGAGCCGTCAGGACACCGCACCAACACTCCCGCATCTAGCCGAGACCAAAGTAACCTAATCCCACCACGAATTAGCGAATCGGGAGCGTTTGAGAGGGGCTGTTCCGGGCTGCGTAATAGGTTTGCAGGGCGATCGGCAGTCCCCTGTAGATCGACTCGACCCCGAATTCGTCCTTGTTCGCATCAATGTAGTCGATCATCGGTTGTGTGGGCGGCCTGGCTCCACTATCGATCTCGGCGCGCGCCGCCCAGCCGCGTAACGTGTCAGAGGGAATGTCGCGTTGATGGCCGATAAACGAGTATGCCCGCGGTCACCGCCGGGACCACCTCGGGCTGCGATCATGAGCCGAACCGCGCGCTCTTTCAGCTCGGTCGGATATTTCTTCATTAGTGGCATTTGGTTCTCAATCTTTCAGGTGATCACGAACCTCCATTAAACCCGGGGGGCAACACTCCGAGACCTCAACGCACGTTTCTGTCCGAGGCCAGGTTCTGGGATACGCCCGCGTGAGCCGATCAGATCAAAATCTGGAGAGGCAGCAGGACGCTCTGCTTTCTGCGGGCTGCACAAAGGTCTTCACCCTGCGATGAAATTCTGGTTCAATGGCCAGTCGACCAGGCCTCGACGAGCTGCTGGCCTTTGTGCGCACCGTTGACACCATCACTATCCAAGCCTTGGGCCGCCTCGGTCATTCCACCAAAAACCTACTCAACCCAATTGACTACCTTCGCGATCGGGGAATTGCTTTGCAGATTCCCAATCAGGGCGTAGATACGGGAACGCCGGCCGGTCAAATGCTTCTTGTGCTCGTTGCGCCCATCGCCGAAATGGAAAAAGAGGCGCTTCGCGCGCGAACACTCGACGGCCTAGCAGCGGCGCACGCACAATTCGACGCGTTCCGCGGTAACCCCGCTCGTCCTCGCCGCCCCAGAAAGCCGACAGACCGCCCCCAGATTGCCCACTCATCTCACCACCTTCGCAGTGCCGGCGGCCTTATGCCTAATACGGCATCCGTCCATGGGGCAGGGTGGACTCCTCGCAGCACGGCGGCGTCAGCCGCGCAGCAGTTGTCCACCTCCACCGTGAGGGGGTTGGACTCAGCGGCGGGTCCGGCCACTACGGTAAAAAGAGGACCAGCACGACGACGACCCCAAAAAAACCGATCACCGCAGCGCTGATAGCGGCTCAAGCAACGATCCACCCTGCACGTTTCGAGCTCTTCGTCGCGTCGAGCGCCTGCTTGCTAAGCGTGAGGGCCTCGTCGCCAGGCGCGACAATCACACGCGCTCCCGTGAGCAGCTCGCTCAAAAGCTCGATCTGCCGCCCGCGCATCTCGTGAGCGCGCGCCTCTCTACGGCTTCCTGGATGTCCGCCCGCGACGCATCCGGTGGCTCCTGTGTCGAGGTCAATCCGACTCTGGTGATGAAAAACTGGGAGTGCCGACGTAGGCGGCAGTGTTGCGAGGTTCACGGTCTCGGTGGGCCGCTTCGCGGCAACACTGGGGAGCTCGAATTTCGGCACGTTCGGTAAGAGCTTGCTGAACCAAGAGGTCGACTGCGCCGGAAAGAGCCCGCTCATGTCGATCCTCGGAACTAGAGCCTTCGCGATCCCTGCCGTATCTATGCTTTTCATTATCGATTCCGAGATTGGCCGCATGATCGCGTTCGCCGCGTCGACGATCGGTTTGGTAATCTCCCGCGATACCTGCCCGGCCTCCTCGCGCAGCGGGTGCGACTAGTCCCCTAGTATCCGCTGGAGTTCGCCAAAGAACATTGCCCAGATGGCGTCGAGTTCCGGGTCGCCGGTCTGCTTGCGCTCGACTACGAGTTCGTGCCATTCACCGTCGTCGCCGCGGAACTGAATCGACCCGGAGTCTTTCGTTTCCGGCTTATCGCCGGGCTTCCCTTCACTCGTGTCTTCGGTCACAACGCTAAGGTAACGTAGCGATCGTTGATTCTAGTCTGCACTCGCACTGAACCTCTCAAACCACGGATCCCCGTCAAACTCTGCATCGGTGAACCCGTTCACCGACACGTTGGTTAGCCTCGGCTCGTGTAGCTCCCCGGGCACGAACTTCTCATCGTCAGGGTGCCGGTATAGATACTCGCTCGCATTGTCGGCCGTGTGCTCGTTGAATAGGCGCTCCATCACCGTGGTGCCGACCTGCACCCGATCAGTCTTCCCCGTGATGATCGCAGCGCGGATGGATTGAATTTGTGGGTCGCCTGCGTCAAGTTTCTCGATCATCACCATCGGGTTATCCATAAGGAGCCCTAGCTTCCGCGTGAGCGGGAAGGAGATACCCCAAGCAGTGCCAAAGCCGACGCCCTTCCAGGGCTCGTCGTCCGGGTTGGGGATGAGGCTAACTGGGGCGTCTGAGGTTATCAGCGAACGGCGGTCGAAACGGACCAGCGACCACGGACGATTCAGAATGTAGGGCGAAAGTTGCCCAGCAGCTTTAACCATGTGTTGAATGTGGGCCAAATTTGAGAACGTGATCGGCGGCCCAGCGGGTTGCGTCCCTTCGTCCCAGATTCGTTGTGCCTGCTCTTCCGTGGCATCAAATCCAAGATTCTCCTTGACCCATCGTCCGACGTTCTTTCGTCCACTGGCACCGATCTCGACGCGAACAATCTTTGCCTGGAGGTGCTCCATCGTCGTGCGGGTGTCTGGCCCGCGCACGGCTTGAAGCGCCACGTAAAACGATAGTGCTGAGCGGTCTTCCTTGGGAAGAGGGAACTCGCCCGTCTCGAGCCTGCGGATGATCCCCATGGCGTCGCCTTCGACGCCACTAAGCATCTTCTCAAATTCGTCAGGCTTCATGAGCCCCTCGACAGTGTGAAAGTGCGTTCGCGCTGCAACGTTTTTGACGGACGTTGTGAACGGCTCCCGAGCACGGTCCAGCGGCACTGCCGTCACGCGCTCATGGTCGGTCGCGAAGCCACGCAGGTATCCCTGGGGCACGTAGTGGTGAAGCTTAGCGGCGTTGCTCTTTTGCAGCATGCTTGGATTCTCCCACAGAGTCCAGACATTGCCCGTCGACTCCGCACCGGTAACGCTCCTAATGTCTATCGGAGTTCCTGCTGGGGATTTCCTCCGTGGAGAGGCCACAACTGATCATCATTGATCAGTCCGCCAGGCGGCTAACCTTTTGGCGGGTGTGGCTCGTTGCCGTTCGACTTGCGCTCCGCTATTTTGCCGTCCTTGTTGTGGATGAGGTGCTCGACGCCGTCTTTCTTCGCAGCCGCACGGCCTGCTGCTTGCGCTTCCGATTTCGGGGAGTGCGTGCTCGAAGCACGTTCCCCTCCGGCGCGGCGATTTGCCCACCCCTCCTCGGTTGGCACAGTGTGGATGCTCTTTTTTTCGGCCATCATCTTCCCCTTTCTGACTCCCTCATGTAGGGGCTTGTGGGTACAATCCTTGCAGCAATGCAAGGCGGCGACAAAGTAGACTTAAGGGTTCGGTTCCCGGACACTGGAGGCGTACGCGGTGAGCGTCGACATAACGTTTACGGGGGCCGTCGAAGAAGTACGTCGACTCCCCGCATCTATACCCGCTGAAAAAACTTCAGAGGGCCGATGTACCGCTCCCGGCCCCCCCTAGGGGGCGTATCCGAATTTGCGAAATATTTGACTTTAGCGGTCGAGCGATCCTGGAACGGGTCATGTTCATGCCTTTTAGGTTCATGGCTGCCCTGTCGGGCAGGCTGACTCAAGAGCACACATCCGCTTCCTGTGGTTGCTGAGTCTCGCCGAGCACGCCGAAAAGTGCGCTCAGGGAATGTGGTCTTCGATATGTAGGCGCCTTCAATGTCCTTTAGGAAAACGTGGACGGCACGAAGCTCCAACTTTTAAAGCCGCAAGCTGTTTGAACGCCGAACTGCCTGTCGAGCTGACTGCTAATCTTTTCTCATGAACGACAAAACTGGCACTGGCGATCTGCTTTCCACGATCATGTCCGGTGGTCTGATCCTCGGAGGTCTGCTGACTGTCATCGGGTTGATTCTCGGAATAATTCCAGCGACCGTCCTCGGCATAATTCTGCTCGCCTTCGGGGACGCCGCTCTGTTCACGAAACTCAACCGGAAGGAGTTCCCATGCACAGCATCAGCGCCCGTAAACCCTTCCACAACCTTCACGCCTCCGAACCGACCCGCATCGGGCGGTCACCGGCGCCAGCCGGAGGCTTATCGGGACGAGACGCTGGCTGACCGCTGTGGGCGGCGAGGGATGACATGTGGCGGTGGCTTGGAGTTGGCTCTCGCCGCAGGCGGGTCTATTGAGGGCTTAGGAGTTGCTCACATGCTTACGCCACCAAACAGGTTTGCCGACATAGTGCGTCTCGTGGAACCACTAATGGCCGCGGAGCCACGCCCGTCGCCAGCACCAACCGCATCGCAATCGGCCGTGGCTCACAAGTTGTGAGTAAGAGGAATATCCTAAAACAATGCAGCGCTCTTACTCTTCGCGGGAGCCTTCGACGCGGCAATATACGGAAGACTCGTTCCCGGCATGTTGGGCCGCTTTCCTGCTAGAAGTTCGGTCGTCGTGACAATCTGGAGCCGAGGAAACACTTGCCCGTTAGCTGGGTGTGTGTAGCTGTCGGAATGGTTGTCCTCGTCGAGCATCCCTCAGATGGGTTCGTGTTGGGTGATCAGGATTCCCATCTCGGCCTTATGCCGTTCGATCGTGCCACGCAAGTCTCTGACCATCGCCGGGTTCAACTGCTTGCCACCTTTGCCGCTGATCAGGATCTTGCCAGTGTTATTTCCTCCGAGCGGGAATCGGGTCACGCCATCTGTCCTCTTATCGCCGACCTGCTTCTCTTTCGGCTGCCCATTGACCCAAGACACGGCCCAGCGCTCGAAGTCAAAGGGGTTGTGGTCGAAGAGCGCCTGAGCGCCATCAGAGTCTCGAGGGATGCCAAGAACGTCGTAGGTCGCTGTGATGTCCTTGCCGTAGGTGTGAATCAGGCGTTTCTCGATCAGGTCGACGGCGATGTAGGTGATGTCTATACCGATCCAGTTTCGATTGAGCCGTTGAGCCGCTTCCACGGCAGTGCCGCATCCGCAGCACGGATTGGGTTGACGTATCCGGTACAGTCACGTTTCGCCGCGGTGGCAGAATGCATCACATCGGAGTCGGAAGAGCCCATCAAACCCATCAAGTTTTTCTAGTCATTGATTCACGAGAAGTGATCGTCACTGACCTAATAACTGGAGAAAATTTGAGCGAAAACAAAATTGAACCCGCAGGTACTTACTGGCCAAAAACAACAAGCCCAGCCCAAATTCTGGGCATCTGCAATGACCCGTCGCGGGTTCGTTTGTCATCTATGACTCGACACATCAATTCTGTCGGGATGACAGGATTTGAACCTGCGGTCTCTTGGCCCGTTCCGAATGCTTGACCCCTAGAATCCGCAGAAAAGACTGGGTAAAAGCCTATTGGGCACCGTGAAAGTGTGTCCATTTATTGCCGTCCGAAGCGTTGCAAGCTGCTCTGTTGCCTTGCGGGCGTGGTTGACAAGCGACCTAGTTAGGGCCAGTTCTTCGAGTAGCCACCGCGGTAGTTATGCGAAGCACCTTCGCCGACCGCTGGAAAACTTCATCAAGGATGGAACTCATTAGGTCGAGCACCACCCTAGTTTCGTCCTCGGTCACGACAATTGTATTCATGCCGAACTCACGATCGGCATGAATAGTCCTAGTTCGGGCCGACTGATCTAGGTGCTGAGGACAAAAGCTGGAATCGGCGGTCTTCCCGGTTCTACGCGCGTGAAACACCTAACGGGCATAGCGACAGCTGACGATCTCGTCAACCAGAACTCCACTCTCGTCTAGAGTGCCCGGGGAAAGTCATCGAGATTAAGGGCGCGGAATCGACTCAAGAGCACCACGTATCGCAAATACTCGCGCATGCCGTCCGTGAATCCAAAAGGATACAGCTTCGCCGCCGAGCGACTCCAATTTCTGGGCATCGAATTGCAAGATGGCCCAGCCATCGACCTCAGTGATGCTCATGAACTCCTCGCGGCCGAAGCCCGCGATCTGCTCTAGACCTTTGCGCAGTTCTACCTCAACAAAGCCTTCTGAATCCAGTTCAACCAACAGCTCCACGGTGTTTCCAGACAAACTGAACGGCGTAGTAACGAGTAGGGATTCTGCATCCGAGTCGACGGCCTCGTAGTATGCGAACTTATCCTTCTCAAACGTTGCCCGGCCCAGCGCGGCTTCACGGTATCCCGTATGAGGCCCGTTGCTACCCATGTAGTACAAGGCAATCTCGTCGCCTATGCTGATTGGCGCGGCTGAATAGATGCAAGAACTGTCAAAATCACCGTCAGGATAGTGTCCTGCTCCGCGCCCAACGATCGCCTGATCCGGGCATACGAGCTCCCAGTGCTCTCCATCCGTCGAGAACGCGAGTCGAGTGTCAACGGTGTCGAAATCCGCGCTTGACCGGTCGCCTTCATGAAACATCGCAGGAAATCCTAGATAGCCCTGCGCATAAGGCACGACGGGCATTGAGTACACCTGTTCGGCAAAGCCCTGGCCTCTGAAAACCTCTCGCGGCTCGCTCCACGACACAAAATCACTGCTCTCCGACTTCGCGGCCACGCGGAGTCCATTGCTCCAGAGCCGGGTGATGAGACCAAATTCATTTCGTTGCGCGTCCCAGTATGCAAAATTGTGGGTATCTGCGCGGGGATTGTAGCGTGGCCAAGGTCGCGGTTCTGAAAAGTGAATACCGTCGTCGGAGAAGGCCACCACCATGAAATGGTGCGTCGATGAGAATTCGAGCTTCGTTATCAGCTTATAGCGACGCTCGGGATTCGGGTCGCGTTCATCACGCACAACGCTGGTTCCGTGAGCATTCCGCATGACGATGTTGTTCGCCGCATTGCCTTCGAACTCCACAATTCCCAGCTCCGGCTTTTCCCACATAATGCCATCACGTGACTCCGCATAGCAGAGCGCGGCAGTTCGGTCTGATCCTGGGATGTAAACGGAGGAGGGTCGTGATTCATGAGAGACGCTCGTGCTCGACTCGTCGATAATGAAGACCGTGTAGTAAAGGCGATAGCGGTCGATTGATGGATCCCAAAACACATGTGGGTAACCATTGTCGAATCTGGCCTCCCAGCTTCGCGGTGGATCGGCGGAATACTCTTCCCAAAGCAAGGGTGCAGTGGGGCTCTTTTCCGCTGGCCTGATCCGGAGCTGGGCATTCCGAGTCTGTTGTGCGTTCACGACTGAGGTGTCGAGAAATAGATAGTCATTATGGTTCAACATCAAGTGTTCCGCCTTTTCGATATCCGGGGATCCGGGATTGCCGCTAGTAGCTGTTGAGTGTAGGGGTGCGTAGCAGAAGTCAGTTGAGCGGAGGGCAACTCTTCCACGATCTTGCCCTGATCCATCACGATGACTCGATCGCTCATGTACTGCACAATGCTCAGGTCATGCCCAATAAAGACATATGTCAATTTGAGTTCGCGCTGAACCTTGCACAACAAATTGAGCACCTGTGCCTGAATCGACACGTCGAGTGACGACACGGGCTCGTCGGCGACAATCAGCTCAGGTTTGAGGACAAGCGCCCGAGCAATGCAGATTCGTTGGCGCTGTCCGCCAGAAAACTCGTGAGGGAATCGGACAAGCCACTCCGGATCGATCCCAACGACGTCAAGCGCTTCCGAAACTCTGGCCATGCGTTCAGCCGCAGACCGCATCCCATTTGCGCGTAGAGGCCCCTCCATCGCGCTACCAACCCGCTCACGCGGGTTCAGCGATGTATACGGGTCCTGAAACACCATCTGGACCTTGCGCTGGAATGCCACCCGTTCGTGCCGGCCGAACTGTCCCACGTCGCGAAGTTCATCATTGAGGCGGTACTCAAGTGACCCAGAGCTTGGTCGATCAAGACGAAGTAATAGCCTGGCAAGCGTAGACTTGCCACATCCAGATTCGCCTACAATTCCAACCGTCTCACCACGACGGATGTGAAGGCTAACGTCATCAAGTGCCGTGACGCTTGCGCTTTCTCGCCCAAACCCACGAGCACGCGCCGGAAACAGTTTGCTGAGATTCCTGGCTTGATACAAAGTTTCCGGCTGATCCGACACGCTCACGAGATGTGGCCTTTCTGAGCTTGAGTGAACGCGGTCGAGATAGTCGCGAGATCGACATCACGATCCATATCCATAACCGGAACGCATCTCAGCAGCCCCGCCGTGTAAGGGTGTTTCGGATTCCCGAGTACCTCTTCAACTGTTCCGCGCTCGATAATCTGGCCCTGGTACATCACGGCCACATCGTCTGCGTACTCGGCAACGAGCCCCATGTTATGGGTGATTAACACGACCGCCCTGCCGTCATCAACCATGTCACGGAGAAGTGCCAATATCTGCGCCTGCACTATTACGTCGAGCGCGGTGGTGGGCTCGTCAGCCAGCACAAGATCAGGGTCACATATCAGTGCAATTGCAATCATGACTCTCTGGCGCATTCCCCCGCTGAACTCATGGGGGTAGCGGTGGAACCGCTCAGCCGCGCTACCGATACCCAGCGACTCAAGCAGGGCGATCGCCCGAACATTCGCGTCTGCTCGAGACACTCGAGTGTGAGCAAGGAGTCGCTCAGTTACCTGTCGTCCGATAGTTTGCACAGGGTTCAGCGCCGCCATCGGGTCTTGGAAGACCATGCCGATATTCAATCCTCGAATTCGCCGCATTTCACGACCCAACTTAGCTAGGCGATCAATTCGGACCTCAGTATCACCAGCATATAACGTGATTTCACCCGACACTCGCCGCACTGCCGATGGAAGTAGATGGGCTACACTCGACACAGTTAGGCTCTTCCCAGAACCAGACTCACCGACTATCGCGAGCATTCTCCCTCGGTAGGCCGTAAACGAGACTCCATCCACTAGGGTTTGAGAGTTTTTCTTTCCACCTGTATCAAGAACAAGGTCCTTGACCGTAAGAATTGCTTCCATTGCTCTGGCCCCCATCATTGTTTCGCTGACTGTGGGTCAAGAACATCGCGCAGTCCATCTGCAACAAGGTTTACGCCAATCGAGAAAAAGGAGATTACAAGTCCCGGTGTCACCCAGATCCACCAGTAGTTTCTAAGAACCTCCTTGGACTGAGCCGCAGCAAGTAGGTTTCCCCATGTCGCTGTCGTGACAGGAACCCCCAGACCCAGGAAGCTCAGCGCAGCCTCGGCAAGGACGATTGTGGCGACTCCAATGGATAATGCCACAAGAATCGGACTGGCAACGTTTGGCAGGATCTGCCGGAATATGATCCTCGCAGTTGACAGGCCCTGCGTGCGAGCGGCATCGACAAACGGCTCATGTTTAAGCGACATGAACTCGCCACGCACAATTCGAAACGTGCCCATCCACGTGGTCAAGGCGAAGACAATTACCAAGTTGTTCACACTTGCGCCCACTACCGACACGAGGATCAACACCAGGATTAGGTAAGGGAAGGCAAGTACGAGCTCGGAGAACCGCATCAGTGCCGCATCGACATATCGCCCGAGATAGCCAGCAATCGCACCTAAAACGACTCCTATTACCGTGGCCAGCTTGGCCGATACAACGGCTACATAGAGCGAAGTACGCCCCCCGTAGAGAAGTTGGGAGTACATGTCCCGACCGAGGGCATCTGTGCCGAGCCAGTGAGTCCCCGAGGGAGGCTGGTTAGTGGCAAGAAGATTGACCCGGCCCATTTCGTGGGTAGCCAGCAGATCTGCAGCCAGCGCACTTGCTGCGATCAAGACGATGACGACAGTTCCGACTATCAGTACCCAGTCACGTGTCACGCCACGAAATAGGGACTTAAGTGGGCGCAACGGGGTCGTCGTCGTTTGCTTTTCGTTTCTCATCGCGTCACTCCATCCTGACGCGAGGATCAGCCAGCGCCTTAAAAATGTCAAGCATAAAGCTCGCGACGAGAATTGCCACTGCGACAAACATCGACGTGATCATTACAACTGGATAGTCGCTACTCGTTATCGATGACACGATCAAAGATCCCATTCCCGGCCACTGGAAAAGAGCTTCAACGATGACAGATCCGCCGATCAGAAGCGGGATGCGGAACACCAAGATGACCAGCACCGGACCCACTGAGTTGCGAAAAACGTGACCAATGTAGACCTGGCTTTCTCGAACCCCCTTGCTCCGAGCAGTACGAATGTAGTCCTTGTTCACCACGTCGAGAGCCGAATTCCGTGTGTACCGAATAAGGGCGCCCACTAGACCAAAGGCCAAGGTCGCGACGGGCAATATGACGTTGGGAGCCCGGTCCCAGAAAGTCGCATCACCGGGGAGCTCCCGCCCGCCTGGATTCAACCAGCCTAGTTGATAAGCAAAGAGCTGAATTAATATTATTCCGAAGAAAAACTCAGGTACCGCGATGCTAATGACGGCAACAATTCTCGAGATGCTATCGAAAATTCGACCCGGTTTGATCGCGGAGAAGAGCCCAACGCCGACACCAATCACCGTTGAAAGGAAAAAAGTGAGACCGGCCAACTCAAGCGTGGCGGGCACACGCTGAGCGAGAATATTCGCAATTGGTTGGCCAGTCATAAGGCTGTATCCAAAATTTCCTCGGAGCACCTCAAAAAGCCAGCGAAAATACTGAATGATTATTGGGTCGTTAAGACCCAGTGCTGCCCTTAATTCGTCAAGTTTGTCTTTGCTGATCGCACTGTCTGGGTCGGCCAAGTAACTGATGGGGTCAACGGGTGAGAGCCGGATCGAGAAGAAGACTAGGGCGCTGATCGCAAGTGCCATCAGAATCAGCACAAGCAACTTGCGAACTAAGAATCTCTGCATGGTGCCGCCTTACCTTCCAGTAGGTAGCCGGGGGCTTTTGCCCCCCGGCTACCTATAAATTCACTTGGAAACTGACCAGTTTTCGAAAGCAAGATCGTAACGCCACCACGGGTTTCCAAGACTCGCGGGAACGCCGTTCAGGCGATCGCTCGTGTAAATGAAAACCCCAATCTGGTACAGCGGCAGCTTAAGCATCTTTTGCTGGTCAAGCCTCTGCAGGTCCTCAAGGATACTTTCTTGCTCGCTCGACGTGTTCGACTGCGAATACGTGCTTACCAGATCCACAATGTCGGACTGGTCTCCCCATACGGCGTTTGCGCGAGTCCCCGTATATTCGAGGTACCATTCCATGGGCGAGTAGGCGGACAAGCCCTTGTACGCAAGGTCATAGTCGCGAGTGGTCCAAATCCCAGTTGTCGCATCGCCCTGGAACATCTGAACGTCGGTAGTGAGCCCAATATCATTCAGCGACTGCCCGATGGCCGTCATAAAGTTCTTTGATGTCGGGTCCGAGTAGTAGTAACGCAAGCGAATTGTCCGAGAGAAGTCAAACCCTTCGTCTTCGAGCATTGACTTGGCAAGCTCAGGGTCGAAGGCATAATCCTCTGCTCCCGACCAGTAACCTGGATACCCCGCCGGAATTCCGGAGTTGACAACTGTCGCTGCGCCCCGGTACAGCGACTCCACGATCGTTGCACGATCGATTGCATATATAATAGCCTCTCGCACCTTAGGGTTGTCAAAAGGGGCGTTGTCCGCATTAGCGTTGACCATAAAATACCTCAGGAAGAGGGCATTGACCGGACTCTTTGTAACGGAATCCACACTCTCTAAACCATCAATGATCGTGACATCGTTGGTGATGAGGTAGTCAATCTTGCCGGCTTCGAAATCGGAAACCGGGTCCGTTGTGCCCGTGACCTCAATTCGTTGGATCTGCGGCTTTACCCCGGTCCAGGTCGGGCTTGGAGCCAATGTGATGTACTGTGTTGGTTCGAATTTTTCGACTTTGAACATACCGTTGCCGACCGGATTCAGCCAAAACGGATCATTCTGCAGCTGCAGCAAGTCCGCATTTTCAAGAAGGTGCTTGGGGTAGATCGCGAATTGCCCCAGCAATGGGATGAAATCGTTGACCGGCTGCGTCAACTCAATGTTTATCGTCGAGCCACTGACACTAATCCCGGACAACTCGGTCTCGGTGCCAGCAATCACGGCATCGCCACCTACTATCTTGCCGAAGGCTCCCACATAGTTGGACTTTATGTACGTCACTTTTAGCGCGGTGGTGAGACTCCACACGACGTCGTCGACGGAGACTGGTGTGCCATCTTGCCAGACACCATCTTCGGTGAGAACAATTTCAACCGAAAGCCCATCTGCCGAAACCGAGTATGCGGTTGCTAGGTCTGGCGTCACGTCGGTCAGGTTGGCAGCCGGCATGAATAGGCTACGAAACACAAGTGTCTGCCACAGACTCCCGGTCTCCTGCCACAAAGTGGTATAGACTTCCGGTATTCCCGACGTCTGTCCAATCCGTAGGACCTCTTCGGGTGTGGATGTGTCGCTTACGTCACCGTTTACCTCGTCGTTTACAGCGGCCGAACACCCGCCGAGCAATAGAGCGGCTCCCACAACAAAGCTGGTGATTTTTCCTTTTCTTTCGGTACTCATCTTTGAGTCCTTTCATTTTGCCGTAGTAATTAATAATCGTGGTTTCGAGCGTGGGACTAAAATCAGATTCGACTCTACCCTTCTCAAATTAGGTTTAGCTTGTCCCCCCTGTCTCGAAATTGAGCGTTTCGCCTGTGACGTCTATGCGACCTGCAGTAAGGATCTGGTCGATTGCGGTTGCCTCGTCGGCGTTGGCCGAACGCATGCTCGACACGAGTGCTGGCGAAGATGATATGACTCGGCTAACCGCGTACTTCAGTGCGACGAGCCAATACGCTTCTTGGAGAATTTCACAGGCTTGATCAACAGCATTTTGCAGCCTTTCTGCCTCATCCCAATCTCCTAGTCGTGCCGCTTCAAATAGCGAGCAAACAAGCCTTGGCGCTACATTCCCAATTCCGGGAACTGCACCGTCGGCACCGGCCCTAAGTCCGCTGTAGATCATGCTCTCGGCGCCCTGGAACACTTCGAGACCGCTGCGTTGGCCAACCAACAACAAATCAGCAAAGACTTCACTGTTGGCTGAACTGTCCTTGAGCGCAACGACGTTAGGAATCTGAGCCAAACGTCCCAGCATGTGCGGCGTGATCGGATTCTGCGTGTGCTGGGGGATGTTGTACAACACAACCGGCAAACTCGTACTCGTCGCTAGGGTACGAAGGTGCTGCTCAACGATTTCCTCGCCCATTCCGGCGAGAAAGAATGGCGGCATGATGACAATCTTGTCGACGCCGGCATCGGACACATCATCAAGTGATTCGAGGCATTGCGCAACGCTGTTTCCAGCAATTCCCGCAAGAACCGGAACGCGTTGCGCTGTCGAGCTCACGAACGCTATCGCGGCGACTCGACGTTGTTGTCGTGTCAGACTTGGACCCTCGCCACTGGTACCGAAAATGAATAGCCCTTTGACGCCGGCACCAATAAGGTGATCGACCAAGGATTCGATGCCCGATACATCCACGTTGCCGTCGGCTTTTATCGGCGTAATTGCCGGCACCACAATGCCACTCTGCATATTGACCTTCGTAAGTTATCAGATGTAAATAGTTAGTTATCTTATAACTTAAGCACAGGAGTTCCGTGTTGTCAAATAAGGCAGACACAAACAGCATTTCGAAGGCCGGTCGGTTGAATTTGGCGACATGCTGTAGATCGCATCGACATGAGACGAGTGCAGCGACGTGTTTCCCAATGCTCTCTTGACGTATTACAGTTCAATGAGCTCAGACCTATCTAGAGTAAGGATCATATAACTAATGTCACGAGAACCGCTCTACCGACTTGGGCAACGACTGCTCAAGGAATACATCAAGGCTCATGGCCTCAGCTCGGGCGATGCCCTCCCACCCGAAAGCGAATTGGCCGAAGAGTTTGGCATGAGCCGACTCTCACTTCGCGAGGCCGTCAAGGGGCTTGAAACGGTAGGCGTACTCCACACCCGGCACGGCGGACGAATCTACGTATCTGAGTTTTCATTCGCCCCCATCTTGGACAACCTTCCTTACAGTCTTCAGCTCAGCGGTCGGGGCCTTCGTGACCTTCTTGAGCTTCGGGAATCCCTCGAGGAGGGCCTGATGGCGAAAACTCGGCGTGCGGTTCGACCAGCTGACATAAGGGAACTACGAATCCTCGCTTCAGCAATGGGTGACGCCTCCGACGACGTTGAGCTTGCGCAAGCAGATCGCCGATTCCACAGGAGACTGTACGAGCCTCTCGATAACCGTCTTGTCGTGGAGATGATCGATCTGTTCTGGACCGCGTTTCACAGGCTCGTTTCTGAACAAAGCGAACGACGGCCCGCGTCACAGCAACTCGTGAAAATTCACCTCGCCATTGTCGAGGCACTCGAACACGGTGATGACACCCAGGCCATCGACGCAATGACCCATCACTTTGATGACATCCGAGAATGGCTGGAAGAACGTGCGGCTCATGCCTCCCTCTCAGAGAGAGCCGTGAGAGTGCCTTCTTGATCATGTCGTGGTAGATATTATCGTCACAAGCCCTGCATGAAATTTCGTCACGATTAGACTCACCAACGACGACGGCGCAATTCGGCTAGCTGACCTCGATTTTCATTGGCACGATCTTCCAGCGCCAGCGAATTCGCACCGACAGTCGCCCTGACCTCGCCAGCAAGATCGCCATCACTATTGCCGCAACTGTGATCACAACTCCACACACCACCATGATGGTCTTGACTCCCCACAATTCCGTGAGTGCTCCAACCAGTGGACCGCCGATCGCCTGTCCACCGAGGACCACCATGGCGTAGTTCGCCATCACCCGGCCACGAATGGCGCGATTCGATGACATCTGCACTAGAGATTCCGCGGCTGTGGCGAACAGCAGTCTGGTGAACCCAATTGCAGCAACACATACCAGGAACACCCCGACGACTGGGGCGAGCCCTGTCGCGATAATGGCAAGCCCGAACAGCCCAGCGGCGATGATGATCGTTCTTAGGCGGTGCGTCATGCGCCTTGCCGACGACAGTGCCCCGGTCAGAGCGCCCAACGCCGCAGCCGAACTGTATAGTCCGTACCCGGCGGCACCGGAATCGTAAACGTGGTTGGCGAATGCGACCAACACAACGGGCAAGTTCATGCCGAACAAAGCAACGAATCCTGCGACAACGATCGGCCAGAAGATTGTTGGCTTGGCCAGAACGTAGGCCCAGCCTTCCCTAATCTGGCCCTTAGCCCGCCGAGCGACAACTGACGGAAGCAATTCAGACTTGCGCATCGCCAACAGCGTGACCACAACGGCACCTGCCGCAAACGAGTTCGCGGCGATCGACCAGCCTGCGCCCACCCAAGCAATCAACACGCCACTGATTGCTGGGCCAAGCAGGCCACCGAGGTGGAAAATCGACGCGTTGATACTGATCGCGTTGCCAAGACGACCGTGCCCCACCATCTCATTGACGAACACTGAGCGTGCCGGAGCGTCGACGACGGCCGTGAACCCAATACACAGCGCCGCAACGTAGATGTGCCACACCGTCACGTGCCCGGTGAGGGTGACAATCGCCAGGGTCGCGCTGATCAGGATGTTGAGTGACTGCGTGGTCATCAGAAGGCGACGTTTGTTGAAACGGTCTGCAATGACGCCACCAAGGGGACCGAGCACCAGCATCGGACCAAATTGCAGGGCGACGATCACACCGACGAGCGTGATGCTCGATGTGAGCTCAAACACTAGCCAGTCCATGGCGATGCGCATTGCCCAGCCTGAGGTGTTCGCAACAAGTTGCGCGCTGACGTAAAGGCGGTAGTTGTAGATGCCCAGCGACGAGAAGGTATCTCGCCACCGTGGATGCTGCAGAAGCACCGGAATGGGAGCTGTCGCCAACTCATCCAGGTCTTCGTCCGATGTCATGGACTCCACCATACGCAACTCGGTGCTATTGAATAGTGTTATCGTTTCAATAAGTACAATTACGTTTTCGAATGGATGAGCCTATGTTTGACCCAGTCTTGCTGAAGACCTTCGTTGCGGTGGCCGAAACGCTCAGCTTCACCAGGGCGGCACAACAGCTGGGATTGAGCCAACCAACGGTGAGCCAGCACATCCGCAAACTGGAGCTCGCCGCCGGACGCAATCTTGTGACTCGCGACACCCGTGATGTACGGCTCACCGACAACGGCGACGCTCTTCTCGGCTTCGCACGGAGCATTCTCGCAGCACACAACGATGCATTGAGCTACTTCACTGGATCCGCGATGCGGGGCCGGCTCAGGTTCGGCTCTGCAGACGACCTCGCACTGACTCAACTGCCGAAAATCTTGCGCGACTTCCGGGCGCTCTACCCGCACATCAACCTCGAATTGACGGTCAACCAGAGCGGTGCGCTGCTCCGCCGCCTTCACGCGGGCCAACTGGACCTCGTGTTCATCAAACAGGAGTCCGGA
>Ga0335398_10004610_pt1 | contig 18964 bp, 19 predicted proteins | sample BON03_FD_205742 | JGI IMG/M metagenome (GOLD analysis project Ga0335398, IMG submission 205742) | Freshwater microbial communities from Lake Bonney liftoff mats and glacier meltwater in Antarctica - BON-03 (spades assembly) (version 2) | ecosystem: Environmental > Aquatic > Freshwater > Ice >... | reverse complement strand
TTAATTACTATTTTAGAGCCTCTATGATGACTTTGCGAGAAAGCCTTACCCCAGACGAACGTCCGCGAGAACGTTTGGCCCGATTGGGCCCCAAATCATTGACAGACGCCGAATTGTTGGCACTTTTAATCGGCAGCGGCGTGCGGGGTCGGCATGCGATCGGGGTTGCCGCTGATATTTTGATGCAAAGTGGTGGCCTTAGAGGGTTGCAGCGACAGACCTTGCAACAGTTACAACGCACCAAGGGGCTAGGACCCGCCCGAGCCAGTGTGCTGACAGCTGTATTTGAATTGGCATCCCGGACAAGTCTTGAAGACCTCAGAGCGGGACAGTTACTGAATCGGTCTGAACAAGTGAAGGCCTATTGCAGAACACTGTTGTCGCACCGTGAAGTGGAACATTGCGTGGCTCTGTTGCTAGACACCCAACATCGGTTGATCCACTGCGAAGAGGTTTCACAAGGCACGCTGACTCAAGCACCCATATATGTTAGAGAAATCGTTAAGCTTGCGCTCAAACATCACGCCAGCGGGTTCATCATGGCGCACAACCACCCATCGGGCGTGGCCAAGCCAAGTCAAGCTGATCTTGCGCTGACGACCGAGCTTTCTCACGCGCTACAACTCGTTGATGTCACCTTTGTTGATCATCTCATCGTGGCTGGCCCGCAAACCGCTTCCCTTGCGGAGCTTGGCTACATGTAACTCGCAAAAAACAGACCTGCTCGTTTGAAAGCAGGCCTGTTTTTGCTATGTCCGCTCAAAAATTGCTGCGATGCCTTGGCCACCGCCAATACACATGGTCACCAAGGCATACTTGCCGCCAATGCGATGCAATTCGTGAATGGCTTTAACTGTCACAATTGCACCCGTTGCGCCGATCGGATGGCCCAACGAAATGCCGCTGCCATTTGGATTGACTTTTGCCGGATCAAGTCCGAGCGTCTTGGTCACGGCGCAGGCCTGGGCGGCAAAAGCCTCATTGGCTTCGATAACATCCATTTGGTCAAGGGTCAGCCCTGCTCTCTTGAGCACAGCTTTTGATGCGGGAACCGGTCCAATGCCCATGATTTCAGGGTTGACACCGGCATGCGCATAGGCCACCAATCGCGCCAAAGGCTTAGCCCCAGATGACTTCAGTGCTTCACCACTCATCAACATCACAGCGGCAGCGCCATCATTAATACCAGAAGCATTACCCGCTGTAACAGTGCCGTTTTCTTTGATAAAAACAGCCCTTAGCTTAGCCAGGCCCTCGGCCGTGATATCACGCCGAGGATGCTCGTCAGTATCAAAAACCGTCTCACCTTTGCGATTCTTGATAACGACAGGCACGATCTGCTCTTTAAAACGCCCTTCGTCCCATGCTTGAATCGCACGGCGATGGGATTCGAGCGCAAGACTGTCTTGATCTTCACGCGAGATTTCGAATTGTTTGGCCACGTTTTCCGCGGTCACGCCCATGTGCATGCGACCGAATGGGTCTGTCAAAGCACCAACCATCATGTCGGTCACTTTGGTGTCGCCCATTCGTGCGCCCGAGCGCATGGCTTCAGACAAATAGCCGCCGCGGCTCATGTTTTCTGCACCACCACCCACGGCCATTTCCGTATCGCCCAACAAGATAGATTGTGAGGCTGAAACAATGGCTTGCAAGCCAGAGCCGCAGAGCCTGTTCACGTTAAAAGCAGCCGTTGTTTCGGGCAATCCAGCGGTCAATGCCACCACGCGTGACAAATACATATCACGTGCTTCGGTGGGCACGACATGACCGAACGCTAGGTGCCCAACCTGATCACCGACAGCCCCTCCCTTTTCAAGCACGGCTTTGACGACTGTTGCGCCAAGGTCGATCGGTGCGACGTCCTTTAGTCCGCCACCAAAATCACCCACTGCTGTTCTCAGTGCTGCTGTGATCCAAACTTCACGCATAATCCGCTCCTTTTGTCCAAAATGATGTCAGTAATCGTTTACAAAATGCCTTTGGTTGATTTGTCTGACGAAATCAGCTTAAGCTAACGGTTCAGGCAAACAGCGCCACAAAATCTGGTCGCTTCATAAGAATAACGCGATCTAACCAAGGCATAACAATGGCTATCCCCTATTCTATTCTGGATCTTTCTCCTATTGCCGAGGGTTCGGATGCCTCGACCGCACTGCGTAATTCTTTAAGCTTGGCTCAACATGCAGAAAGCTGGGGTTATCAGCGCTATTGGATGGCTGAGCACCACAACATGATCGGCAACGCCAGTTCCGCGACCGCCGTCGCGCTAGGCTTCATTGCTGGTGGCACCCGTCACATTCGCGTGGGATCTGGTGGCGTCATGTTGCCTAATCATGCGCCGCTGGTGATTGCAGAGCAGTTTGGAACTTTGGCGGCGCTCTACCCCAACCGCATTGATTTGGGTATCGGACGGGCACCAGGCACTGACCAGTTGACCGCTCGAGCGCTACGTCGCGATCTGCAAGAAACAGGCGATGGTTTTGTACACGACGTGCTGGAGCTTCAGGGTTACTTGGGTCCCAATGCCTTTGATGCACCCGTTAAGGCCATACCCGGTGCCGGCACAGAGGTTCCCCTTTGGATTTTGGGCTCTAGTCTCTATGGAGCACAGTTGGCGGCTCACTTGGGCCTGCCCTACGCTTTTGCGTCGCATTTTGCACCTGCTGACCTTTTTGACGCGCTTGCCGTTTATCGCAAGACATTCAAGCCCTCTTTTCATTGCCCCAAACCTTACGCCATGGTCTTGGTCAATGTTGTGGCCGCGCCCACCGATGAAGAGGCCGCCTACTTGTACACGACCGTACAACAACACTTTGCCAGGATGCGTCGAAACACTCGAGGCAAATTACCGCCACCGATCGCTGACATTAACCAGTTCTGGAGCGAGCAAGAACGATACTTTGCCCAGCAAATGCTCGCGTGTTCGGTGGTGGGCTCGGCGCAAACCGTGAGCGAGGGCCTAGCTGATCTCTTAGAGCAGACCGAGGCACAAGAATTAATGCTCGCTGGGCAGATCTTTGATCATGACGCTCGACTGCGCTCCTTCGAGATTGCAGCGTACGCCATGAAAAGCTTAGGCCAGCCGGCTTTGGTTTAGGGACCATCTGTTTGTGTCTGGTGCGCAAATGACATGCTGCCGAGCAACAGCTTCAATTAAATAGACCTTCTTGGGGTCAGTTGAAGCAGGGATGTTTACTCAGCGAACCCTGCCCTAACTCAATTAGCGGAGGGCTGAAACGGCCAAGCAAATTATGATTTGAAGCCTTTTCGTGTTATTTGAACCAATAGATGGCTTTACGGTTGCAGTGAAGCGCTTTTTCACGCTAATATCTACGGCTTGGTGCTTAACCGCATTTCGAACATGGTGTTGGCCCTTTGGGAAAACACTGAAAGCCGTGAGCGACAATTGCCTCCCGACCTTCAATTTTTGCAACCTGACATAGCGTATTTTCAGCAAAATCTAGTTGCCTGGAGGTTATAAAAGGTGAATCAATCCGCAAATTGTTCGTTGCTTCGCGGTTATAGCGACTTTTTTTGATTCAACACATTGGGCACTAGTAGTTAGTGTTCGCCTTCAGATGTTTGGTGAACCCTAAGTCATTGACCAGTAACCATATAAAAGGTGTAGCCATGGCACGAGTTTGCCAAGTAACCGGAAAGCGTCCGATGTCGGGCAACAATGTTTCACACGCAAACAACAAAACCAAGCGCCGGTTTCTACCTAACTTGCAATCGCGTCGGTTTTGGGTTGAGAGCGAGAACCGCTGGGTTCGCTTGCGCGTCAGCACAAATGCTTTGCGTACGATTGACAAAAATGGTATTGACACAGTGCTCGCTGAGATGCGTGCTCGCGGTGAGGTGGCTTGAACGATCTTTGATCGTCTGTTCAAGCGACTGACATAACTGGAGAATAAAGAATGGCCAAGGGTATTCGAGAGAAAATTAAGCTAGAGTCGACTGCAGGAACCGGTCACTTCTACACCACCACCAAAAACAAGCGCAGCACGCCGGACAAGATGTTGATCAAGAAATATGATCCCGTTGCCCGCAAGCACGTTGACTACAAAGAAACAAAACTGAAGTAAGTTGCTACGACATCAACTCACTTGATCCCTGTCTGACACCCCATCGGTGCCACAACGGCTTAATAGGCCCACTCGATCAAGTAAGTCTGCTTTAGTGGTGCTGATACGACCAAAAAGGCTGGGTTCCGTTTCATGGATCCGGCCTTTTTGTTTTGGTGGGTATGAAATGAAGTCAGACCCCACCTAGCAACGCCCGACACAACGCACGTTTATAATCGTCTCCACACTCCAAGCTTTATCTGACTCACCATCCCATAATCAAAGTCGAAGAATCAGCCATGCAGCAGCGCTACGAACCGAACCTTGTTGAAACAGCCGTTCAAGCGGCCTGGAATGAGCAAAATGCTTACCTGGTCAGTGAAAAAGCGCTTAACTCGCAGGGCGAACCAAAGCCGAAGTTTTATGCCTGCTCAATGTTGCCCTACCCAAGCGGTAAGCTACACATGGGTCACGTGCGCAACTACACCATCAATGACATGATGGCGCGCCAACTGCGCATGAAAGGCTTTAATGTCTTGATGCCAATGGGCTGGGATGCCTTTGGCATGCCAGCCGAAAATGCTGCCATCAAATCAAAGGTTTCGCCTGCCCAGTGGACTTACGACAACATTGCCTACATGAAGAAACAAATGCAAGCGATGGGTTTGGCAATCGACTGGTCAAGGGAAATGTGCGCCTGTGATCCAAATTACTACAAGTGGAATCAGTGGCTGTTTCTCAAGATGCTCGAAAAAGGCATTGCCTATCGCAAAACACAGGTAGTCAATTGGGATCCCGTTGACAACACTGTTTTGGCCAATGAACAAGTGATTGATGGCTGTGGTTGGCGTTCAGGTGCGCCCGTTGAGAAACGTGAAATCCCTGGCTACTACCTGCGAATCACCGACTACGCAGAAGAGCTGTTGGATAGCGTTAAAAACAAACTCGATGGCTGGCCAGATCGCGTGCGTGCGATGCAAGAGAACTGGATCGGTAAGAGCGAAGGCGTGCGATTCGCGTTCGGCCATGATGTGCATGACCAGACTGGCCAATTAATTGATGATGGCAAGATGTACGTCTTTACAACCCGAGCCGATACGATCATGGGCGTCACGTTTTGCGCCGTCGCGCCCGAGCACCCACTGGCCACGCAAGCAGCCCTGTCAAACCCCGCTTTGGCCAGCTTTATCGAGCAATGTCAAAAAGGTGGGCAAACAGAAGCCGAATTAGCCACCCGCGATAAGGAAGGTCTGCCAACGGGTCTATTTGTGACACACCCCTTAACTGGCGAATCCATTGCATTGTGGGTCGGTAACTACGTTTTGATGAGCTATGGCGACGGTGCCGTGATGGGTGTGCCTGCCCACGATGAGCGTGATTTTGCGTTTGCCAACAAGTATGGCCTACCAATCAAGCAAGTCGTCCAGGTCGCTGAGCACACATTTGACAGCACCCAATGGCATGAATGGTATGCCGACAAGCAAACGGGCAAACTGATTGATTCTGCGCCTTTCACGGGAATGACCACAGCTCAAGCTGTCCAAGCAATCGCCCAAGCGCTAGAAGCCCAAGGCACCGGTCAACGTCAAACCACCTGGCGACTACGAGACTGGGGCATTTCACGCCAACGCTACTGGGGCACACCGATTCCGATCGTTCACTGCGAAGATTGCGGACCAGTGCCTGTCCCCGAAAAAGACCTACCAGTCAAGTTACCTGAGGACTTGATTCCAGACGGATCAGGCAATCCGTTGACAAAACATGAAGCGTTTTGGGCGTGTGAGTGCCCAAGCTGTGGCAAACCGGCGCGTCGCGAAACCGACACCATGGATACATTTGTAGACTCATCTTGGTACTTTATGCGCTACACCTCGGCCGGCAATGATCAAGCCATGGTGGACGAGCGCACCGACTACTGGATGCCGATGGATCAGTACATTGGCGGCATTGAACACGCCGTCATGCACCTGCTCTACGCCCGTTTTTGGACCAAGGTCATGCGCGACTTGGGTTTGGTGAAATTCGACGAGCCCTTTACCAAGTTGCTTTGTCAGGGCATGGTGCTCAATCACATCTATTCTGCTCGAACCGAAAAAGGTGGGATTGAGTATTTTTGGCCCGATGAGGTCGACAATACCTATGACCCTAAGGGCGCCATTGTTGGGGCGCGTCTGAAAGCAGATGGCCGGGAGATTCTTTACGGTGGCGTTGGCACCATGTCTAAATCAAAGAATAATGGTGTTGATCCTCAGTCCTTGATCGAAAACCAAGGTGCTGATACCGCTCGCTTGTTTGTGATGTTCACAAGCCCACCCGAGCAAACATTGGAATGGTCCGATGCCGGTGTTGATGGATCGTTTCGGTTTTTAAGGCGTCTTTGGGGTAGTGCGCTGGCCCATCAGCCTGTGGTCAAACCACAGGCATTGACCCCATCCGCCGCTGAATCGCTTAACGACGAGATCAAAGCTGATAGCGTGCTTGCTGAACTTCGGCGGACCATGCACAGCCTTTTGAAGCAGGCTGATTACGATTACGAACGCATTCAGTACAACACAGTGGTTTCAGCCTGCATGAAAATGTTAAATGCCATTGAAGGGGCCAAACTAACCGAGCGTGGCGAACCCGACAACGCGGTGACGTCAGTGGCCTGCGAGTCCTTTTCAATATTGTTGCGCGTGCTCTACCCTGTTGTGCCTCACATCACGTGGCAACTTTGGCGCGAATTGGGTTATGACAACGTTCACGGTGACATCCTTGACGCGCCTTGGCCAACCGTTGATCCATCCGCCTTAGAAGCAGATACCGTAACGTTAGTGCTGCAAGTCAATGGCAAATTACGGGGTAATTTGACAGTTGCCAGCGATGCCGACAAAGCAGCCATTGAGTCCTTGGCCATCGAGCACGAGGCGGTTCAAAAGCACCTCGAAGGTAGATCGCCCAAACGCGTCATCGTTGTACCGGGTAAGCTTGTAAATGTGGTCGGGTAATATCCATTTAGACCATCAGTTTGGGAGACAGCACGCGTATGCAAATTGAGAGCCGTAGGTTTTTCCAGTGGCGCTGGTTGGCGCTCAGCTTGGTTATTGTCCTTTCAGCCTGCGGATTTCAGCTGCAAGGTCAGGCACCGCTACCTTTTGACACCTTGTATATTTCAGTGCCTCAAAACTCTCAGTTTGGTGCCGACTTAAGGCGTGCCGTTCGCGCTTCTTCACCCGATGCAATCATTGTTGAAGACCCGACCGAAACCTTTCAAGCGCAGTTGCAGCAAATCAGCGAAACGCGAAGCGCGCGCGAGATCTCATTAAACGCTCAAGGCGGAGTTGAGGAATATGAGCTCACTTTGGTCTACGTTTTCCGTATAGTTGACCCCAACGGGGACAACATTTTGCCGCCAACCACCTTGGTTGCTGTACGCGATATGCCATTTGATGACCGTGTGGTTCAGGCCAAAGAAGGCGAGCAAGCCACCCTTTTTAAGCAGATGCAAAAAAGCTTGATTGCACGGGTTATGCGCCGCATCAGTGCTCCCGACGTGGCGCAGCGTTACCAAAACCTGATTGAAAGCAATCAATCAGCACCCAAACCCTCCTGACCTCATGGCAACAACTACCGTTATACCTGCCAACAAAGCTTTGCCAGCGTTGTGCGTGGTTATCAGCAGTGAGCCTCTGCTTGCGCTTGAGGCGGTCGATGCGCTGCGAGAACGGGCGCGCAAGGAGGGGTTTACCGAGCGGCATCGCTTCGTGATGGATGGGAAAAGCGATTGGCATGCCATCTTAAGCGCCGGCGGTAGCGGTTCTTTGTTTGGCGATCGTCAATGGGTCGAAGTGTCTTTACCCGGTGGTAAACCCGGCAAGACCGGCGCTGATGTCTTGGTTCAATTGGCGCAACGCGCACAAGGCTTGGCAGCCGCAGACGTGCTGACGGTTATCCGACTGCCCGCGCTCGATCGAATGACACGCGAAAGCCGTTGGGCTAAGGCCTTAATGGGCGCCGCAGTCGTGATCGAACTCGGTGCTATCAATCGCCAAGCGCTACCTGGCTGGATCAGCCAAAGGCTAGCCGGCCAGGCCCAATCGCTATCTGGTGAAATGCTTCAATGGCTTGCTGATCGGGTCGAGGGAAATTTACTGGCTGCTCACCAAGAAATCATGAAGCTAAGCCTGCTCTATCCGGAAGGTGAGATTTCTGAAGCGCAATGCCAGTCAGCAGTCATGAATGTTGCGCGATACGATGTTTTTTCTTTGCGAGATGCCATGCTTGACGGCGACTCGTCACGGATGCTTCGCATTCTTTGGGGGTTAAAAGCCGAAGGCGAAGCCCTACCACTGGTGCTTTGGGCGATTGGCGAGGAAATTCGCTCATTACAAAAAGTGAGTCAAGCACTGGCCAGCGGCCAAGCCATGACCACCGCCTTGAAGGCGCAACGCTTTTTCGGTGTTCGAGAACAGCGCGCACGCAGGGCTGTCGAGCGAGTGCCCCTGAAACGGTGGACGCGCGCTGTGAGCCATGCCCACGATGTTGATCGAATCATTAAGGGCATTGCCGTGGCTGATCGCTTGCCAGACCCCTGGGAAGAGATGGCACGATTGGCAATGGGTATCGCCGCCTCCAGAGCAGGCTAAACTGTCATTCTTATCACGCCAACTGCACCTTTTTAGCGACTGCACACCCATGACCACGCTCCAAGAGACCGTCAAAGCCATTGGAACTCGAGCTCGCCTGGCCTCCAAGGCCATCATGCGCGCGACCGATCAACAAAAATCAGCCGCCCTAACGACCATTGCTGACGTGTTGGACCGTTCGCACGATGTTCTGGTTGCTGCCAATGAAAAAGACCTGACACAAGCAAAATCACGCGATCTGTCTAGCGCCTTGCTCGATCGCTTAACGCTGTCACCCAAGTCACTATTGCTGATGTCGCAAAGCCTGCGGCAAATCGCCACGATGCCCGACCCGATCGGCAGCCTTGGTGCAACAATCGTACGACCCAATGGCATGCGTGTCGCCCAAATGCGCGTACCGCTTGGCGTCATCGGTATTATTTATGAGTCGCGGCCCAACGTCACCGTTGATGCGGCCGCGCTTTGCATCAAGTCTGGTAATGCCTGCGTTTTGCGCGGCGGCAGTGAGGCCTTTCATAGCAACATGGCATTGGTTGCCGTTATCAGTCAAGCGCTCAAGGCCGTCGGCCTGCCACAGAGCGTGGTGCAATATATAGAAACCACTGACCGCGATGCCGTGGGCTATCTCGTGACCATGACCGAGGAAATTGATGTGATCGTGCCGCGCGGCGGCAAAGGGCTCATCAGACGATTGCAGGAGCAAGCGCGGGTGCCCATGATCAAGCATCTCGATGGCAACTGCCATGTTTATGTCGACAAAGCAGCCGATTTAGAAACAGCCAAGCAGATCGCGATTAATGCCAAAACCTACCGTTATGGTATTTGCGGTGCGATGGAAACGTTGTTAGTCCACCAAGCAGTGGCCACTGATTTTGTGCCGATGATCTGTGAAGCACTGTCCCATTTGGGTGTTGAAATCCGCGGTTGTGCAACGACACAGTCACTATTTTCTGGTGCCAAAGAGGCTTCGGCGCAAGATTGGGCAGAAGAATTCCTGGCGCCGATCTTGGCCGTGCGAGTCGTTGACGACCAAGTCGCTGCCATGGACCATATCGCGCAATGGGGCTCAGGCCACACGGATGCGATCGTGACACAAGATATTACAGCTGCTGATTTATTCGAACGCGAAGTTGACTCAAGCTCGGTTTATGTGAATTTGCCGACTTGTTTTGCAGATGGGTTCGAGTATGGCTTAGGTGCTGAGATCGGCATTTCAACCAACCGTCTACACGCACGAGGACCGGTGGGTCTTGAGGGCTTGACCACGATGAAATGGGTTCTGCGCGGTGAAGGACAAATCCGTGGTTAACACCCTCAACACACCATCAACCGCATTGGATTGACGCGATGCTTTGGGTAAAAACTTTTCATATTCTGTTTGTTGCCTCGTGGTTTGCTGGACTGTTTTACCTGCCGCGCATTTATGTCAATATTGCTCAAGCAGAGGATCCAGCCGTTAGACTTGCGCTCGTTGGGATGGCTCGACGCTTGTATCGGTTTATGACCATATTGGCATATCCGGCTATTTTCTTTGGGCTTTGGCTCTATTTGTATTACGGCATCGGATTGGGTGGTCGTGACATTTGGATGCACGTCAAACTCGTCTTGGTTGCCGTTCTGCTGGTTTACCACTTCATTTGTCGTCACTACTTAATCGCGTTTGAGCGCCAAGACAATAAGCACTCGCACGTTTTTTATCGTTGGTTCAACGAATTCCCTGTCGTCATGTTTTTGGCGATCACGGCATTGGTAGTGATCAAACCCTTCTACTAAAAGCCTTGACAAGGCCATGATGCGCCGCCAAACATGACAGACACCACACCCAAGAAAACCACGCTTTCGATCAAAAAACGGCCTGACGTCCAGCCACCGTCTGGGTCGGACAATGCAGAGGCCCCATTTGTTAAAAAAAGTGGCGCCCGTGCACATCAACGGGCACGCATTGCTGCCGAAGAGAAAAAGAAAGCACCGATCGAAGAGCGTGAGGTGAGCAGTGCTGATATTTCAAGAGCAACACGACACCGAGGCGCCACTGACGCCGAGATTTTTGACGTTTTTGCGCCCTGCCCGCGTGGACTTGAGACTGTTTTAGCCGCTGAGCTGCAGGCCATTGGACTCGAGCATGTCACCCGCGGGCGGGCCGGCTGTCACTTCAAGGGCAACTGGCGAGCCATTCAAACGGCAAACCTCCAAAGTCGCTTGGCCACTCGAATTCTCGTGCAACTGGCTCACCGCCCAGTGCGAACCGAAGCCGACATCTTGGCCTTGGCCTATGACACCGAATGGGAACGTTGGTTCGGCCCTGAAATGACGCTTAGAGTGGACACGTCCGCCATCGCCAGCCCAATGAAAAGTCTGCAATATTGCAACTTGTTGACCAAAGACGGCATTTGTGACCGCATCCGCAGCCGCGAAGGCGCAAGGCCATCAATTGATACCGTCAGACCCGATGCACGCGTGCATTTGTTTCTGTCTGAGACAACCGCCACGATGTACCTCGATACGTCTGGCGAGTCGCTTTTCAAGCGTGGCTGGCGTTTTGATAAGGGCGAAGCCCCCATCCGTGAAAACTTAGCCGCAGGCCTTTTGGCTCTCTCTGGCTGGCAGCCAGCGATGCCGTTACTGGATCCTTTTTGTGGCAGTGGCACGATTGTCATTGAAGCCGCCTGGATCGCGCTGAACATTCCACCGGGGATCAACCGGCCATTTGGCTTTGAACGTCTTCGGCACCACCACATGAGTGCTTGGCAGGACATTCGCAAGGAGGCGACCGCGGCCATTAAAAAAGAACCACCTGCCCCGCTTTTTGGAAGCGACATTAGCGAAGCGGCTATTGAAGCCGCCCAACACAATCTTCAAAGGGCTGGACTGAACGAAGCCACGATTAACTTCACTGTTGCTGACGCTTGCGAGGTGACTGCGCCGTGTTCTGAAGGGATGATCATCACCAACCCACCTTACGGGCAACGGATGGCTTCTGAGTCGCCTTCAATGACGCTCTGGGCATCGCAGCTCAAGAAGTCATTTGGTGGTTGGTCCGCTTTTGTGATTAGCGATGATACGGCTCTACCGAGCCAGATGCGTTTAAAGCCACGGCGTCGTACGCCCGTCTTTAACGGGGCACTAGACTGTCGGCTGTATGAGTTTGAGATGGTCAAGGACAGTTATCGGCGATAAAACGTCGTAAATTCACGACACTAAAGCGTATGGGCTACTTTTTTTAAAGACCACTTGATTCGGATCAGGGTTTTCCCTATAATAAGGGTTATCCCTATTAGAAGTAACCCCGACCGGAGCAACTCATGGCTAAGAACACAGTCCCCAACACCCCTTTCATGTACTACTCAAACCGATTAGAGTGTGAACTTATAGAGCGCGAATTACGCAGCCAAGCACAATGGGCAGCAGCCTGCGCAATCGGTCGTTTCTTCAAAAACGGCTACAAACAGGCTCGCGCTGTGATGAGCGAAGCCGCTCAATTGCAAAGAGATTTGAGTTCAAAGCCAGCTGCCTCTAACTAATCCAGCCCCGCTAATGTTAGGAACAAACTGGGTGCCTAGTGCACCCAGTTTCATTGAACCCCTATTCGTGCAGCACCGCTTTAGATCCAGCATAATGCTTTCATGCAACAAACCCAAAGCCCACCCCACCCTCGCCCGTTAAATGGTGACATCCAAGCGCCTGACGTTTCTCGAATGAAGCGGTTTGCGGCCATGATGTATGAAGGTGTGCTCCTTTTTGCGGTGGTGTTTCTGACGGCTTACATCTTTGATATCTTGACCGAAAGTAGGCACGGCTTGCTGAACCGAGAAGCACGTATCTTCGTTCTTTTTGTGTCTATTGGCGCTTATTTCTTGGTATGTTGGCAACGTGGCGGGCAAACGCTTCCGATGCGAGCATGGCATATCCGCTTGGTGGGCACCGCCGGTCAAAAACCGGCATTTAAGCAGCTGGTCTTACGATATTTACTGACCTGGCCTCTGCCCTTGGCTGGCATGGCATTGATTTATGGGCTGGTGTTGGCAACAGGCTGGCCAGCGATTCTTTTGTTTGTTGTATTGACGCCATTTTTGATTTTTATTCCAACATTTGGATCAAACAAACAATTTCTTCATGACCGTTTGGCTGGAACGCGTTTGATTGACATACGATCCGAGTCCAAGGACGCAGCAAAGAAATAATTTCCTCGGTTTTTAACAATCCGGGCGCAGGGCTCTTGCCAAGTCCTTGCGGGTAGGCGATGCTAAGTGTTTTATACAAACAACGCCAAAACACCATGGCAGACGAGTATCAAAAGCTATACGACAATTTTAGATGGCACGTGCCCCGTGATTTCAATATCGCGAAGGCTTGCTGTCTCGACTGGGGCCCAAGGTTAGGTCACAGCCACCAAGAGGCGTTGCGTTGGCAGCAACCCAACCACCCCGATCAGTCCGTGTCATTTGCTGAACTTGGGGCGCTGGTTTGCCAACTCGCCAACGGCTTATCAAAGCTCGGTGTTATTCCCGGCGATCGCGTGATTGTGGTCATGAGTCGACCCATCGAGGCCTTGGCTGTGATGTTAGCCTGCTGGGCTAGTGCTGCTGTCGCTGTACCGCTCTCACCCAGAGAAAGTGAAGATGCCCTCGTTGTGAAGCTCAAACAAGCCCGCAGTCGCTTGGCTTTCATCGATCAAGAAACCTCAGAAAGGTCCTTAGCAGCCATCGCCCGCTGCTCACTCATCCAACAAGTGGTTGGTTTTGATGTGCATCTTGGAAGTGTCATGAGTTGGCATGGGTTTGTTGCTCGTCAGCTTAAGCCGTTTCAAGTGACCGATGCCCTGCCGTCGGCACCTGCACTCATGGTCTGGCCCGAGCACAACCAACGCCTTTTTACGGCAGACACAGCACTCATCTTGCCCCAGCAAGCCGTCATCGGCAACCTGCCCGGATTTGTGGCTTCGCACAACTGGTTTCCCGCCCAAGCAACGGCGCTGCAAACAACCCTAATGCCATGGGATGAAGCGGGATTAATGGCAGCCATTCTGCCCGCGTTGTATTTTGGTCGAGCAGTCATCCTTGATCAAACGCCAACAATGGCGATTGCCCGTCACGCTTCGCACCTGTCCACAACGCCTCTTCGCTGGTGCCGTTGGCTCAAAAAAAGGGCACAAACGGCGCCATCGTCTCTGGCTTCAGTGACCCTGATCGGCGATCAACTGACCCAATCATGGCGCGCCTTGAGCATTGAGCAAACGGGAATATCGCCAAACTTAGCCATTTATATGCCAGGCTGTGGCCTAGCGCTGACTCAAAGCACTCAGAAATGGTCACCAGGTAGCGATGATTTGTTTTTGACCCCTGGTTTTAAGGTGCAAACCAACCCTGATCTTGAGCCACCTGTTGCTGATCAATTGACCACAGGCTTTTTAAGTGTGGCACGTGTGGATGCCAATGGGTACACCAATCCGGCACAGTACGTGCAAGCTTGGCCACAAAAGGCATCGTTAGACAGCCAAGGCTTGGGCAGTGATGCCCTTTGGCTAACAACTGATTTTTTGGCTGAAACCATCGATAACCAACGGTTTCGCATTTTTGGGCGATCTGAGCACATGGTGCACACAGCTCTGGGGCGACTCAATGCAAACCAAATCGAGCAAAGCATGCTGGCCATTCCTGAGGTGTGGGCAGCGGCCGCCCTTGCCTCGCCGCACAAAATCAATGCCTTATCCAACACAATTGTGGTTATCTTGCAGGTTTTACCAGAAACGGCAACCAACCAACCCAGCTGGCGCCACGAAATCAGTCTTAAGGTCAGAGGCTTTATACTAGCGCTTGTCGATTCGTTGCCTGCGCAACCACCCAAGCCTTTGCTGGTCAAAACCGGGTTCATTGACCATATCGAATACGATCAGGTTGATCAACCCTTAAGACAGGCGTGGACCAAACGGTTGAAACTCGCTGATATTGACTTTATGCCCTTAGCACCACTCGTATCAGCGTCACGACCACCCCGCTGACCTGAACTTTCGTTTCACCCTCTCAATTGGCTACACAAATGGCACTCTACCAACTCGACCACCTTATCCCGCAGATTGACCCAACCGCTTGGGTGTTTGAGTCCGCCATCATTATTGGGGATGTGCGCGTTGGTCCAAGAGCCAGTATCTGGCCAAACGTCAGTATTCGTGGCGACAACACAACCATCTCCGTTGGAGCTGGCTCTAACGTACAAGAAGGGGCTGTATTGCACGTTGACAGCGATACCCCACTGATCATCCATGAAAACGTCACTGTCGGTCATCAAGCCATGTTGCACGGCTGCACCATTCACAGCGGCTCGCTGATTGGTATGCAAGCCATCATTTTGAATCACGCCGTGATTGGTAAAAACTGTTTGATCGGTGCCGGCGCGATTGTGCCTGAAGGACGAATCATTCCCGATGGCAGTTTGGTTATTGGCATCGGTAAGATTGCGCGAACACTGAGCAACGAAGAAATCGCCCAAATGCACAACAACAATACAAACTATCAAGAACGTGCACAGCATTTCGCAAAATCGCTCAAACGGGTCAGCTGATGGACGGCAGTGATCAAATCAAAAAATTCCTGTTGCAAGACAAAAGCGCCCGAGTGATTGCCACTTCCATCACGCAGGCATGGCAGGACGCCATCACACACCAAACCACTTCCGAGCCTGTGCTGCAGCTGCTTGGCGAACTGGTGGCCGCCGCGACACTATTGGCAGCAAACCTTAAGTTCGATGGTGCGCTTCTACTACAAATGCAGGGCCAGGGTGCCGTTAAATTGCTGGTTGTTGAATGTCATCATGACATGACTATTCGTGCAACCGTTAAGCTTAGGCGTGAGCCAGAGGCTCACGAAAAAGGCCTGCAAGCGTTACTTAATGCCGATCAACAAGGTCGGTTTGTGGTGATTCTAAACCCACCCAAGGACCAACCAACGCGACAGCCTTATCAAGGTGTTGTGCCTTTGCGTGGCGAGACTGTGGCTGAAGTACTCGAAGATTACATGGGTCAATCAGAACAGCTGCTCACGCGCATTTGGCTCTCGGCTCGAGCCGATCGCGTCGCTGGCCTGCTGCTGCAACGCATGCCACATGACGGTGGCCAAGCAACGATCGATGAGGTTCAGGCAGCGCAATCATGGCAAACCGCTGAGGCGATTTGTGAAACCATTTCCAGCGAAGAACTGGTATCTGTTTCGACCGACACGTTGCTGCACCGCCTGTTTTGGGAAACGCCCGTCATCAGCCTTGAAGAGTCGCCCATTGCTTGGCACTGCGGCTGTGACAGAGCCCGCGTGGCTGGCATGTTGCGCTCTTTGGGCGCTGATGAAGTCAACAGCATCGTCAAAGAACAGGGTCAAGTGACCGTAACGTGTGAGTTTTGTGGCACACCATACGTCTTTGATCCCATTGACGCAACCGCGCTGTTTGAATCAGGCTTACCCGATAGCCGTCCAACCCTGCATTAATCCGTAGATTTGCGAATAGACATCGCGCAGGCTCAAGCGCAAGCTTGCGCGATGCTTGCAACACAGACCCCGAAACAACACCAAGTCGGTCATGCCCTAATTGAATGGATCATTGTTTCTCTACCACTGATCTGGCTGGGATTGCTCGCTATTGAGGTTTCAGGATGGCACAGTACGCGACAAGAGCTGGCGCTAGTGGCTCAGCAAGCCACCCTATTTGCAAGCCTGTCAGGGGGTCGAACCGAGTCTATACGAGAGCACTTGATTGAACACCGCTCGTTACTCATGCGTGGTGAAATTCAGGTTTGCGTCAAGGACCAGGTCAGTCAACTGATGAGGGACTTCAAAGACAAGCGCTTGAGTCAACAAGTCGGCCACGACGTTATTCGACACAATCACATCATCGAACAACACAGACGATTTGTCGCCAAAGGTTGGGCCAATGGGCGGGGACCAAGATCAGGTCAAACCATTTCAGCAGCAAATTTCTTGCGTGTCAGCGTTACCCTGCAGCATCGACCCGTGACACCTGTGATTCGTTTTTTTATACCAACGATCACGATCACTAGCCATCATGAGGCGGTGATGCAAAGTCATCGGACACAAAATCCAAAGGCTTGTGTCACCTCAAAAGTCCGTTAGGAAACACTTGCTGGGTACTAGCGGCTCGGTGTACCAACCTGAACGGGATCCTTAGACGGCGCCTCAGTTGGCAAGATTTGAACGTAAACCTCTTCGTCCAACATTAAGCCAAGATCGGTTCGTGCCCTTTCCTCAACAGCTTGGGTGCCCACACGCAAGTCTTCGACTTCGGCCTCCATGGCCAGATTGCGTTGACGAATGCCTTCATTCACCGCGCGCTGCTCTGAAACCTTTTGTTCCAGCTCCCAGACAGCGAACCAGCCCCCTTGCCCAAACCAGAGTGGGTACTGGATCAGCAAGAACAGGGCTAGCAGCGTTAGAAAGAGCAGCCGCATCGGTCAAGAATTACCGGATGTTATAAAAAGCATCACGCCCAGGGTACGTCGCCACCTCAGCGAGCTCTTCTTCAATACGCAACAGCTGATTGTATTTGGCCATCCGGTCAGAGCGCGACATCGAGCCAGTTTTGATTTGCATGGCGTTTGTGGCAACGGCAATATCAGCAATCGTGGCGTCTTCGGTTTCGCCCGAGCGATGGGAGACAACCGCGGTGTAACCCGCGCGTTTGGCCATTTCAATCGCGGCGAATGTTTCCGTTAGGGTGCCAATCTGGTTGATTTTGATCAGAATAGAATTGGCAATCTGTTGATCAATACCTTGCTTCAAAATTTTCGTGTTGGTCACAAACAAATCATCACCAACCAATTGAATCTTTTTGCCCAGCTTTTCGGTCAGAATTTTCCAGCCTTCCCAATCGTTTTCGGCCATGCCGTCTTCAATCGAAATGATGGGGTACTTGTCGCACCATGTCGACAGCAGATTGGCAAACCCTTCTGACGAAAGTGACAGATTACCCTCACCTTTCAAGAGATACTGCCCATCGCTGTAAAACTCTGTGGCGGCGCAATCAAGGCCAAGTGCAATTTGAGTACCCGGCTCATAGCCGGCTTTCTCTATTGCACGCAAAACCAGCTCAATGGCCGCCTCGTGGCTTTGTAGACTGGGTGCAAATCCACCCTCGTCACCCACAGCTGTTGACATGCCTTGCTCGTCGATCAGCTTTTTAAGGGCATGGAATGTCTCCGCACCCATACGCATGGCCTCACGAAAAGACTTTGCACCAAGGGGCAAAATCATGAGTTCTTGCAGATCCAAGGAGTTGTTGGCGTGCGCGCCACCGTTAATCACGTTCATCATTGGCACGGGCATACTCATGGGCCCACTACCACCAAAATAGCGATACAAGGACAACCCAGACTCTTCGGCTGCCGCACGAGCCACGGCCATGCTGACGGCCAAGATTGCATTGGCGCCTAACCGCGATTTGTTTTCAGTGCCGTCAAGATCGATCAAGGTCCGATCAATGAAAGTCTGCTCTTGGGCATCAAGTCCCATGACCGCTTCAGAGATCTCAGTATTGACGTTTTCAACCGCACGCAACACGCCCTTACCCAAGTAGCGAGCCTTGTCGCCGTCGCGCAGCTCTACGGCTTCGCGACTACCCGTTGATGCCCCAGAGGGCACCGACGCCCGTCCCATGGCACCAGACTCTAGCAACACGTCACATTCAACAGTGGGGTTACCACGCGAATCTAAGATTTCACGGCCGATAATATCAACGATTGAGCTCATCATAAGTTCCTAAAAACAATCTAAATTAAAACGTATCTTCCAAATAGCCCGCAGATTTGGTCACGCGGTCTAGGCTAAGCAGTGTGTTCAATAAGGCAGCCATACGATTCAATGGCACCGCATTGGGGCCATCAGAAAGAGCCTGATCAGGATTTGGATGGGTTTCCATAAAAATGCCAGCGACCCCGACGGCGACTGCTGCCCGAGCCAAGACGGGCACAAATTCGCGTTGACCACCCGATGACGTGCCCTGTCCACCTGGCAATTGCACTGAGTGCGTGGCATCGAACACAACCGGACATGCTGTTGCCCTCATGATAGCCAGCGAGCGCATATCAGAAACCAAGTTGTGATAACCGAACGAAGCGCCTCGCTCACAAACCATGACATCGGCCTCGATACCGGCTTGCTGTGCCGCATCGCGGGCTTTGTTCACAACCTGCAACATGTCTTCAGGTGCTAGAAACTGACCCTTTTTTATATTCACTGGCTTGCCGCTCAGGGCGCAAGCCTGAATGAAATC
>Ga0335398_10004605_pt1 | contig 18973 bp, 24 predicted proteins | sample BON03_FD_205742 | JGI IMG/M metagenome (GOLD analysis project Ga0335398, IMG submission 205742) | Freshwater microbial communities from Lake Bonney liftoff mats and glacier meltwater in Antarctica - BON-03 (spades assembly) (version 2) | ecosystem: Environmental > Aquatic > Freshwater > Ice >... | reverse complement strand
CGTATATTTGCCAGAAAACTTATTTACTGGCGTTTTTTTAACTTAACCGCACAAAATGGCTTTAACTTTATGCGATTTGATTTAGTGATTAATAAGTAAAAAGGCCCTTAAATAAGTGATAATAAATTATAAACCAAAGTTTAACCAAAACCATAAAAATGAAAATTTTTTACGCAACAAACTCGTGGATAAATCCTCCACAAATTACCGAAGAAGAAACCCTTAAAAGGTTTGCCCGCCAAGCCGAAAAAAAGAATTGGCGTATTGTACAACTACCAAATGGTTACTACCAAACAGAGTTCGTCAACGAAGACGGAAAATGGCTTGATGTAACAAGAAGAGAAACAATTGAAGAAGCTGAAGAAACCATTGATGAGTCAGTATTACATTATCAAAAAAGACTCGCTTTATCAAATGGACCTGTAGTAGTCAAAACATTTGAATAAACATTTCAATCAAATTTAATTAAATTATGTCAGACGCAATTGTCAAGAATTTAAGTTTCGGCAACGAAGCTAAAGATAAAGTATTTGAAGGCATTACAAAACTCACAAAAGCTGTTAGCTCTACGTTAGGGGCTAGCGGTAAATGTGTGATGCTAGAGGATGGGAATGGAAGGCCATTAATAACAAAAGACGGTGTAACTGTAGCGGATAGTATTATACTATTAGATCCTGTAGAAAATATGGGTGCTACCTTATTAAAAGAAGCCGCTCGTAAAACAGTTAGTGAGGCGGGAGATGGAACTACAACTGCAACGGTATTAGCACACGCAATACTAACGGAAGCATATAAGATAGCAGATAAAGCTAGTTCAAGAGATATAAAATTAGGTATTGACAATGCAGTAACAAAAGTAATCGAATACTTAGAATCTATTGCTGTTAAAGTAAGCGGTGATATGATTGATCAAATTGCTACAATATCTACAAACAATGATGCTGCACTTGGTAAAATTATAGGTGATGCTTTTAGGGCTGTTGATGAAACCGGAGTAGTAATGATGGAAACATCGTCTAGTGGGTTTACTGAATTAGAAATAGTTGATGGTGTTCAATACAATAAAGGATTAACCAATTCACATTTTTCAACAAGTAAAAACAGAAGAGCTGCAGAACTTGATAACCCATACGTATTAATAATTGAATCACCTATTGATAACATTAGGCAAATTCAAAGCGTATTAGAGTTTGTTATAAAAGGTAATAAATCTTTATTGATAATTGCTGATGTTGATATGCCTGTATTGGCTACTTTAGCAAGGAACAAAGTAAATGGTAGTTTAAAAGTTAATGTTGTTAATGCTCCAACATATGGTGTTGCTAAAAAAGAAACATTAGATGATTTAGCTATGTTAACCGGCGCTACTATTATAAATGAAGACCTTGGAGATGATTTAGATTTAATAGATCCTCAACACCTTGGTTTTTGTATTAAAAGCGTTACAACAGACGAAGAAACTATATTACAAGTAGGTGAGCCTTCTGAAGAAGTAGTTAAAACAATTAAGGATATAAAAGTTAATTTAAAATTAGCTAAGGAACCTTACGAAATAATTAAGCTAGAAAAAAGATTATCTAGATTATCTGCTAAAATAGCAATAGTAAAAGTAGGGGCTAATTCAGAAGTTGAATTAAAAGAAAAGAAAGATAGAGTTGAGGATGCAATATGCGCAACTAAAGCGGCGATTAAAGAAGGTATTGTACCTGGAGGCGGGATTGCCTTATTAAATGCTTCTCAAACTATATATGCCGACACAATAGGGGAGGAAACGCTCCTAGAAGCCATTAAGGCTCCGTTTAAGACTATATTAGATAATGCTGGTATAGAATACAAGGAACCTAAAAAAGGGCTTGGGATTGGCTTAAATGTAATAACTGGTGAAACAGTTAATATGATTAAAGCAGGTATTATAGATCCTTTGCTAGTTACTAAAAGCGCATTAAAGAATGCAGCATCTGTAGCAACAACTATATTATCTACAAATTGTGTAATTAATAACTTACGTATTAATGAAGGCAATAGGTAGTAATTTAATAATACAGAAAGCAAAGTTAGGTACTGTTAAAACCAAAGGTGGTTTAATTCTATCTAAGAACGAAGAACAAGAAATCAGGTATATATTAGCTGATGTAGTTTCAGTAGGTAATGACACTGCTGGAATAAAAGAAGGTGATCACATTTATTATGATCGTCATGCTGGACATAAAATAGAAATTGATAAAGAAATTTATCACGTTATAAAACTACAGGATGTAGTTGTTGTTCTATGAAAAGGCTAGAAGCGGGAGAAGTTAGAGAACTAAACTTGCTAAAACATTATCGAGTAATAAGACAATGGGCCTGTAGGAACAATAACTTAAAAGACGCGGATTTAGAATTACTGATCTACTTTGATTGTATGAATTTTTTTACCAAACAAGATTATAAGATCGGTACGTATGCTTACAGTTGGGACAATAAACGCTGGAACAGATTATTGATAGAGGGTTGGATTACGGTTTGGAGAAAAAGAAACCATACAACTCAAAAATATCATATTTATAAAGTTTCATTTAAGTGTAGACAACTAATAAGTAGAATGTATCGTATTATGCTTGGGGAAGAAGATATACCAACAAGCCAAAGAAGGAATAGTATAATGTTAGGCAAAACGTATATGGACAAAGTACTTCAAACATCAATAAATAACGTAAACAAAGATAAAGAACGATAATATGGTAAATCCAAATGAACAGATGGTGGATCCTATGACTGGTATGCCTATGCAGACTACAATGGTACCACCTCAACCGAGTAATACCTTAGGAAACGCTAAGCCTGTGTTTAATGATTTAACTCAGAACGCAGCTCAGGGAATTTATGGCAACCAAGAACAAAGACAAATTTCTTTAGGTAATAGAGCTCCTTTGTATTTTAAGGATCAAACTGGTGACGGTAAAATTACTCGTGCAGATGTAATTAAAGCTAGAACCGAAGGTTACGAAGAATAATGATAAAACTAATAAAAGATATTATGAAAAAAAATTCACCAGCTGTAAGCAAAATTGAAGGGCAGGGCGTTACAGGTGCTAATGCGCTTTGGGACGGACCTTTAGATACTACAGGTTTTCCAATGGGTAAAGGATCCAGCAGCGGAAAAGACGGAATGAAAATAAAGCAAGATAATGCAGTTTACACTGCAGGTCCTATTACGTCTAAAACTTATGCCAAGGGAAATGGCAGGGGCTGATATTAAGCTTTACACAATAAACGCTATATCTTTGGTAGTATCTATGACAAACATTGAACCTGTATTGAAAATATTGTTATTAATGGTTACTATTGGTTATACTGTTAATAAGTGGTATGAACTGTATAAGACAAAAAACAAAAAAAAGGATGATAAGTAAGCATGTTTCTGATAAAGAAAGTGTTTATTCAGCAACTGCCCTAAGATTAGGTATAGAAAACACCCCGACAAAATCGGATTTAGTTAATATGCAAATTATTGCTGAAACTGTTTTTGAACCTTTGAGGGAATGGGTCGGTGGTGCTATAAAAATTAATTCTTTTTTTAGAAGCGTTGCTTTAAATATTGCTATTGGTGGAAGTTCTAAATCGCAGCATTGTCAAGGATGTGCAATAGACCTTGATGATACGTTTGGTTTCAAGTCAAACGCTCAAATGTTCGATTACATTAAAAACAATTTAGACTTTGATCAGTTAATATGGGAATACGGTAGTGAAAAGAACCCTAATTGGGTTCACGTTAGTTATGTGTCGGCTCAAAAAAACAGGAAGAAAGTAATGCAAGCTTATATATTAAACCGAAAAACCGCATATAAATTAATATAATGGCATACATACAACCAGACTCTCCGCTTATGAAAATGTCTTCTAACGAAAAGAAGGCAGGTATGACTACAGCTGAAAAAGCTAAATACAAAAGAGAAACAGGGGGCACTCTTAAAAGCCCACAACCAGAAGGAGGATCTAGGAAAAAGTCTTATTGTGCTAGATCTGCGGGTATTAAAAAGTGCAAAAATCCAGACGAAAAAGGCATGTGTCCAAATGATTATTCCAGAAGAAAATGGAAGTGTGGTAAAAAATAAATAAATAAATAAATAATATTATGGCAAAAATTAGTAAAAAAACAGCTTACGACGTTAAAGAAGCAAGCAATCAATCATTAACAGCGTCTGCTAGAAATAACTACGCTAAAGACGCTCAAGCAGGAATGAAAGACGATAGTCCTATGTCTATGTACGGTAAATCTCCAATGTCTATGGACGGAAAATCAAAGTCCCCTATGGCTATGAAAGGATCTTGGATGAGTAAGCACTGCTCAAAGTAATGGAATCCAAAGGTTTAGGCGACACTATAGAAAAGATAACTACAGCCACTGGTATTAAATCAGTGGTTGATAAAGTATCAGAGGGTCTCAATATTCTTTGTGGTTGCCAAAAAAGAAGCTTTAAATAATATGTTTCCTTATAATGGCGTTTAAACTAAATAACCCGCCGTATTACATTGACAATACACCTATATATAATGTTGACTTAGGAAACGAAGTATTAGGTAAAGCCGATAGGAATGGTAGTATACTTATAAATAAAAATATTACTAATGAAAAGCAAAGGCAAGATGTAATTAACCACGAAAAAGTTCATTTAGATCAAATGAAACGCGGGGATTTAGATTATAACGATAGCGCCGTTTTTTGGAAAGGTAAAAAATATTCAAGGGCAAAAATGGAAGAAGGTGCTAAAAACCTTCCTTGGGAAAAAGAAGCCTATAGCAAATCTAAATAAAATGAAAAACAAAAAACCTTTTAAAGAAACTGGATTAGGCAAGTTTTTACTAGGAACAGGTTCATCTATTGTAAACACTATAGGTGATGTTCTGCCGGATAAGGGGATTTTAGGTATAGTAAAGAATCTTATAGACAAAGATCCAGATTTATCTGATGGTCAAAAAGCAGAGGCTCACGACAGACTAGTAGAATTATACAGGCTAGAAGTTGAGGATAGGGACTCCGCTAGGAAAAGAGAGGTTGGTCTTAGGAAGTACGGGACGGACTGGATGTTTAATATGACCGGTATTGTAGGTTTAACCGCTTTTGCCTTTCTAGTTTATACAGTAGTTACTACAGAAGTACCTGAATCTAATAAAGAAATTTTCATACATTTACTAGGTATAGTTGAAGGTGTGGCATTAAGTATATTTGGTTATTACTTCGGTTCTGCCATAAAAGACAATAAATAATTATTAATTAAATCAAATAAAATGAAAAAAGTAAAAACGATTACAGAAGACCAATTAGTTAAAATTCAGGGACAACAAAAAGATTTATCGAATCTATTGAAGGACATTGGATTTGTAGAAGTACAGAAGCACGGTTTATTACACAAACAGGCTGGCCTTAATCAAGAGATAGAGGACTTCAAAGCGGAATTGGAAAGCACATACGGGGCTATCACTATTGACATAGAAACTGGGTCGTATACCGAAATTAAAAAGGAAAAAGAGTAATATGTCTTCTGTTATAAGAAAAATAAGTATAGGTTCAGACTATAAAAACGAAGCAATGCACTACGCTGTAGGACAAAACGTTTATGGCGGTCACGAAATAGCTTATATTCTATTTGAAGAAAAAGATAACTCTTATAACATTCATATAAAGAAAAACAACGAGGTAATGCCATGGAAGAAATTCAACTCTAACATGGCAATATCGGTTGAGTATGATCTTGAATATTAATGAAGAGTGTTTTTGATTTTATAATAAAGCCAGTTGGTGGTCGTTATGATAATGAAAAAAAGATAGGAGATAAAACCCTTATTACAAATACATCAATAGAAAGTTTTAAATCTGTAAATAATCTTGCTGAAGTGGTAGAAGTACCTTTGGCGTTTAATACGGATATAAAAAAGGGTGATATAATAGTGATACATCATAATGTATTTAGGAGGTTTTATAATATGAAAGGCGAGCAAAAGGATAGCAGATCAATGTTTATTGATGGATTGTACTTCTGCGCTTTAGACCAGATATATTTATACGGAAAATCAGGTAGTTGGAATACAATTAACAACCGGTGCTTTATAGCCCCTATAAAAAATAAAGATAGCTTATCGCTTGAAAAAGAGCAAAAGCTTATTGGTATACTAGAATACGGTAATAGTTCATTAGAAGCGCTAGGAATCAATCCTGGAGCATTAGTAGGTTACACGCCGGGTAGTGAGTTCGAGTTTGTAATAGACGGGCATAAATTGTATTGTATGAAATCAAATGATATCGTAATTAAATATGGATCCAAAGGAAACGAGGAAAAAAATAATCCTAGCTGGGCACAAAGCAGTTGAGGAATTAATAAAAGTGGCTAGGGAAGCTATTGTAGATTCAGATGATGACCTTACCGCTGATAAGCTAAAGAACGCTGCTGCCACTAAAAAGTTAGCAGTATTCGATGCTTTTGAGATTCTTGAAAGAATTGAAAACGAACAAGCAATGCTGGATTCGTCATTGACGGTATCTAAAGGGGTTGCTTTTAAAGGCTTTGCAGAGGGGAGATCTAAATAATGTATACTCAAAATTTATACTCTATATTAGATAACTACATAAGACCAGCGGTTATTAAAAGTAATAATAGGCACAAGAAGTGGGTATATGGCTACAATAAAGAATATGATGTTGTTATTATTAGTAAGAGTGGTGAAATTGGTGAGGTGTATGAAATACAGGGCTTAAAAGTAGCTCTACCGCTAATAAAAGACTGTTATAAAAGAGGTAAAGACAAATCAGAACAGTATTGGGAGAAGTCTTTAATACCATCAGAAATAGATAAAATAAAAAGCGTTAATGAATGGAATAAATACCCAGATGCTTTTAAAAATAGGTTTTATGATTATATCGACGGGGAGTTTAAATGCAGGGATGAGGGGTTTTCGTTTTATAACGATGGCGCTGAAACTTATATTACTGGCTCTCATTATGTCTACCTGCAGTGGACTAAGATTGACGTTGGTGCCGCCGATTATAGAGAGGCAAATAGAATATTCTTTTATTTCTGGGAAGCTTGCAAGGCAGACTATAGATCTTATGGAATGTGTTACCTTAAGAACAGACGTTCTGGATTTTCATTTATGGCTTCAGCAGAGACCGTTAACCAGGCCACAATATCTAAAGATTCAAGATTTGGTATTTTATCAAAGACTGGAGCAGATGCAAAGAAGATGTTTACAGACAAGGTGGTACCCATCAGTCTTAATTACCCATTCTTCTTTAAACCCACCCAGGACGGTATGGAAAGACCAAAGACCGAACTATCATACAAGATACCGTCAAGAAGGCTCACTAGGAACTCGATTAAAGAATCCTCTAAAATGGACGACTTCGGAGAGGGACTTGATACCACGATTGACTGGAAAAACACAGGGGACAACTCTTATGATGGGGAGAAACTACAGCTCCTCGTTCACGACGAATGCTACCACCCGGATACGACAATACTAAATGCCGATATGCAATTTACAGCCATATCGAATCTGAATGTTGGTGATAAGGTGATGGTTGAGGGGGGAATGGTAAAAACAATTAAGAAGCGTGTAAACGGTACGACGGAGTCATATTTAATAAACCAACCCTATGGTAATGATTACATTGTCACTGAAAATCATAGATTAGTTATAAGAGACAATTATGGTTCTCGCGGGAATAAAGAATATATTTATACCGCTAAAGAATATTTTAATTTTTCAGAGGAACATAAAAGGCACACGACTAGGGTTACATCAAAAGGTATTCAAGCAGAGGACAAATTTGATGGGATGCCCCCTTATTTGCTAGGGTTATGGCTAGGAGATGGTAGAAAAAATGGAATGACTATAATAGTAAATGTGGATGAAGAACCAGAAATACTGCAATACTTAATAGAGTTAGCAGAAATGATGGGTGTTAAGTTTGGTGTTATGCATAGAAAAGAATGCACTCCTTATGTTGTAGAGTTTTCATTTTTGGGGTCTACAGCGGAACTTAAAAAAATAGGCGTTTATAAAAACAAACACATACCGGAACAATACTTGACGTCTTCAATAGAAACTAGGCTGCAAATATTGGCTGGATTAGTTGACACAGACGGCCACTCGGATAAAAATAAGGGCTGTATTGAGTTTGGAATGAGTGATAAAAACCTGATAGAGCAAATACATTTTTTAGCCTTATCTTGTGGACTATCCGCTTCTAGCGTAAGTCATAGGTTATCAAATTACAACACCGATTCGTATCGTGTTAATATATCAGGAGATTTGAGTTCTATACCAATCTTAACAAACAAGAAGAGTTTCCAAGGATATAAACCTGTTACCACAGGTAGAAGAAACAAGATAGAAATAAAATACGTAGGTAAAAATGATTACGTAGGCATACAATTAGACGCTGATAATGACGAGGAACGTAAACTGATATTATCGGATTTTACATTATCTATGAACTCAGGTAAATGGGAAAGGCCGGACAATATTACAAACAACTGGAGGGTCACAAAAACGTGTCTTAGACTTGGATCAAGAATAGTAGGCAAATGTATGATGGGATCAACGTCCAACGCTTTGGCAAAAGGTGGGGAAAACTTTAAAAAACTATATGAACATTCTGACGTACAAAAAAGAAACCGCAATGGACAGACTAGCTCAGGATTATATTCTTTGTTCGTACCTATGGAATGGAATTACGAGGGATTCATTGATAAATATGGAATACCTGTATTCAACACTCCAAAAACCCCGGCTATAGGGCCTGATGGTGGACTAATAGATATAGGTGTAATAGAATACTGGGAGAATGAAGTTGGGGGTCTTAAAAATGACCAAGATGGTCTTAATGAATACTACAGACAGTTTCCTAGAACAACACAGCACGCATTTAGAGATGAAGCGAAACAATCGCTTTTTAATCTAACTAAAATATACCAGCAAATAGATTACAACGAAGACCTTAGAAATACAGCTATTGTAACTACAGGGAGTTTTGCATGGGAAAATGGGGTACAAGACTCTATAGTTGTTTTTAACCCTCATAAGGACGGAAGGTTTAAAATAACTTGGGTTCCGCCTAAAGATATGCAAAACCGGGTAATAATAAAGAATGGTATGAAGCATCCTGGTAATGAACACTGCGGAGCGTTTGGGTGCGATAGTTATGACATATCAGGTACTGTAGATCAAAGAGGTTCTAATGGGGCTTTATCTGGATTAACTAAGTTTTCTATGGAAGATGTGCCGCCAAACCATTTCTTTTTAGAATACATAGCCAGACCACAAACAGCGGAGATATTCTTTGAAGATGTTTTAATGGCTTGTGTTTTTTACGGAATGCCAATATTAGCCGAGAATAACAAACCTAGATTATTATACCATTTCAAAAGAAGAGGCTATAGAGGTTTTTCAATTAATAGACCCGACAAAATTTGGAATAAGTTATCTGTAACAGAAAAGGAAATTGGAGGTATACCAAACTCCAGCGAAGATATAAAGCAAGCACACGCCGCCGCAATTGAATCTTATATTGAAACATACGTAGGATTATCCGATACTGGATATGGAGATATGTATTTTCAAAGGACGTTAGAAGATTGGGCAAGGTTTAATATAAATAATAGAACTAGTCATGATGCTTCCATTAGTTCAGGGTTAGCATTAATGGCGTGTAATAAACAAAGGTATGCACCGGCTAATAGAATAGAAAGACAACCTATTAATATGGGCATTAAAAAATACAACAACGATGGTAGTACCTCAAAAATTATAATATAAATGAACGTATATACAAATACTAATAGTTCTTTTCCAAGTCAAGTAGTTAGCGACGTAGAAAAAGCATCCGCAGAGTATGGTATTCAAGTAGCTAGGGCCATTGAAAGAGAATGGTTTGATCAGGGGAGAACTAATAATAGGTACCAAACTAATTATAATAACTTCCATCAATTAAGGTTATATACTAGAGGCGAGCAATCAATACAAAAGTACAAAGATGAATTATCAATAAATGGAGATTTATCTTATCTTAATTTAGATTGGAAGCCTGTACCTGTTATATCTAAGTTTGTAGACATCGTTGTAAACGGTATGACACAAAAAGGTTTTGAAATAAAAGCCCGTGCCACAGACCCATTCTCCCTTAAACAAAGAACAGATTATGCCTACAATGCTTTAAGAGATATTAATAACAAAGCTATCTTAGATGAAATAAATGCTGAATTTGGCAAAAACCTTTACTCTTCCGTAGAGCCGGATAAATTACCAGACAACGAACAAGAACTAGATTTGTTTATGCAATTAAGCTATAAGCAAAGTGTTGAAATAGCAAACGAAGAGGTAATTAAAACCGTATTAAATAAAAACAAATACGACGAAATTAAAAAACGAATTGCATACGATTTAACTGTATTAGGTATAAGCTGCGTTAAAACAAGTTTCAATGTATCTAATGGGATAGTTTTAGATTATGTGGATCCTGCTTATTTAGTTTACTCGTATACAGAAGATCCAAATTTTGAAGACATATATTATGTAGGGGAGGCAAAACCTGTTACAATACCCGAATTAAAAAAGCAGTTCCCTAATATAACGGATGACGAGCTAAAAAATATTCAAAACATGCCCGGCAATAATAACTACACCACGGGCTGGGGTAATTATGACGACAATACTGTACAGGTTCTATTTTTTGAATATAAAACATATGCAAATCAAGTATTTAAAATAAAGCAAACTGAAAACGGTTTAGAAAAAACTATACAAAAAGACGACAGTTTTAATCCACCCAAAAATGACAACTTTGATAAAGTTTCTAGGACTATAGAGGTTTTATATACGGGGGCTAAAGTATTAGGTAATAATACCATGCTTGAGTGGAAAATGGCTGAAAATATGACAAGGCCATTTTCTGATACTACTAAAGTTGCAATGAATTATTCTATTACGGCTCCTAGAATGTACAAAGGCAGAATAGAATCTCTAGTAAGTAAGATAACCGGCTTCGCTGATATGATTCAGCTTACACATCTTAAGTTGCAACAAGTTATGTCTAGAATAGTTCCAGATGGAGTGTTCTTAGATATGGACGGATTAGCTGAGGTTGATCTTGGAAATGGCACAAATTATAACCCAGCGGAAGCATTGAATATGTATTTCCAAACCGGTAGTGTTGTAGGTAGGTCATTAACTCAAGACGGAGAAATGAATAGAGGTAAAATACCTATTCAAGAATTAGCAACATCTTCAGGTCAAGCAAAAATAGGTTCCTTAATAAGTACATACAATTATTATTTACAAATGATAAGAGATGTAACTGGATTAAACGAAGCTAGAGATGGCAGTAACCCAGATAAAGATGCTTTATTAGGATTGCAAAAAATGGCTGCTAACGCCTCAAATGTGGCTACACGACACATAAAGGATTCTTTGTTTTATCTAACAGTTAAAACTTGCGAGAACATTAGTATGAAGGTCACGGATGTTTTAGATTTTCCTTTAACTAAAATGTCTTTAATGAATAGCATAAACACTTTTAATACAAATGTATTAGAGGAGGTTGGAAAACTAAGTCTTCACGATTTTGGAATATTTTTAGAAATAGAGCCTGAAGAAGAGGAGAAATCTCAATTAGAGCAAAACGTTCAAATTGCTTTACAAACCGGTATAATTGGATTAGAAGACGCTATAGATATTAGAGAAATTTCAAATTTAAAATTAGCCAATCAATTACTTAAGATTAAACAAAAGAAAAAAGCAGAAGCGGCTGCGGCGGCTCAAATAGCAAATATAAATGCACAAGCTGAGGCTAATACAAAATCAGCAGAATCAGCAGCGCTGTTTGAAGTTCAGAAGCAACAAGCATTAACATCAGAAAAAGTTAGTATTGAGCAAGCCAAATCACAATTTGAAATACAAAGAATGCAGGCTGAGGCTCAAATTAAAAGAGAACTAATGGCTGAAGAATTTAACTACCAAATGCAGCTTGCTCAAATTAGAGCCAATGCGGAAGTGGCTAAAGAAACAGAAACAGAAAATAGAAAAGATAAAAGAGTAAAAATACAAGGTACTCAACAATCAGAGTTAATAGATCAAAGAAAAAATGATTTATTACCTAAAAACTTTGAGTCTCAAGGTAATGACTCACTGGGCGGGTTTAACTTAGAACAATTTTCGCCTAGATAATACCTATTAATTAATTTTATATTATTATATCATGTCAGAAGTAGTACAACAAGAAGGGGACTTCAAAATTAAAAAAAAGAAACCCGCAATGAAGAAACTAGGTAACAATAAAGAAATTACCAAGGTAGATTTAACGCCTAAAAAAGAAGTAGAAGAAATCACCAAGGTGGTAATTGAACAACCAAATGAAATAGTTCAAGAGATTACAAAAGAGGAACCAGCAGCTGCAGAAGAAGTTGTAACGCCAGAAGATGTAGTCGTTATCCAAGAGATAACAGATAAAGAAGAATTAGTTCAATACTTGGTTGATGAAGCAGAGCAAGTTATAGAAGAACAAGCAATAACAGGCAAACCCCTGCCGGAGAACATAGAGAAATTAGTTTCTTTTATGGAAGAGACCGGGGGTTCTGTTGAAGATTATGTTAGGTTGAATGCTGATTATACAAATGTAGACAGCAATACCTTACTTAAAGAATATTATAAAAAAACAAGACCACATTTAGATAACGAAGAAATAGCTTTCTTAATGGAAGATTCTTTTAGTTACGACGACGAGGTCGACGAAGAGCGAGATATAAGAAAAAGAAAACTCGCCTTTAAAGAAGAAGTTGCAAAAGCCAAAGGTTATTTGGAAAATCTAAAGAGTGAATACTACCAGGAAATCAAGTTGAGGCCTGGTGTTACTCAAGAGCAAACCAAAGCTACTGACTTTTTCAACCGATATAACGAAGAGCAAGGCGTAGCCGCCAAACAACACGAGAAGTTTAAAGCTGATACTAGCAAACTTTTTTCCGATGATTTCAAAGGTTTTGATATTTCTGTAGGTGAGAAGAAATTTAGGTATGGCATTCAAAATGTTGAAAAAGTGGCAGAGAGTCAATCGAACATTAACAACCTAATTAAGAAGTTCTTAAATGATAAAGGGGATGTTATAGACACGAAAGGCTATCACAAAGCTATGTATGCTGCTGAAAACATTGACAAAATAGCATCTCACTTTTATGAGCAAGGGAAATCCGACGCCGTAAGAGAAGTTGTTAGTAATTCAAAAAACCCTAGTGATCAAGTAAGGTCTACACCTGAAAGTAATGCTTTTGTTAATGGATTAAAAGTCAAATCAATCAGTAGTCTTGATTCTTCAAAACTTAGAATACAAACAAAAAAATTTAACAATTAAAACATTTAACTATGGCAGCAGTAGCACCCGTTTACGGGTCAATTAAGCCCTCACAGAAGCAACAGGCTCTTGAGAGCAACTATTTAAACTTTGCAGACGGATCAGGAAATGATTTCGCACAACAATACTTACCAGAAATCTATGAGGCTGAAGTAGAGCGTTATGGAAACAGAACTTTATCAGGCTTTTTAAGAATGGTAGGAGCAGAAATGCCAATGACTTCAGATCAGGTTATCTGGTCAGAGCAGAACAGATTACATATTGCTTACAATACTGTATCTAAGGCAACTGCCACAACTTTAACTTTTGCATTAAATGCAACAGTGGGACCAAACTTTGTAGCTAACGTTATCTCTAAGCACCAGACTCTAGTAGTTATGGACGGAGCAACAGGAGCTGAACTTAAGGTTTTTGTTACTAACAGTGTTAATACCTCACCTACTTTGGCTACTATTACAGTTAAGCCTTATACAGTTGCTGATATGACTACATTAAGTGCAACAGCTGGAGCTCTTAAGATCTTTGTTTATGGTTCTGAATACAAAAAAGGAACTACAGATGCGGATATCAAATCTGTAACGCCTTCTTTCACACAATTCAATAACTCTCCAATCATTATAAAAGAGAAGTATGCTATCTCAGGATCAGATACTGCTCAAATTGGTTGGGTTGAAGTTGCTACTGAAGGGGGAACATCTGGATTCTTATGGTATCTAAAAGCTGAATCTGAAACTCGTTTACGTTTTGAGGACTACTTGGAAATGTCAGTTGTTGAAGGAGAACTAGTTTCTGGTACTTCTACACTTGCAGCTGATGGAATCAAAGGAACTGAAGGTTTATTCGCAGCAGTTAAATCAAGAGGTAACGTACTAAACAACTTTAGTGCTGGGGCCGCTGGTTTAGCTGAATTTGATGGAATTCTTAAGAACTTGGATACTCAAGGGGCTATTGAAGAGAACATGTTATTCTTAAACAGAGACACATCTTTAAGATTCGACGATATGCTTGCTAGCATCTCCGCTGGAGCTAATGGTGGAACTGCTTACGGATTATTCGAGAATTCTTCTGAAATGGCATTAAATTTAGGTTTCTCTGGATTCAGAAGAGGTTCTTATGACTTCTACAAGACTGACTGGAAATACTTAAACGACGCTTCTACACGTGGTGGAGTTACTGTATCTGGGATTGATGGTGTTTTAGTTCCTGCTGGAACTTCTACAGTTTACGATCAAGTTTTAGGAACAAATATCCGTAGACCATTCTTACATGTTCGTTACAGAGCTTCTCAAGCTGACGACAGAAGAATGAAATCTTGGATCACTGGTTCTGTAGGTGGAGCTTACACTTCTGATCTTGATGCAATGGAGGTACACTTCCTTTCTGAAAGATGTCTTGTAGTTCAAGCGGCTAACAACTTCGTATTGTTTACTGCATCTGCATAATTTAACTTTATAATTATTACCCCTGTTGTAAAGACGGGGGTAATTTTTATTTTTATTTACTTATTTAATTTTATTATATTATGGCTAAAACAAGCACAGCTTCTGTAAAAGAAGTATTTGAAGAAGAAGTAGTAACTATTGTTGCTGAAAAGAAAGAAAAAACCCCAGCAAAACAGGATTGGGAAATAAAAGATAGAACGTATTATTTAACAGGAGCCCATAGCCCTTTAACATATACGATGGCCGCCAGGCACACTGCTAGATTCCCATTATTATGGTTTAATACAAAAACTGGCGAACAAAAAGAAATTAGGTATGCAACTAATCAAAACTCCCCATTTGTAGATGAGCAAAAAGGGGAATCAACATTAGGGCATATCATATTCCACAATGGAACATTAACAGTCCCAAAAGAAAAGCAAAACTTGCAAAAGTTGTTATCACTATATCACCCAGATGCTAATAAGACATATGCGGAATTTGATGCAGTGGCAGAAGCAACTGATGATTTGGATGACTTAATGTTAGAAGCGGAAGCAACAAACTACGCTATAAACATGGATGTTGACCAAGGAGAAGCTATATTAAGAGTTGAACTTGGATCTGGTGTTTCTGCAATGAGCTCTAAGGCGATTAAAAGAGATCTTATATTGTTTGCCAAGAGAAATCCTTCATTGTTTATGGATTTAGCAAATGATGAGAACGTACAGCTTAGGAATATTGCAATAAAAGCCTCAGAAGATGGCATTATAAAATTATCACAGGACCAAAGAACATTTATGTGGGGTACTAACGATAAAAAACTAATGACAGTTCCTTTTGATGAGAATCCTTACTCTGCTATGGCTGCATATTTCAAGACCGACGAAGGTGTTGAGGTGTTCAAGTCTATAGAGAAAAAAATGAAATAATACGTAATATTAATATAAGGGGTAATTAAGTTTGCCCCTATATTATAATAAAAATTAAAATGGCAATAAACGTAGATAGAGTTTACAAAACGGTTTTGTTGATACTAAACAAAGAGCAGAGAGGTTATGTAACACCTGACGAGTTTAATAAGATAGGCACGCAAGTTCAACTAGAAATATTTGAAAGGTACTTTGAAGACTTAAACCAACAGCTACGTGTACCACAAGTTGATAGCGAATATGCTAACAGACAAAAAAACATAGATAATAATATCTCCATTTTCAAAACAATTGGGGATTCAACATATAATGCTGGCGGCTATTTTATGCCTCCTAGCGATCTTCATAGGATTGGCACTGTTATATACAAGGATGAAATGGAAATTCAAAGAGTTCAAAGAAACGAACTATTGAATATTAATATGTCTCCTTTAACAAAGCCCACTACAACGTATCCTATCTATACTTACGAGGACGGATCTACTACAACTTTGCCTCGTATATATGTATACCCAAAAACTATAACAACCCCTTCTGATGTAACTATTTCTTATATTAGAAAGCCTGCAAATGTTGTATGGGCATACCAGCAATTAGGCGGTGGAACTTGGACATCTGGTCCATATATATACAATTCAGCTACTTCTGTACAATTCGAACTAGACGACACAGAACAAACTACTGTTATAACTAACGTATTACTTTATATGGGTATAATTATAAAGGACCCTCAAATAATCCAAGTGGCTGCTCAACAAGCACAAGCTCAGGAGGTAAATCAAAAAAGTTAATAGATTATGTCTAGACCAAATAACGGTTTAATAACCGAAACAAATAGTCAATACTACGCTGGTTCACAGAGTTTTACAACAGGGGCGGGGCAAGTCGCTTTTGCTTCTACGTTTAACACGGATTTAGTATTTGGCAATTATAACCCTAATACTACTGATTACGGTTTAAACAACTTTGTATTATACTTTAGTAATAATGGTTATCCTGGAACATTTACAGAATATGTATCTGCCTATACAGTTGCCGATAACATAATAACATTGGGGGTTGCATTGGCTACTCAGAGTTATTTGGTTATACAAATGAAAACTCAAGACGGTGGCGTTTATGGAGATCAAAATGCTTATGGTAATACCGTAGAGAATAACTATGGTGGTTATGAATACATAACCTTAAATGATATAATCAATAACTTCTTAGTAGCCTATGTTGGAGCCGGAAAACTAATACAAGATGTCAAAAGGACAGATGTAATGTTCCACGCTAAAAGAGGTTTACAAGAATTTAGCTATGATACTCTTAAAAGTATTAAAGCGGCAGAGTTAACAATTCCCCCTAGTTTAAGTTTGCCATTGCCACAAGACTATGTTAACTATGTTAAAGTTTCATGGATTGACAACTTGGGCGTTAAACACCAAATATTACCTACGCAGTTAACTAGTAGTCCGAGCACGGCTCCTTTGCAAGATGGTAGCGGATTGCCTATACAAAGTAATCAAGAAGAGAATTTAGAGGGTACTTCACAAACCGAAGTACGCTGGGCGGTTGCTGATACTAAAAGAATAAATAATATTGCATCACTAGAGGATTACAATAATGGTTTAGATGGTGATGGGTATTGGTTTAATAACGGCAACTTCTATGGCAGGGCTTACGGATTAGATCCAGTTAACTCAAATATAAATGGCACCTTCACCCTTAATAACAGGGAAGGTAAAATATCTTTTTCCAGTGATTTGGTAGGGGCATTAATTATATTTGAATACCTATCTGATGGGTTAGCATATGAAGCAGACACCAAAGTCCCTAAGATGGCGGAAGAAGCTATGTATCTCCATTTGGTACATAGTATAATCGCTACAAGAGCTAATCAGCCAGAGTATATTATAAATAGATTTAAACGGGAAAAGTCCGCTGCACTTAGGAATGCTAAAATAAGATTATCAAATATTAAGCTTAGTGAAGTAATACAGGTAATGAGAGGTAAATCTAAGTGGATTAAACACTAATTAAATGGCTGAAATTAAAAACAACTTTATAAAATCCAAGATGAACAAGGACCTGGACGACAGACTTGTTCCTACTGGAGAGTATAGAAATGCTCAGAATGTATCTATAAGCCGCTCAGAGGGTTCTGATGTGGGTGCATTGGAAAACATATTAGGTAATTCTATCATACAATCTACTGTATTAAACATACCAAATATAGATGTTATAGGCTTTTTGGCTGATAATGCTACTAATAGTATATATTTATTTTTAACCGATTATACAGACGCCTCGGTAAATGGAACTTTTGCCCCGGTTAATACTAACTGTATTATATCCAGGTATGATACAGCCACTGGGGACTATAATATACTAGTTGAAGGTAGGTTTCTAAACTTTGCTAAAAACAATACAATAATAGGAGTAAACTTATTAGAGAACCTGCTGTTCTGGACAGACAATAGAAATCAACCAAGAAAAATAAATGTTAATTTAGCAAACCCAGGGAGTGCAGCTAATCCAACTTATTATATTTCAGAAGATACTATTTCTGTAGCAAAGCCCGCCCCTTTAGAAAGCATTAAATTAGTTAATATTGCTCAGGGTTTGCCATTAGTTTCTACAATGACCAACCCCTCTGAGGAGTTTTTGCCTAATGATGCCCCTAAAGTAATTTGCGGGGTTGGAGTAACTGGCGATTGTTATAATGAAAACTGGGCGGGTGATCCAAACTATTTACAAGATAAATTCATAAGATTTAGCTACAGATATAAATTTGATGATGGGGAATATTCTTTAATGGCCCCGTTCACCCAAATATGTTTTATACCTAAGCAACAAGGTTATTTTTTAGAAGGAGATTCAGAAGCAGCCTATAGGAGTACTGTTGTTCAGTTTGTTGAAAATAATGTAACCCAGATAGTATTAAACATACTTTTTGAAACTGAAAATCCGGGCACAGATCTGCATATTACTGATTTAGAGATACTATATAAAGAATCTGATGGCTTGTCAATAAAAGTAGTTGAATCAATACCTATTAACAACGTGTTTAGTAGAATGAAGTCGAATGTAAACAAGATGGTTTACGATTTTACTTATATATCTACTAAGCCATATAAAACTCTTCCTTCAGACCAAACAACAAGGGTATACGATAAGGTGCCTACAAGGGCTTTAGCTCAAGAGGTTTCTGGCAATAGAGTTATTTATGGCAACTTCTTCGATAAAATGTCCCCTCC
>Ga0335398_10004600_pt1 | contig 18983 bp, 12 predicted proteins | sample BON03_FD_205742 | JGI IMG/M metagenome (GOLD analysis project Ga0335398, IMG submission 205742) | Freshwater microbial communities from Lake Bonney liftoff mats and glacier meltwater in Antarctica - BON-03 (spades assembly) (version 2) | ecosystem: Environmental > Aquatic > Freshwater > Ice >... | reverse complement strand
CGATTTCCACGGTGAGGGTGCCCTCCTCCGGGTCGGGGCGCAGGTTGGCTTCGGTCGCCATGAGCTGCTGCGCCGACCCTCGGCCTTCATCTCGGTGATGGGCGGGCATGGTCTCTGCCAGGATCTGCGCTAGGGCCGCCCTTGCGCGAGCGGAGCGGAGCGAGCTTCCGCTTTTGAGTGCTCCGAGAATCGGAGCTTTGAACCGGAACCCAAGCCGTGCGCCCTGCCGTCCGATTGAAAGCGGCGATCCTCGCCGCAGTCAAAAGTTCTGCCACTCCTTCGCTCTACCGAGTGCTATTGATCCTAGTCTCAGAGCACCTGACTTCGACGGACGGCAGGCCCGGGGCGGGCAGCACGAAGCGTCATCCGTCGAAGTCAGGTGCTCTGAATTTGGTTCAAATCGCACCGACTTCGCTTCGAGTATTCCAATACACTCAGCGCATTCATCGCGATTTGCCCTCAAATTCTAGAATGTTTTACTCGAATCGTCTCAGTCCGACAGACTGCTAGTGAGCGCGCTCAACTTCCGTGGCCGCAGCAGAAGCTTCGATCGCGGCATAAATTAAGCCACCCGCAGCAACGTTCTCCAGGCTATAGACGGCGGCTTCTTCGAGTTCACCGGCTTTCACACTGCGGGCTTCAAGAATCGGGATAATATGAATATCCCGACATCCGTAAATCGCCCTTTCGAGCCAGTCCGGGGTGCGCGCATAGCAACGGTGATTCTCGGAATCAAAGGTCGCCTCCGTGTTGAGTTTACTCGGCGACCAACGGTTGCCGTTGATATGAAGCACCTGCGAGAGGTGGCTCTGAACCGCTGAGTAGACCAGCAAGACAAAGATGCCGAAGCTGACAAGCAGAGGGAGTCCCGGCGTGAAGGTGGGGTCGAATTTCTGGAGGAACTTCCAAACGCCCCCACTGACTTCAGCAGTGCCTGTTGTTTGTAAGACCACCCAGGCGACGGCGACCGCGATGATGACGCCGATGAAGGCACCGATCAGTCGTCCGCTGATGTCCTCTCCAATGGTTGCAAGGATGATCAGAAGCGATAGGGCCCAGATCACTCCCATCATCTGCAGTGCCACTGTTGAGTCTGCGATGTAAGACAGGCCGACCAAGATGCCGGTGATCGGTAGGATTGGGTAGGTGTAGACAATGTCGTTGTAGCCGCAGACCTTGCCCTGTCCTGTCGCGACGATTTTCTTCGCTTGCCGGCCGGCAAAAAAGCCAGGGAGAAAGAAGACCAGATTGAAAAGTTGGCGAAGATAGAAAATCTTGCCCTTGATTCCGCGAAACGGTGAGTCGTGAGACTCAAGCCTCCTCTCGCGAATACTTTTTGCAGGCTTCGGGGTATTTCCGGGAATGACGTCGTTTGGGGACTCTTCTCTCACTTCGTTTTCTTTCATGGTAATTGAGTTTCGTATTTCTGGCTCCTCCCGACTGGAAAGATTCCTGTTCACCAGGAAGTTTTATCGGCCAGAGGGGCAGCGGAGAAGGAAGATTATCATAAAAGAAAATCAAAAACTCGATTAAGCTGTCCTGCTTCCCGCTCAAAAAAGCTGTTTTAATTCGGAGAATGTTCATCTCTTCGTGACAAATTTCCATGCCTCACCTATCACTCGTGGTGATGCGAACATTTGTCCCCTTCTTTGCCCTGACAACCTTTATCCTGGTCTCTTGTGGTGGTTCCCTGGATCAAAAAGCCACTGCCGCACAACCGCCTACCGGCGCCGAATCCCCCCTCTTCGACGAGATCAACAAGGTGCGCCTTGCCCAAGGAAAGAACCCTCTCAAGCGATCACGAACACTGGATGCCCTGGCTGCAAGTGAAAGCTCCCGACTCGCTGAAAGCGGTGTTCGCAAACCCAATGTCGAAGGTCTGCGGAGCCAGGCCGGGTATGGTCGGGCGGCTGTCATCGTGGGATCTCTCAAAGACCGCGGACCTGAAACCGGTGCGAGCTATCCCGGCTACTGGATGAAAAGCCAGCGCGAGAAAGGATACCTCCTCGATGATTGGCATCGCGTGGGCGTTGGAACCGCAAAATCGAAGACCGGCGAACTCGTGAGCATCGTAATTTTTGGCAATATCGGAGGGACCTCGCTGATGACTCCGATGCTCAGATAATTAATTTCGGAGTTGTTCCCAAGCGCTTTCCCTTTCGGCAAGGGTCAGCCAGGCCTAGTTTCTGGTCTCCAGCGACGGGAAGATCTTCCAATCAGTGGCACGTATCAGGCCTGGTCATTCGTCGATGAGCTTCTGGTGAACCCGGGGAATTAGGGGAAAGGTGCGATTTATGAACGCTGGAATTTTGAAACCGCCGGGCGTTCATGCCGGACTTTGGCTGGAAAATGAAGTAGGACGACTTTTATGCGTATTGCTCTCCTTTGTTTTCTCTTTGCACAATACCTTGCAGACATTTCAGGAGCTGATCCATCGGAGATCCCGACCATTCCTGATCTTGTTCGTGGTCCTGTCTTGATCATCGCCCTGGGTTGGGAGAGGTGCTATTGGTTGGAGGCTGATGAACCACTTACCACTGCTAACTCGCACTCTCGTTGTCCTGCTCGTTTCAACCGCCGGGGGCCAGGCCTGGAGTGAAACGAGCCTCTTTCCTCCGTCCAAGGATTTCGCGGTGGAGACGGTGGCGACGGACTTGTCGAACCCCATGGAAATGACGATTGCCGGCGACCTCGTTTTCATTGCGGAACTCCACGGCAACATCAAGGTCGTCGATCTTACCACTGGCATCACCCGCGTGGTCGCCCATCTGGAGGTGGACTATCGCAAGCAAGGTCCAAGATGGAGCTGGGATGTCGAATCCGGCGTCATGGGGATCGCGGTTGATCCCGATTTCGACACGAACAAATGGGTCTACGTGTGTTACACGCAGCCGGGCGGGGAGTCGGTCTCGCACGATCATGTGGTGTCACGGTTTCGCTACGAAAACGGTCTCCTGAATAAGGCGAGCGAGCAGGTCATTTTGAAGATACCATCGCTCCGGGATCAGGACCGGATTCATGAAGCGGGCTCCCTGGCATTTGGTCCCGGGGGTGACCTGTTTATCAGTAGCGGCGATAATCAGGATCACACCCAGTATCTGTATTCGGCACGGACTTCGACCAACAGCGCGGCCTTGAACGGAAAGATTCTGCGCGTGCGTCCCGGAGAAAACGGGGGCTACACCATTCCGCCCGGCAATCTCTTTCCACCCGGGATGCCCCACACCCGCCCGGAGATCTATGTCATGGGCTGTCGCAACCCGTTTCGGATCTCAGTTGATCAACGGACGGGCCATCTCTACTGGGGCGAGAACGGTCCGGCGGATGCCTATTGTGGGAACTTGACGAACGTCGACTCAAAGCTTTTACCGCTGGGTTACGACGAATTCAACCAGGCCCGGAAAGCAGGATTCTTTGGGTGGCCCTTCTTTATCGGCCCCAACGAAAGCTACCCAACTTACGACTTCGACAAGAATCTCGTCACGGGTGCCTTTGACCCGAAGAAGGCCATCAATGATCTCAAGGAAAACACGGGCGTGAGAGAGTTGCCTCCGGCGCAGGAGCCCATGATCTGGTACAGCCATCCGCCCTCGGAAACGTTTCCGTCATTGGGTCAAGGAGGAGCCTCGGCCATCGGGGGACCGGTGTATTACCACGATGATACTCGTCAGGCGGATGCGGGCGGTTTGCCGAAGGCATTCGATCATCACTGGTTCATTGCCGACTACGCCCGAGGCTGGGTCAAGGTGGTGGAGTTGGACGAGAATGAAAACAGGGTGGCGATCAAACCCTTTCCCACGGACCATCAATTTCAGACTCCCATCAACGTGAAGTTCAACCGAAACGGACAACTTTTTGTCCTGCAGTATGGCACGGGTGGCTGGGACCCGAACAACGGCGGGAGTTTGCTGCGGATCAGCCATCGCATCGGTGGGGGGCTGGCTGGGAATCAAGTCGTCGCAGTGCGCCCTCTCAGAGGGCTGACTTTCAAACATCCAGGCACCGCGCTGATGCGACAAAACAACTGTGGGGCCTGTCACCAGGCGGAGGCCACTCTTATTGGGCCATCGTTCGAAAAGATCATTGAACGGTATGCAGACTTGCCGACGGGCAAAGATTACCTGAGGGCGCAAATTCGAAATGGGAGCAAGGGCGTGTGGGGCGAGGTCTATCAAATGCCGGGCCATCCCTACTTGGAGAATGACCAGATTGATCAGATCGTGAATGCCATCTTCGCGCTCAAGCTGGCCAGGCACGCGGCCCGGAACCGTCCCGTCGCTCTCGCAACGCCGGCCAGCCCAAACTATCCCGGGACAGGATCGACCGAGCTGGTCGATGGCATCATCGGTGATGAGAGCGATCTTAAAAACGATTGGCTGGGCTTTGAGGGCGATGATCTCATCGCAACAATGGACCTTGGCGAAGCGATGCCGATTCATGAACTGGGGCTCTCCTCATGTCAGGTGGCAGCGTCTGGGGTGTTCCTGCCAGCGATGGTCGAATTTCTGGTTTCCAGCGACGGCAAGACCTTCCAATCGGTGGCAACCATCAAGCATGCGATACCGGTCAAAGAGCCCACGAAACACCTCACCTTAACGACCAAAATTGACCCAGTCGTGGCGCGCTACCTCCGGGTCCATGCCAAGAGTCTCGGGACCATCCCCGACTGGCATCCGGCCCGGGGGCGCAAGGCCTGGTTATTTGTCGATGAGCTTCTGGTGAACCCGGAGCATTAGAGGAAAGGTGCGATTTATGAACGCTGGAATTTTGAAACCGCCGGGCGTTTCATGCCGGACTTTGGCTGGAAAATGAAGTAGGGTGAATTTCATGCGTATTGCTCTCCTTTGCTCTCTCTTTGCGACCGGGTTTCTTCACGCCAAAGTGACTCTTACTTGGGAGAAGGATCTCCTCACGATTCATGCGCGCGAGGTGCCGGGGAGGGAGATTCAGATTTGGTATTTGGGGGCCGTTTCAAGGAGTCATTCGCTGTCTTCACTCCGACTTCCAGATTGGGGGGATTGATGCCAGGGGAGGAAAAGAAAATCAAGGGTGTCGTTTCCCAATGCCATCGCAAAGCATCCCCATACCGATCAAGAGATCTTGAAGCCCGGTCTCCAGCGTAACGAGGCGTGGGACTGGATGGAAAAGCGGGGAGCTTTGGCATTTCCGCATCAAGAGACGAAGAAATAATGAGCCAAGGTAATTTTTCGGAAAATGATTCAATTCGGAGCCAAATGTCGTAGATCTTAAACTATGAGCAAGACCTACAATGTCGGTGTGATCGGTTACGGCTGGGCCGCTACGGCCCATATCGAGGCCATTAACAAAACCACCCAGGGGCGGGTCACCGCCGTTTACTCGTCCCGTGCCCTCGATCCCGCCACCCTGGCCGCCGCACATGGTGGGGAAATCAAGGTCTACCACAAGGTGGAGGATTTCCTTGCCGATGATTCCATTGACGTAGTCGACATCACCTCCTACCCGGCCCAGCACAAGGAGCAAGCGATTGCCGCCGCGAAGGCCGGCAAGCAGGTCATTCTGGAGAAGCCGATCACCTTGAACATCGAAGACGCCGAGGCCATCAAGGCGGCCTTTGAAGAGCACGGCACGAAGTCCTGCGTCTGTTTCGAACTGCGTTTTATTTCCCAACTCACCACGATCAAGGCACTCCTCGACGACGGCATGATTGGCGACGTTCACTACGGAGAGGTCGACTACTATCACGGCATCGGTCCCTGGTATGGCCAGTATCGTTGGAACACCACCCGGGAGAATGGGGGCAGCTCGCTGCTCTCGGCCGGTTGCCACGCCCTCGATGCGCTCCTCCTCTGCATGGGGTCGGAGGTGGAGGAGGTGACCGCTTACAACGCCCAGTCGAAGAACGCGGTCTTCGCCGAGTATGAATATCCGACCACCACCACCACGCTCCTCAAGTTCAAAAACGGGGCCGTTGGGAAGTGTGCCAGCGTGATCGACTGCCTCCAGCCCTACTACTTCCACACCCACTTATGTGGCAGCGAGGGGAGCATCCTCGACAACAAGCTCTATTCCTCGAAGCTCCATCTTCGTGACAAGATCTGGACCGAGTTGCCAGTGGCTCTTGCCGATTCGGGGGATGTGGCCGACCATCCTTATCAGGATCAGTTCCAGGCCTTCTTCGATGCCCTCGACCGTGATGAAGCGATGCCGCTCACGAGCTACGAGGACGCGTTTAAAACCTTTCGGGTGCTCTTCGCCGCAGACCAAAGTGCCGCCGAGGGACGCACCATTCGACTGTAAATTTCGGGAAACAACTGCTTCGGAAAATAGAGACGATCAATCAATATGCGCACCACCGCTCTCGCCATTTTTGCCCATCCCGACGACATCGAATACTTCGGGGCCGGGACGCTGCTTCTGCTCCGCGAGGCGGGGTTTGATATCCACTATTTCAATCTCTCTTCCGGGAGCTGCGGATCGGTCGAGATGGATGCGGAGGAGACGCGACGGGTTCGCCTGGAGGAGGCCAAAAATGCCGCCGCCATTCTTGGGGCCACCTTTCACCCGCCAATTTGCGATGATATGGAAATCTTCTACGACCTTCCCAAGCTCCGCAAGGTCGCCGGGGTGGTGCGGGAGGTGAAACCGTCGATTGTCCTGACCCATCCGCCGCAAGACTACATGGAGGACCACACCAACGCCTGTCGGCTGGCGGTGAGCGCGGCCTTCACCAGTGGCATGCCCAACTTCGTGACCGACCCGTCCTCCCGCGAGACCTACCCGGAGGATGTCTTCGTTTACCACTCCATGCCGCATGGTCTTTGTGATCAACTTCGTGTTCCGGTGACGGCGGGGTCCTTTGCCGACACCACGGCAGTGATTGATCGGCAGCGGGAGGCCCTCGCGGCCCACGCTTCCCAGCAGGACTGGCTCGATCATTCCCAGGGGGCCAATTCCTATCTGCAGGTTCTCGACTCACTGGCCGAGCGGGTCGGGACCCTCTCCGGGCGATTTGCGAAGGCGGAAGGCTGGCGACGTCATCTGCACCTGGGCTACTCGGCCCACGACGAAGATCCGCTGGCCGCGATTCTTGGCGACCGCTACTTGATTAATCCGGACAACCCACCACGCAATCAGCAGAACGATTTACCTTCATAATTCACCACCACTTCACGATGCGCAAATACTCCAAGATCTCCCCCGACTGGTGGGACTACACCACGCTCGATGACGACCTGATTCAGGATGCCGCCCGCCTGACGCCGCAGGATCTTCAGCAGCTCTCGCGCCCGGGATTCGAGGTGGTCTTCTACGACACCCTCGAGGAATTCTACCTGTGTGAAGCGCTCGAATACCTCAATGCCTGGAAGCAGGCGACTGCCGACAACCCGGTGGGCATCTGCGGCCCCATCGGGCCGACCGAACAATTGCCTTTGGTGGCGCGCCTTTGCAACGAACTCGATCTCGACCTTTCCCATGCCCATTTCTGGGGGATGGACGAATGGATCGGTGACGATGGCCTGGAAGTGTCCCTTGATCACCCGCTTTCCTTCGAGCGCGCCGACCGGGAGATGTGCTTTGATCGCCTCGACACCCATTTTCCCGAGGAGAACCTGCATTTTCCGAAGGCTGACACGAAAGCCTTTATCGACTCCTGGCACGCCGGGGTTCGTTGTGCGGTGATGCAAGGGGGGCAGGGGGATATCAAGCACTGGGCCTTCAATGATCCGCTCCGTCGCGAGGGTCGGTATGCCGACGCCCCTCCGTCGCCGGAGGAGTATCGTCAACTCACAACGCGCGTGGTCGAGTTGCATCCGGTCACCCTGGCGCAGAATGCCCGCACCTCGGGCGGGGGAAATATCACGATGGTCCCCAACCGGGCCGTCACCGTTGGGCCGGTCGAAACGTGGCAGGCTGAGAAGGTCTCGATCTGGCAGGCCGGGACCCACGACAACCCGCTTGGTCAACGCCTCACCGCCCTCATGATCGCAAAGGGCCTCGCCGACTCGGCAGTTCCGATGTCGCTCCTCGCCGATCACCCCAACGTGCGCTTCAATTACTTCCGCGGTGGACTGGGGTCCTGTGCGGTGGAGATGCATTAGGCGCAACTCAAGCGCGGTGTGCCAGATCTTTATTCCTTGGCTGAGATTCTGAAGTTGCATCCGATGAGGAAATGAGAGTGTTTAGGATCATGAAAAAGAGATTGGGCATCGTGGTCGCACTTCTGGCGGTTCATTCCGCGATCGCGGAGACAAGTAAGCCGGTGGTGGTCTCCACTTGGAAGTTTGGATTGCAAGCGAATGAAGCCGCCTGGGCAGTTCTTGCAACGGGGGGTCGCGCTCTCGATGCCGTGGAACAGGGCGTGCGGGTGGCGGAGGCCGATCCCAACAATGGATCGGTCGGGATCGGGGGGACACCCGACGAGCAGGGCAGGGTCACCTTGGATGCCTGCATAATGGATGAGAAGGGGGACTGCGGTTCGGTCGCGTTCCTGCAAAACATTCTTCATCCCATCTCAGTGGCCCGGAAGGTCATGGAGGAAACACGTCACGTCATGCTGGTTGGAAAAGGGGCGGAAGAATTTGCCTACGAAATGGGTTTCAAAAAAGTCGATCTCCTCACTCCGGAGGCAAAAGCGCGTTGGGAGAAGTGGCGGGCCGAAAACGAGGAAGGGAAGAAGCAGGAGATCAATGCCGAAAACCATGACACGATTGGGATGCTCGCTTTGGATAAAGATGGCAACCTTTCGGGAGCCTGCACTACGAGTGGAGCGGGATTTAAAATGCATGGACGCGTGGGTGACTCGCCCATCATCGGAGCGGGCATGTTTGTCGATAACGAGGTCGGAGGGGCGGTGGCAACGGGATGGGGTGAAGCGGTCATTCGCATTGGCGGCTCACATCTGGTTGTCGAATTGATGAGACAAGGCCACTCCCCTGAAGAAGCCTGCCGCCTCGCCGTGGAAAGGCTCATTTCCAAGAATCCGGATTGGAAAGAAATTCAGGTCGGTTTTCTTGCCTTGAATAAGAAAGGCGAATCGGGAGCTTATTGCATCCAACCCGGCTTCCAATACGCAGCTTACGATTCCAAGAACGGCAACCAACTCAGCGATGGAAAAAGCAAACTGCCGAAGAAAGAGTAAGGAACGGCGAGGAAATTAATCACTTGCGTGCGCGAAGGGATCGGACCTGTCACTGAAGCAGATTTTCCTTTGTCTGAGGCTACGCAGGGGGAAGTCGAACAAAAGTGACGGGCTTGAGATCGAGTGCAGATGACTGATGGGTTCTTGAGGCGCTCCTTGGGACACCCCGTTGCGGGAGAAATTCAGGCCAGATTGGCAGGGCGCTTGGAAAGCGCCGCTACCTGACAGCCCGGACTCTCCTTGCGCTTTGGCTCCCTTGCGAAAGAACACACCTCCTCACCTCCTAGGGGAGGCGCACGCTCAGGCGATAGTAGACTTCGTTTCTCGTCGAGGCTGGAAGGTTGCTCAGGAGATTTACGGTAAAGGTGCCATCGGGATTCTCCCGGGGCAGGCCGTCGGGCGTGAGGTCACCCGCGAGATCCCAGTCGATGAGATTGGTCGAACTCTCGACTTGATAGATGACCTGACCACCCAGGATTCGTTGACGATGGGTAAATCCGACGAGATTGCCGTCCCTGATGATTGCCGGTGAGACGTTGGGGGTTAAATCCCGTCCCAAGGCGTATGCAAGGAGGTTACTCAGACCGGTATTGGCGTATTCCGCGTTTGGATCTGTGAGACCGTTTGCGACCATCCAGGAGGCGAAGTCGGAAGCGGAATCAATGAGCATGGCGTAGTCAAAGCTCGCTTCGAGAGACTGTTCGATTTCAGTGGAGGCGAAAAGTCCGCCGACGCTAAAGGTGGTGTCTTCGGGCAGAGTGATTTGATGAATTTGATTGAGGGTTCCGTTTTCGCTCCAATAGAAGTTCAGCAGATCACCTTTGCGTTCGAGTCGGATGACCGCTTTGGTCAGATTCAGAGCGGGAACGCTGGTCAAGGTTTCCGAGGTGCCGGATGGATTGACGCGAATCGCGGCGATGTTCTCGCCATCTTTCATTCCGATTCCGTATCGGAAGGAGTTTCCACCTTGTTCTGCCTGCACGAGAAGGCCGGCGTAGAATTGCCCGAATTGGACTTTTTCAAGTTTCACCTCGGTCGCCAGAGTCCAGTCCCCCGCAGGCAGTTGCCGCCTGACCCAGGGGTGGGGAGCGTCATCTAAATTGGGAGGACCCTCGGCGATTGGATTGGCCGCGATGTCAACCCGGGCTCCAAAGACGAGGTCCACATTCGCGGGGTGGGAATTGTGAACCTCCGCTGCCAGAACATTGGTCCCGGTGACAATTGATCCTGAAACATCGAGGATTAAGACATCTTCTTCGATAATGTTTTCGTCGGCCAGGGAGGTGGCGGGGGTGTTGGAGTCAATCACGCCTGCGGGGAGTCTGACGGATCCCAGGACCTGGCCGTTGAGGTAATATCGCACTCCGTCATCGACGAGGTGATCGAGAGAGAGCTTTGCTCCGATGGGATCACCCGTGAATTGGAATTCGGTTCGGAAATAGTAGGTTAGCAGTCCCGCACCGCTGTCCTGTCGAAGGGTATCGGTCTGCAGGCCCGGAGAAGGGACGCCGGTTTCCCCAAATCCCAGAAATCCCGGGCCGGAACTCCAGCTTGAGTCGTCAAAGGCGGGCTGGGCGAAGGTGCCGGTGAGTTCCCGGTTCGAGTCGTCGTATTTCCAGGTGGTTCCAAAGTCGATATAGTTGGAGGGTGGCGGCAGGATGGGAGCCGGCAGTCCGACAGGCACCTTGCTGACGGGGATGTTGATGGTCAGGCGGCCCTCGTGGTTTTGCAGGGAGTAGTAGGCACCGCTGGGAGCGTTGCCATGCTTGCTTGCATTGAAGCCTGTCCAAAATCCCTCAAGCGAGGGGTTGCTGAAATTGGAGAAGTGTTGAGGCTGATGAACCGAGACCCCCAGTGATTTCGTGGTGATATTGGCATTAGCGTCACTGGCCTGGACGGTGAAGACGTAAAAGCCGGGATTTGAGAAAGTGGCCGTCACGGTATCCTGGGCGACCGCGAAATTCACCCCGGAGGCTGGAAAAACATTCCAGGTGTAGATCACGTGATCTCCATCCGGGTCCGAACTCCCGGCAAAATTGAGGAGCAAGGTTTCTCCCAAGGGCAGGTTGAGCGATCTGGGGGAAGACTCCACGACAACGACGGGGGCGGCGTTGTTGCTTTTGGTGATCGTGAATGGGACCTGCTCGACGACGTTCCCGTCATGATCAAGGCCTTCCACCGTGAAGACATTCGTTCCCTCCTTCAGGATAATGCCTTCGAGTTGCCAAGTTGTTCCGGAGGGCCAGGTGAGGGTGGCTCCGGATTGTCCCACGACGCGGACTTTCGATGCGGTAGGGGGTGAGGTTCCCGCGAGGGTGATCGTGTCAGCGGTAGTGGCGGTATTGGGCGTGGTGACCGCAAAAGGGGTATTGGCGGCCGATGTCGTGATGAAACTCCGGGCGATTGATTCGCGATTATTAAACCAATTGGTGTAGTGCGAGATGGGCATGTTAATTCCTGTCCCTGCGACCGAAGCTTGTTCAGCCTCCATCCACGCCAGCGTGCGGGCGGAGCCCTTGGTGTGCTCATTGAGGAGCTTGGTCATATAGTAGTTCATCTGTCGCCGGACAAAGGGACGATTGAAATAGGTGCTCACGCCGGTCCGATTTCCGAGGATGGCTTGATTGGTGTTCTCAAAAACCCGGTCGCCGTCCCAGTGAAGGAGCATCCAGCCATTCCCTTCCTTGGGGCGAAAGAAGTAGGTGTTCTTCCCGCGGTTCACGGTCAGGGTGTCCCAATCGGCATCGTAGCCGCGCACGACGGCATTGAGTGCCAGCATGTCGCTGTCGGCAACGCGGTCGAGAGTCGTTTCGTCGGTTTTCCCCTTGTTGAGAAGACGGGTAAACTCGATGAAATTTCCATAGTCATAGTCCGACTCACGAGTCCGCATGATCCATTCGCTGTGATAGGCAATGGGATTTTCCGAGTTCTTGTATGACCAATCGGCATTCCGGGCTTCGCGGGAATTCCCATCGTCGCTGGTGAAGCGCCATTCGTCATCGACCCGAAGCAAGGTTCCCTGATTCCCGTCGGTGAAATTTCGCTTCAGGAAGTCATTGGAGATGGGTTCGTGATTTTCACGGAGTTTGAAGGTGTTTTTATTGACGATGGTGTAGGTGAATTCCATTTCATTGATGGGATGCCCGAGTTGGTAGAGGAAGTAGCGGGCGATGCGGTCGTCATAGAAACGGGGAGTTCCACTGCCTTCACCGGTACCGGAAGCGTCAATGACGTTGCGCCGACGGCCCCTGAAGAGGCGGTCACCCGGAAGTTTCCACTTGCCATGATCAATGTTGGCATTTCCCGCACGGGTGAAGGGACTGCCGCTTTTACGAATCTCGGCGTTGTAGTAGATCTCGCTCTCATTGGCGATGAAGGTGGCATTGAAGAATTGATTCGACATGCGGGGGAAGTTGTAAGCGAAGGCGGGGCTGTGACCAACGGACTCGGTGAGGGCCCGGCCGTCATATTCCGAGAAGATGAAGCGGTTCTGCAGCAGGCTGCCCGGCAAGGGACGGCCATCGACGATCCACATCGCGGGGCGATTCGGTCCAAAGCGTGGCTGCGTGGTGGTGGCCCCACCGGAACCCGCCTCGACATAGAACTGGGTGATTTGCCCCTGTGAGGTGTTCTGGCTGATGGTGGCGGTAAAGAGGCCTTTACCGTCGTCCGTCATCGGGGTGCGAATCCAGGTGGCGTTCCCATTAATGTTGTCCAGACGATGGACCAGCTCCACGGTCGCGAGCGGGTTTGCGGAATCGATGCGTGCCGAGACGATGACAGGTTCGGAAACATCGGGCACGGCGGGGCTGTGAATGATTCCGGAGACGGTTGGGGCGGCTGAGGCACTCGCGGCGGAATTTGCGGCTCCCGGGGTTCCGAGATTTTCAGGGATGGGGAGCAGGAAGCTGGTTCCAAAGCCATGGTCGAGGGTTTGGAAAATGATTCGCGATTTCCCGCTGACCCATCGGCCCTCAAAAGAAAGAGTGTAGCTCTGCCCGACAATGGGAGAGGTTTCAAAATCAACCTCGCCCCGGTTGGCTTTGTTATCACCGTGACCGGTGGCAATCAGATTGAGCTTTCCGGCATCCATGAAGCTTTGCCAGTGGGTCCCCTGACAGACCCAGCCCTTGCTGCTCAGGTTATCGGGCGACATCACGGTGGGATTCCGCAGAAGGTTTGCACCGGCGTTGTCCCGGGTCACCGAAATATTCCCGAGGATGAGATGCGAGTCTCCCACCAAGTGGGTCTGGAGTTCCTGCCCCGAGGAGAGCGGTAGCCACGTAGAGCGTTCAAAATCGGCGGTGTAGGTGAAGGTCTGCATTGTGGATTTCTGGCTTTCATCACTATCGGTCCACGCCGTGCCGACGTTGTTATCCATGTCAGGGTGACGGAGTTCCATGCTGCTCCCATCCCCATCGGCAAGAATCGGCCAGTCGCCCCCCGGCAGATAGTCCACTTCGTCGACCAGGTTGCCATTGTGATCTTCAATGCGGAGTAACTCACCGCTGTCTCGCAGGCCCCCTCTCCAGTTTCCAATCACGGAGATGGCACCATGGGCGGCCGTCAGGCAATGGGCATCAGCGGCAATGACGAGATAGCCTCCGGGTGCGATGGTCGTTCCGACCGGAAAGTCGAACCTGACTCCGTCGGCAATTTTCCATCCGGTCAGGTCCACGGTTTCAGCTCCGCGATTGTAGAGTTCGATGAATTCGGCCGTTCCCTGGTCCGATGGGGCGTCATACATGATTTCGTTGATCACGATATTGGTTTGCCGTGAGGAAGGGTTGTTGGGGGCGTCGCGGGTGTGCCCCATTCCTCCAAACCATTCCCGGCCAACCGGGTAAGACTGGAACCCTTCCTCGCCCCGGTCGCGGTCCAGGCGGGCGGCATCGACGACCGTATTGCCTTGGATGAGGAAGAGATCGACGTCTCCATTGTCATCAATGGGCAAATTGACAGGGAAGCTGAGATAGCCTCCGGCGGGAATGCTGCCGGCGAGAGCAACCGTGCCGGTGAGGGAACGGGTGGGTGAAAGTTTCAGGTTTGCTGCCGACACGGAAGAAGTTCCGGGAGCATGGAGTTCGACCCAGTCAATATTTCCCTCCACCCCGAAGTGGATTTCGCTGATCACGAGATTGGGCGGGGTGCCGGGAGGGGGCTCGGTCGCGGAGATGCTCATATTCGCGCCGAAAGCGATGTCATTGCTGTTGGGGTGCCCGTTGTGGACCTCGACCGCGAGGACATTCCTTCCGGTCCGGAGGGCGGCACTGATGTCGATGCCGGAAGCGACCTCGACCAGCTCGTCCCATTCGCCGCTGCCGCTCGCCGGGGTATCGTAGTTGATCCCACCGGTGGGCATGTTGAATCGGGTGATCTCCTGGCCGTTGAGGTAGACCACCAAGCCATCGTCCAGGTAGGATTCGATGTCCATGGTCGCAGTGGAAAAGGAACCATCGAATTGAAAGTCCCGACGCAGATAATAGGTCACCCGTCCACCGGTCGTCCAAGTCGTTCCAAATGGATTGGAAGAATCTTTACCGAAAAGACCCGGGCCTTCGGGCCAGCCGCTGTCATTAAAGTCAGGCTCACGCCAAGTGGTGCCGCGGTCGATGTTGCCGGCGTTCTGGTCGTATTTCCACACCGAGGTCATCTCGGCGATCTGGGTGAAGATGGTTGGCAGGTTGTCTGCACTGGCAGGAGTGATACCCGGCGTGCCACCAGGTAATACGCTGCTCCTCCAGTTTCGCCATTCAGCGTTTGAGAGGTTGGGATTGAGGCGCGTGAGGGTGTGCCCGGTGCCGTCTGCGGCGGCGGGCCATTTTCCCCCATCGTTATAATCGATGGTGGTCATGACGACGCCATTCTTATCATTGAGGGTGAGAGTCTCGCCTGAGTTGGACAGAGCGCCGGTGTAGGTGCCGAAGATCCTCGTGGACTCGGGGATGGTGTAAGCGGCGCGCAGGGTCGCTTCATCGACAGGCGAGACCAATATGGTCTCGAACTGCTTGAGAATATGCGCATCGGTGTCGGCCGGGTTGAAGTCGGGGAAGGTGTATTGAATCCCATCTGAAAAATACCACTTTCCCATGTCGAGAGGCGTCCCGGTATTATTGGTGATCTCCAGGAACTCGGGTTTTCCCGCTTTTGGGTTGTAATGGATTTCGGTGAAAATAACCTGTTCAGCAAGGGCGGGAGTCACAAAAAAAGGCACCGTTAAAACGGCGATAAGAAGGGATTTGGCGAAGCGCGATTGTAGGGTCCTCATGGTGTTTGCGTGTGAATCAACTGAGTATTAGGGTCCAGGAAGTTGAGTTCGATGGGAAAGTTAGCACAAAAATTGGGGGGGCATAAAGATTAAATCTCCGGGACGCTCGCCAGCGAATGATCCGCCTTTGGTTTTGGCGGGATCTTCCCTCAAAAAACAAGCAAGGGAGACAGCGGGGCGCTCAGTTCCCGCCAGATCTGCTCGGGGGAATCACCTTTTTCCCCGGGGAGGCGGGTCATCGGCGGTGAAAGGGAGTGGGGACATTCCTGTCCCCGGCGGCGCGGGCTGGAAAGCCCCCCACTCGTCTGTCGCGGGCCGCTGCGCGGCTTCCGCCAAGGACAGAACACCTCAAGCGATGGTCTCGGGATATTCGCGGATTCAGGTAGATGTGCCTGGAATCAGTGCAATACCAACCGCGCCGCAGGTGGCTGGTCCGAGCGCCACCACCTTAGAGGCCGAATTCCTTGAGCTTGGGTTCGATCGCTTCGGCCCAGATTTGGTAGCCCTTTTGCTGGGGGTGGAGGGCGTCGGGCATGATCTCTTTCGTTAAGATTCCTTCGGGAGTGAGGAATTTGTCGGAGATGTCGAGGTAGTGGATGCGTTTGCCGTTGTGGAGTTTGGAGATGCGCTCGTTGAGCTTGTTGTTGATCTGGCGGAGTTTGTTATCGGGTTTTTCACCGCGGGGGAAGACGCCGAGAAGGAGGATCTTGGCTTCGGGGCAGCGGGCGCGGAGGGTGGAGACGATGCGCTCGATGCCGTCGGCGGTTTCCGAGGGATCCTGCTGTTTGTGGCCGGTGTTGTTGGTGCCGATCATGACGACGGCGACCTTGGCGTTCCGTTGGTTGTTGAGGTTTCCGTTGTTGAGGCGCCAGATCACTTCCTCGGTGCGGTCACCGGAGGTGCCGAGGTTGAGGGCTTTGCGATCGCCGTAGAATTCTTCCCAGGTGGATTTTCCGGGGCCTTCCCATCCCTGGGTGATGGAATCGCCAATGAAAAGGAGGTCGTGTTTTTCAGCCCTGGCCTTTTTGTTCATTTCCTGGTGGCGCTTCATCTTCCAGTCACCGGCCTTGGGTGGCAGGGGGAGGATGGCGGAGTGGGCGCGGTATTTCACGCGGATCTTGTCGAGTTCGGTTTTGAGGACGGCGAAGGTCGAGGCATACTCGGGATCGTCGTGGACGGAATTGAGTTCCTTGGGATCTTTTTTGAGATCGAAGAGTTGGTATTCCTGGGTCTTGGGGATCCAGAAGAGCTTCATGTCGTCAGTGCGGATGCCGTCGTGGGCGGCGACCGCATGGGTTGATTCGCCGTAGTAGGCGTAGTAGATGGAGTCGCGCCAGCCTTCGGGTTTTTCGCCGGAGGCTTTGAAGAGCGGGACGAGGGATTTGCCCTGCATGTCGTCGGGGATTTTCGCGCCGGCGAGGTCGAGGAAGGTGGGGGCGTAGTCGATGTTTTGGATGAGGGCCTTCGAGACCGAGCCGGGCTTGATGGTGCCGGGCCAGCGGACGACGAAGGGCATCATGAGTGACTCTTCGAACATCCAGCGTTTGTCATACCAACCGTGTTCGCCGAGGTAGAATCCCTGGTCGGAGGAGTAGATCACGATGGTATTTTTCGCGAGGCCGGTTTCTTCAAGGTGGTCGAGGATTTTGGCGATGCCTTCATCCATGGAACGGATGACGCGGAGGTAGTCCTTGAGGTAGCGTTGGTATTTCCACTTGGTAATCGCTTTTTCGTCGAGCTTGCCGGCCTTCATGTCGGCGATGAACTTTTGGTTTTCGTCGTCGTAGGCGGCGTAGTGGATTTTCTGATCGGCCTCGGAGAGACGGCGGTATTCGCCATTGGGAAGGCCGCTCATGAAGTGATCGGGGAAGAGGTTGGGGCCCTCGAACTTCATGTCGTGTCCCCAATACATGTGGGATGCGATTTCCATTTCCTGCTCCTTGAGGACGGAGGAACGGTTTTCGTAGTCGTCGAAAAGAGTGGGGGGCTCGGGGAGGTCCATGCCATCGAAGAGGTCGAGGTGGCGGAAGGCGGGCGACCAGTTGCGGTGGGGGGCCTTGAATTGGACCATGGCCATGAAGGGCTTTTTGGTATCGGCGGCCTGCTTGAGCCAGGCGAGGCCTTTTGCGGTGACGAGGTCGTTGCAGTGTCCGTCGAAACGCTTGCGCGTATTGTCCATCTGGATGAAGTCGGGATTGTAGTAGGAGCCTTGGCCGGGGAGGACTTCCCAGTAGTCGAAGCCGATGGGATTGGAGTGGAGGTGCCACTTGCCGATCATCGCGGTGGTGTAGCCGGCGTTGCGGAGGAGATCGGGGAAGGTTTGCTGGAGGCCATCGAAGTAGGACGAGTTGTTGTCGATGAATCCGTTGAGGTGGGAATGTTTCCCGGTGAGGATGTTGGCGCGGGAGGGGCCGCAGATGCTGTTGGCGCAGAAGGAATGATCGAAGCGCATTCCTTCCTTGGCGATGCGGTCGATGCCGGGAGTGGGCGAGATGTCATCGTAGAGTCCGCCGGGGTAGCACGAGATGGCATTGGGGGCGTGATCGTCCGAGAAGAGGAAGAGGATATTGGGCCGTTCGGCGGCCGACAGTTGGCTGATACCGAGGAGAAGGAGGATGAATGATCGAAGGAGCATAGGGATAGTTTGGCCCTGAAATAGGGCTACGCCAAGGAGGAAGATGCTGGAATGGCAGTGTTTGGGAACAGCTCATTGATTCCCTTGGCGTTCCTTACCTGCGAGGTAGCCTTTGGTCACGGACCAGAGGGCCCAGACGGAAAGGATTCCGTAGCCCACCGGAAGGAAAAGCATCATGAAGGTTTCAAAGGTGAATTCGAAGAAGGGATCGTGGTCGAGATGGGAGGTCACGAAAGTATAGACGAGGTGAATGGCAAAGACAGCGGAAGGTCCGAAGTAAACCCAAACGCCCCAGAAGACGACGGGCTTGGTGCGGGGATTGGTGGCATCGGAGTAGGCGTGGTGATTGGCCGTTTTCATTTCCCAAGGATGATCGCGGGCAGAGGGATCGAGCGGGGCCTGACACTTTTGACAACGTGAGGTGCCTTCGGGATTGGGCTCTGCGCAGTGAAGGCAGATCTCGTATGATGTTTCCGGGGTGGTTCTCAGACTCATCGATCACAATTGTTAGCGTTTTCGCCGGAGGCAGGTGCCCATGAGGCCCAGGATCACCATGAGCGGGGAGGAAGGTTCCGGGACCAGGGTAATGGAATACTTGTTGGCGAGGTAGGAGTTCACTTCTGCTTCTTCCTCCCCGGTCAACTTTCGTTGATAGATGATAATTTCGGCAATCTCGCCATCCCGGTTGTTGGCACCCGGAGCCCCGATAGTGGAGACCCGGTAAGGGCCGCCAGTGGTCAGACCACCGGTAGGCCCGCCGAGATAAGTTTGATCAACCCCATTGACTCGAAAATCACTCAAGCGACCTGAGTTGAGTGAGTCCAAGCCTAGGTAGACCCTATTCGAAAAGCCATTCAGACGGAGCGATTTTTGGATTTTCGGCTTTGGGGTCAGGTTATGGGGCAAGCAGGAGGCTTACGAAGGGGAATTGAAGGGCTGTTAAATGATCGGATAGTCTA
>Ga0335398_10004599_pt1 | contig 18984 bp, 8 predicted proteins | sample BON03_FD_205742 | JGI IMG/M metagenome (GOLD analysis project Ga0335398, IMG submission 205742) | Freshwater microbial communities from Lake Bonney liftoff mats and glacier meltwater in Antarctica - BON-03 (spades assembly) (version 2) | ecosystem: Environmental > Aquatic > Freshwater > Ice >... | reverse complement strand
GCTTCCGTCGTGCGTTTAGGGGGGGAGGCGCTGCTCACAAACAAAAGGGGGAGGGCACACGCGGCCCGGGCCTGTGCGCGTGTGTGTGCAAAGGGTGTTTTTCTGCTGCGCGCATTTGCGAGGCCAGGGCGCGGCTTGTTTTGGGGGGGCGGCAAGCGGAAAAAAGGTACACGCCAAGAGCGGCAAACAAAACAAAAGGACAGATATCTGCACTAGTAAGCAAGCCGAAACGATAGAGCGCTGCGGGGCTGAGGGGGTTGAGGGGGGTTCAACGATGCTCGGCATGCCGGTCGACAGGTCGAGCACAAGAAAAAAGAATACAACAAGCGGGAGCCGGGGCGCCGACCGACCGACGACGGCGGCGACGACGACGACGACGACGACGACGACGACGACGACGACGACGACGACGACGACGACGACGACGACGACGACGAGGGCCGTTGCTCACTGGGAGCGCACGTCAAGCGGCGGCGGCGGCGGCGGCGCTTGCGCCTGCGCCAGCGCCTGCGCCTTGGCCCTCCGCTCCCGTCCGAAGGCCTCGAACGCCGCGACCGGCGCCGCCCACGTCGCTAACAGCAGCGACGCCGACGGCGCGGGCTGGCGCGCGGGCGACGCGACGCGGCGCCGCCGCCGCTGCCGCGCGGCCGCATAAGCGGCGCCGTCGTGCGCGCGGGGCGACGACGCCAGGCGGCACACGAGCTCGGCGACGGCCTCGTCCGGGTCGTTGGCCATGCGCGCGCAGTAGTCGACGGCCTCGCGGGCCGCGAGGCGCGCGTCGGCGAAGCGCGCCAGGGCGTCGCCGAAATTGGGGGCTGGCGGGGCGGCGGTGGGGGAGCGGCCGCCCCTGTTGGCGGCGCCGCCGGAGCCGCCGCCGCCGACGACATACCTGCAAGGCGAGGCGAGCGGCCAGCGGCCTGCGGCGGCGACGCCGGCGCGCGCCGTGGTGCTTGGCAAGGAGGCGGCCATTGTGGGCGGTTTGTCGCGGTGGCGACTTGGCGCGATGGAGAAGGAGGCGAGGGAGGGGAGAGAATCGCCGGAACGACCGACCGAAAGGAGCTGCCTTGGAGGTGGGCTGGTTTCGCGTGCCTGTCTGCGTGGGCGTCGTTGCGGCGGGTGGGCTTTTTTAACAGCTCTGCGCGTTATATGTACGAACCAAAAGGCAGGAGAGGAAGCCGTACAAAAGGGAATGAGGACTTTGCGTGAAAAGCGCAACGCTTTTCGGCGGAGGCTGGCAAATCCTTTTTCGGCGGCGGCCGCAAAGCGCCCCGCTCGTCGACAGATGGCACCGCGTCTCACGAAAGGGGCGGGGGGGGGAACGAGGCCGGTGGGTAGAAAATAGAGGGAATGCCCCCGGGACACGCGGCAAACCAGACCTCCCCATTGCGCCCAAATCGAGAACCCCAGTCTTACTTCTTGGGCTTGGCAGCAGCAGCGGCAGCGGCAGCAGTCGCGCCCGCCGCCGCCGCCGCCGAGCGCGCCGGCTGCTGCGGCGCCGCGTTGTTGGCCGCCGCCGCCGCCCGGCGCGCCCACTCCTTGCCGCCCTCCGCGCTGCCGGCTGGGTGCGGCGACTCCTCGGCCGTGGGAATTACGTTGTGCAGCATCTGCACGGCCGCGCGGTTGAGCGACGCCGTCAGCTCCGCTAGGGCGCGGCGGCGCGCGAGGTGCTCGGCGCCCGCGGCCGCCAGCGACGCCTCGTCCCCGCCGTCGCCCTCGCCGCCCGTGCCCCCCGAAATCCTCCGCATCGCCGCCGCCTCGTCCTCCCCCTTCTCCAGCGCCCACACGTGCCTCGGCGTCAGGTACCGGTACGCCGCCAGCACCGCCGCGTCCGCCACCACGGGCGTGCCCGTGGACAGCGACGCGCCCATCGACGACGACGCCTTGCAGCGCAGGTAGGCGTCGCTGCCCAGGCTCAAGAGGAGCGCGTGCGCCCGCTGGATGAGGGCATAGTAGGCGGGATAAGGGAGGGCGGCGTGGGTGGCCACGGCGGCGCCGTCGGCCTGCCCGGCCAGCAGGTCGGCCGGGATGCCGAGGGCGGCGACGCTGCCGCGGCCGAGCAGGTGCAGGCGCGCCTTGCTCGCCTTGACGCCGCCGGCGCCGGCGCCGTCCTTCGCCTCGTCGCGCGCGCCGCCCGCGCCCTTGGCCTCCTTGGCCATGGCCCTGGCACGCTCGCGCTGCAGCCCGGACCACAGCTTGGCGTAGTTGCGGCGCTGCGGCTCGAAGTTGCCCTGCAGGGCGAAGCCGTCGAGGCAGCGCGCCAGGTTGACCGCCGCCCGCGACCTTGCGGGGTCCCGGCCCGCCGCCGCCGCCTTTGCCGCCGTCTTTGCCGCCGCCGCCGCCTTGCCCCCTGCCTTGGTCCCGCCATCCTCCTCCTCCCCGCCCCCGTCGTCGTCCCAGGGGCACAGCGGCGCGGCGCCCACGGCAGGCGGGGGCGCCGCCGACGCGGCATTCCCCGTCGTCGTCGAGTCGTCGGCCGCCGCCGCCGCGCGCGCCAGCTCCCCGAACGGCCGCACGGGCATCATCCAGCCCGGCGTCGGCGCCAGCCGCAGCGCCGACGTGGCGCAGGCGGCCACGTGCGGCGACAAGGCCACAAAGTGCAGGCGCGGGTGCAGCGGCGCGAGCCTCTGCACGGCCGGGTTGTCCCCGTTGTGGAACAGCATCATGACCGCGGAGGGCTTCGAGGCGTCGACCCAGGCGCGCGTGCCGTCGACGAAGTACTCGGGCGAGACGAAGATGGCAAAGTCGTGCTGCGCGGGCGCGTCGTGCCAGGCGTCGCGGAACTCGTGGCCCTCGGCGCCGCCGCCGCCGCCGCTCCCGCCGCCGCTCCCGCCGCCGCCGCCCATGAGCGCGTCAAACCCGCTCGCCCGCACGATCTCGGCCGCGGACAGCGTCTCCCCGACCGCGCGCGGCATGCCGCTGCCCGCGCCCTGCCCCGACTGGTACCAGACCACCCGGCGGACGCGCGGCACGCGCTCGAGGGCGTGCAGCAAGCCCGCCACCACCTCGAGATGGTAGGGGGCGTGGTTGACGACCGCCACCGAGAGGTTTCGCGGCGGCGGCGCCGCGTACGCCGACTGCAGGGCGACCATGCGGGCGGCGATGGCCGCGTGGCGGCGCGTGAGCTCGTCGAGCGAGGGGACGTCCTCGAGGCGCGGGCGCGAGAGCGGCGGCGGAAGCAGCAGCGGGGGCGCGCGCGGCGGCGCGGGGGCCGGCGCGGACGGGAGGGCGGGCCTTGCAGCCGCTCGCTGCTGCTGCTGCTGATGCTGCTGCTGCTGCTGTCCTCTTGCAAGGAACGACGGGCCGGCGTCGCCCGCCAGGGGCCTGGCCTGGCCGTGCTGCGAGCCCGGTTGCGCCACCGAGCCGCCGCCCGCCGCCCCCGCCGCCGCGCCGCCGCCGCCGCCGCCGCCGCCGCCGCCGCCGCCGCCGCTGCCGCCGCCGCCGCCCCGCCCGCCGCCGCCGCCCGCCGCCCGGTGCTGCGCCAGCGCGACGTCAAGCGGGTGCGCGCCCGCCCCGCCCGCCCCGCCGGCGCCCAGGGCCGCCTGCTCGGCCAGCAGGTGCTGCAGGGCGGCCGCCCCGCCCGCCCCGCCCACCCGGTCGCGCATCAGCACGCCCGAGCCGCCGCCGACGCCGAATCCAGCGCCGCCGCCGCCGCCGCCCATGCCGCCGCCCGCGGGGCCGCGCCCGTAGACGAAATGGTAGGTGAGGAGCGACGACAGCAGCGAGGCCGCCAGCATGGGCAGCAGGACCGGGGCCGCGCGGCGCAGGCGGGCGGACGCGGCGGCCCGCGCGCCGCGGGGCGGGGGGGGGTAGGGCGGGTAGCCGCTGCCGCCGCTGCTGCTGCTGCCGCCGCCGCCGCCGCCGCCGCCGCCCGGGCTGCCGCCCCAGCCCCACCCGCCGCCAGCGCCGCCGCCGCCGCCGCCGCCGTACTGCGAGGACGCGGGCGAGGCGCTCGTCGCGCCGTAGTAGTAGCCGTGGTGCGGGGGGGAGGTCCCCGGGCCGCCGCTGCCGCCGCTCCCGGGGCCGCCGCCGCCGCCGCCCACCAGCAGCGGGTTGAACACGCCCGAGCCGTGCGCGCCGCTGCCCGCGCGCCGCAGGGCGAGCGCGGCGGCGGCGGCGCCGGCGGCGCCGGCGCCGCCCTCGCCGCCGCCGCCGAGCAGGGCGCCGCCGCCGCCGCCTAGGACCGCCGCGCCGCGGTTCGCGCGGGACGCGCGCCTCAGGCTGTGCCCGCCGCCGCCCCCGCCGCTCGAGGCCCCCCCGCCGCCGCTGCGCAGCGCCGAGCTCGCCTTGACGTGGGCGTCGGGGCCGCCGCCGCCGTTGCCGCCGCTGTTGCCGCCGCCGCCGCCGTGGCGCCGCCCCGAGCCCGACTGTCGCCGGCTGCGGCTGCCGTGCGGGCGCGGCCCCCCTGCCGCGGCCGCGGCGGCGGCAGCCGCAGGGTCGTACGGCGGCAGCGCGCCCTCCTCCATCATGGGGTCCGAGGGACGGTGGTGGAACTCGCGCGGCGCCTGCTGCTGCGGCGATGTCGAGGCTGCGGCTGCTGCGGCTGCGGCTGCGGCGGCGGCGGCGGACGCCGTCGCGGCAGACGCCGAGGCCGCCGCGGCCGCTCCCTCGCCGTCGTTCGACGAGGCAGACCACATGTTGCTGTTGTCGTTGTTGTTTTATTAAAACCTGCTGCTGCTTGCCCTGCTGCTGCTGCTGCTGCTGCTGCGCGTGCGCTTGCTAGCCAAGTGTATATAGTGCCGCTGGTGCTGGTGATGTTTTGCTGGCTGCTGACGTCGTCCGTCGGCGGGCGACAAAGCGCGCGCTGGCGCTGCCCAGGAGCGGCGAGGGCGTCGGCGGCGGCGTCTGCGGCGGCCTACGACGACGGCGACGCTGGTGCCCCTCTCTCTCCGCGACGCGCGCGCGGCCCGCCAACACTGCCCGGGCGCTTGTCCGGGGTTGGCCAGGCGCGCCGGGCAAGGCGCCGCCGATCGATCGACGGGCAGAGCGCGCAGGGGGGGGGCGATTCGCGCGCGCTCTTTTTTTTCTGGGGAGAGAGCTGAAAAACAGCTCCCCGTTGTGTACCGGCCAACAGCTTTTCAAGGAGCCGGCGAGCGCCCAGGCAGGCGGAGCGCTGGGCGGGGCTGCCCGTCCGGCGGCCTCCTCGGCCAAGTCCCGACCACGCCGAGCGAGCGGCGTTTGGGTCACGCGGGGCGTTTGTTTGCTGCTTGCAGGGCGAAGAGAGGGGAGGGAGGAGGGGAGGAGCCCTCCTTTTTCGGGGGGAGAGTCTGGACAAGAGCGCGCGCGCCGTCGCTCCCGAGATGATGGGGGGCGCCACAGGGCGCACGCGTGCGACGAGAGTATTGCGATAGGACCTGCGATTGGTTGTACAGTGGAGCTGCGTGTGACCAAGGGGATCCGGTGGAGCAGCCGCCCCCTTGTTTGTTTGGGGCGGCGGCGGCGGGGTTCGCGGTTCGGGGTTGGACGGAGGACGGCCCGCGCGCCCGCCGCCGCACCAGGCGCGCTGGGGTCGATTGCTCGTCTTTGCTCCCGGTGTGTGCACTTGAGCCTTTGCCTCGACGCTGGGCCTCTCGCCCATCCATCGCGCGCATCCAACAACAACGGATTGGAAGGGCTGGCGCCACCCCTCGACATCACATAGCGGCGCATCGGCCACGTCCCCTCCCGACCACGACGACACCATCGCGCAACGCGGCGCGGCGCCAACAATGCTCGCGACCGTGACGCGCCGGTCGCTGGCGCTCGCGCTCTCTTTGTCGGCCCGCCGCCTCGCGTCTGTAGCCGCCACGCCGCTTTTTCCCCCGCGGCGCCGGCTACGAGCGCCGTCGGCGGCGGCTCGGGCGACGGCGACGGCGACGGCGACGGCGGCGGGCGCAGACGCCGCCGAGGCCGCCGCCGCCGCCGCCGCCGCCGCCGAGAGCGAAAAGCCCGTCCGCCTCGACAAGCTGCTCTCCAACCTGGGCTACGGCTCGCGGCGCGAGGTGGCCGCCCTCATCCGCGGCGGGCGCGTGGAGGTGCTGTCCGCACAGGAGACAGAGGCGCCGCCGCCCGCCCCGCCGCCCGCCGAGAGCGGCGGCGGTGGCAGCAAGAAGAAGGGCAGCAAGAGCAGCGCGAGCGCGCCGCGCCTGTCGGCCGACACCCGCGCGCTGCCCTCGCGCGTGCGGCTCGACGGCGCGCCGCTCGATCCGCGCCCGCCGCTCACCCTGCTGCTGCACAAACCTGTAGGCTTTGTCGTCTCCACCACCCCCGACGACCCAAAGGCCCGCGGACCCACCATCTACGAGCTGCTGCCCGCGCGCTTTGGCGCCCGCAAGCCCTGCCTGGGCCCCGCGGGCAGGCTGGACAAGGCCACGTCCGGCCTGGTGCTGCTGACGGACGACGGCCAGCTCGCGCACCGCGTCATGTCGCCCAAGAAGGCGCTGTGGAAGGAGTACGAGGCGTCGCTGGACGCGCCGATGTCGAGGGCCGAGCTCGCGGCCGCGGCGGCGCTGTTTGCGGGAGGGGAGATGCTGCTGGCCGGCGACGACGGCAGCCCGTCGGCCGGGCGGCCGCTCCTGCCCGCGGGGCTGTCGGCCGTCGTTGGGCCCGACGGCGGCGGCGGCGGCGGCTCTGTCTCTGTCGTGCGCGTGCGCGTGTGCGAGGGGCGCTACCACCAGGTGCGGCGCATGATGGCGGCCGTCGGGCGCGAGGTGGTCGCGCTGCGCCGGCTGTCGCTCGGGGGGCTGGCGCTCGCGGGCGAGGGTGAGGGCGGCGAGGGGGGCGGTGGGGGCGGCGCGGACGACGGCGGGGGCGGCGGCGACGGCGGCGGAGGTGGCTTGGCGGCGGCGGCGGTGCGCCTGGCGCCGGGGGAGTGGCGCGTCGCGACCGAGGCCGACCTGGCGGCGCTGTTCTCGGGGGGCGGGCGCGCCGAGGAAAAGGAGCAGGAGGCGGGGGCAGAGGGGGAGGAGGAGAGGGACGGACCGGCGCCGGCGCCGTCGCCGCCGGCGCTCCGACGGGACGGCGGCGACGAGGACGAGGCAGAGATGCACCGACGGGCGCGCTTCGACAAGCGACGCAGGGAGAAGCGGCGACAGGCGCGGGACGAAGTGGTCTCGCGTTAGCGGATCAATATGTGAACGGTGTTGGAAAAGCGCGCGCGTGCGTGGCGGCAGCGGCGGCCTAGCGCAAGCGTGCGTGGCGGCCGCCCGGCGCGCGACACGCGTTGTCGTTTAAAACGGCCGCCCTCACAAAGCCACATAGAGACTCCGGACGACAGAGGAAACCCAACACCAACAGCCTCGTGCTTTGTCCACGCTTTGTCCACGCTTTCCAGGCGGCAAACGAACCAACGACAAGAGCGTGACAGAGCGTCGCTTCTTCGCGGATCCACGACACGAAAGAGAGGAGAGGAAAGAGAGAGAGCGAAAATGATGGCCGCGCGGGTGGCCCTGGCGCTGCTGGCGCTCGCCTGCCTGGCGGTCGGCGGCGCGCAAGCGAGCGCCGCGGAGCGCGCCCAGGCGCACGCCCAGCTTTTGGGGGCCAAGGTGCGTTTGCCTGGAAGAAAGGGGAAGGCGCTTCCGAAGAAAAAACATCGAGGGGGGGGAGAGTTCATCGGGCGCGCGCCCCCTCCACCTCCTCTTCCCCCCTCCTCCCTATTGCTCGACACCGACGGCCGGCAAGAGCGCAGGCATCGACCTGCCACCGCCTGGGGCTTTGCATGCGCGCCGTCTCGCCACAGGAAAAGAAAAAGCCAACGTCCACGGCGAGCGAACGAGAGGAGCGGAGCTGCTCGACCGTTTGCCGCCGGCGCCGCTGATCGTGCACCGGCGCGCGCGATCGAGCAAGAGGGGACGGCGACCCAAGACCAAACAATAACAACAACTCTCCGACATCACACACAACAAACCCCCAAAACCAAAAAACAGGCCCAGCCCCGCCAAGCCTTCTGGGCGTGGGCAAAGCAGCACGACAAGCCGTACGCCCGCGCCGAGGCCATCCTCGCGCTGCCATTGACCGGAGGCAGCGCCAACGGCAGCGGCGCTGACGCGCCCGCGCCTGCGCTCGAGGCCGAGCGCCGCTTCCGCGCGTGGTACGACAACCTCGAGTACGTGCTCGCGTACAACGCCAACGGCACGGGCTCGCACTGGCTGTCCATGAACGCCCTGGCCGACCTCACGCACGACGAGTACAGGCGCAGGTACGGCCTCTCGCGCGAGCGCTTTGGCGGCGCCCGCGCGCGCCGCGCCGCCGAGCAGGCCGCCGCCGCCGCCAACGGCGCCGCCGCGCCGCGCCCCTTCCGGCACGCCGACGTCGACCCCTCGCGCATGCCCCTGAGCGTCGACTGGCGCGCCACCCGCGCCGTCGCCGAGGTCAAGAACCAGCTCAACTGCGGCAGCTGCTGGGCCTTCAGCACCACGGGGGCGGTCGAGGGCGCCAACGCCATCTTCACCGGCGAGCTCGTCTCGCTCTCCGAGCAAGAGCTGGTCGACTGCGATGTCTCGCAGGACAAGGGCTGCTCCGGCGGCCTGATGGACTTTGCGTTCCAGTTCATCCTGGACAACGGCGGCATCGATGCTGAGGAGGACTACCCCTACCGGGCGGCGGACGGCGAGTGCCAGGAAAAACGCAAGGCGCGGCGCGTCGTCTCAATCGACGGCTTCGAGGACGTCCCGCCGGGCGACGAGGTGGCGCTTAAGAAGGCCGTCAGCCGGCAGCCGGTCTCGGTGGCGATCGAGGCGGACCAGCGGTCGTTCCAGCTGTACGGCGGGGGCGTGTATGACTCGGAGGACTGCGGGGAGCAGCTGGACCACGGCGTGCTGGCGGTCGGGTACGGCACGGACGCCACGCCCGTGCCGCCGCCGGAGGCGGCTGGAGGCAGCGCGGCCGACGCCGACGCCGATGCCGGCGCCGGTGCCGGCGCCGGAGACGACGCCTCCTCGGCCGCCGCCCCCGGCCCCCTCCCCCGCCACAACTACTGGATCGTCAAGAACAGCTGGGGCCCGGGTTGGGGCGAGCGCGGCTTCATCCGCCTGCGCATGGGCGCGGGCGGCAAGAAGGGCCTGTGCGGCATCGCCTCTGTGCCCTCCTATCCGGTCAAGACGACGCCAAACCCGCCCTTCACGCCGCCCATCCCGCAGCCGCCGCCGCCGCCGCCGCCACCGCCGCCGCCGCCGCCCGGGCCCCCGGGCCCGCCCCCGCCCGATCCCTTCGCGCCCGTCGCGTGCGACGACGAGCACGCGTGCCCGCCGATGTCGACCTGCTGCTGCATCGGCGGCGACAAGGAGGGAGAGGGCGGCGTTGACGCTGGCGGCGCCGCTGTGGGCGCGTGCTCGGGCTGGGGCTGCTGCCCGATGCCCGACGCGACGTGCTGCGGCGACGGGGAGCACTGCTGCCCCTCGGACCTGCCCGTGTGCGACACGGACCAGGGGCGGTGCCTGCCAAAGCCGTCGGCGGCGTTCGGCGGCGCCGGGCGCAGCGTCCCTTGGGCGACCAAGACGCCGGCGGCGACGCTCATGCGCGCGGCGGGCGGCCTGGCGCTGCCCGGCGGCCTCGCCGCGCGGCCGCTCACCACCTGAGCGTTTCCGGCTGCGTCGAAAACCATCGCATCTTTATGTACAACAAGCCCGAAAAAAAAGACCCCTTCTTTTTTTGCTGCCTCCAAATCCTCCCTCCTCCCTCCTTAACCAAAAGCTGCCGGAAATGAAGGGGAACGAAAGAGCGACGACAGGCGACCGCGCGCGTTTCCGCCTTGTTTTTTTTTTTCTTTGCGCGCCCTCATTACGCATCACTATGCTCCGCCCCAATGGTTCGCGCCTACTCCCCCACATTGTAACTCTCCGACCGTCCCTGCGAATCGCTCGCGCTTTCACCCGCCCAACTCGGACTGTCCCTAGCTCCCCTCTCCGCCAGCGCCGCTGCGCGGGCGGGCGCCGCGGGCGCCGGCGCCCGGCGAGGGAGGAGGGGTCGCGGGCCGAGAGTGGAAGAGCAGCCGCGCGAGCAGCGCGCCTTTATTGCCTGCGGTTGGAAGGTTCCGGCGCCTCAGCAGGTCCTGCAGCTCGCGGACCGTCCTGCCCTCGAGTTCCTCCAGCAGGGCAGCGTGCTCTCGCGGCGACGCGCCCGCCAGCAGGAGCGACAGGTCGCGCGGCGCTGCCGCCGCCGCCGCCGCCGGGTCCCGGCGCGGCCGCGCGCCCGCCCGCCCGCCTCCCTCCCCCTCGGCCGGGGCGGGCCGCTTGGCCCCCGCCGCCCACGCCCGCGCCGGGGCCGCCTCGGCCGCCGCCGCCGACGCCCGCCCGGCCGCGCCGTCCGTGGGCGGCGCCGGCGGCAGGGGCCGGCCGTAGATGGCGGCCAGCGCCGCGGCGGCGTCGGCGCCGCCGGCAATGACGCGATAAGGGGCTGTGCTTGTTTTCGGTTTTGTTCAAGGATCGAGGGGAGGGCGTTTGCGAGTTTGAGGCTCGAAACAAGCCCGAGCGCCGAGTTTTGCTCGAGCAGGGCGTCGTCTGAGTTTCGTGGTCGACCGCGCCGTCGAGCGGCCGCGGCGGCGAAGCAAACTCACGCGCGGTGTCGTACGTGCACAGGTGACTCGGCGGCGTCACCGTGGGCGCCGTCATGAGCCGCCGCTTCCTGATGTGTTTGCTTGAGAGAGTGGGGGCGGGGGATCAGAGAGAGCGTTTCGGGGAAAGGAGAGGTTTGGTTCCCAATCTCAATCGCCCTCCATCTTTCTTCTGCTCACTTTGTGGGCCACGCGCCGACCGACATGTTGTTTTTGGTGATGGTGAGTCGCTGCTGTTGTTGATGGTTCGCTGCAGTTGCAAGAGGGGGGGCTCTCTTGTTTCGAGAAGAAGAGGGGGAGAGAGGAAAGGAGAACGCCCCTTTTCCCATCAGCCGCTCCTCTTAGAACACACACACACCACGACAGCCATCGCCAACACAAACCCGCGCGTATAGACCGCCCCTTTCCATTCTCAGAGAGCCACTCACAGAGAGACGGCGACTCCTCCCCCCCCCCCCCCCCCCCCCCCCCCCCCCCCCCCCCCAAAACCCCCACCCAACCCCCCCCCCCCCCCCCTCCCCCCCCCCCCCCCCCCCCACCCCCCCCCCGCTACCACCACCGCACACCCTCCGCGAAAAGCGCCGAGCAACTCACTCCTCCACTCTCTTCGCTCATGCGCGCGCAGCAGACGCCGCGCGCGGCGGCGCGCGATAGGTGAGGTTGTCGAGGCGGACGACGGGCCGCGATGGATGGGCCGCGATGGATGGATAGCGGGCGCGGGCTCTGACACGGGCGCGCGCGCCAACCAGGGGGGAGAGGGCGCCGCCCCCCCCCCCCTCTCCCTCTTGCCCTCCCTCCCCACGCACCCGCCCCCTGCATGCAGGCGGCCTGACGGGGCGGCCTCTCTCTCCCGCTCTCCGCATCCGTGCGCCCTTGCCCAGTCGCGATGTCCCCCCGCCGCACCCGCGCGCCCTCACGCCCAGACGCCACACACACCCACACAAAAAACCAAAACACAGTCGCGCGCCGTCGACGCCGACGCCGACACCGCCGCCCGCCGCCGCCGCCGCCCGAGGCTGTGCCGGCGCCCGCGTCAATGTCGCCGGCCGCGGCCGCCGCCAGCGCCTGTCGCCCACCATCCTCAGCAGCGCGGCGTCGGCCTACCGGCCGCCGCAGCTCCAGCGGCAGGCCGGGACTGCCGGCCGCTGGATGACAGCCGGCGCCGCGCTCGCCGGCGCCGCCGTGCCGCGTGCGCCGCCGGCGGCGCCCGCCCCGGCGTCCGCCTCTGCCGCCGCCTCTGCCTCGGCCGCCGCCGCCCCTTACCGCGGCGGCCACTTCATCTCGGCCACGGCCTACCGCCGCCGCCGCGACGGCCGCCTCGTCATCTGCGCCACTCTCGCGCGCGAGGCCGCCGTCACCGCGCCCGCGCCCCCCAGCAGCAGCTCGGCGCCGGCCAGCGCCCCCGCCGCCGTCCCGGCGCCGCCCGCCCACGCCGACGCCCCCGACGACGACGACGGCCCGCCGCCCCCGCTCGACCCGGCCGCCGCCCGCGCCCTGCTCGCCTCGGCGGTCGAGCCCCACCCAAAGCTGCGCGCGGGCCGCCTGCCCAACGGCCTCGAGTACGTGGTGCTGCCCAACGCCACCCCGCCGCGCCGCTTTGAGGCGCACTTAGAGGTGCACGCGGGCTCGGTCGACGAGCGGAGCGGGGAGCAAGGCGTCGCCCACCTCGTCGAGCACGTCACCTTCTTGGGGTCGCGCCGGCGCGAGGCCCTGCTCGGCACGGGCGCGCGCACCAACGCCTACACCGACTTCCACCACACGGTGTTCCACGTGCACGCGCCGCTGGCCAACGGCGCGACGGGGCAGGCCATGCTGCCGCAGGTGCTCGACGCGCTCGCGGAGATCGCATTTGCGCCCGTGTTTGCGCCCGAGCGCGTCGAGAAGGAGCGCAAGGCCGTGCTCGCCGAGGCGCAGATGATGAACACGGTCGAGTACCGCATCGACTGCCAGCTGCTCGCGACCTTGCACGGCGAGAACAACCTGGGGTGGCGCTTCCCCATCGGCCAGACGGAGCAGGTCAAGACGTGGCCGGCGTCGGCGCTGCAGCGCTTTTGGCGGCGGTGGTACTTCCCGGCCAACGCCACGCTCTTTGTGATCGGCGACGTCGAGCAGTCGCCCGACGAGGTCGTGGCCCTGGTGGAGCGCGCGTTCGGCGGGGTGCCCGCGGGGCGCGCCGAGCCGGACGAGGTGGCCGACGCCGCGGGCGACGGCACGGGCAGCGTTGCGGCGATCGACGGCGCCTCGGTCCCGCTCGGCACGGCGGCGGCGAGCGGCGCGTTTGGCGCGGCGCCGGCGACGGCCGAGGCGGCGGCGGCGCAGGCGCAGGCGACGGCGGCGGTGGCGGCGGCGGCGGGCGCGGTCGGAAGAGGGCCCTCGGCGGCCGCGTTCGCGGCCGCGTCGGCCGCCGCGGCGCAGGGCGCGCTCGAGGCGAGCGTCGGGCGAGAGGCGGCGGCGGCCGCGCTCGAGGCGGCCGCGCTGGCGGCGTCCGGCGGCGCCGGCGACGACGACCCGCGCCCGCTCAAGCTGCGCCACCCCGTGCGCCCGCCCGTGCTGCACCTCTGGGGCCAGGGCCCGCCCTCGGGCGCGCCCGCGCCCACCGCGGGCCCCGCCGCGGGCGCGCTCGTCACGCGCGGCGCCTGGGAAGAGGGGCTGCCCGCCCCTGGAACCAGCGAGGTGTCGTTCTTCCGGCACCCGCTGCTGCAGCACTTTTCTCTCTCGCTCTTCTGCAAGCTGCCCCTGCGGCCCATGGCCACGCACGGCGACCTCCGCCGCGTCTTCCTGTGGCGCGTCATCATGTCGGTGTTCCAGTTCCGCGTCGGCAGGCGCTACATGGCGGGCGACGGCCCCTTTGTGGCCATCGACCTAGACATCAGCGACTCGGCGCGCGAGGGCTGCGCCGTCTCGACGCTGACGGTGACCTCCGAGCCGCAGGACTGGCGCGCCGCCACGGCCGTGGCCGTCGAGGAGGTGCGGCGCCTGCAGCGCCACGGCCTCACGCCCGGAGAGCTGTCGCGCTACGTCAACGCCATGCTGCGCGACTCGGCGCAGCTGGCCGAGCAGGCCGACGCCGTGTCGCACGTCGACACGCTCGACTTTGTGATGGAAAGCCGGGCGACGGGGTCGACGGTCATGGAGCACCGCGCGGCGGACGACGCGATGCGCGCCCTGGCGGCGACCATCTGCCTGGAGGACGCCAACGAGGTGGCGCGGACGATGCTGGCGTTCGCGAGCGACTACGGGCGCGAGGGGGAGTTGCTGGTGGAGGAGGCGCGGGGCGGCGGCGGCGGCGCAGAGGCCGCCGGCGCCGAGGGCGGCGGCGGCGCGCGCGCGGCCGCCGCGCACGCCGGCAACGGCAACGGCAGCGGCGGCAGCGGCAGCACCGCCGCCGCCGCGGCCGCCGCCCGCGCCCTGGCCGCGCGCGAGCGCCCGCCCTGGGCCGACGTCCCTCACACCCCCACGCGCTGCACGAGCGTGCTGGTCTCTCTGCCGGCCTACGTCTCTGCCTCGGGGGAGGTGCTGTCCGAGCTGGCCGGCGCCGCTGACCGCGCGGCGGCGCGCAGCGCCGCGTCGATGGGCGCGGCCGGCCACCTGGACGCCGAGCAGCTCGACCTCGACGAGCTCGAGGCCGAGAGCGCCGCCCTCGACGCCGTGGACGTGCCCGCGGGCGCCGTGGCGTTCGCCATCGACCGCGACGAGCTCGCCGCCGCCATCGCGGCGCCGGGGCTCGAGCCGTCGCCGCCGGAGGAGGTGACGGTGCCCGACCACCTCGTGCCCGCCGACGCCCTGGACGCCCTCGAGGCGCGCCTGCGGCCCGCGTTCGTTCCGCCCCTGCGCAAGGCCCCGGCCTCGGCCGAGGAGACGGCGCGGCTGCGGGAGCACGCCGGCGCCGCCGCCGCCGACCCCGCCTTTCCGCCGCCGGAGCCAGAGTTTGGCGTCGCCCTGCGCCGCCTGAGCAACGGTGTCGCCCTCAACTACCGCGTGTCGGACAACGAGCCTAAGGCCGGGGTCATCCGCATCGTGGCCGCGGGCGGGCGCGCGGTCGAGGACCCTCGCACGCCCGGGCCGGGCGGCGCGGGAAGCGTGGGCGTCGGCGTGCGCGCGCTGTCCGAGTGCGGCGCCATTGGGGGCTGGTCGCGCGAGCAGATTGAGATCTTTTGCGTCACGAACTTAGTGTCCTGCGCGCTCGAGGCGGACCACGAGTTTCTGGTGCTCGACCTCCACTTCGCCAAGGACACGATGGAGCGCGCGTTCGAGCTCGCGCACGCCTTCCTCGCGGGCCCCGTGTGGGACGAGGCGGCCGTGCAGCGCGCCAAGCGGGTGTTCTCGTCGCAGGCGCAGTCGGTCGACAAGTCGCTCGAGCGCGCGACGGCCGACCGCGTGCTTGCGGCCATGCTCGGCGGCGACGCGCGGTTCCGCGACCCGACGCCGTTGCAGGTCGAGGCCTTGACGCTCGAGGGCGTGGCCGCGGCCGTGGAGATGCAGCTGGCGCCGCGCAACCTCGAGGTCAACGCGGTGGGCGACTTTGACGCGGCGGAGCTGGAGCGCCTGGCGCTGCGCTACCTGGGCACGCTGCCGCCCGAGGGGCCGCCGAGGGGCGCGGCGGCGGCGGCGGCGGCGGCGGCAGCGGCAGCAGGCGCGGGCGCGGCGGCGGCGGCCGACGCCGACGCCGCGGCGAGCAACGGCCGCGTCGGCGGCGGCTCGCTGCCCGCCCCGCTGCCGCCGTGGCTGGCCGACCAGCCGCTCACCTACCTGTCGCCTTCGGACCCGTCCGAGCGCCACATGGTGTGGCACATGCAGGACTCGGACGAGCGCGCCTACGCAACCATCAGCGGCCCGGCGCCCTGCCGCTGGGGCCCGCTCGGCCGCGGCACGCCGCTCTCGGCGCTGCAGCGGCCCGTGGCGCCGCCGCCCTCGGCGCCGCGCGGCGCGCTCCCCGCCGCCTCGCTCGACGCGCTGGCGGCCCAGCGCCGGGGCCACCCGCTCTTCAACACGTCGATGCTCTTTCTGCTCACCGAGGTGCTCAACTCGCGCCTGTTCACCACCGTGCGCGACGCGCTCGGGCTCACGTACGACGTGTCGTTCGAGCTGTCGATGTTTGACCGCCTGCGGACGGGGTGGTTCTCCGCCACAGTCACCTCCTACCCCGACCGCATCCACGACGCCCTGGCCGCCACCCTGGCGGTACTGCGCGACCTGCGCGCCAGCCGCGTGACGCCCGCGGAGCTCGCGCGCGCCAAGCGCACGCTCGTCACCAAGCACGAGAGCGAGCTTAAGACAAACGGCTACTGGATCGCGCTGCTGACGCACCTGCAGGCGCCGGGCGTGCCTCACAAGACGGTCGAGGCGCTCCGCGACATGGTGGCCGTGTACGAGGCGGCCACCGTCGACGACCTGTACGCGGTGTACGACGCGCTGGGCCTGGGGGACGGGGACGTGTTCACGTGCGTGGGCACGAGCGGCAAGGTGGCGCCGCCGCCGGTGGCCGCGCCCGCAGCGGCGGTTTCGGCGGCCGCGTCGGCCGCGCCGGCGTCCGGCGGCGGCGGCGACGGAAGAGACCCCGGCGCCCTGTTCGCGGCGATGATGACGGCCGCGCAGGCGCAGGGGGCGATGCTCGCGACGGCGCTGCGGCGCGCCGGCCTGTCGGAGGGCCCGCCCGCGGCCGGGACGCCGACGCCGCCGGCGCCGGGGTCCGCGCCGCCGCCGACGCCGCCGCAAGAGGCGGGGCGGCCGGAGTGATTTTTTCTTCTCCCGGTTTTCGTTTTCCCCCCAATTCATTTTCCTCGTTTTCCATCTTGCACATCCAAGATTCTCCATCCCTCGCTCAACCAGGCACTAGCAACCTCGCCAACAAGCCCTGCGCCGCAAAACCACCACGCACGACCTGTAGTTGTAAGAGAAAGATGGAACTTTGGTTCTTCTGACGAGCGCGCGATCGGCGGCCACCTGAAGGCGAGATCGGCGGCGTTTCTCGGGAAGCGGCGAACAAGAGCCGCCGACGGTGGCTGTTCAACGCATTGCACCGTTCCCATTCATCATAGGTTAGACCGTAGAGTATCCACACCCCATTTCATCCGGACAGAACAACACGTCGACGCCCCTTTGCCCCACCTCCCAACACCCGCCCCATGGCGCGCCTCTGCGAGTGAGGGGGACGACGACGACGACGACGACGACGGACCTCTCTCTCTCGTGTCCCCTCTCCCCCCGCAAACAACACAACAACAAACACGCCGCCCCGCCCTCCTCGGGCCCCGAGCCCAATGGACGGGTCGGCGAGCGAGGACGAGGAGGAGCAGTGCTTGCTGTGCCTCGAGCCGCTGGACGAAACCGATCGCCTCATCCTGTCGTACTGCGGCGGGCAATGTACCTTCAGGCCCTGCCTCTTCTGCTACACGACGCTGTACGAGCGCTGCGAGCGCTGCCCCAACTGCCGGCAGCAGTACGACCGGGAAAAGGTGGTGGTGGACCAGCCGCCGCCCGGGTGCAGGTGCGTTCGAATCGGAGCAAAAGACGGAGAAGAGAGCCGTCGAGGCGTCTGGAGAATGGCGGATGAGTGATGGGGGGGGGGAGGGGGAAACGCCCCTCCCTCCCCCCCCTTTTGCGCTGCTGCGCGCGCAAGAGACAAGCCGCGGCGTGCCGCCGCCGTGCATGACCGGCATGGTGTGCCGGGTGCGCCGCGTTTGCCCAGCGCGCGCCATTGAGCCGTCGTGAAGTGGGGCGGGCGGGGGGGCGCTCTTTCGCGTCAGGCGGCGGGCGGCGCAGCGGGCCTCGACGGCGCCGACGGGGAACAAAACACAGCTTTTTGCGAGGTCTGGGACTCACCCGCCTCCCCTTCCCCGCAACCGTCAAACAAACGCCCGACCAAAGCAGGGATGAGCACCACCAGCCGCACTCGGCGCTGAAAAGGCGCGACGCGGCGCGCAAGCGCGGCAGCGGCGCCGGCGGCAGTGCGGGCGGCTTGAGCGGCAACGGCGGCGGCGGCGGCGGCGGCGCCTCGAGCAACGGCGCCCCGCCCTCGCGCGGCAGCAGCAGCGGCGCGCTTGCGGGCCGCCACCCGAGCCCCCCGCCGCCGCCGCTCGCGGCGGCGCGCCCGCCCGCCGCCGCCGCGACGCCCGCCGCCACGACGGCCGCGACGCACGCGCCTCACTCCCCCGACGGCGGCGGCGGCGGCGGCGGCGGCGGCGGCAACAGCGGCGGCGCTATGGGCGACGGCGGTGGCGCGGCGGCGGCCGCGGGCCAGGTGCGCGTGGTGCAGCGCAACCTGGTGTACGCCGTCGGCATCCCCCTGCCGCTGTGCTCCGAGGAGGCCCTCGCCTCCCTCGCCTACTTCGGCGCCTTTGGCCGCATCAAAAAGGTATCGGTCTCGCGCGGCCCGCCGCCCGGCGCCGCGCCGCCGGGGCCGCCGCCCTCTTGCGCCGCCGCCGCCGCCGCCGCCGCCGCCGCCAATGCCGCCAATGCCTCCGCCGGCAGCGCGTACGTCACGTTCGCGCGAGACGAGGACGCCCTGGCCTGCATCCAGGCCCTCGACGGCGCCGCCTGGGAGGGCAGGCCCCTGCGCTGCTGCTTCGGCACCACAAAGTACTGCCACGCCTACCTGCGGGGGCAGCCTTGCCCGGGCGCCGAGCCGGCGGCGGGCGGCGGCGGGGCGGCGGCGGCGGCGGCGGCGGCGGGCGGCGCGGCGGGCGCGGCGGCGCCCCTGTGCCTCTATCTGCACGCGCCGGCGCCGGCGGGCGACGCCTTCTCAAAGCAGGACATGCTGCCGGGCGGGCACGCGGCGCCCGGCCAGGGGCGGTCGCGGTTCTACGACCTGGTGCACCCGACGGCCGCGCGGCACGGGCACCCCTTCCAGCAGCAGCAGCAGCAGCAGCAGCAAGGTCAAGGGCAGGGGCTGGGGCAGCAGCGGAGCGTCGGCGGCGGCGGCAACGTCGGCGCCGGCGCCCCGTCCTTGCCCTGCCTGCCGCCGCTGTCTTGGTCGCCCCGCGCGGCCGCCGGGTCCGCGCACCGCCCGCGGCTGGCCATGCCCCCGGGCGCCGCGTTCGAGGGGCTCGTGCAGTACGGCGAGGAGGCGCACTTTCACGCGGGGGGAGGGGCAGGAGGAGCGGGCGGGGGAGCGGGGGCCAGAGGAGCGGCGGCCGGGGGCGCGCCGTCGCCGTTTGCGGCGCCCGGCGGCGGCGCCTTGGCGGCGGCCGTCAACGGCGGGGCGGACGGCGACTGGCCCACGCCCGGCGGCGCCAAGCACGCCCCGCGCGCGGCAGGCGCGGCTGCGGTTGTGGCGCAGGGGTCGTGGGCCGCGGCGGCCGCGCGGGAGGGCGGCGGCCCTGTGGCGCCGAGCCCCGGCCGCCAGCACCAGCACCAGCACCAGCACCAGCACCAGCACCAGCACCAGCACCAGCACCAGCACCAGCACCAGCACCAGCACCAGCACCAGCACCAGCACCAGCACCAGCACCAGCACCCGC
>Ga0335398_10004588_pt1 | contig 19007 bp, 25 predicted proteins | sample BON03_FD_205742 | JGI IMG/M metagenome (GOLD analysis project Ga0335398, IMG submission 205742) | Freshwater microbial communities from Lake Bonney liftoff mats and glacier meltwater in Antarctica - BON-03 (spades assembly) (version 2) | ecosystem: Environmental > Aquatic > Freshwater > Ice >... | reverse complement strand
TTTTTTAGCACCTGGAGCTGGACGAAGATGATGAAGTTTTAAAGTCATCTTTATTCGACCTCCTCAACCTTAATTAGGTGGCGAACAGCGTAAACCATGCCACGAATTTCTGGACGATCTTCTTTAACAACAACATCGTTAATGCGCTTTAGGCCCAATGAACGAAGAGTGTCGCGCTGTTCTGGTTTATGTCCAACCTTTGAGCGAATTTGAGTAACTTTTAAACGAGGCATTATGCACCTACCGAAATCTGTGAAGCACGGATAATTGCTGCGGGTGCAACATCTTCTAATGGAAGTCCACGTCGCGCAGCGATTTGTGCTGGGCTTTCAAGCATCTTCAATGCAGCAACGGTTGCGTGAACCATGTTGATTGCATTGTTAGATCCAAGTGACTTGGTCAAAACATCAGTGATACCTGCACACTCAAGAACTGCACGCACCGGACCACCGGCAATTACTCCGGTACCTGGACTTGCTGGACGTAGTAGAACTACTCCTGCTGCAGTTTCACCTTGTACTGAGTGAGGAACTGTTCCTTGAACACGTGGAACTGTGAAGAATGACTTCTTCGCTTCTTCCACTGCCTTAGCAATCGCTGCTGGAACTTCCTTAGACTTTCCGTAACCAATTCCGACCTGACCATTGCCGTCGCCGACAACTACAAGTGCGGTGAATGAGAAACGACGTCCACCCTTTACAACTTTAGACACGCGGTTGATAAACACAACGCGTTCCATAAATGGGTTTTTTTCTTTTTCGCGATCATCACGACGTTCGCGACGCTCTGGGCGTCCCTTACCGCGATCTCCGCCAGCTGGTGCTGCTGCAGTCGTTGGATTAGTAGACATTAGAACTCCAATCCGTTCTCTCGTGCACTGTCAGCAACTGCTGCAATACGACCGTGGTACTTATTACCTGCGCGGTCAAAGACGACAGTTGAAACTCCAGCAGCCTTAGCGCGTGATGCAATTAATGCACCAACGGCCTTTGACTTTGCAGTCTTGTCGCCTTTATCAGCACGAAGATCTGTTTCCATTGTGGATGCGTAGGCAAGAGTTTTGCCAAGTGTGTCATCAATAACCTGAACGAACAGGTGACGAGATGATCGAGAAACGACTAAACGTGGACGAGCGGCAGTACCAGCGACCTTCTTGCGGACGCGGAATGCACGACGGGCACGGGCATTTGTTGCCGAACCTTTGCGGACCTTTACACCAATAGCCATTACTTCTTACCTGTCTTTCCTTGCTTACGGCGAACAACTTCACCTGAGATACGCAAGCCCTTGCCTTTGTAAGGATCGGCCTTGCGAAGCTTCTTTACCTTTGCAGCAACTTCGCCAACCAACTGCTTATCAATTCCAATAATGTGGAACTTTGTTGGTGACTCAACCTTGAAAGTGATTCCTTCAGGTGCTGGGAATTGAATGTTGTGGCTGTAACCAAGTTGGAACTCTAGGTCCTTACCCTTTTCAGCAACACGGTAACCAACACCAACGATTTCAATTGTCGTTGTGTATCCATTGGTTACGCCTTCAACCATGTTCGCTACAAGTGAGCGAGATAGACCATGAAGTGAACGAGTTACGCGCTCTTCATTGGGACGAGCAACAGTGATAACACCGGCATCGTGTGAAACTTGAATTGGATCAGAAACATTGATTGCAAGTGAACCCTTAGGTCCCTTAACTGCAACGTTCTGTCCAGAAATTGTTACTTCTACACCGCTTGGAACGGCGATAGGCATGCGACCGATACGTGACATTATTTGATCACCATATGTAGGCGAGAACTTCTCCGCCTACCCCTTGCTTGTTGGCTTGCTTATCAGTTAGCAAACCAGATGATGTTGAAATAATTGCAACGCCGAGTCCACCAAGTACTTTTGGTAGTGATGTTGACTTTGCGTAAACGCGAAGTCCTGGCTTGCTTACGCGACGCAAACCAGCGATTGAACGCTCACGGTTTGCACCAAACTTAAGGTCAAGAACAAGGTTCTTACCTACTCCATTTTCGGTCTCTTCAACGCGGTATGTTGCGATATATCCCTCAGCTTGAAGGATCGCAGCGATACGTACCTTGACCGATGATGACGGCATTGAAACCGAATCATGGTAGGCAGAGTTCGCATTGCGCAGACGAGTCAACATGTCTGCGATCGGATCTGTCATTGTCATACGTGGCCTCTTGGCCTTTCTCGAACTGGTTTCTTTTCACAGACCTTGTTCGTTGTAGTTAGTTAGATGGATGTTTTACCAAGACGCTTTTGTAATACCTGGAAGCTCACCACGGTGAGCCATTTCGCGGAAACAAACACGGCATAGACCAAATTTTTGGTAAACAGCGTGTGGACGACCGCAACGTTGGCAACGTGTGTAGCCGCGAACCTTGAACTTAGGCTTGCGAGCTGCTTTTACCTTGAGCGATGTTTTTGCCATGGCTTATGCCTCCTTGAATGGAAAGCCGAGCGCCTTAAGTAATGCGCGACCTTCATCATCATTTTTAGCTGTAGTAACGACTGTGATATCCATTCCGCGTGGACGATCGATCTTGTCCTGTTCGATCTCTGGGAAAACTACTTGTTCAGTTAAACCGAATGTGTAGTTTCCATTTCCATCGAACTGCTTTGGTGATAGACCACGGAAGTCGCGGATACGGGGAAGTGAGATTGAAACTAAACGATCTGCAAACTCCCACATACGATCTCCACGCATTGTTACGTGCGCACCAATTGGCTGACCTTCACGAAGCTTGAACTGCGCAATTGATTTACGAGCCTTAGTTACCTGTGGCTTTTGACCAGTGATGATTGTTAAGTCGCGGATTGCGCCTTCGATCAACTTTGAATCACGAGCAGCGTCGCCGACACCCATGTTCACAATGATCTTTACAAGTGAAGGAACCATCATTGGGTTACTGAAACCAAATTGTTCCTTGAGTGCAGGAGCGATAACGCTCTTGTACTTAGCCTTTAAACGTACATCTACCGCTGTTGACATTAGATGTCCTTTCCGGTGCGACGTGAGATACGAACATTCTTGCCTTCTTCGTTTTTGCGAACACCAATGCGTGAAGCCTTGCCATCGCTATCAACGACCATGACATTTGAAATGTGTAGTGATGCTTCAACGGTGATGATTCCGCCGACCTTTACGCCGCGCTCACCAGTTGACTCTTTTGTATGACGCTTCTGGCGATTAACGCCTTCGACAGTAATACGGTTGCCATCAACTGAAATAACTTTTCCACTTGTTCCGCGATCTTTCCCCGCGATAACAAGAACGGTGTCATTCTTCTTAATCTTTGCCATTTTTAGAGCACCTCCGGAGCTAGCGAGATGATCTTCATGTAGCGCTTATCGCGAAGTTCACGTGCAACTGGTCCGAAGATACGGGTTCCACGTGGCTCGCCATCAGCTTTCAAGATCACTGCGGCATTTTCATCAAATTTAATGTAGGAGCCATCTGGACGACGACGTTCCTTAACTGTACGAACGATGACGGCCTTAACGACCTCACCCTTCTTAACTTGTCCGCCAGGAATTGCATCCTTAACAGAACAGACGATGATGTCTCCGATACCGGCATAGCGGCGCTTGGATCCACCGAGCACGCGGATACATAGAAGCTCTTTTGCTCCTGTGTTATCTGCTACGCGTAGGCGAGATTCTTGTTGAATCATTTGTTATCCACCGAACCCTTACTTTGCCTTCTCGAGGATCTCAACCAAACGCCAGCGCTTTGTTGCTGACAGAGGTCGAGTTTCCATAATCGATACACGATCGCCCACGCCGGCAGAGTTCTGCTCGTCGTGTGCTTTTAACTTGCTTGAACGTGAGAGAACCTTTGAGTACATACCGTGCTTCACACGACTTGATACTTCAACAGTGATGGTCTTATCCATCTTGTCACTCACAACAATACCTTCACGGATTTTACGATCATTGCGATCTGAATTTGCTGTAGTCATTACGCAGCTCCTCCAATTCCTAGTTCGCGTTCGCGAATAATTGTGTAGACACGAGCGATCTCTTTGCGTACCGCACTTAGTCGACCGTGGTTTTCCAACTGGCCAGTTGCGCCTTGGAAACGAAGGTTGAAAAGCTCTTCCTTCAATTCGCGCACCTTGCTAGTTAAATCTTCTACGGACAATTGGCGTAGCTCATCATTAGTTGTAATAGCCACTTATGCCTCCTCACGCTTCACTACACGACACTTCATTGGAAGCTTGTGCATCGCAAGACGCATTGCTTCAACGGCGACTGCTTCTGTTACGCCAGAGATCTCGAACATAACGCGACCTGGCTTAACGTTTGCAATCCACCACTCAGGTGAACCCTTACCGGAACCCATACGAGTTTCAGCAGGCTTCTTTGTGATTGGACGATCTGGATAAATATTGATCCAAACCTTTCCACCACGCTTGATGTAACGAGTCATTGCGATACGAGCTGCCTCGATCTGACGGTTAGTTACATACGCTGGAGCTAAAGCTTGAATACCAAAGTCACCAAATGCAACAGTTGATCCGCCCTTTGCTGCGCCCTTACGGGATGGGTGGTGCTGCTTACGGTGCTTCACACGACGTGGAATTAACATTAGTTAGTAGCTCCTTCCGCAGTTGCCGGAGCAGTTGCTGTTGGTGCACCTTGTGAAACAGTTACTTCACCACGTGGTGCACGAGGAGTACGAGGTCCGCGACGTTCTGGCTTTGGAGCACGAGCTTCTGCAAGTGCTTTCTCAGCGCGCTCTGCACGTGAACCAATAACTTCACCCTTGTAGATCCACACCTTTACACCTAAGCGACCAAATGTTGTTGCAGCTTCGTAGAAACCGTAATCAATATCGGCGCGAAGTGTGTGCAATGGCACGCGACCTTCACGGTAGAACTCTGAACGTGACATTTCCGCTCCACCTAAACGACCACCACACTGAACACGAATGCCCTGTGCGCCAGCCTTAAGTGCTGATTGCATTGACTTCTTCATTGCGCGACGGAAAGAAACACGTGCAGCAAGCTGCTCGGCAATTCCTTGTGCAACAAGTTGTGCATCAATCTCTGGGTTCTTAACTTCAAGAATATTTAACTGAACTTGCTTTCCAGTTAGCTTTTCTAGACGTTGACGTAACTTGTCGGCTTCTTCTCCGCGGCGTCCAATAACAATTCCTGGACGTGCAGTAAATAGGTCGATACGTACGCGATCACGTGTGCGCTCGATTTCAATTCGTGAAACGCCTGCGCGCTCCATTCCCTTGTTCATCGTGCGACGGATTTCTACATCCTCTTTCACGTAGTCCTTGTATAGCTTGTCTGCATACCAACGTGATTTAAACTCAGTTGTAATTCCAAGACGGAAGCCGTGTGGGTTTACTTTTTGACCCATTAGTTGGTCGCTCCCTTCTGGATAGTCTTCTTAATATTCATTGTCTTGCTCGCAACTTTTGTGTCGCTCACTGCAACAGTGATGTGAGAAGAACGCTTCAAGATACGAAAACCTCGACCTTGTGCACGTGGACGAAAGCGCTTCATTGTGCGACCCTCATCTACAAGTGCTTCAACAACCCATAGCTCGGAAGCATCGCGGATCGCTGGGTTCTTGGCCTTTGCATTTGAAACTGCAGAGTTAAGAAGTGTGTACACATCTTGACCAGCAGCTTGTGGTGCGAACTTCAAAATATTTAGTGCGTTATCGGCACGCTCTCCACGGATGAGGTCGACGATACGACGAGCCTTCTGTGGTGTGTGGCGAATGTCGCGCAAAACTGCGCGTGCAATCAATGCGTTTTCTGGTGTGTTAGCCACGAGATGCCTTTCGATCGTCGCCCTTAACGTGACCACGGAAGGTACGTGTTGGGGAGAATTCGCCTAGTTTGTGTCCGACCATTGCATCAGTTACGAAAACCGGAATGTGCTTGCGGCCATCGTGTACTGCAATGGTGTGTCCGATCATTGAAGGAATGATCATCGAGCGACGTGACCAAGTCTTGATCACGTTCTTTGTGTTGGCATCGTTTTGTGCATCTACTTTCTTGAGCAGATGTCCATCAACGAATGGACCCTTCTTGAGACTTCTTGGCATGAGGGCTCCTACCTACCGATTCTTATTCGACTTGCGACGACGGACGATCATTGAATCTGATGCTTTCTTCTTACGAGTGCGGCCTTCAGGCTTACCCCATGGAGTCACTGGGTGACGTCCACCAGAAGTTTTACCTTCACCACCACCGTGTGGGTGATCAACAGGGTTCATAACAACACCACGAGTTGTTGGGCGAATACCTAACCAACGCTTACGCCCAGCTTTTCCGTAATTGATATTTCCCTGCTCAGCATTTCCAACTTCACCAACAGTTGCGCGGCAACGAACGTCAACGTTACGAATTTCACCCGATGGCATACGTAGTTGTGCGTAAGGACCATCTTTTGCAACTAACTGAACTGATGCACCAGCTGAACGAGCAATCTTTGCTCCTCCACCTGGACGAAGTTCAATTGCGTGAACAGTTGTACCTACTGGAATATTACGAAGTGGCAAGTTATTGCCAGGCTTGATATCTGCCTTTGGACCATTCTCAACAGTTGCACCTTGCTCTAATTTATTAGGAGCGATGATGTAACGCTTTTCTCCATCTGCGTAGTGAAGAAGTGCGATACGTGCAGTGCGGTTTGGGTCGTACTCAATGTGAGCGACTTTTGCTGGAATGCCATCCTTATCATTTCGGATGAAATCGATAAGACGGTAGGCACGCTTGTGACCGCCACCTTGGTGGCGAACAGTGATGCGACCTTGGTTGTTACGTCCACCCTTTGAGTGAATTGGACGGACAAGTGACTTTTCAGGAGTCGAGCGAGTGATTTCAGCGAAATCAGGAACGCTTGCGCCGCGTTGACCAGGGGTCGTTGGCTTTAATTTACGAAGTGCCATGATGATCCTTTTCTATTCCAGGTCCAGTCCCGTTAGGAAACCGGTCCCCCGAAGATGTCGATGCGGTCGCCAGCTGCAACTTGAACAATCGCGCGCTTGGTGTCTTTACGCTTTCCATCACCAAAACGAGTCTTCTTGTTCTTGCCCTGACGGTTCATTGTGTTAACGCTTACTACCTTTACGCCAAATACTTTTTCAACAGCGATCTTGATCTCTGTCTTATTTGAATCTGGTGCAACGATGAATGTGTACTTGTTCTCATCTAGCAACCCGTAGCTCTTCTCAGAGACAACTGGTGCAATTAGAACGTCGCGGTAATCTTTCATGCGCCGACCTCACTTTCGCGTGCAACCGAAGTTGCTCCCTTGCCCTTTGCAGGCTTCTTTAGGAAATCTTTGATCGCAGCTTCTGAGAAAACAACGTCATCACTTTTTAGGATGTCGTATGCATTCAACTGATCTGGAACAAGAAGGTGCATATCTTCAGCGTTACGAAGTGAACGCCATGCTAGATCCTCAGTACGTGAGATAACTACAAGAACATTCTTGCGATCACTGAACTGACGAACTGCTGCGATCGCTGCCTTTGTTGAAGGAGCGCTCACGATTGAATCCAGTACGTGAATACGATCGTTACGTTGGCGATCAGAGAGAACTCCGCGCAAAGCTGCAGCAATCATTTTCTTAGGTGTACGTTGGAAATATTTACGTGGGCGAACAGCGTGTGCTGCACCTCCACCGCGTTGCAACGGAGCACGAATAGAACCCTGACGCGCGCGACCGGTTCCCTTCTGCTTGAAAGGCTTCTTACCTGAACCAGAAGTTTCACCACGGTTCTTTGCCTTTTGTGTTCCCTGGCGAGCAGCTGCAAGTTGCGCAGTTACTACCTGGTGAATCAAAGGAATATTTGTCTGCGCATCAAAGATTTCTGTTGGAAGATCTACTGATCCAACGTTCTTTCCTTCTGCGTTCTTTACTTCAACAGTAAGCGCCATGATTAGTTGCCAGCCTTTCCTGCTGTTTCATAGATCGCGTGCTTAGCTGCAGAGCGGATGAAAACAAGCTGTCCGTCTGGGCCAGGAACTGATCCCTTGATGAGAAGTAAGTTGCGATCTGCATCAATTGCATGAACAACTAAGTTTTGAGTTGTAACGCGAACGCCACCCATTACTCCAGCCATACGCATACCCTTGAAAACACGACCTGGTGTTGAACATGCACCGATTGAACCTGGCATACGGTGCTTACGGTCTACACCGTGAGAAGAACCGAGACCACCGAAACCGTGGCGCTTCATAACACCAGCAGTTCCCTTACCTGTGCTTGTTCCAGTTGCATCAACTAATTCGCCAGCAGTGAAAACTGTTGCACCAAGTTCTTGTCCAACTGTGTAACCAGATGTATCAAGTGTGCGAAGTTCTGCTACTGAACGGCGTGGTGTAACACCAGCCTTTGCGAAATGGCCAGCAAGTGGCTTAGAAATTTTCTTTGGGTCGATTGCACCGAACGCGATTTGCACAGCTGAGTAACCATCTTTTTCAGGTGTACGGATCTGCGTAACAACGCATGGACCGGCTTCAACAACGGTTACTGGAACCATCTTGTTGTTTGCATCAAAAACCTGGGTCATACCGAGTTTCTTACCGAGTACGCCCTTGATGGACGAGCCCGCTGCTTGAGTTGTAAAAGTCATAGTTGTCGTCCTTTCCTTAGAGCTTAATCTCGATGTCGACGCCAGCTGGCAAGTCGAGACGCATCAATGAATCAACAGTCTTAGGTGTTGGGTCGATGATGTCGATTAGGCGCTTATGTGTGCGCATCTCGAAGTGTTCGCGGCTGTCCTTATATTTGTGAGGAGAGCGAATAACACAATATGTGTTGATCTCTGTTGGTAGCGGCACTGGACCCGCGACCGTTGCACCAGTGCGCTCAACAGTCTCAACGATTTTCTTCGCTGAACTATCAATCACCTCATGGTCATAGGCCTTGAGTCGAATGCGGATCTTTTGTCCCGCCATGTCGTTCTCCTCTTTCGTTTCTACTGCGTTAATTAATTCTTAGTTTTTTATTGTTGTGGCGGTATTTCTACCGCCACAACAACGGTCAAATATTTTTTACTATTACTTCTTAATCTTTGTAACGCGACCGGCACCTACTGTGCGGCCACCTTCACGGATTGCGAAGCGAAGTCCTTCTTCCATTGCGATTGGCTGAATGAGTGTTACGTACATTTCAGTGTTATCGCCAGGCATAACCATTTCAGTTCCTGCTGGAAGTGTTACAACACCCGTTACGTCAGTTGTACGGAAGTAGAACTGTGGCCGGTAGTTGTTGAAGAATGGTGTGTGACGTCCGCCTTCATCCTTTGAAAGGATGTATGCAGATGCATCGAACTCTGTGTGAGGTGTGATTGAACCAGGCTTGCAAACAACCTGTCCACGCTCTACATCTTCACGCTTTAGTCCACGAAGTAGTAGTCCAACGTTCTCGCCTGCTTGACCTTCGTCTAGCAACTTACGGAACATTTCTACACCTGTAACAGTTGTCTTCTGAGCAAGCTCACGAATACCAACGATTTCAACTTCTTCGTTAACCTTAACGATTCCGCGCTCAATACGTCCTGTGATAACTGTTCCACGACCAGTGATTGTGAAAACATCTTCTACTGGCATTAGGAATGGCTTATCAACTTCGCGCTCTGGCTGAGGAATAAATGAATCTACTGCATCCATTAGCTCAACGATCTTCTCTGCCCACTTAGCATCTCCTTCGAGTGCCTTTAGTGCTGAGATGCGAACGATTGGTGTGTCATCGCCTGGGAACTCGTACTTTGATAGAAGTTCGCGAACTTCCATTTCTACTAGTTCTAGAATTTCTTCATCGTCAACCATGTCTGACTTATTAAGTGCGACAACGATTGATGGAACGCCAACCTGACGAGCAAGTAGTACGTGCTCCTTTGTCTGTGGCATTGGTCCATCTGTTGCTGCAACGACGAGGATTGCTCCATCCATCTGTGCAGCTCCAGTGATCATGTTCTTGATGTAGTCAGCGTGGCCTGGGCAGTCAACGTGTGCGTAGTGACGCTTCTCCGTCTGGTACTCAATGTGCGCGATAGAGATTGTGATACCGCGTTGACGCTCTTCAGGTGCCTTATCAATATCTGAAAATGCTGTTGCAGCATTTAGTGTTGGGAACTTATCGTGCAAGACCTTTGAGATCGCTGCAGTAAGTGTTGTTTTACCGTGGTCAATGTGACCAATTGTTCCAATGTTTACGTGAGGCTTTGTGCGCTCGAACTTGGCTTTTGCCATTTTGGTTCCTCTTTCCTTTACTAGTGCTTAGTTATTAGGGTTATTTGGTTCTTTGTTTAGGGATATTAAGGATTACTCGCCACGAACTTTCGCAATGATTTCCTTTGCAACGTTGCCTGGAACTTCGGCATAGCTGTCGAACTCCATGCTGTAGCTCGCGCGACCTTGTGTTCTGGAGCGGAGATCGCCGACATAGCCGAACATCTCTGACAACGGAACTAGCGCCCTAACAACGCGGGCACCTGACCGCTCGTCCATGGCCTGAATTTGACCACGACGACTGTTTAGATCGCCGATGACATCACCCATGAAATCTTCCGGGGTAACAACTTCGACCTTCATTACTGGTTCAAGAATTGCAGGATCAGCAAGCTTTGACGCTTCCTTGAACGCTGCGATACCAGCCACCTTGAATGCGAGCTCCGATGAGTCAACATCGTGATACGCGCCGTCAAGAAGAGTTACTCGTACATCTGTCAATGGGTAGCCAGCAAGTGGACCTGAAGTCATCGCTTCACGGCAACCTGCATCAACTGAAGGGATGTACTCGCGTGGAACGCGACCTCCAGTTACCTTATTTACGAATTCGTATCCGCCTTCAACAGTTCCAGTTGGAAGTGGCTCGACTGCGATTTGAATCTTTGCAAACTGTCCAGAACCACCAGTCTGCTTTTTGTGTGTGTAGTCGTGACGTGCAACTGCTTTGCGAAGAGTTTCGCGGTAAGCAACTTGTGGCTTACCAACGTTTGCCTCAACCTTGAACTCGCGACGCATACGGTCTACGAGAATTTCAAGGTGAAGTTCACCCATACCAGCGATGATTGTCTGGCCGGTCTCTTCATCAGTGTTGACGTGGAAAGTTGGATCTTCTTCAGATAGACGCTGAATTGCAACGCCAAGTTTTTCTTGATCGCCCTTTGTCTTTGGCTCAATCGCAACCGAGATAACCGGTGCTGGGAAGTCCATTGATTCGAGCAGAACTGGCTTTGCTGGATCACATAATGTTTCGCCAGTTGTTGTGTCCTTTAGGCCCATAACTGCAACGATCATTCCTGCGCCAACATTGTCACGCTCTTCGCGCTTGTTTGCGTGCATCTGGTAAATCTTTCCGATGCGCTCTTTGCGATCCTTGGCAGAGTTCAAGATTGTTGAACCTGTCTCTAGAACACCTGAGTACACGCGGATAAATGTGAGCTTTCCTAAGTGTGGATCGGTCATGATCTTGAAAGCTAATGCAGAGAAAGGCTCATCGTTCTTAGGAAGACGCTTGATCTCTTTCTCGGGATCGTTCATGTCATGTCCAACAATCGCTTCAACATCTAGTGGTGATGGAAGGTAGCGAACAACGGCATCGAGCATTGGCTGAACGCCCTTGTTCTTAAATGCTGAACCAGTAAGAACTGGTGAAAGCTTTGCCGCAAGAGTTGCACGACGGATACCGGCGATGATTTCAACTTCAGTTAGTTCAATTCCTTCTAGGAACTTTTCCATAACTTCATCATCATTTTCAGCAAGAGTTTCCAACATTGCCAGGCGAGCAGTTTTGCATGCCTCTAACATGTCAGCTGAAATTTCTTCAATTGTGTAATCTTCACCCTTTTGGGTTTCTCCGCGCCAGGTAAGTGCCTTCATCGCAATCAGATCAACTACTCCGAGGAAATCTCCTTCGGCACCGATTGGAAGTTGTAGAACTAGCGCAACAGCGTTGAGGCGATCCTTGATCATGCCAACACACTTATCAAATGATGCACCTGTACGGTCTAACTTATTTACAAAACAAATACGTGGAACTGAGTAACGATCTGCTTGACGCCATACAGTTTCAGATTGTGGCTCTACACCGGCAACACCATCGAATACTGCAACGGCGCCATCTAGAACACGAAGTGAACGCTCTACTTCAACAGTAAAGTCAACGTGACCAGGTGTATCAATAATGTTAATTAAGTGGTTGTCCCACATACATGTTGTTGCAGCAGAAGTGATCGTGATTCCACGCTCTTGTTCCTGCTCCATCCAGTCCATTGTTGCGGCACCTTCGTGCACTTCACCGATCTTGTAGTTAATACCTGTATAGAAAAGGATGCGCTCAGTAGTCGTGGTTTTTCCCGCGTCGATGTGAGCCATGATTCCAATGTTGCGAACCGTAGCTAAATCGATCTTCTCTACTGTTGATGCTGCCACTTTATCCTCTTCTCGAAACTCTCTGAATTACCAGCGGTAGTGAGCAAACGCCTTGTTTGCTTCTGCCATTTTGTGGGTATCTTCGCGGCGCTTTACTGCTGCTCCAAGACCATTGCTTGCATCGATTAATTCATTTGTTAAACGCTCTGCCATTGACTTTTCACGACGTGAACGTGAGTAATCAATTAACCAGCGAAGTGCCAAAGTTGTTGAACGGCTTGCCTTAACTTCAACCGGCACCTGGTACGTAGCTCCACCAACACGACGTGAGCGAACTTCAACAGTTGGCTTGATGTTGTCTAGTGCGCGCTTCAAAGTAATAAGTGGATCTACCTGAGTCTTTGCGCGAGTACCTTCTAGTGCGTTGTAAACAATTGCTTCAGCTGTTGAACGCTTTCCGTGAAGTAGTACGCGGTTAATTAGCGCAGTAACAACAGGTGAGTTGTAAACAGGATCTGCAACAACTGGTGACTTAACAACGGGGCCTTTACGTGGCATTAGCTAGCCTTCTTCTCTCTCTTAGTTCCGTAGCGAGAACGTGATTGCTTACGGTTCTTAACACCTTGTGTATCTAGTGATCCGCGAATGATCTTGTAACGAACACCAGGCAAATCTTTTACACGACCACCACGTACGAGAACAATGGAGTGCTCTTGCAAGTTGTGACCTTCACCTGGAATGTATGCAGTGACTTCCATGCCACTAGTAAGACGTACACGTGCGACTTTGCGTAGCGCAGAGTTTGGTTTCTTAGGGGTCGTTGTGTAAACGCGTGTACAAACACCGCGTCGTTGTGGTGAACCCTTAAGTGCAGGTGTGCTTGTCTTCGTAGTCTTTTCTGCACGACCACGACGAACTAGCTGTTGAATTGTTGGCACTTCATCTCCATTCGTAACTTCGTTACTGATCTTTATTCACGCTTAATTGCCGACCCACGCGGTCGGGTGTGTTGCACCCAATTCGCATGTATTGCGTAAAAAGTTTTTCAACTTATGTACACATCGCAGGCAAAGAAGCCCTATAAAAGAGCAGACGCGAAGGGTAACCCAGTCTCCACGCGGGAGGCAAATCCGGGTTTTACTCCTATTCCGAAGGATTGCGGGCTATCGCCGCCAAAAGCTCCTCTTCGGCGTGTCGGGTGCCGTCGAGGGTATAGATCCAGCGCTGAAATGGCCCACCGGAAAAAGTGATCGAAACAGCGGGTTTTCTACGCTTAATTACCACGAAATCCTTGGTTTTGAGCCTGCGCATGACCCCCATCATGACCACAAATGGGATCCCGGTGCCAGGGGCACGAAAGCCCTGCAGTAATTCAGGGATCCAGGGCTGGTCGTAGAACTCCACCGAAACCACCTGATTAATGGTCGCCTTTGGCGGGGGCCAAAACGTTCCGGCCAGCTCAAGTGGGTTCAATTTTAACCGCAAATCCTGACCTTCAATTACTAATTTCGCCATGGCTTAACTCTAATACACCTAGGCATGAGGTTGGATGAGTCCATGAGTACATCTGATTGGTTATTAATTGGAATCATCGCTTTTCTTTTGATTGATTTCACAGCAGGCAGCGTTATTAGTTTCTTAAATGAAAAAAGTGCAAACACCCCCCTGTCTACTGAGGCATCGCAGATTTATAACGCCGATGAATATAAAAAGTCATTGGCATATGGAACTGCAAAGTACAAAGTTGAATCACTCACCTCACTTGTTAGCACAGTCATTTTCCTAACTGCAATTATGTTGGGTTGGTTTGCTTGGTTAGATGATCAGATCAGAGATCGCATTAGCAATAACTTATTAGTGACCGTCACCTTTGTTGGCGTCTTAATAATTGTCTCAATGATTGGTAACTTACCAATTTCTTATTACTCAACTTTTGTAATTGAAGAAAAATTTGGTTTCAATAAAACGACTAAGAAATTGTTTGCAACTGATGCAATAAAGGGCTTAGTGCTAAGCCTGGCAATTGGATTACCGCTGCTGTATCTAATTGCGCTTATTTATCAGGAGCTAGAAAGCAGTTTCTGGTTAGTTGGCTGGCTGCTTGTCTCTGTGGTCTCACTCTTTATGTTTATCTTTGGTACTCGTATCTTCTTGCCAATGTTTAATAAGTTAAAGCCACTTCCAGATGGTGAATTACGCACTGAAGTTGAGGCTTACTGCCAAACACAGGGCTTTCCATTATCTAAGTTGTATGAAATGGATGCATCTAAGCGTTCTACCAAACTCAACGCTTTCTTTTCAGGCATGGGTCGGGTAAAGATTATTGGTTTGTATGACACATTAATTGAGAAGTTAACAACGAAAGAGACTGTGGCCGTGCTTGCCCACGAAGTTGGCCATTACAAGCGCAAGCACGTCTACACAATGTTTGCTTTTAGCAATGTGCAGACTTTGGTGATTTTCGCCCTGCTGGGATGGTTATTAGGTAATCCAAACCTTTCTAAAGCCCTTGGCTCAGAAACGCCTAGTTTCCACCTTTCGATCATCGCCTTCTTCTTGTTATTTACCCCTGTTTCAACTTTGTTAGCTCTCATCAACAATACTTTTTCCAGACACAATGAGTACCAGGCAGATCAATACTCGATCGATACATATCCAGGTGCACGTGAACATATGTATTCAGCGTTGAAGAAATTATCAGTTGAATCTTTAAGTAATTTAAATCCACATCCAGTTTATGTAGCAGTGCATTATTCGCACCCACCGATTTTGGATCGTTTAGCTAATTTAAAAAAGTAAATTTAACCCGTTAAAAAATGCTGCTGACGGAAGTAATTTAAATACTAATTCGGCAAGATCTTCCCTACTCTAAGGGGCAAAAAAGCCTGAAGCAAACAAATCAAAACGGCCCCTCCACTCCATTAGGAATGAATGGGCCGTAAAGACTTACTTTGGTTTATTTTCGAATTAGCGAGGTATTTGAACCTCATCGAGACGAACTGCTTCACCTGAACCTTGTTGATCAAATGGTGTGAAGTCATATTCATCATATGCTGCGTAGACCGCGGCCTTTGCTTCTTCCGTTGGCTCCACACGAATGTTGCGGTAACGGGCAAGACCAGTTCCGGCAGGAATCAACTTACCGATGATGACGTTCTCCTTCAGACCGAGCAATGGATCACTCTTCTCTGAAAGTGCGGCATCTGTAAGTACGCGAGTTGTTTCCTGGAATGAAGCCGCTGACAACCATGACTCAGTTGCAAGAGATGCCTTAGTGATACCCAATAGTTCTGGGCGACCCGAAGCAGCTTTTCCACCAGTTGTTACGACGCGACGGTTTTCAACTTCGAAACGACCACGTTCAACAAGCTCACCTGGAAGTAGATCGGCATCTCCTGCTTCAAGCACTGTGATGCGCTTGAGCATTTGGCGAACGATTACTTCGATGTGCTTATCGTGAATTCCTACACCCTGTGAGCGATACACAGATTGAATTTCATTTACCAAGTGAACTTGCGTTGCACGTGGTCCAAGAATACGAAGAACCTGCTTTGGATCGATCGCGCCAACAACCATCTTCTGGCCAACTTCTACGCGATCTCCTTCCTTAACAAGCATCTTCTGGCGACGAGTGATTGGGTAAGCGACTTCTTCGCCACCATCATCTGGAGTAACAACGATCTTCTTGCCCTTTGCATCTTCGCGGAATGAAACAACACCAGCTGTTTCTGCGATTGGTGCAACACCCTTAGGTGTACGAGCTTCGAAGAGTTCCACAATACGTGGAAGACCGTGTGTGATATCCATTGAATCGTGAACCGCACCACCAGTGTGGAAGGTACGCATTGTTAACTGCGTTCCTGGCTCACCAATTGATTGTGCGGCGATGATTCCAACAGCTTCACCAACTGCAACACGTTGTCCTGCTGCAAGTGAGCGACCGTAGCAAGCTGCGCACTGTCCGACCTTGCTATCGCAAGTTAGAACTGAGCGAATCTTTACTTCTTCGACACCGGCTGCAACAAGTTCATCGATGTTGCGATCACCAAGATCAGTTCCAGCAGGAAGAATTACTGTGCCGTTAACTGAAGCATCTTCGGACAATGTGCGGCCGAATACAGAAGTTTCAACGTGGTCGTACTTTGCAAGCTTTCCAGCGCTGTCCTTGATTGCAATCTGTGCCATCAAACCACGGTCAGTGCCGCAATCTTCTTCACGGATGATTACATCTTGGGCAACGTCGCAAAGACGACGTGTTAAGTAACCTGAGTCAGCTGTACGAAGCGCAGTATCTGCAAGACCCTTACGAGCACCGTGAGTAGAAATAAAGTACTCAAGTACTGAAAGACCTTCACGGAAGTTGGACTTGATTGGGCGAGGAATAATTTCACCCTTTGGATTTGCTACAAGTCCACGCATACCGGCGATCTGACGAATCTGCATCATGTTTCCACGAGCACCAGAGAAGACCATCATCCACACTGGGTTAACGCGAGGGAAGTTTTCTTCCATCTCTTTACCCACTTCGGCTGTTGCCTTTGTCCAGATCTCGATCAATTCCTGACGACGCTCGTCATCTGTGATGAGTCCCTTTTCGTATTGTGATTGAACCTTTTCAGCCTGTGTTTCGTAGCTTTCCAGGATCTCTTTCTTACGAGGAGGTGTAACTACATCTTCAATACCGATAGTTGCACCAGCACGAGTTGCCCAATGGAAACCAAGTGACTTCAGCGCATCAAGTGTCTGTGCCACAACAACCTTTGGATAGAACTCAGCCAGACGATCAACGATTCCACCAAGTTGCTTCTTTGTTACATCGACATCGACATATGGAAAATCAGTTGGAAGCGCTTCATTAAATAATGCGCGACCAATTGTTGTCTCAATTGTCTCTGATGTAGCAGTTAGGCGAATCTTGATCTTTGCTTGCAATGAAACAGAGCGTTGATCGTGGGCCATGATCGCTTCTGCGACTGAACCAAATGCACGACCTTCTCCGAGTTCACCTTCGCGAACCATTGTTAAGTAGTAGAGACCAAGAACCATGTCCTGTGTAGGAGATGTAATTGGACGACCGTTTGCTGGTGACAAAATGTTGTTTGAAGACAACATCAAGATACGAGCTTCGGCTTGCGCTTCAGCAGATAGAGGCAAGTGAACCGCCATCTGGTCACCGTCGAAGTCAGCGTTAAATGCTGTACATACGAGTGGGTGAATCTGAATTGCTTTACCTTCAACTAATTGTGGTTCGAATGCTTGGATACCCAAACGGTGCAGGGTAGGTGCGCGGTTTAGCAGTACTGGATGCTCTGCGATAACTTCTTCAAGAACATCCCAGACAACTGGACGAGCACGTTCAACCATGCGCTTTGCAGATTTAATGTTCTGCGCGTGGTTTAGATCTACAAGTCGCTTCATTACGAATGGCTTGAAAAGTTCAAGTGCCATCTGCTTTGGAAGACCGCACTGGTGCAGCTTCAACTGTGGACCAACAACAATTACTGAACGACCTGAGTAGTCAACGCGCTTTCCGAGCAAGTTCTGACGGAAACGTCCTTGCTTACCCTTGAGCATGTCTGACAATGACTTCAGTGCGCGGTTACCTGGACCTGTAACTGGGCGACCACGACGACCGTTATCGAACAACGCATCTACAGCTTCCTGCAACATACGCTTTTCATTGTTAACGATGATCTCTGGTGCACCAAGATCGGCAAGACGCTTCAAACGGTTGTTACGGTTGATAACGCGACGGTATAGATCGTTGAGATCTGAAGTCGCAAAGCGACCACCATCGAGTTGAACCATTGGACGTAGATCAGGTGGAATAACCGGTACACAATCAAGAACCATTGATGCTGGTTTGTTACTGGTTGTAAGGAATGCGTTAACAACCTTCAACCGCTTGATTGCACGAGTCTTCTTTGCACCCTTACCATTTTCAGATAAATCTGTAAGTAACTTGTGCTCAGTTTCAAGATCAAAAGTCTCTAGGCGATGCTTAATTGCAGCAGCTCCCATGTCACCCTTGAAGTACATGCCGTAACGATCACGCATTTCGCGATAAAGGTTTTCATCGCCTTCAAGATCTTGCACCTTGAGGTTTTTGAAACGGGTCCACACATCTTCTAGACGTGTGATTTCACGTTCTGCACGATCGCGGATCGCCTTAAGTTCGCGCTCTGCTGATTCGCGTACCTTGCGCTTGATATCAGCTTTTGCATCTTCTGCTTCTAGTTCTGCAAGATCTGATTCGTGCTTCTTGGTACGTACATCGACATCGCTATCGCGACGTGTTTCGATTTTCTTGCGATCATTTGCGATCTTCTTTTCAAGCTGAGGCATATCTTCTTCGCGCGCTTCTGCATCAACTTCTGTGATCATGTAAGCAGCGAAGTAAATAACTTTTTCTAGATCCTTTGGCGCAAGATCAAGTAGGTATCCAAGGCGTGATGGAACACCCTTGAAGTACCAAATGTGAGTTACAGGAGCAGCTAGCTCGATGTGACCCATGCGTTCGCGACGAACCTTTGCACGTGTGACTTCAACGCCACAACGCTCGCAAATGATTCCCTTGAATCGAACGCGCTTGTACTTACCGCAATAACATTCCCAGTCACGAGTTGGTCCGAAGCTCTTCTCGT
>Ga0335398_10004587_pt1 | contig 19007 bp, 17 predicted proteins | sample BON03_FD_205742 | JGI IMG/M metagenome (GOLD analysis project Ga0335398, IMG submission 205742) | Freshwater microbial communities from Lake Bonney liftoff mats and glacier meltwater in Antarctica - BON-03 (spades assembly) (version 2) | ecosystem: Environmental > Aquatic > Freshwater > Ice >... | reverse complement strand
AGCAGGTTTTCGCCATTGCCCAGCCAGATATCACCGGCAACGATGGCCATGACCTGAGCCTTCGAGACCATTGGTACGGTGTCGAACTCGAATGTGTCGAGGGTTTTTCCAGGCAGGAGGCGGCCTTCTGCGAGATGTCGCTCGATGCGGCGGGACGCACGTTCGGCCAGTTCGTGTTCAGCCAGTGCGGCAAGGAAGCGGGCGGCGGGCCAGCCTTCCTTGTCAGCCTGGTCTGCGAACTTCTGCCAGTTCACCTTAGTTGCAGGCAGGCGCAGCTCATTGAGGAGCAGGCTGAGCCTAGCCGGGTCGGTTGCGGTGTTCTTCATGCTGCCTCTCCCGTCACGGGTGCGGGTTGGCAGCCGAAGAGCGCATCATAGGCCTGAAGCGACTCCAGCTGGACGGCGACGTGCGGCAGGCTGGCGGGATCGGGCGCAAAGCGGATCCGCAGAAGGTTCAAGTCGGGGAGGTCGCCGGCCTCCAGACAGGCCGCGAGTTCCTCAGCCAGTTCGCGCTCGCAACCGCGCTCATGGGCGAGGCCAAGCAGCTCGACCATGATCCGGCAGGCCTGACGCTCGGGCAGACGCTCGACAAGAAGATCGAAGGCTCGCTTGTAGGCCTCACGTGGGAACAGTTGGTCGCGATAGACGAGCCGCATCAGCGCCATCGGCTTGCGCTTCAAGGCATGGATGACGTGCCGGTAGTCGACGACCTGGTCGTGCTTGCCGGAAGACGACGCCCGCCCGCGCGGCAATGTCATGAGAAGTGTGGCGCCGATGAAGACGTCCAGGTGATCGTCATAGAGGCGGACACGCAGACGGTGACCGATGAGGCGCGAGGGCACGGTGTAGAAGACTTTGCGCAGCGTGAAGCCGCCTGAAGATGTGACCCGCACGCTGAGGTCCTCATAATCAGCGGAGCGCCGCTCAGGCAGTTGTCGAAGCTCACTCCGCTCTGCGTCGATGCGCTTGGCATTGCGCGCATTGCGGCGACTGACGATCTCGTCGACGAAGCGACGGTACAAAGCCAGGTCATCAAAATCGCGCGATCCGCGCAGCAAGAGCGCGTCCTCGATCGCGCGCTTGAGATGACCGTGCGGGCCCTCGATGGCACCGTTCTCGCGGGCAATGCCGGCATTGTTGCGCGAGGCGAGCATGCCATAATGGGCGATCATCTCGTCATAGCGGCTCGTCAGATCGGCACGCGCATCCTTGTCCAGATTACGGAAAGCTGCCGACAGGCTGTCTGTACGGTGCTCGCGCGGCACCCCGCCCAGCGACCAGAGTGCGTTCTGCAGGCCTTCCGCGAGGGCGACGAAACTCTCGCCGCCGAGCACAACATGGGCGTGTTCAAAGCCGGAATAGGCCAACCGGAAGTGGTAGAGCCGATGGTCTAAAACCTGGCGGGAAATGGTGATGCCGAGCGCGGCCATGTCGGTGAAATCCGAAAGTCCCAGCCGGCCTGGTTCCTGCACCTGGCGGAAGATGACGTCCTGCTCCTCGCCGTGAATGGCGCGCCAGGCCCGGATGCGACGCTCAAGCGTGCGACGTACGCCCTCACCCAGATCAGGATGACGCCGGATCATCTCTTCGAAAACAGCCACAGACCGGATGCCCGGCGCTGCCTGCAACATCGGCACAACTTCAGCATCGAAAATGTCGGCCAGCGGATCAGGACGCCGGCGGCCCCGCGCCTCGATCCTCTGTGAAGGCGGTCTTGGATCCTTCTCGATCCGATAGGCGGTTGCTCGGCTGATCGACGCCTTCGCGGCTGCGACGGCGACCCGGTAGGTCTTCCTGTACTTCATGTAGAGCCTCATCTGATGGTCGGTTGTGTGGCAGCCGGGCAAGAAACGATCCCTCCGAGTGGAAAAATCGCCAGCTTACCCCACCGACCGCGAGCACCAGAAAGCTCTGAAATACTTACGCTTCGGGGCAGGAACTCCAGTCGGGCTACGCCCTCCCTACGTTCCCGCCCCGAAGCGTTCTCATCCTGTTTGTCGCGCGAGTCTCATCTTGATCGTCGCGCTGCAGAGTCCTGAGGCTGGTGGTCTCCCTGGCGCAGATGTGTTCACTGAATTGTATCGCGACCAGTTTGACCAGCTGGTGAGGCTTAGCCGCATCCGGATCGGGAACACGATTGACGCCGAGGATCTGGTGCAGGATGCGTTCCTCGCTGTCCGGCGTGCTTATCCCGACAAGGCAATGGATGAACTTCGGCCGCTCCTGTTCACGACGCTCCGCAACCTGACTCTCAATTACCTGAAATCCGGCAATACAAAACGCCGCCAGGCATCGGTTGAGTTGCTGGGAAGGGATGACCGGCTCGGCTGTCCCCGTACGGTGACACCGGAGACACAGCTCATGGATGCGCAATTGCTCACCATTGCCGAACAGGCAATCGAGGCAATGCCGCCGCGCCGCCGCGAGGTACTTAAACTCCACCGTTTCGAGCATCTGACATATGACGAGATCGCAATTCGCCTGTCTGTCTCGCGCTCGACGGTCAAGAAGGACCTCGCTGATGCCATTGCCGAAGTTGCCGAAGCGCTCGCCCGGAAAAGCGGGCAGGGCGTTGATGGGCTGGCGGATCGCAAATGACGATGCAGGAGCAGGGTAATGCGCGTGCTGAAAGACGTCCCCTGGTGGGGGAGTCTTTCGCGCTTAGGGGAAGTGCGGCGCTCAACGAGATCTTTCGACTTCAATATGACCAGCTCCTGAGATTCAGCCGGATACGTGTAGGCAATGTCCCTGACGCCGAGGACCTTGTGCAGGAGGCTTTCCTGTCTGTGGGGCGCGCCTATCCCGACAAAGGGATCGGCGAACTGAGACCGCTCCTCTTCACGGCCTTGCGCAACCTCACGCTGGACTACCTCAAATCGGGCTATGCCAAACAAAGGCGGTCGTCGGCCGAGATCGGCGATCTGGATGATGTTCTCGCCTGCTCCCGGTCTGCGACGCCCGAGACGCAAGTCATTGATGCGCAATTGCTGGCGATTGCCGAGACGGCCATTGCCGCACTGGGACATCGCCAGCGGGAGGCCCTGCGCCTCAGCCGGTTTGAACGCCTGACCCATAGCGAGATCGCCCAGCGCCTGTCGGTGTCACCAAGAACGGTGCGGAGCGATATCACCGGAGCGTTGGCAGCCATCTCGAAGAGCCTTGTGCGTGCAGACCAGCGCCGTCCGAGCGAGACCGAGTAAAACCGATGACGTGCAACAAGGACCATTCCGGCAGGCTTGGCGAGGCCGCCCGCTGGTACAGCGACCTGCAGGATCCGGACGTCGCTCTCGAGACGTGGGAAGCCTTTCTCGAATGGGAGGGCGACCCTCAAAATGCTGCTGCGTTTCGGGAGATCGAGGCAAGTCTGATTGTTCTTGAGAGAACGACCCGTGCTTACGGCGGGATGGGTCAATCCGCTTTGCGCGGGGCCGAGCCACCGACGGGGTCGGTAAGCCGATTGATGCGGTCCAGGACCGCGTGGATAGCTGGGATTGCAGCGGCCTTGGTGCTGGCGACGGTGTCGACCATTGCGGCTATGCCTGTCTCTCATCACGAACCCATCCGATACGCGACATCGGTTGGCGAGCAGCGCACCTTCGACCTCGCTGATGGGTCGGTGATGACCCTCAACACCGATACGGAGGCTGAAATTTCATTTACAGTGTCCCAGCGCTATGTCCGGCTGGTTCATGGGCAAGCCCTGTTCGAGGTCGAGAAGGGGAAGCGGCCGTTTATTGTTGAGGCAAGCCGCAGCCAGACGACGGCCTTGGGTACCGTTTTTGACGTCTATGCAAAGGCGGGCTCGGTCGAGGTCACGTTGATAGAAGGTTCGGTTGGCGTCGTCCCGGTGCCAGCCGAGCCGGAATTGTGGGATTGGTTTCGCCCCGCTTCCCGGGACGGCGCTGCCGGGCGAACGCTCGTTCCGGGAGAGAGACTGGTCATGCGGGAAAATGGACTGGAATCGGTTTCGGCAATCGATCCTTCAGAAGCGGGCCTATGGCGGAGCGGTACCGTGTGGTTCGACAACATGTTACTGGCGGATGTCGTGACCGAGTTGAACAGGTACGCACGAATGAAGGTCCGGATCGACGATCCTGATCTCGGTGCGGAGCGCCTGAGCGGGAGCTTTCGCGTCGGCGAAGACGAAGAGTTTATCGGGTCGCTGGTGATTATGTTCTCGTTGAAGGCGGAGCGGGCTGGGGATGAGATCGTACTTTCGCGAGTGGCGAAATCTGATTGAATTTTTCACCCAGATTTCGGTTCGCAAGCGATACTGAATAGCTTCAGTAAGAACGACTACTCGCGAGTTCTGGAGGGCCATTTTTGTCCAGGCGCGACGACAGGTCATGGGGACAATGCTCGATAAGTGCCCCGCTCGGGGCATTTTAGGACTTTGAAGGGACGCAGTCAAAATTATGTCCCGAACGGGAAAGTTCGGGGTTCTTGGCGATGGAATGACTGTAGATGTCCTGATCGGGATATTTTTCTTGCATTTAGTCTAAGACAGGCATATGTTTCCCGTACGGGAAATTATGCTCATGACACCAGAAGACATTGGCCAACTCATCCGAAAGACACGCAAGGCGCAGGGCTTGCGTCAGCCTGAACTGGCCGCCGCCTCGGGCGTTGGCCTGCGCTTTCTTGTCGAGCTCGAACGCGGCAAGCCGACGGCGCAGATCGGCAAGATGCTCGATGTCCTGTCGGTCCTCGGTTGTGCGCTGAGCATTACCACACCGGAGGATCGCCGATGACCACGCGCGCGCTCACGCTCTGGTGGGGGAGGGAGGCCGTCGGGACCCTGTCGGTCGACACGCATGGCGAGGTGGGCTTTGCTTATCTGCCTGACTGGCTTGCCCGGAGCGATGCAAGGGCAATCTCCGTGTCATTGCCTTTACAGGAGGGGCCGTTCTCCCGGCGTGAATGTCTGCCTTTCTTCGAAGGCATCCTGCCAGAAGAAAGCCAGAGACAGAATGTCGCCGCCGCGCTCGGCGTTTCTGAGCGCAATGAATTTCGTCTGCTTGAAATGCTGGGCGGGGAAGTTGCAGGCGCATTGTCGCTTTGGCCGGACGGCGAAGAGCCGCCGGCCCTGGAAGTCCCGTTCACGCCAAAACCTCTGTCTGACAAGGCGCTGCGCGTCCTGATCGACTCCCTGCCCAAGCGCCCCATGCTGGCAGGCGAGGAGGGCTTGCGACTCTCGCTGGCAGGCGCCCAGGCGAAACTCCCCGTCATCCTGACGCCGGATGGCATCGCGTTGCCAGCGCCAGGCCAGCCGACGACGCACATCCTGAAACCGCCGATCAAAAGGTTCGAAGGCACGACCGAAAACGAGGCCTATGGGATGCGCCTTGCGCACCTGATCGGGCTCCAGGTGGCCGAGGTCGAAATCCTCAGAGCCGGGGGCGCGCCTTTCCTGCTCGTCCGGCGCTATGACCGCGTGATGGGTGACGACGGACGCGTCACGCGCCTGCATCAGGAGGATTTCTGTCAGGCACTTGGGTTCACGTCCGCACGCAAATACGCATCCGATGGCGGCCCGGTCTTCCGGGATCTTTTTGCGCTCCTGCGACGTGTGGCGACCCGGCCCGCCATTGAAGTCCTCAAACTCTTCGATGCGGCAATCTTCAATTTGATTATTGGAAATGCGGACGCACACGGGAAGAATTACAGCCTTCTCTATGATGGCAGCACGACGCTCGCGCCGCTCTATGATCTCCTTTCGACCGTCGCTTATCCTGAACTCAGTCCACGGCTCGCGATGAAGATTGCGAAGCGGGCCGCACTGGAAGACATCCAGGCGCGGGACTGGGCCAGGTTTGCCGAAGAGACCGGCCTGACAGAGCCGTTCATCCGGCGGCGTGTGAAGGCATTATGTGGGTTGGTGCTGGAGCAGGCGGGGAACGTAGCGGCGGGTTTTGATCTGGAGACGGGTGAAAGAGAGGCGATGTCGGGGGTGGAAAGCCTGGTGTCCGGGCGGGCGGAGAGCCTGGCCGGGCGCGTGTGACGTCATCCGGGACGGCTCAGGAGATGTATCCCTTTAGGGTACTCTCCAGGTCTGTTGAAACGACGTCAGGTCAGAGCAGTTTTGCCGTTGACGTTCCTCGCTTCGAACCGTAATACCCCGCCTTCCTACCCCGTGCCCAGATGGCGGAATTGGTAGACGCGCTACGTTCAGGTCGTAGTTCTCGTAAGGGAGTGGAGGTTCGAGTCCTCTTCTGCACCAGTAGCTGGGTTTTATTTGATAATTTTAATTTATCGATACCCCTCTGATTGCCCTGAGGGGCAACGATTTGGTATGACTCAGACTTTGCCCGTCTGAACAATACAAACTGGCCAAGCCGCTGACAGATCTTGAAATCGATGGCTTTGGGCCGGCATCTGGACGTTATTAAACCTCGGACCTGAATAGATATTGTCCGAGGTTATGCAACGCGTTGTGAGAGAATATGCCAACAGTTTGTGTTGCACTGCGTGGTTGCCGTTCGTCTCCATATCCCAATGATTGCCTTGGTGTGGCGCAATTTGGCATACTCTAGGCCCCCGGCCTGAACCTGAGAGCCGGCCATACCGCTACAAATGTACACGGAGAAACACGATTTGAAAGCGTGCTGGTTTCTTCACGACCAGTCCGCCGGAGGCGGAGCTGTCCGGCCGGAATGGACGTCTTGAGGTGGGCAAAAGCCGTTCTTCTGGCCGGCCCGGCTCGTCTCACTGAGGGATCAGAAAGTCCGGCTTCAGGCATGGGGCTGGGGCTCACCGGCAGGTCGCGCACCCGTGCTTCCCACTGTCCGTTGGCCAGAGGGGTCACGGGCGCTGAATTGAGCCTCTGAGTCCAAGGATCTTCGTATAAGGCGTGACGAACGATGCAGATCGCAATCCCTGATAACAGGGGCTCGAGTCGGCTCTGACTGTCTGGATGCCGCGCCATGCTACGTCAAAAGCTGCAAAGCCATCGATGCCATCAGCAGTCCCCCTGCGCCTCATTATCTCTCCCACACAGTCGGAAGTGGGCGGACGGTGCGTCTGCCAGAGCGCGGTCCCCGCGCAAGGGGGCGGGTCCATGTCGTGGTTGTTCGTCTTTAGGTTTCCTACCTACGGCTATCCCCTTGCGCGGCGCCCTTATGCGCTCCGGCGATGCACCTTTTCGCCGCCCACCCCCGCCTGATGCGGGAAAGAACGCCGGGCGGCGCAAAGGAGACTGACATGACTGACCAATTTACAACCGCTGCGCCCCTTGGAACAGCTACCGCTCTCACGGTTCCAGACCGTCCCCGCATCTACGTGGCCTGCCTTGCCGCCTACAATAATGGGCGCCTGCATGGGTGCTGGATTGATGCGACCACACCTGACGAGATCAGGGCTGGGGTGCGTGCCATGCTGGCGGCGAGCCCCGAGCCCGATGCCGAGGAATGGGCCATTCACGACTATGAGGGCTTTCAAGGCGCAAGCCTGTCTGAATACGCCTCATTCGAAACCGTCTGCGACCTTGCCGACTTTCTTGGTGAGCATGGCGAGGTCGGCGCGAAGCTGTATCGGCATTTCGGTGACGACCTTGAACAGGCGCGCGCTGCCTTCGAGGACTATGCCGGAGAATATCGCAGCGCGGCAGACTTTGCCGAGGAATCCATGCGGGATAGCGGGACAGAAATCCCGGCTTCGCTCGACTATTACATAGACTGGACAGCGCTCGCCCGCGACATGGCCCTCAATGGTGAGATCATGGTGTTCCAGACGGGCTTCGATGAAGTCCACGTGTTCTGGAGCCGTTAGAGATGGCTTTCACGGAACGCTTTGACAGGTTCGTATGCGAGGGCGATTGCATCGCTTGCGAACAGGACGGGTTCCGGATCGTCGCGCGCATCGAGCGCGACGATAGCCCGGACGCGCCAGATCAGCGCCAGGACGGATTCTGGCCTTCCCTCTACAAGGATGCGCCGGGATTTATCGGCCCCGGAAACAATTTCCGGGAGCGCTTTGCCAAGGCACAGGCCGAAGCTGAGGCGATCATGGAGGCATGGCGGCGCGGCGACTGGTTCTATTGTGGCATTGTCCTCTCGGTATCGCTGGACGGTGTCATACTGGACGAGCACGCCATCAGTCTATGGGGCGTCGAAGCCAATTATCCGGGTTCGGATAATGCACACCTGACGGACGTCGCAGATGACCTTCTTCCTGACGCCATCGCGATCGGTCGCCGGGCCGCGCAGCGCCTTTGTGCGACCTTCTCGAATCTCGAGACGCGCGCCTGCTAAAGCCAGGGAACGGATTGCAGGTCTGTTCGAGGATGGCCGGGACAATGCGCAGCCAGACGCGGAGACCTGCGCAGAGCCAGACGCCGCCTTAGGATTCAGTCTCCTTTTCTGGCGGATCGGGAGTCGTCCGATGCCAGGCATCGGGCGGCTTTCGCGTATCATTCCTTCATGCTGAGGTGCTGTGGCAGTTTATGGTTCATGGATGAGGGCGCCAAAAAATCGCCCGTCTTTGGGTACCACCTTGCATCCGGAACTGTCCGCCAGTCCTGTTCCATTCGTTTTGTGGCCTCGCGTATCGGCCCCCTTGTTCCCGTCTCTTGCCGTGTGACCTGGACGACGCCGGCCGGGCTGTGAAACCGGCCCCGGCGCAAGAATTTTCCCCGGCGCTTTGCGCCTCCTCGCGGATCAAAATTCATCGCCGCGCCGGTGCTCCACTGCGTTTCGCCGCGCAAGCGGTTCAAACCCGTCCTGCGCCGTCCTTTCGGTCGGGCGTCGACGGGGACAAGGGGTCCCCGAGACAAGCGCAAAAACGAAAGGAATTACACAATGGCAAACGCACTTGGATATGTCTCTGAAACCAAAACCGGCTTCGAGGGCGCCCTCGCAATGATGAACCTCACAAGCCCCATCCGCATCGAGAAGAACGGCGAGAAAGCCGCAGACGGCCAGCCCGACTACCGCATCTTCGCCGGGGACACCGCGACAGAAATCGGTGGCGGGTGGATGCGCAAGGCGAAAGCATCGGGACGCGATTATGTCTCGATCACCCTCGCGGATCCGCAGATCGGTCCGCGCAAGATCTACGCGAACCTTGCGCCCGTTAAAGGCAAGAAAGGCCGGCACGTGATCCTCTGGAACCCGAAGGACTGAAATTGCCAGGTGACGGCTCCATCTGGAGCCGTCACCGCCATTCGTCTTTCAAGGCCGTGTTGCGCTTTCTATTCAGTCGCAAGGAATCTGCGCGATCGCGCTAACCGGCACCCCGTCCATGACGCGGTGCCGGTTAGCGCATTTGGATCTCGATTCTCGGTCGTGCTTTTCATTCCATTTTTACAAGTAAATATTCGTCGTCTTTTACGAATAAATAATCGACATCTATTACGAATAATTATATAGCGTCTTTTACGAACAATTATTCGAGGAACAGGGCTCAAAACATTGAGCTGAAAACCAGATGGCAAAACCGAACGAAAAACTGGCCGAATCTCTGCGTGTGTTGAAAGATCTGCAGGATCAGGGGAGCGCCGTGTTCCAGACACAGGATATGAGCCGCACGCATATGGAGCGACTGAAGCAGGCCGGTTTCATAAAGCAGGTTATGAGAGGCTGGTATCTCTCATCTCGTCCAGGAGAACGCGATGGAGATACGACCGCTTGGTATGCCGCGTATTGGGAGTTTTGCAAAACTTACCTCACCAATCGATTTGAAACGGCATGGTGTTTGTCGCCCCAGCAATCCCTTCTGCTTCACGCCGGAGACTGGACCGTGCCAAATCAACTTCTGGTGCGAGCAAAAGGGGCCAGCAACAAGTCGACCGGGCTGTTGCACGGCTCAAGCATCTACGACGTGGCTGCTGATCTTCCAGATGCAACGGATCAAACACAATTGAATGGTCTGCGGATCTATACCCTCGATGCCGCCCTGGTGGCGGTGCCAGAGGCGTTCTATCGGAATTACCCCGTCGAGGCGCGCACCTGCCTCGCCGCAGTCAAGGACGCCTCTGGCGTGTTGCGCCTGTTGCTGGAAAACAGCCAGGTGATTCGCGCCGGGCGCCTCATGGGCGCGCTGCGGTCAATTGAGCGGAACGACCTTGCTGACCAAATTGAAAGCGCAATGATTGCCGCGGGTAACAAGGTTATAGAAACCAATCCCTTCGACGCCGACGCCGCATTCGCCATCCCTCTGCGAGACGTCTCACCCTATGTGAATAGGATCCGCCTGCTTTGGGCAAAAATGAAAGCAGACATTGATGCAGATTTTCCAGAACCGGCACGTCAAAACGATCCGGACGCCTTTATCGCAAACATGGATGTCGTGTTGCCGTCAGACGCGTATCATTCCCTCTCCATTGAGGGATATCAGGTTAGCTATGATCTGATTGAGAAAGTCAGATCGGGTGACTGGAATCCGGACATGATCGCGTCCGACAGAGAGCAGCGCGACGCTTTGGCGGCTAAAGGATATGTCGATGCGTTTGAGACCGTCAAAACGTCGGTCAGAGATGTGATGCATGGGGAGAATCCGGGTGAGATCGTCAAGCGTGATCTTCAAACGTGGTACCAGGCCCTGTTCGGGCAAAGTGTTCAGGCTGGTATTCTGAACGCCGCTCAGCTTGCCGGCTATCGCAACCACCCGGTCTATATCAGAGGGTCACAGCATGTTCCGCTGAATGTCGAAGCGGTGAGGGATGCGATGCCTGCCTTCTTCAACCTGCTGCGCGAAGAAACTGACGTGATAGCGCGGGTCGTGCTCGGACATTTTATCTTCGTCTATATCCACCCCTTTCCCGATGGAAACGGGCGGACGGCACGCTTTCTGATGAATGTCATGCTGGCAGCGGCTGGTTATCCCTGGCTCGTCATTAAGGTTGAGCAGCGGGACGCCTATATGGCAGCGCTCGAAGCAGCAAGTGCCAATCAGGACATCAAGCCTTTTGCGACTTTTCTGGCCGAAAGCCTTCGACGGTGAGCCCGTGCACGTCTCTGAATGAAGGTGTGCGCCTTTCCCAAGCGGGCCCCGCGAGGCAAGCGGTTCGGGCTGTGGCGCGGGAGGGTGCGATCGACACCCGCGTCCGAGACTTTGATCGCTTATAGCGCTCCAGTTACCAGACAATCCGGATCGGTCCGAGATGATACTTGGGCCTGACGTGTGGGATAGCGCATTTTAAGCTTTTCGCGATTTGTTGGCTACGAGCCAATGTAGGAGAAGCTTTCCAAAAGTCAGGTTGCCAAGCGTGATCGTCAGCATGTGCAGCCAGCCTGATGATGTCGGTATCTTCGGGAAGTTAGACTCCATCAGGCTTCTTTGAGAAGAGCTCGGCCATAAACAGGAACTCAGGGTCTTTCGGCTTGTGGAACCGGTAGTATTCGCGATGCCCGCCGCTTTGTTCGCGAGCATCAGAAGGCACGCCCGTCCGACAATGTCCGCGCGGTAGAAGCTATAGGCACGCGTCAGAAAAACCGGCAAATCCGACGGGGCGGATTCAGGTTCGACTTTCATCGGTGTATGCAGAATCTTACCGGCATAGCTGGAAATCTGGTGAGCCAGGCGCTGAGGATCTGGAGCGGGATCATCGCTATATAACATCTCATTCGGATACCAACATTGATAGTGTTAGTATTCAATCATAATGATATTTATTGATGGTTGCCTGAAATAATGGGAATTTTCACAGAGGCTCTGTTCTGACGCCCTGAAAAAATGTCTAATATTGATCAGGGCGAATGGTCTGAGTTTTTGTCAGGTAGGAAGGAAAGTGGGTGTCACACCCCAGGCATCAAAACGATGCGTGTAAGGATGAAACATCAAGTCCAAACTTGGCAATGATCGCGGGGGTTTTGATCTGCGATATTGCCTGTCGAGCGCAATTTGCGCTTTCGGATCTTTCGACCCAGAAGGGACTTTAATCTGAAAATTTTTGCCGATCAATCGAAGTCTGAGATTTCACACGCTCAGCGCGAATTCTTTGTGTTGAGAAATCGCCAGCCCGCGGTCCCCAACAATTGATGCTGCTGCTCTTTGTCTCCAACGTAGCCGAAACCTAGCACAAGAAGTTGGATATTCGGACGACGTCTGTTGGAGCATGAACAGTCATACGACGTCACCCCTATGGCCGACAGTCGTTGGCCCATTGCTGCCGACCAGGAACGCTCTTGCGGCATAAGCTTGTACCGACCACTCCGCAGTGATGAAGTAGACCATCGCTTCCGAAACCCAGCTAAAAATACTCAGGCGTTGCCGGCGCGGTTCACATCCTACGCTTCCATGAAGGCGCAGCGGTCGAGAAATACGTCCGCCTTCGACAGGTCATGGGCCTGAAGGCCGGCGCAGACCTTGCCGGCGCGATCCAAGACCTCAACAACGCCATCGGCATTTCGGCAAACCTGACCGCGATGGGCCTTGACGCAACCGACGGCTCCGGCATCGTCGACTATGCGCTCAAGGATCTCGCGCATTTCGGCAACCCGCGCCCGATGAGCGCAGATGATTATGCTAAGGTCTACCAGACCGCACTCTAGTAGGAGGGCTACCCTGGTGGCCCGAAAGTTCGGCTCGGTCCTGAAACTTGCCGCCGCTTATCATGGCGGCGAGAAATCCGTGATCGAACAATCAGCAAACACGCTTGCCGCACGCAATCTCGCAAAAGTGCCGGCGGACCGGCTTCTGTCGGTGATGACCAAGCGCGTGTTCAATGCCGGATTCAACTGGAAGGTCATCGAGGCGAAGTGGGAAGGGTTCGAGGCGGCATTCGAGGGATTTGATCCCGGAAAGCTGGCTTTTTTTGGCGAAGAGATGATGGACCAGCCTGTCTCTGATCCGCGCATCGTCCGCAATCGACAAAAGATCAAGGCGAGCCTTGAGAACGCACGCTTCGTGGCCGGGGCCGAAGCCATGGAGGGCGGCTTCGGCAAGTTCCTCGCCAGTTGGCCAGCAGACGATCAGGTGGGTCTGATGAATGTGCTGAACGCGCGCGGCTCGCGCCTTGGCGGGGCGAGCTGCAATACTTCCTGCGCTTTACTGGGTGGAATGCCTGGATCGCGTCGGGCCATGTCTGCGCGGCCCTCGTGCGTGAGGGTGTTTTGGCCAAGCCGGCGGCTACCAGAAAGGGCGACCTGGCGCAGCTCCAGGCCGCCCTTAACGAGTATCACGCCGAAAGCGCCCTGCCGCGCGCCCAGATCAGCCGGTTGCTGGCGCTGAGCGTCGGTTAGGCATCATTCCGCTTCGACAAGCGGCAGGCCGAGCGCGGCCTCGATATCGGCCCAGTTCACGACCTTGAAGTTCTGGTCCTGACCGGATTGCGGGTTGCCATCGTCCTGGACGATCAGTACGCCGCGCGGAAAGCCGGGCAGGGCGCCGGAGAAGATGTCCAGGCCGTCGGTGTGCGTGACGTCGTCAATGCCGAGCGCCGCGTTCTTCCCGATCGAGAAGCTGCCCATCGGCGCGTGCGGCGCCTTGCGGTTGTAAACGATGAAGCGATTGTCGGACTGCGCGGAAGCCACGATCCAGCCTGCGCCGGCCTGGCCGCGCCACAGCGACACGCCTTCCACGTCGGCCACAAGGCCCGTCTGGCCGCCGACTTCGTCGATCAGCTCCGGCGCAGGCGCCGCGTCGCGGTAGGCGACCTTCCAGAGGCCCCGGTCTTCCTCGCCGACAAACATCAAGCCTTGCGCCTCATCGAACACGCAGCCTTCCAGCTGGGTGTCCAGTTTCACGGTTTTCAAAAGTTCGCCGGACAGCGCGCCTGGCGCAGCCGACACCGCGAAGATCTGTATGGTTCCGTCCTTGTACGTCACGCCGGCATAATCCCGGTCGTCCTCGCGGCCCGAGCAAATGCCGTAAGGCTCGATCTTGCCGGTTGGCACATCACCGCCATGTGTGACCGTGCCGGTCGCCCGGTCGATGAAGAAGACCGATATCGCGTTGAACTGGTCATTGCTGGCGAAGGCAACATCATAGGAATTGTCCGCAAACTGACGGAGGTCGACATTGTTGATCAGGCCGATCGGGAGGCGCTGGGCTTCGCTGCCGTCAAGGCGGAACACAACGAGACCTTCCTGCTTGTTGGTGCCGAGGATGAGGGACTTCGCGGCGTCGGCCGGGTCCAACCAGAGAACGGGATCGTCGGCCGCGTCACCGCGCGCCCCGGCGGGCGACGTCTCCAGGGCGGCTGTAACCAGAGCCTGTCCTTCGATCAAGCGCGGCGCCGAGGCGCAGGACGCCAGACAGACAGCCGCACCGGCGGCGAGAAGAGAGAGACGAATCATCAGGTAAACTCCTTCGGCAAATGATCTTGCGCGCCCCTAGCGCCATGCTGTGACAAGAAAACGACTGTCATGGCTGTATGACAGCACGAATGCTGCGCACTCCAGGGTGGCAAATAGAAACGCCGTTTCGATTCAGGCAAGTGCGCTGTGGCAAAAAAGAGACTGTCATAAAAACCAGAAGGAAGCGTCACAGCGCTGCGACAAACCGATGCTAGCGTCGGGTTGGGTTAAGTTTCAATTCATTTTCCGCCGGGGGCTAACGTGAAATCCAGATTCAATCTTCTCACCACCGCGAGCCTGGCAACGCTCTGCCTGGGCTTGGGCGTCAGTGCGGCGCATGCCGACGTTGTGCGCGGCGCCGTCAAGGATTCGACCGGCACTGCGCCGCTCGAAGGCGCACTCGTTTCGATCGACGAGATCGGCCGTTCAACTTCGTCTGACCGATTCGGCAGCTACCGCTTCTCGAACGTGCCCGCCGGCGATTACACGCTGTCAGTGTCCTATGTCGGCGCGCCGCGCCTGACCCGCGCGATCTCGGTGGCCGAGACCGGCGAGATCGTCGTCGATCTCTCGGTTGGTGAAAATGTGCGCTACCTTGATAACGTCCTCGTCGTCGGCTCCGCCGCCGCCCAGGCCGGCGCGATCAACCAGCAACGGGCATCCAATGCGCTGATCAACGTCATAGACAGCGACGGCCTTGGCAACTTCCCCGACACGACGGTCGCCGATTCGCTGTCGCGCGTGCCGGGCCTGTCGATCGAAACAGACCAGGGCGAAGGCCGTTATGTGTCGATCCGCGGAATCAACACTGACTTGATCTCGTCGAGCATCAACGGTGTGCGCATCCCGTCGCCGGAAGACCGCCGCGGCGTTCTGCTGGACGGCGTGCCTTCGGACCTGCTCGACACAATCGAAGTCCAGAAATCATTGACCCCGAATGTCGACGGCGACAGCATCGGCGGCGTCATCAACCTGAAAACCATTTCCGCATTCGACCGCGACGGACGGTTCATTCGTGCCAAGATCGAAGGTCAGTATAATGAGATCACCGAAGAGATTTCGCCCAAGGGCACGCTGACCTATTCAGAAACCTTCGGCGACAAGCTGGGCGTCGCTCTTTCGTTCAACTATCAGGACCTTCGCATTGAATCGCACAATAACGAAACCGGCGGTTGGGGCGAAGTCGATGGCGCCGACTTCCTGGTGCCGCAAGCGGGCACGTTCTTCGTGCCGAACGACGATTATGAAATGCGCTGGTATGACCTGACCCGCACCCGCTACGGCTTCGTCGGAAACCTTGAGTATCGCGCGAGCGAGAATACAGATCTTTATTTGCGCACCCTGTTTAACCAGTATGAAGACGACGAGGTTCGCAACAAGTTCGAATTCCGCGAGTTCGACGAGGAAATCGTATCTGCGACGCCGACATCCGTTTCGATTCGCCGCGGTGAAGTCGATGCGGAAGTGCGCGTGCGCAAGGAAATTCGTAAAATCCAGACCATTGCATTGGGAGGCGACACGCGCCTCGCCGACTGGAACTTCGATTACGAAGCCTCTTACGCCTACGCTGAGGAAGACGACAGCGATAACCACGACGTTGCCTTTCGTTCCACGCCGGAACAACGCAACAACACTATCGGTTCAATCACGCTCGACTATTCGAACCCGCAGACACCGATCATTTCCGGTCAGGCCCTTTCGTTCCTTCTGGATCCCAACAATTACGAGCTGGATGCCTTCGAGCGTGAGTTCACGACCAACGAAGACACCGAGTTTGCTGGCAAGTTGAACATTAGCCGCGACAGCCTTTTCATGGGCATGCCGGTGGAATGGAAGGGGGGATTGAAATACCGGACCCGAGAGAAGGTGCGCGACGTCAATCTGGATATCTATGAGCCAGGCGAAGTGCTGAGCGATTTCATTGATAATAACAACGAAATTCCGGGATGGCGTCTGCCCAACTTCATACCGACATGGCCGAGCGCAAACCTGACGCGCGGTCTTCGCAATACGGTTACCGCAGCCGATCGCGACGATGCGGCCTCCGCATTCGAAAGCCTCTCGGCGGACTATAACATTCAGGAAGATATCCTGGCTGTTTACGGAATGGGGACGTTCGAAAATGGTCCGCTTACGGTCGTAGCCGGCGTGCGTGTGGAGCAGACCAATATTGATAGCCGCGGTAATATCTTCACTGAGGGCGACGATCCGACCAACGTCACCGAACGCAAGTTCTCGGACGACTACACAAACGCCTTACCGAGTGTGAACGTCAAATATCAGTTCGCTGAAAACATCTTCGGTCGCGCTGCCTACTATGGTGCAATCGTTCGTCCGGCCTTCGGTGAAATGGCGCCAGTTGCCGTGTTCAACGAAGATCAGGATGCGGCGTTCATTGGCAATCCGAACTTGAAGCCTTACGAGGCTGACAACTTCGATCTTTCGATCGAGTTCTACCCCACCAAGCTGTCGGTGATTTCCGCTGGCGTGTTCGTCAAACAGATCGACAATGCCATTTTCCCGGTAACGTTTGATCTGGCGGATGTGCCGGCTTCAATCGATCTGAGCTTCCTCAGCACCGCCCAGCTTGCAACGCTTGCGGAGGTCGAGACCTTCGTGAACGTCGGATCGTCGGAAGTCAGCGGCGTCGAGTTCAACTATGTGCAGAACCTTGGCGACCTTGTTCCTGCGCTGGAGGGTTTCCTGACCTCTGCCAACCTGACCTTCACCGATTCGGAAAGCACGCTTCCGGACGGTCGCAAGGTTCCGTTCCTGAAACAGTCGGATACCATCTGGAATATCGCCCTTGGATATGAAAGGGGCCCTTGGGATCTGCGCGTGTCTGCAAACTTCCGTGACGACTATCTCGATGAATTGTTCGGCGAAAATGTCGACCGCTACACCAACGACCGTTCTCTGGTCGAAGCGTCGGCGAAGTATACCATCAACGACAACTTCCAGGTCTATCTCGAAGGCAAGAACCTGACGGATGCGGAAGAATACTACTATCACGGCAATGAGAACCGCTTGTCGCAATATGACGAGTTCGGCCGAAGCTTCGTGTTCGGTGTTCGCGTTACCTACTGATCCACTGGATCATCCCTGAACGCGGCAGGTCGCAGCAGAACGCTGCGGCCGGTTTTCGTCTGGGTTCAGCGGCGCCCCTTCTGTCCTTAGCCCCGATCGGTCCCGCACTTGAGTCGAGAATTTCCTCTTACTCCTTCATTCGACCACAGGCAGCCGATGACCGATTTCGGCGAAGTCCGGCCTGGTGCGGGCGACGCAGCCGAACGACACGAACCGATTGACCCTGCCGCTCGCCACCGATGACGATCAGATCCGACCTGGCCCTAAACGGCCTGCCAGGACCCTCCGGCAGAAGTCTGGCTCAACGACTTTTCGGCGCTAAGGGGTCCAACCTGACTGGAGTAAACCCAGCCAATAGGCTCCTGCAAACCCGGCGCGGTTTACTGTGGCGCTCGCAAAGGCTTTTGCTAATTGTTGAGCGCGGCGGTCGGCTTCAACATTCCAGCAGAAACGCGGCGAAGTATTCCTGAGTGGTCTCTCACCACCCAGCCAATTTCGCCCACGAGAACCAACACGGCGCCTTGGCAAACAGCGACTAGCGATCCAACCAGCGCCGCAATGGTCATAGTATCGAATGCGACAGAAACCCCGCTTCCGACGCTGAGTGCTAAGCCAACCAATCCCAACATCAGTGAAGTTCCGCCGAACACGGTGACTACGGATAGTAGGGTAGTGGAGACGGTTCGCTTCGAGTTAAACGAATGCTCGAAGTCAGAAATGATCTTGCTTTTGTCCATGACTTGCTCCGGTTTCGATCCAATCGAAACGATAGTGCCTGATCGTTGAGAAAGTTCTACGCCCAGTTTTGTCCGTTTCAGTCGCGCGACAGCGGTGGCGCGAATGGCTGTTCGCTTCCAACCAGGCCACGCCATCATTCAGATGTGATCGTTTTCTCCAATTGACGCTTGACGACGCAATAGACTCGTACAGCTTGAACAGTTCCTTGTAGGAGCTGGATCATTGCGGAAACCACTACTGAGTTTCGTCTTCCTAGGTACGGCGCTTGTGGCATGTGGGGCCGAACCTGATAAAGTCTCGGAGTCTGCTGGAACAGAACGTCAGAAGGACAATGTGGAACCGGGCCAAGAAGGTGAAATCACTGAAACAGTTTCTGCTGCAACCGGTCAGGAGATCGCATTCGATGTGCCTGCAGACTCGAGAGCTGAATATCAGCTGCTTTCGGTCGTGAAGAATGACGAAGGGCTTTTAGTTGCGACGACGCGAAGAACAGGATCATCGGGCTCTAGCTATTCAGTTCGTGAAATCGACTGTGCTCGTCAGCTGTTCAGATATATCGGAGACGGCGACACTCTCGACCAAGCCATGACACCACTTCAAAATCCTGGAACTATGGCAACGCTGGTCGCAGGGTCCTCCAGTCACGCGGCGGTGCAAATCGCGTGCTCCCAATTGCCCGGTTGAGTCACTAATGATTGAAGCCGTCGCTAGCAGATGACCTCAGTCCCGATTGGTCCCGCCTTCAAGTCGAGAAAATGTCCCTAATCCGTGATTCGGCAAGAGATGGCCTATGACCGCTTCCGGCGAAGTCCGGCCTGGTGCTGGCCCCCTCTGTCAGGGATGTTGTCCGCTGCTCTATTTTTCTCTAATTTTCAGGTGGGCGGGATAGGACAATGACGTGGGATACTCACCAGAACGAAAATCGGCCGTTTTGAAGCGGATGCTGCCG
>Ga0335398_10004583_pt1 | contig 19023 bp, 24 predicted proteins | sample BON03_FD_205742 | JGI IMG/M metagenome (GOLD analysis project Ga0335398, IMG submission 205742) | Freshwater microbial communities from Lake Bonney liftoff mats and glacier meltwater in Antarctica - BON-03 (spades assembly) (version 2) | ecosystem: Environmental > Aquatic > Freshwater > Ice >... | reverse complement strand
CAATGCGCAAGACAGGACTTGAACCTGCACGGGTTACCCCACACGCCCCTCAAGCGTGCGAGTTTTCCTGCGGGTTTAACCCACCCGAAATGTTCACAATATTGCACACCCGTGAGTTATGTTTTCCCTTTACCCAGCGGACGGAGTCGCTTATTTCGCTGGAGTTTTTCAATGTGCCTCGTCACTTTTGCTGAAAAATATGTGGCCGAAAACAAACTGGCCAGAAACCCTGTACACAGTGCTTCGCGATTCAAAAAACTCATGGGAGGCGTGACGATCTACGAGATCACAGCCGACCTGCTCAGGGAGTTCCAGCGAAAGGCCGAAGAGGTGCCTCTGGCGACGTGGACGATCCGAGACACGATGAAAGACCTGCAGACACTCGCGAAATCGATCGGGAACACCATTGTTGTGCGAGTGCCGAAACCACCGGAGCCAAACCCGCAGCCGATCCCGCTTTCGACGATTGAATCGATATGGCCGCACCTTGCACCGTGGTCAAAACAGTGGCTCGTCATTGCGTTTTGGACTGGGCTGCGTCTCGCCGATTCGATTCGATTTCAGCGCGAAATGGTCCCAACCGAACTGGCGTGGCAGGCGAGCAAAACGAAGCACCGCCACAAATGGCCGACGATGCCCTGGATGGCTGGCGTCTTGCAGCCAGTCACGCTGCCATATACCAGCACGAGCGACTGGTCTAAGGTGATCGTTCGAGCGGAGATTGACCGCGTCTGCTCGCTGGCCGGCGTCGAGCGATTTCAGCCGCAACAGATCCGGGACACCGGCCTACGCGAATGGTGCCGCGCAGATTTTCACGTCGGGCAAGTGCTCCACGGATGCAAGCTGGGCGTGATTGGCCATTACGTCGGAATTCTTGACATCCTTGAACCAGTCGCTCCGCGCGTTCGGGTGCCGAAGTGCTTCGGAGGCTCGGAATCTGAGGACTTAGAGACTACGCTGCTGTTTCACTACCGGAAGCTGGACCCGGCAGCCAAGGGGCTGATTGCGGGGACGGCCGAGAGACTTGCGACGGGATAACGACTGATGCGACTATTACTCATGATGTCCGTAATTTTTCTGGGCTGCAGCAAAAGCAGCGAACCACAGCCAGTGGAACTGCTGCTGGAAGATCCCGCGCGAATCGTGATCGAAAAGCCGGTACCCGCTGCGCCGGTCCCCGCTGAAGCGAAGCCAATGGATTTGGCTGATGCCACCTATTGCTGCATGTCGGCCACGCCCGTAATCTTGTCGCAACTGCAGCGAGACGATGTCCGCGTAATGGTTCTGCCAAACTTTCAGCAGCTCGTGCTGGATCCCCGAGGCAACCAGCACGAGGCAACTCATGCAATCCTTGCGCGCGTGGCAATTTTCCAGGAAAACGGCACACGCAATGTGTACATCTGGGCAATCTATTGTGCAGACGATGACGTTGTCGCGGTTGAAAACATGGGGCTCGGCCGAATCGCGGAGCCGTAAACACAGCGAGCCCGGTGAGATAACTCACCGGGCTCTTTTTTTGTGCAATCAATCAACCCTCAGGCGGCAAAACCGCATCATCGGGCAGCACATGCACGCGAGGTCGACCGGGGCCGGGCCGCCCGCGAAGCAGAGCCTCAACCTCAGGCGTCGAGAGATCCTGCGACAGCAGGACTCGTTCCACGTATTTAGAGACGCTTTCCTCGTTCGACTCCGCGTTACGTTTTGCAATCTCCATTGCGAGATCGGAGAGCGTAATGATTCGATCTTTCAGTGCAGGTCCATTACTTGGAAACACAGGGTCGCTCCTTTGGAAATTTTCCAGCGGCCGACTTAGTGTCAACGCTCGCTGGCCACTGCGGTTTTACCGCTCCAGATACCACGACCCGAAATCGACTCGCTTGTCAGTGATGGAGGCGAACTCATCCGTCGCATGCAGCGTTGCGTTTACTCGCGTTGTGCCGTCTGCGTAGTGCTCGATTTCGCAGCCGTGTTTTTCGATGTATCCTTGCGAATTAAACAGCGTCCATCCACTTGTGATTCCAATCGTAGGTCCGATTGTGTTGGTCGTCATGATCGTTCTCCTGTGTGGTTGTCGTCAAAAGTCCCGGCCTCACGCTGAGACCGGGATTGTGTGTGCTGGCTACTCATCGTTTTCAGCGGAAACCAATGTACCCGTGATCGTCGCGTCCTCGTCTGCCAGCAAATCAAATCCAAGCTCTGCAAGATCGTCGTCATCGGCTCCGACGATATCGCCGTCCGCATCCGTCCAGCAAAACGAAAACTCGTCGGGACGCTGCTCAGTGTCGGTGTCGAGGTGTTTCTTCGCCCGATCAATTGCAAGCTCCAGCACTGCGTCTGAGTGTTCGCCTGCAGTGTACTCAACAGAGTGCAGCCCCTGTTGGCCGTTCGCTGGATTTTGCGCCCAAGTGTCTGTGGCCTTTTCGCAGCCACAACACAGGCACCGCTCGCTGTAGAAAACGCCGCCGCCGTGTCCTTGCGGACCTCGCCAGTCATGCCAGACGTGTTCTCTGCCGGAGGCACAGTCCGGCTCTGTTGGCTCGATCGTCACATCATGGGATTCCTCCCCAACATCAACGATGTCGCCATCAGAATCAACGCCACGACGCCACGCAGTCACTGACACCCATGTCGTTTTGCTGACGTCGCCCCAGTCGCCCTGGGCAACGTACTTGTCACACGCCTCAGCCGCACTGTCTCCAGTGGTCTCAATCTCCGCGTTGCCATCGTCGGCGAGCCATGGTGAGCCGACGATACACAGGCAGCCGTCGATAATTTCTGACTCCGAATCGGAGTCACTGTTGTTTATCCAATCATCCAGCTGCTGGACCGTTGTGATGCCCAGGCTGATTGCCTTTGCGAGCGACTGCAGGTTGGTATCGTCGATTGCCACGATGTCAGTTGTTGTCATGGTCGTTTTCCTTGTGGGCCTGCGTCGCGAGACTCAGGAAACTTATTGGGTCCGAGTCGCTTCGCGTCTCGTCATGCAGGTAATATATCGTCCGTTTCCTCTGCGTCAATTTAATTGCATAGGTAATTGTTTGAATTTGCAAAAAGATTTTTCTGGCGGGAAACAGAGCGAGCCTCGGCCGATCGGCCGAGGCTCTCCCAGTGCTCTGTTGGTGCCACGGCTATTTATCCGCCGTGGCTGGCCGTAACTATGCTTTCAGAAAACACCCCGCGATTATTACACCAGAGCGACATTGTACGCTCGCCGATAAATCTCGATTTTTCCGGCCTCAGTGGCAACGCCGATCTGGGTGACAAAATTGCCCGGCACGAGATCAGCGGAGGGACAGATTTTTCCAGCCGTTGCACTGAGCACATATTGGACTCCGATCGCGACTGTTGCACCGATCGTGATCAGACCGGCCTCAACGTACAGGACCGGTTGGCCGACTCCAGCTGCAGTCAGCGCAATACCCACAAACACGCTGGCCGCCGCTGAGGTTGCGATTGCCAGCTTTAGCTTATTACTGTCAGTCGCATCAGCATAGAGAGCATCACCCTGAGCGATTGCAACCCCCGCAAGCCCGTCTCTGCGGTACAAGCTGGAGACCGTAACAACGTCAGCCGGGGTAATTGCAAGATTCGCCATTTTATTACCTTACTATTTTAAAGCTACAACCGTGGTTGTTAGGGCGCAGCAGCCTGAACCACAGGCAGGCAGAGCGTATGCACCACCAGCTGCGTGTCGGTCGCGTACAGGGCACTGCCACCGACCTCGGAATCAACGGAATTGTAGGCCGGATCGGAAAGCCCGGCGTTTTTTTGCCAGCCGATCACGCCAGTCGTGCGAGACATTGATACGATTGACCGAGTCCAGGCAGCAGTTCCGTTTCGGAATTCCAGTCCAAGCAGTCGACCACGCGGCGAAAATGTAGCGCCAGTCGCGTCATTCCAAATCGCGATGTGAGCCAGTGGCATGTACTGCCACCACGGCTGCGACTGAAACGCATGAGCTTCGACCGTGCCAACAATTGAAATCGTCGGGTAGCCCGCAATTGGCTCGCCGTACCACAACTGCAGCTCTGTGTTGACATCGGCCGTCGTAGCCCCAACCGCGAACCAGGCTGTTGTCTTATGATTTGTGCTGCCTGTCCGATGAACATAGCGATATTCTAAATTCGATGGCACAGCCATCCATTCCGGCGAAGCAAATGTGAGCCACGCCTCTCGCTCGTGCGCGGGCAAAACCGGATCCGGCGTACCGGCTGCGAACGTCACCCAGCTGCAGGTGACATATCGCCCAGCAGATCGGTGCTGGAAACTCGACCGCTCGCCGATCGTCTCGAATGTCCAATTTTGCCCTGATGATTTGCCTACGTTTAACGCCGCAAGATTAGCGCTGAACGTGTAGGAATTAGACGCAGCAAAGACATCTGCTTCGGTCGCAAATGGCTCAAACATTGAGCCTGTGCCCGTCGCAAATATCCGGCCGCTGTGACAGCGAGGAAACGAGCCGAGCGATGCGTCGAATGAATTGCCCGGCGGAGTTGCAACGCCCTCATCTCCGCCCTGATAAGCGAACGCATACTGACCATTGGCATTTACAGCCAGGCTGCCAGATTCTGTCAAAAAAGCACGAGCCATTCCGTTCAAATGTGCGTCATGTGATGCAATGATTGCTCCGGTCGATTCGTTGAGCGTGGCGTGTGTCGTCATGGCATTCCCGGATGGCTCAACGACTGGCGTCCGGCCTCGCGTTTGCTGCATTAAGATAATTCCTTCACGAACGTCCGCCACGCTAAAAAATCGAGGCACCGCTGTCCATGTTGTTCCGGCTCCAACCTTTGTCCGCTCATTCGTTTGGCTTAGTCCATTAAATGGAATTGTGCTCCAAACGCTCGCCCCGTTCGCGCCGAAAGGATTAGACGTGGGTGCCGTCAGATTGCGACGTGACACGATGCCGTCATCGCCGGGCCCGCTGATTATGCCAGTGCCATCGCTGGTAAGTGTAATTGGCTCGATCGTCATAATGTGTGACGGCGTTCCGTCAGTCCAATCAGTAATGACACGTCTACCCGTGGCCTTGGAACTGAAACTGATCCACGCATCCGAAAACGTGTTAGCCGCAGCCGCCCACGTGATCTCTACGTTCATTGCGGCTTCACAGCAAGGGCCACCGGTTGCGGTTACCGACGTAACACCCGGTAATGTTTGCAGTGCCGTGATTACCTGGGCAGGTGTGGCGTAAAGGGGGAAGGTTGCGTTCGTGGACGCTCGCCGAAAAAACCATTGTGGAACGTTTGCGCCCGCAGACACATGCTTGATAATCGCATCCGCCCGAATTGTCATTTTCATAACCGTGCCATTTAGGGCAGGATCTTGAATTACAATCGATGCCCCGGATCCACCATAAGGTAGTGTCGGAGCTCCAAGGCTTTGCAACGACACATTCATAACCAGGCCGCTGTTGTTCGCATGATAATTTTTCGCGCCCGCAGTCGTGTATGTTCCGACCGGCAAATCAGACATCAGCGAGCCGCCTGAGGCGCTTCGAGTGCCGGTATACACTAGCCAGTCGGCGACCAGCGTGCTCTTGACGCCGGCTGACGTGATGCTCAGCAGATCGATAGCAACAGTTGATCTGCCGGTGCCATAATTAGCTGGATTTGTTTTGGCCGGCCAGGGGGAATCGCCCGGCATCGTCGCCGTTGAGACCACCGGAACCTCGTGAATGACTCGCCGCGTGTAACCGATTGGCGTGATTTTCCGGACGCCCCAGCCCCAAAGAGTATTGTTCGGGCTGCGTCCTGTCGTGTAGAAGTTTTTCGCCTCCCACAGCATGGTTCCGGACCCGCTCGCGAATGCACGCACAGTGACCGGGCCGTCTTCCTCTTCCCCAGGAACTGTGCGACGATAGAAAACCCGCGTTCGCACGAGAGTTTCCAGCGAACCGCGTCGAAGATGACCGCTCATTCTCCGCCGAACAAGTCTGATCATATCGTGAAATCCAGTTCGCCAAATTGCGTGCTGAGTGAGGTTGCTCCGCCGTGCAGATCGTAGGTGATTGAGGTGATGGCTGTGTTGATTTCCTCCGCGGACGCACCGGTGCCGATAGTGGTGATCAACTGGCCGATGGCGAAGCCGGAGACGACAGCCCGGAAACTAAGATTGAGGATTTTTCGAGTCTGGCCGTACCAACTGAATGCCAGGCGAGCGAGATCCTGCAGACGCTCACGATCGTCACGCACAAAGCCGCCAGATGTCAGTACCAACTGACCATTGGTCACACCGACAATCGTGCCGGGAACAAGGTAGTCACAGTACGAGCCGGCCACCCGAAGGACCAACTGCCGCACAAGATCCAGCGACGGCACATCCGCCTCAAGGGGAAACTGAGCCCGGCAATACTGATCCTGCTGCATGTACACGGTCGCAATCCACGCAGTTGAATTGATCCCAAACCCGGCCGGAATCGCCTCAAAACTGCTGTTTGCGACATAAAGATTCGCCGCCACATAGTGCTGAGGCCCGCCCTGGACCTTCGTCACGAAACCCGGGACGTCATCGCGAACTGCGAGATCGACTGAGAATTCCCGAGTTCGCTTTGCGCTGGCCGTTTCAACGGCGGCATTGATTCGCTCGCAGTGGACCCAGCCAGCATCACCGGACGCTCGAATGGCTTCGATTTTGTACAGCAAAATGGGCGGTAGATAATCCGCATCCTTTATGTCGGCTGTTTCTGTTGCTGGTGTCACTGCCCCGGCGTAATCGATACCCACACGCAGCGGAACGTACGTCTGAAATCTCAGTCCACCAACCTGCACGTTGGCGAACGCGACGAGATCCTCCACGCCGTCATCGTCGAATTTCGGGAACGCGAAGGCCGCTGAGCCCGACGTAGGATCAGTATCAGATCGGGCATTCCATGTTTTGGAAACTCGCCACCACGAAAACACGGCCGCAAGATCATCGGCAGCTCGCCGGTCAAGATTCGCTGCCGCCTTATCCTCGTCGGACAGTGCACCGTAACCAGTCGCCGCCGTGGCAGCCTCGTTGTAAGCGGTCTGCTGGTCGGTCGTCCAGTCGGCCTCCATATTGACACCCGGCCGAACCGAAAAGACTGAACCCGCTCGTTCACCGAGCACCACCACCTGGTCGTAACGAGTCAGGATCGTCGTGGTTACGGTCGCATTTAAAATGTTGACGGCGTTGTCAAAATCATAAGTGACCTGATCCGGATTGGCAGGGACGATGGCGCCAGACGGCAGTGTGATGTCGACCGCATTTTGAGACGAGCAGACAAGCACGACCTCATCAGCCACGATTGTGGTGCTGAGGACAAGGCCTCGCTTTCGGTCGACCAGAGCGGAAATGATCTGCCACGGCGACTGTCCGTCATAGTCGACCATCGGCAATTCGTAGTCAAGAAAATCGAGAGCGTCTGCATGCAGAACGAACGGCACGAGTACCGTTCCGGCTTTGTTCTTCGGTCCAAAATTGTCAATGAGGTACTCAATTGCGTGACTGGCTTTCCATGCCGTCGGAGCCACAGCTTGAGCCGAATCCGTGAAACATTTGTTCGTTGCGTCGAAGTTTTTCCAAGCAACTCGACTGCGATCAGACCTGCCATCAGTTCCGGCATTGAAGGGGATTGTCCGATCAATCAGCCAAGTGCCGGAGGCGTGTTTGACTTTGGATTTCAACACCGGCTTTGCCTGATCCAAAAGCCAGGTCAAACCAAACGCGGTGTACATTTCCACGCCGCTGGCAACAGTGCCACCCAGCAGGCCGTGCCGATCGTCGGAGATATCTTGCATGATGCCGTACCAGATCCCTAAATCCGGGACGACGATCTTCACGTACTGTGCGACGAATCCACCCCGCGCGATCGTGGCCGCTAAGTCATCCGCCGGGCGAGCACCGATCTCCGGAGCGATGACTTTTCCGTAACGGTAGCGCAACATGGCCGAGCCGTGACCCGGAGCCGCCTGCTCACTGATCGACATAGCCTCCAGCAGTGGCTGTTCGGTCCAACTGGCCGCCCATGTGGCCTTCGTGGAGACAGTGGCTGCCACGCGCTCGAGTATCGTGACGGTCAAGAGACACCTCGCAGAGTCCAGTTGAGTGTCATCACAACACCATTGCCACCCGCAGCAATGGCCAGCCCGTTGACCGTGCCGCTGCTCGGTTGGATGCTGATCAGACTGCAGTGCAGCACGACCACCTGGCCGAGACCCCCACTGTATCGCCGCAGAATTTTCTTTGTGCCAACGGCAGCGCAGGCCACGACGTAAGCCGCCAGCGCATTTGATTTTGACGTGAAGTCGGTTTCGGTCTGCATCTGAAACGGCTCAGCCTTGAGGCCCATCAGCCAGACGAGGAAGCCGTCGATGCCCGGCCGGTCCTCCATCTGGATTTGCTGCTGAGCGCCTTCAATCGACCCCGACGCGCGAATAAACCCGAACCACACTGTGGGATCAGTCGCAATTTCCGAAAGCCATGTCGACGGTAATGCCATTACTTGCCTGCCTCTCGTGCCCGTCCGACCATGGCTCCGACGTGTACTTTATTTTTGTTTTGCTCCGCCTGATTGGCATTATCCGTTCGCATTCCCTTAAGCTGTTCAATCAGGATTCCCAGCAGGACCTCTTGTTGCCCGACTGGCGATTGAGTCACCTGCTTGTCTGCGCGGCGTAGGAACTCTGCCTTGTTCTCTGGCGCCTCCCAGTTGAGGCCTTCCTCTCGCATCTCCTTTGTGACCTTGTCGAGCATCGGGACCTGTGCCCGGCCGGCGCCGTGCTTCAGATCTTCCAGCTTCCGGATCATGCCGCTTTCAGACTGGACTCCCCCGGAATCCAGATCCGCAAGGACGGTTTCGAGATTGGAGGTGATCGACGTTTTCCCCATCGAGTCTTTCATCTCGCGGAGTCGCGTGCGTGCAATCGAGGACATTGCACCCTTGGTGTCTGCCAACCGCATCTGATCGACGGCATTCCCCATCGCCTGGTCTTTCATCGCCAGCTGAATCGCTGGCATAGATTCCTTGGCTTTGACGGTCTCATCAAAGACCTGCTGCGGGTTCGATGCCTTTTGCGTTTTGAGAGCGTTCTGATAGTCCTTAAACCCTTGCGTTCCGGGCGTCAAAAGCTGCTCGACTGAGGTCTGCATTTTCTTTTCAAAACTGGCCCCGAATCCGCCCTGTTCTTTGCCTTTTAGGAACTGGTCCCGCATTGCAGGATCCGCCTGCAGTTTTTCCAAAACCTGCTGTGCGTTGAGTTCCGGAGCTTTGTTTTTGAGGTCTGTTTGCTGCGCGTCGTGGCGGGCCTTTAGCTCTGCGCTCGATTTTTTTTCTTCGGCCTGCAATTGTCGACGCAGCTCGGCCTCGTCGCCTGCAGGAATCAGTTGGCGGGACAGGGCGATTGAGGCTTTATCGAAACGCTCTTTGTGCAATTGTTTTTCGATGCCCTGATTAGCATTCAGTCCTGCCATCGCCTTTTCAAATTCAGGCCCGCCTGTGAATCCAGATTCTTTTTTTCCAAACTCCCGCAGCTGCATAAAAAGCGAAGACATTGTAGTGCCGGTAGTAGCTCCCGTTGGATCGACGGATGTACCGCTGATCGACGCAGCAACGGCAGCCGCGTTCTCTTTCGGCAGACCCATGTTGACGCCGCTGATTATTCCGGGTGCAATGTTTTCCGTCACGCCTTTCAGGCTGACTGTGCGAGCTGTGCGCTGCGTCTGCAGAAGGAAGCCGAGCGCTTCCTCCGGCTTCATGTCGAGCTGCTTGCCGAGGTCCAGCGCACTGCCTGCCATCGCTGGCAGTTGGTCAGGTGCAAACCGATTGAGCTTCGCCGAGGCGACTACAGAATCAATCGCATCCGAGGCGGTCTTATCGCCTTTCGCGGAGAGCGCGGAGCTGGCTGCTACGGTCAGATCTTTTTCGTTCATCCCCAGCGCTTTGGACTCCTTGCGCATACGGGCCGCGAAGTCCTTCGGAGTCATCGTCGCGTCAAGATTATCCAGCGCTGCCGACTGAGCGCCAGCCAGATCGATGTTGGTATCTTTACTCTTTCCTTGGCGTTCAAGGAGAGCATCGTATTCGTTTTTCACGAACGTGATCGCTGCCCCGATCGACATGAACCCAGCCGCCGCTCCGGCCAGCTTGCCGCCGAGGCCTCCGAGCATGCCGCTGAAGCCGCCACCGGACTCCGTATTCTTCGCCAGCTCTGCCCCCTCAGCTTTGAGCGCAGCATTGTATTGATCGATACTGAGCCGGCCTTTTTTGTGCATCTCGCTGATGTTTTTTATCGCCGCTGCATGCTTCTGTTGAGGTGTCAACAGTTTTTCGATCAGCTTTGCCGCTTCGCGTTTCTCCTGATTCTCAGAGACTTCGGCAGCCTTCAGCCTTTCGGTGGCTCCCGTCTGATCCTGATACGACTGCTTTGCCCTGTCGACGGCCGCGCGGTACTGATCCTGAGTCAGCCGGCCGGACTTGTAGTGATCGATCAACTCGCCCAGCGAGGCCTTGTACTGCTGCATCGGAGTGCGTACAGCTTCTGCTATTTTGGCCGCGTCGGCCGCCAGCTTAGCCTGCTGCTGGCTAAGCATCTTTGAAGTTTCGAACGCCGCCTTGTCGGCTGTTTTTTGCGCGTTGGCATTGTCGGTGATTTGCTTCTGCAACTCACCGCGGGCCTTGCGTTCTGTCTCCAGCTCTTTCTGCTGGCGCTTGAAGGCTGCAATGACTTCAGAGTCATTAACAGCATAGTCCAGTCTTAGAGGCTCAACCATTGTACTGTTCCGCTAGTTTCCAGAGCTCAGCCGCTGTCGGCCTGTGTGTCGGGTTTCGATCCGCCAGCCAAAGTTTCAGGCTGATTAGATCTCGGTTACCGCTGTTCTTTTTTTTTGATTTTCGTCGACCAGCCTCGTGACCAGATGCCAGCCGACCGACGCGCGGATAATGTCTGACACGTTTTCGGTGGTGATGAATTTTTCAGGCCAGCGAGAATGAACCAATAGATTGAAACGATACCGCAACGACAGCACATCAACCGCATAAAGAAACATTTCCGAATAGAGCATAGGCTGGCCGTCGACGAGGTTTTCAAAAAACTTCTGCGACCGCTGCCACAGGCTGGCATACTTCGGGACCACATTCATCCGCCATTCCGAATTCACGTCGCGGAAAAACACCTGCGGAAGAGTCGACCGCTGGAATTCAGACAGCAGCAGCTCACCGTCTGCGACCGGCTGCCGAATGACTGGCACTTCCCAGATCGAGCCGTCCGCAAACTGCACATTTTCAAAACTGTCGACCGGGCATTTCACCCGGTCGAGCTCCTCCGGCCGAGGCACCTGCTCGCATCCAGAGACAGGATCGACGTCCGTGCCGATCCATACGGCAGAACTGATGCGCGTCCATGCCTGCCGCTCCGGATAATAACCGGCGACGGAGGGCCGATGACCCTCCGCACCGACGGCAAAAATCACACCGCCATTCCCACCAGGTCCGGAGCCGAGCAGCTCCGAGAATGACACCAGATCCAGAGTCGTGAGATCAGCGAGCGAATCGTAGAGCTCCAGTGCTTTAAGCACTGGAACTACAGCACCGGAAAACGGTGGCCCGGATTTATTGACGATCTGAGTCTGGTTGTAATTGGCGATGAAATAAAGCATAAGCAATTTGAGATTTGCGATTTAGGATTTTGGATTTGACGAATTATGGACGCGCGATTATCGAGGGGCCGGGACTGTCTCGGGGATGCGAGCCAATTCGATCCATCCACTTGTCGTACATCCGTAGTGACTCCTCGCGTTCTTTTCGATGCGAACTATCGATCGATTGATAGCCCTCCTGGATTTGCTTCAGGTGCATCGGAATAGCGACCGTGACCGTGAAGTTTGCGCACCAGGCAAACGACGCCAAGCATAGCAGCAGCAGGACATTGTTGAACGGCTGGCCCGCCCCCCAGCTGATTAGCTGTGACCAGATTGTTTTCGTTTCTTCCGGCACTGATTGCCTCCGTTATGCGATGTTTTTGCAATCGCTTTTTTGTGAATACGTTCATTGGATAACCGTTAGCGCACCAGACGGACAATTGCCGACCGCCTCACGGATTCGGCTCGGCTCAGCCCCGCTCATTTTGATCCACGGCTTGTGCCCAAGCTCGAACACTTCCGGCAGTTCTTCCAAGCAGTTTCGACAGTGCGTACATTTTGAAACGTCGAATCCGACGGTGAGCGTTTTGGCTGTGTTCGTGTATTTCTTCATTCAAATTCATTCCTTATCGTACACCCACAAGTCGCCAACGGGCCGCATTTGTAAGCCGTCGACCGCATGATACGGAGTGACTCCGACGCGGACACCATCGAACTTACCTCTGAGTTCAGCGAGTAATTCAGGGTAAAGATAACAGTACATCGCTGTCACGCCCCATCGCTGCTGATCAAAGTTCCTTGCGTCTCCAATGATGATCGAACACTTCGATTCAAGGCCTTCTTTTGTAATATTGGCCCACGCTTCTTTAGCTTTGTCAGGATCGATCTCGATCCCGACCGCGGTACAACCAGAAGATTTCACAGCCGCAATCATTGCCCGGCCATCACCACAACCAAGGTCGCAGAACACATCAGACGGCTTCAGTTCCATCATGGAAACAGCCTGACTAACAATGTCCATAGATGATGGTTCCTGGCTGTAGTCTGTCACAGGTGGCGTCTTGATCTGCATCGACATTGGCTGGTACTGAATTGTTTGCCGCTGCAATCCCTGCTGAATCGTCGCACACATTCGGCAGCCTGGACTATTGCAAACTCGACCTGAATACGCTCGACCTTGATACATGACCGATGAAGGCTGAACGATCACAGGTTTCTGAACAATCGTTGCAGGCTTTGGAGTCTTCTCCACTGCTGATTCTGGTTCACCGAATTCAAACGGTATCGACGCTGGTTTGAATCCAAATCGACGCTGGCATTCGTCAAGTGTAAGGATATTTGTTTGCGGCCAGCCCAGCCCGAGAAATCTCTTCTTCGCCGCCGGGCAATGACTACACCATGATTCAGAAACCAGATACCACTCACGGCGTTTCACAACAGCGGTGTCTTGATCAGCGACCGTGTTTTCGCCAGTCACATGACTCGCATAAACCCCAGTCGCCTGGAAGATCCCCGGCGGCTCTGACACCAACAGAGCCAGCAACACGATCAATGACGATACCACGGCTTACTCCTTTTCTTCAGTGGAGGCGATCAGATAGAACGTGTGGCGTCCGAATGTCTGAGCGAACGAGTCTTTGTGAAGGTACGCTCGGCCGCGATCGCCGTATTTCAAGCCCCACGAATTCGCGCCATCAAAAAGTTCAGTGCCATTACGGAACACAAGATCATCACAGCCGATTGCATGATTCCCACCGCCGGAATCTACGCCTGCAATGCCAGCTTGGTTGAGCCTCTGGAAGTTTCCGCCAGCATGAACGGCGATGATGCCGAAGAACCCAGCCGCTAGCCCAGTTCGGAAGCCCTGCATCGTCTGAGCTGCATAACAGTCGAAGCCACGATGCTTGAGTGCCTCAGCCCGTGCATTCGCTGGCTGTTGCTTCGGGTAGATCTTGTCCCATGGCACCAAGGATTCCGCAGGAGCCCCATGAGACTGAATAACCTTTAGACCGTCTTCAAGTGCCGACCCCTGATCTCGGCCACCATTAATCAGTGAATACACAAACGCTCCAGAGAGCATCAGCATATCCGTGATGCCACGAGCAAATCTCGCACGCGACAATTGTCCAGAGGCGGCATAGCCGTTGCACGAACCGTGAGAAAACTGGTTCTGCATCCATTTGTCGCCAAACAACACTCGTCGAGGAGTCCGATCCGGATGCGTGATAACGCGTCGGATTTCTGCATCGTCCCAGATTGGCCGCTCAGACTCCCACACTTTGAACGAAGAGACGAATCCCTCCGGAGGAGCAAGCGATCCGAGACGACGGATCTCGCCGTTGTTGTCGACGATTTCATCGATATTGATTTCTGGCAGATCGTCAATCACAGAACACCTCCAGTCAGTTCACTGAGCACGCGCTTCACGTCAGCCATAGTCAACGGCAGAGGCATCGTGCGAAGAACTTTTTTCGTCATCTTATCACGGACCACCATCCCCGGCAGAGGCACTCCGGTCAGATCCTTCAGAGCTTGCTGGCCGCCAGGCTCCTGCGTGCGGGTAGAATAGATCCGCCACTCATGCCCCTTGTCCTTCAGAGCATTCCATTCCGCGAGTGCTGACAAGACGATTGCTGTGTCAGGTTTTCTGTTAAGTGGATCCTCAACAATCTCAATCAACAGCGAACTGGATACCGGCGGAGGCGTTGGGTCTGGCTTCGGATCTGGCTCCGGATCAGGCTTTGGATCGGGCGGAGGAATAGGCGCCAAGCCCATCACAACCAGAGTCTGGCGGATGATGTTTTTTTCTGACGTGACTCCAGTCGGGACGATCAGTAGTTCGATCTGACCTGCCTTCATTGCGTTGACGAAATACAAATGTTTCGACGCGAATGTTCGCGTTTCGGTTTTGCCAGTGCCATCCGCAAACTTGCCGCGCACCTTGACCGGCCCTTGCTCAGGCTGCACTGATACAAATCCAGTCGGCGAGTGAATGACAATCAGTGGCACCGAAGACTCGATCACGTACCACGTATCTTCGCTGAGCGTCGCCACTGGCACCGGGCCGCGATCCGGCTTCGGCCGAGGCGGCTCAGGAGTGTCGTCGATGACATCCGGCTCAATCAGCACCGGAATTGTTGGCAAAATAATCTGCGGAGTTTCCACCGGAGTTTCCACCGGCTTCAACGCCGGGGGCTTCGACGGGAACTTCGACGGGGGCTCGTTACCGGAAAGGACACAGCAGCAGCAGAACAGCAGAGCAAACGGCATCATTGCCAATTGCCATACACGCATTACAGCTCAATCCCCGCTTCGCTGCAGCATGCGGCAACGGTTTCATCATCGGCCGAAAGAGCCTGAGCAATCACCGCAACCGCCAACGCAAAGGATGCCGCCTTTGACATCGGCAGCTCGGCTTCTGCGCGGATACGGCGAGCCGTTCGCTTGCGGAGCTTCTCCGGCTGAGTGTCGTAGTACCTCTGCAGAGTTGCCTTTGATTCGGCCGCAGTCGGAGAATCCTCGCGATTGAAACAGGCCGCCAGCATCGGCAGGACCTGCGTCAAAATCATGGTGATCGTGAAAATATCGAAGCCTACGGCATCAACATCCACACGCTGAGCAGCCTGCTCAGCCTGCTTATTGAGCGTTTCCAAATTACCCTCCGATCGGTAGATAGGTGATGAATCGGAGAGCCACATTAAGCCCGCTGATGGCAGCCACGATCACTGCCGTTGCGCGAGGGTATTCGGTGATGATCGCCTGACCCTGCAAAGTCGTGCCGAGCGCGATACCCGCGGTCAGCAAATTCACGATAACAGTCTTTGACTGCCACCATGGTTTTTTTCGAATCAAATTCACGGTTCAGTCTCCGTACAAATTAAGGTTTTCGAAACTGTAACAACCACAGACCGCCTGCGGTTATTCTTTTCTTTTCCACGAACACGGCGTCTGCTCGTGATCCGGCATCGGAACCAGCTTACCACTGACAGCCACCGTGCGAGTTTCCAAACTGACACCCAGCGGCTTCGCTTTTTGCCGGGGCTTTTCCACTGACGGCTGGACCGAAACCACTGGAGCCGATTCCAGAACTTGGTCCAGATCTGTTTCCAGCGTTGAGGGATTGGGCATTGACTACTCCTACAAATCGAAAATCGAAAATCAAAAATCAAAAAGTTATTTACGCTGGCAACGCGACTGCGGAGTTAACCGTGAAGGCGATCGGGACACCGGCATACCCGTCGGCATCGGCACCGGTTGCATGGATCTCCACGCGGTACTCGCGAGGCGAATTACTGACGGTCTGCACGAGGATAATTCCGTTGACAACCTCCACGCGAATGTGCTGAGTTTCGTTGTTCGCGAAGTAGGTTCCGTTTCGCTTTTTGCGAATCAAGTGGGCTCGGAATTTATTCAGGCTGGTGAGTGCAACCTTGTGATAGCTCAACGCTGTGGGATCAGTCGTGGTGAAACTAATCACCGGAGCGACCGTATTGTTTGCAGCGTAGGTCGTATGCTCGAAACTTTCGTCGGACAAATCCCACTCGACCGGATTGAGGTTGATGTCCAGGCCGTTACAGGCCTGCAACTTCGTGCCATGGACGCTGATTGGCCCCAAAACAAAGGCCTCGTCAGTCGTCGGCAGTACGGTATCAATCGCGACTGCGCCCGTGCGGATCAGCGGAGCATTGGTGCCGTCACTCACCGGCACGATTCGGCCACGGGCCGCGGCCAGAGTGCGATTTCCGGCCGTGATGTTTGAGATATACATACGAGCCAGAGCCGCGTCGATTTTGCTGTGGCCCGCAGTCGCCGCCGCGACTCGACCAGAGAGATTATCGACTTTCTGATAATACAGAGCGACCGCGCTGGCATCGCAGCCGAAGACACCACACTGAGTGATCAGGGCCGCCAGCTGATTGGTCTCAAACGGGATGCCTTCCTTCGATCCGTTGGCCGCGACGAATCGCGGCATATTGTCACCGGCCGCGATGATGGACAGCACCTCGGTCGCGTTTTCCTGATCGGCTGAGCCGAGCTGTCGATAAGCGATCGAGTCCGCATCAAAGCCGCGTAAAATTTCTACTGCTGAAACTGTCATCGCTAAACCTCCAATGGCACTTTGCCACCCTGTAAAATCCTACGCATTGTCTCAGTCAGCACGCGCTGACCAATCCTCTGCAGCTCCTGCACTTCGCTGGGCAGCATCGTCGTCAGCTCCGCCCGTATGTCGGGCTGAGTCGCATCTCTGCGCCGGCCGGGAACATAAGACGGCACCGGCATTTCAATTCTAAATCGCCCTGGGAAAGCGCGAAAGACCGCGTTCTGTACCATGCTTTGCAGCGTGCCGGTATGCACGTTGTAGTTGACGCCGCCAGCTGCTGAGACCAGTTTCTGGCGAGCTTCCTGACGCTTGCGTTGTCGCGTCTGAGGATCATCCGCAGGAGCAATATCCGCCACGCGGTTAATGTCTGCCTTTTTTATCCCGAGTTTGCGAGCCAGCCAGAGACTAGACCGCTGCTTAATTTTGTCGCCGCCGTAGCGAGTTCTGGCATTAGATCCGAAATGTAACGGCAAAAACTTTTCGTGCCAGTGGTAAGCCATTGCCCGGTTTGCCGTTTTTAAAACGACTCGCCAGGCTCGGATCGTGACACCTTCCGGGCGATCGGCATCACTGCCGACTGGCTTGCCTTTATATGTCAATCTTAGAATTACAGGAAATGCCATCAGACACCCCCCGTTCTAATTTCAAAAACACCGGTCCAGAATTTTTGTTCAATCGTGGCCTCATCATCCTCGTCGTCAGAATCTCCGTCGGACGGAATTGAGGTATTGGTTGCACTGAGCGTGTAAGGATTTTCGCCGTATCCGATCTGATCAATAATCAGACCGGACGCATGCGACGCATCAATCAGATCATCGATCAACTCAAAAAAGTTCGTGCCGAAGGTCGTGTCGGAGGTCATCAGATCCGTTTCGTCCGCCACCTTATCGACCACGATCACACCCAGCCCGCCACGCGGTCTGAAGTTTGCGCTCGAGTCGGAGCCGAGCAGGTTATTCCGACTGCCACCGAGCAGCACAATCACAATGAAAGGAAACTGCAGAGCCGTGTATTCCGGCCATGCAATCCGCGCAGCAGCTCCGGACGCGTCCTCATCAGTCCAGGCCTGCCATGAGGCAAGGCTGGCGATGAGATTTCGCAGAGCGGTTCGGCTTGTGATTTCGTGTGAGGACATTGTTCAGGTTTCAGTGTTCAGTTTTCAGTGTTCAGAAAATCGCAGAAGAAACAATTACACTTGTGCGACCACTTCTTTTCCGCCGCCTTTGATTTGCTTTGAGCGGCTAAATTCCGCTTTCCATTCGAGCTGACCGGAGGCGACGACTGGCGTTTCTGTGAGCGAATATTTCCGCACTGACTCCGGCCGTGTGACTGTGATGCGATCGCCTTTCGCTGGCCGTTCGATTGCATTGGTCCCAAACCGCTTGAGCATCAGGACTAATGTTTCGTGTTGGTACTGAATGCCGCCGTCGTAGTCGAGCGATTCCGAGGATCGCACAACGTACACCTTGATCCACTTCGACTGGTCATCGGCTTTGGAATAATACTCCGCATCAATGCCAGAAACCTGATAGTAGGATTCCAAAGCATAGATCTCAGTGTCCTCGATCTGGCTTAGGTTTCCGTCAGATAAATCAGGAGCGGCAGTGCCTCCAGCAGTCACGACCAGTGTTCCGATCAGCGACGAATTCGGGCCGTACGTTGTCCCCAGCCGAACGTCTCCGATCGCTGGAAGTGCCAAGCCTGCAAAATGTCGCTGCCCGAACTGACGCATTACTGCTGGACCTCAGTCTGTGGCTGGCCGGCCGACTCATGAGTCTGCAACACCTGCTTCAGTGTCGGCAACTGAGGCCGGGCCGGCATCATCTGAGCCGACTGCTGCAGCGCCATTCCAGGGGTCTGTGATTCACCGTGTGAGACTGGGACGTCTCGCCGGAGCAATCGATTAAGGAAGCTCATAGGATCACCTCTTTCCAGAGTTAAACTTTTTTCGAACGAAACACCCCAGGCACATCAAGACAGCGACACTGCTGTCCTATTTCCGCTTGAATCGAACGTGGTGGTAAACGCATCCGCATTGTCGACGAACTTGAATTTTTCTGTCGTGCTGGATGGCTGCGAAGATTTTCCGATGGTCGCAGCTAAAATCAGATCGAGAGCTGCGCTGTGAGTCAGACCACCTTTTAGCACCACAGCCAAGGCGGTTGAGACCGCGTCCACGATCGCGACGCGACTAGCGGAGTCCAGTACCGCTGGCACTGTGAGGCCGGCGGACAGAACAGGCAATCCAGACGCGATGCCCGGAGCGATCGCTGGTAATGCCAAGAGCGTTCTGATTTTTACCAGAGCCACGTCGGCATCAG
>Ga0335398_10004572_pt1 | contig 19056 bp, 5 predicted proteins | sample BON03_FD_205742 | JGI IMG/M metagenome (GOLD analysis project Ga0335398, IMG submission 205742) | Freshwater microbial communities from Lake Bonney liftoff mats and glacier meltwater in Antarctica - BON-03 (spades assembly) (version 2) | ecosystem: Environmental > Aquatic > Freshwater > Ice >... | reverse complement strand
GCTCCGCGTTTTTCGAGAAACAGATCAAACCCCTGCTCGGTGGTCTGGATGACAACGCCAAAGTCCAACTAATGGGCAACCTCCGCCATCCGCTCAACATGCACGACGACGCGCAGAGGATGATCACGTCCATCCGCACCGATGGAATGTCCGATGAGGAAATGAAGACTTTTGTGGAACTCGTCGCTTACTACGAGCCTGAGGAAACCGTGCTCCGCTTCATCGCGCGGATGAAGGACAAGCTCTTCGCCACCAAGGCCCGTTTCGACTACTACAACCGTCGGACGCACCAGAACGCGCAAAATATGGAGAAAGCCATCGCCGAAATGCCTGAACTTATCAAATCGCCCAAATACGCGGACGGTCTGGCCTACAGGAAAGCCGAGCTGCTTCACGGCCTCGGCCAGCACGAGGAGGCGATCAAAGCCTACCGCGCCGCGAACAAACAGCCAGATTCCACCTTTGGAGTCGCCGAATGCCTCGCCGCCCTCGACCGCCATGAAGAAGCGGTCAAAACCGTGAAAGAGCTATACTCCATCGGTGGAGCTGTTGCTTCGAGAGCCGCTCTGAAAGCAGCGGACTTCTACCGTGCCGCCGGAAACAAGGGCAAGGAGGTCGACCAACTTCGCTTCATTCTTAATAATTTTAAGAAGAGCGGCGAATCCAGTGAGGCCCACAACCGCCTCGAAAGCTATGGCGTCGCCCTGAGTGGCGGTGAAGCCGAGGCGGAAGATTGATTTGGAACAACGCTCGAAACAGAATTAACTCGCACAGGATTTTTACAAAATGAGAACTTTCAAAAACACCCATTGGAACCGGACGGCACTGCTGCTTGCATGCCTTGCCTCGGCTCCCGCCATTTCAACCGCTCAGGAAGAAGGCGACGATGCCGCGCCCCGTGCCCGGGTTTCCGCGGATATCGACCGCCAGGCGAAGCACCTTTACGACAAGGCCATCGAGCTCATGGAATACAAGCAATACGAGCGCGGGATCGCGATGCTTAATACCGTGGTTCGCGACAACCAGGGAACCATGCTCGCCCACATGGCGCACATGGCGATGGGCAAACATTTCCTCGATCAGCGCCAGACCCAGGAAGCGCTCGGGCATTTTGTCCTCCTTACCCGCCTGCTCACCCCGGTCCCGGGCGAGAAACAGCCCGTCGAAGAACAGGAACTCTACCACGAAGCACTCTTCCAGGCCGGCTTCAGCCACTACCAGTCCGGTCAGTATGCGGCTGGTTTCCCGCTGTTTCGCCGCCTCACCGAAGTCGCCGGTAAAACCAAATGGGCGAACATGGCTTACTATTATATAGGCATGAGCCACTACAGTCTCAAAAACTGGAACAAGGCAATCGACTCGCTTTCCCTCGTCGGAACGGAAGTCGAGGCCAGCGGTGATGGCGCTACCGACGAACTCGGCCGCATCGAGATCGGCGAGCGTTTCTATTCGAAAATCGAAGACGCAGATGTTCCCGTGATGCGTAAACTCGGCATCCCCGTCACCGCAACAGTTACAGTCAGCAGTGGCGATACCGAAACCATCACCGGCGTGCCGATTCCCGGAAAAGACAACGAGATGCTCGCCTCTGCCCCCACCGCCCTTGGCGATGCGAAGCCCAACGACGGCGTCCTCCAAATGATTGGTGGCGACACACTCACCGTCACTTACGTTGATGAAAGCACCTACGATGGTAAAAAAGGCGTTGAGCGCGTCGGCAAGGTCCGGGCCGTTAGCACCGGAACCGTAGGATTCTACCTCGGCGATTTTTCCACCCCCGCATACATCGCTTACCCGGGACAACCGCAAGTCGTGATACTCCGCGATGCGGATCTCGACAAGTCCTCGAAGGCCGAGTCGCTAACGCTCGTCGTCACTTCCCGTTACAAGGTCGAAGCCAAAGAAGCCGCAGATCCTGATGACATGCTCGATATTTTCGCCCTCGAGGATGAAGATGAGGATGTCTGGAAAGACCGCGACAGCGTGACGGTTCAGCTCACCGAAACCGGCGAAGGCGATCAGATCCGCACCGGAGCTTTCCTCGGGAAAATCCAGCTCGCAGCCCTTGAGGACGGCGTCGCCCCGCAAGGCAACGATGACATCCTCCACTGCGATGAACTAGACGAGCTCGTCGTGACCTACACCGATGAAGTCCACCTCTACGGCGACGAACCCCGGGAAACCCAAGCGAAAATCAAAGTCTCCGGCTCCGTGAATTCCGGGGTCACCGCCGACCAATACGTGGTCTTCGAAGAACTCCTCAAAGCTCGCAAGGGCTCGGTCGAAGCAGAGGCGCTCGTCGGCCTCGGCGATATCTATAAGGACATGGGCCTCGACCAACGTGCCGCGATGCGCGCCGGCGAAGCACTCGACAAGGTCAACCCCATTATCATCAACCGCTCGAAACTCCCCGGTGATCTCGTAGAAAGCGCTTTCCAACTCAAGTGGGAGAGCGAACTCCTCAAAGACGACTTCGACGCCGCCACCGCCACCTGTCTCGCCTTCAACCGGCTCTACCCCGAATCCGTTCTTGCCGACCAAGCGCTGATGACCCTCGGGCGCAGCCTCACCGACACCGGCGAATACTCGCAAGCGGTCGATGTCTACGGCCGGGTGCTGCAACTTGAAAATCCGATCTCAGGTGCCGAAGCACAATTCAGGATAGGTGAAGCCATGGAGAAACAGGCGAAGGAAGAAGCCGACGCAGCAGACGAGCACAACAGCAAATGGGGCAAGGCCGGACTCACCAAAGAAACCGCCCTGCAAAACCGCATGAGCCCGGCGATCAATGCCTACCGCAAGACCTATGAAAGCTATCCGGAAAGCTCTTTCGCCGCCGAAGCTCTCGGTCGTGTCGTCCGTCACTTTGTCGATACAGAAGATTTCGCCCAAGCCGCTGATCTCCTCGAAAGCGTATTCAGCGATTACCCAGACGCTGCATTCCTCGATGAAATGCTCATGCTTTGGTCCAACGTAGGCTTCCGAATGGGTGACACAGAAACCGCCAAAGCGAAACTCCAACAGCTGATTTTTGACTACCCGAGCAGCGGATTGGTCACGGAGGCTCGCAAGAAACTTGCAGCTCTCAAGGAAGAATCCGGGGAACCAGTAGAGACGGGGGAATCAGAGTAAATGAGCAATCAAATCTATAGACCTAACAGCTTCCCGTATGGCGCTATCTCAGCAACCGTGCTTTTCCTGACAGCTATTACGGGCTTTTCAGCGACCTTTGACGAACAGCGCAAGGCCGTGTCTGCGGCTATCGAAACGCAATCTGAGGCAGCAATCCTTTCTTTGCTGAAATCCGGGATCGAAGAAGGCAAACCGACTCAGGCCATCGCCGAAGCCCGCAAGTGGCTGCGGCAGAATCTGCCGAAAGACGCGATGCTCCTTTTCTATGCCGGGCGTACCGCGGAGTTGAGCGGCGATGCAAACGGGGCCGCCGCGCTCTACCAGCAATATTTGAAAGAAGCTGATCCGAAGGCTGAAACCACAGGGCAAGCCGTGATCGCCGTCCACGCACTTTTAAGGGATCAACTCGATGATGTTGGAGCGGCATATTCCTTCAACAGGAGCGTTGGGAATCGGCTCGCTAGCAACCCGGCCGCCCGCCAGTTCGACCAATGGTTTTTGGAGGAGGCGGTGAAGCGCAAAGATTTGATCGCCGTCGCCAACCGCCTCCACGCCTTGATCAATGCCGGCATCCCCGATGATCTTCGGACAACCTTTTACGATACCTACTACCTCTGGCTACTCGAACAGGAAGACTTCAACATCGAACAACCGAACATCGCTCCCTCGACTGAAGAGCTAGTTGCCGCATACAAACAACTAGCCGCAGCGATGACCTTTAACGAGGAAATGGCGCTGCGTCTCGACTGGGCGGTATCGGTTCGTGCTTACAATCAGGCGAAGATTGCCGAAAAGGATGTCGCACCGCCCATCACCGAGGCGACCGCGCTTCTGGCGAAATACCCACGCTACGCCCAATGGGTGCAGACCGGTTGGGCCGGCGGCGGAAATGGCCAACACTATCGCAACGATCCGACGAAATATTGGCCTCACGAAATCGAGGCGAAGATGGCTCCGGTGGTAGCGGCCACAGCGAAACTCACACCACTCCAACTCGCCGACCTCTTCCAATCATGGAAAGATGGGTATTACAGTGACAAGGCCGTGCGCCCCAAGGAGGTCAAAGCGATGCGAGAAGTCTTCCACTTCGTCCGCCACGGAGACAAGCTGACCACCCGCGACGGCGTGTTGATCTTCGGAAAGAGCTGGAACGAGTTCACTCCGGAAGAGGCGCAGAAGATCGCCCCGCAGTTACTGCATGTGGCGGATCCGCAGGCTTCACTGATCCGCGCGATCGCGGCCGGTGGCGAAGCCAAAGACCTAAACAAGATCATCGCGGCGCTCATCGGCCCGGAGGCTTGGCGTCTCGGTGTAGCGGAATTGGGTGGCCAATACGCGGATCAGCTCTGGCACTACGCTGGGAAGCCAGGGGCAAATGCAACGCGCGATCAGAAAATCAACGAGTCCAATGCGGTAGCCGCGATAATCAAAGCCGCTGCGCTAGACTTGAAAGCAGCGCCTGCTCAGCGCATCGCCTTGTTCAGAAAACTTTGGGCCGATTATAAATCGAATCAGCCGAAAATCCCCGGCGTCTATGAGCAACTGAAGGCGATTGTCCGTATCACTCCTGAGGCGATTCCCGAACTGCTCAAGGATCGCAGCGTCGAGGGACAGATTCTGGTACGTGATGCCATTGCAGCAGGTGTTACCGGATCGGAACCGATCTGGAAGGAACTCGAATCAACCAACAGGGTCAATGTGGCGGCCTATGCGCCGGGGATTCTATACCTCGCTGGCCGTCATGCGGGAGGCAGTGTGCCGGCCCTTAAAGCCCGCTACCCAATGAAGTGCGTTGCCCACCCGCTCGAAGCGGCAATGCGGAAATCCGTCGCCGATGGACTGAACAAAAAAAATCTCGAAGCATGGGAAGTATTGGCATGGATCAACATGCAGTATCCCGAGAACAACGAGGAGCAGGTCAAACTGATGCAGGCCGTGATCAAGTCGCCGCTCTGGAAATCGATGCCGTATGAAGTGCACTACGCCGCCAGTGAATGGTTCGGAAAATCCGTGATGACTCCGGGACAGATCGCTTGGGTTGACGCCGCCGATTCTGCGCTGGTCTCCAAGGATTTATTAGCTCTGGTGGAAGTCGAAGAGCCAGTCGATGAAAACGCTAAGAAGGACGAAAAGAAAACAGAACCCGTAGAGCTCGACGAAGCGGCCAAAGCAGCGATTGCAGCCGAGGATGTGAAAGCGGCAACCGCCGCACTGCAATCAATGATTGAAGGAGTTCAAAAAGCACCAGTCAGGATCGAAATTCCCCCCGAGGCTTTGGAAAATCTCGCGACGCTTGATCCGGCAGTATTCGCCGATGCGAATGCCCAGGAATTGATGCTCCAACTCATCGATCAGCTCAAAGCGGTTCAGCCAACTAACAATTTCGGCACCCGCCTGCTTGGAGCCGTGACCGAAAGCCGCGACCCGCTCGTGCTTCATCGCGTTGCACTATTCCTCTGGGAGAACGTGAATCGCAATATCCGCAGTTTCGAAGCGGTTAGGGAACTTACCCAGTCCCTTGTCGAAGAAAACCCATCCGCAGCAAGTGCCTACGCGAGCGCCGGCTTGGATGCGATGGCCCGCCATCGGGGGCATAGTTATTATAAGCCCGAGACCGATATCCCGCTTTTCAAATCAGTCAGAGGAAATGCGGCCATGAAAATGGGCCTGATCGTGATTCCTGTCGCCAAGAACCATCCCGCTTATCCGATTTACGAATCCCAAGGCGAATGGATCACCGGCAACGAAGACAGCGCGTGGACTCTTCTCGATGAAAACTGGGAAGCCTTCCTTCCCGTCTATCGAGAGCTTTCTGTTCCATTTCTTATGTGGACTCTCCAACGCACCATCTACGGTCGCGACGAAGTCCGCCAGGAAACCCTCGTCAAATCCCTGCTCGCTTGGTCCGAGGAAGCTGGCAGCCCGCTCGCTCCAAGCGAAAGGGCGCAGATCGAAATCGCATACGGCGACATCGCGATGCAGCGTGGCCAACTCAGCCAGGCCTACGAGATCTATTCCCGTGCCCAGAAAAAGGAAGCCTACCAAGAACTACCTATCCGCCACCAAGCCGCCCTGCGCAGAGTCACCGCCGAGCGCGTCGCTCGGAACTTCGACGGCGCCCTCAAAACTCTCGCCGAGCTCGAACTCGAACGCGTCCCCGAAATCTGGGAGGATACCCGCTATGCTAGATCTCTTGTCTACTTTGACATGGAGGAATTCGAGGACGCCAAGGACGACATTGACTCCATCCTCGCCCGCAATCCCGAACAAGCTGACGCCAAAATTCTACTCGGAAAAGTTCAGCTCAAGCGCCAGAAACTCATGGAGGCCACCGAGGTCGAACTCGGATCCGCCTCCAGCCAAAAATCACTGGTTCCCGGTGAGCGCCTGAAAGTCACTCTCGTCGATCCCACCCTCGCGGTCTCCGGTGCTGGAACCGAAATCGAAGTCGTCGTCTGGGCCACTTCAGGCGATAAGGAAACTTTCTTCCTTCGCCAGTTCGGTGACAGCAAAACCAAATTCCGCGGCGAAGTCGAAACCGCGCTCGGCGCACCGACTCCCGGCGATGACATCCTGCAAGTGATCGGAGATGACGAAGTCTTCTACGCCTACTCGGAACGCTTCCGCGAAAAGATGAACAATCTCGCGGAAAAACGCGGTGGCCCTATCATCGTCGCTTCTGACGCGATCCTCATGGCTTCCGCCCGCAAGCTTCTTACCGAGGCCGAGCAACGCACCGCCGACATGGAAGCGGTCATGGACGACATCAAGGGCAACGCCACTGAAGGCCAGGCCAAAGCAGCAGTCGCCGCCCGCTCAATGAGCGCCGCAGCCCGCGCCGAAGAAGACGGTTTTACGCAAGCCGATTTCGAACGTTTCGTCACCAATGTCGCAAAGCCCGGCAACCCTGTCCACGTCCGTGTGATCGATCCCGACCGCAGCCGCACTGCAGAAATCGACGAACTCAACATCAGCGTTTCCACCTCGAGCGGCGATACGATTTCACGCGTGACCCTTAAAGAAACCGGAACCCACAGCGGTTGGTTCGAGGGAAGCATCCCGACCACCGGCGCGCAGGCTCAGGCTTTCTCCAGAAACTCGGAACCAGGCCGCAACCCGAACATGGTGATCAGCCCGCAGGCGGACTCCTATCCCGCATGGCGGCCGCTCGCCGGCGAAAATGAAAAACCGGAATTCACCGTGGATCTCAATGACAACGTCGCTATCGGAGAGCTCACAGTCGTCTCGAAAGAAGCCGGATCGACATTGAAGAATTTCTACATCCAAGCCGGAATGAACGACAAGGAGATGAAGACCATCGCCGCGTTTCCAAAGGAAGCGGTTGTCGCGCAAAACCCATGGCAACCTTCCGTGGCTGTCATGAACGATACCGACCAATTTCATACCCGTGGCCAGGATCGCAAGCTCCTCGAAGAATTCAGGGATGTGGTCGCACACTTCGAACGCGGTTGGATGACTCAACAATTCGCCCAGAGCTACGTGACCAATGTCACCGGAATCTCCGGTGCTTTACCTGGCGCAGCGATGGAGGAAGTCGACTGGAAACGCCAGAACCAGCATGCTGTCTCTTCGGTCATCTACCGCTTCCAAGGCCACTTCTACGAGAAGTCCGATGTGAAACGCCGCTTCAAGCTCAACCTCGGCAAGTTCGATATTCCCACGAACACCCACCCGTCAATCATTCATCCACCACAGTTCCTGATCGCGATCGACGGCCGCCCAATCACCTCGGAAAAAAGCAATCTCGACGGCACGATCAATCTGAAAGCCGGCGTCCATACTTTCGAAATTTGGGCCACGGGCTGGGTCCCAAATATCGGCTTCGGTAACCGCGACATGAAGTTGCAAGCGAATCTCGAAGACCTTGAACAACTCGTTGAAACCCCCGAGAATTTCTTCGACCCCGCTTCCTTCCCAGAGGGTTCGTTAGATCACCGCAACGCTCCCGCAAAAATCACCGCGAACGAGGACAGCACTGAATTCAGCGTCGCGTTCGCGCCAGGCTCACGTGCCCGCCTCATTAAACTCGTGCTTCTGGACCAGGAAGGAGCCGTGCCGGCACTGAACAAACTGATCCTGAAAAGCCCGGAAGGCAAAGGCATCCTGCCGGTCGCCGAGGACTTCGCTTCGCTCAATAAAAACGAAACCCTGGAAATTCTCACCGGTGACAAAATCGCGGTGCGCTACCTCGATGATCGGTTCGTCACCAAATCCAAGGAACGTCATGAACGTTCACTAAGCGTTGCCTTCACGGACGCGCGTGTCGAGTTCGCCGACATGCAGCCGCGCTTCGACATCGGACTTGGAAAGGACATGCCATATTACGAGAGGCTACTACGTTTCCCGTATGACAAGCCATTGAGCCTCGCCATCCACGATGCGGACATGGACGTCAGTACCGAGCCGGACAAGTTGAAGGTAACCCTCCGGACCGAAGCAGGCGAAGAGCGTGATTTTGAAGCGATTGAAACCGATGACTCCACCGGGATCTTCAAGCTCATTGTTATTCCGGTGAAGGGCGACGCGAAAGGCGCCAACCAGATCAAGGTCGCCGAAGGTGCCACGATCACCGCCAGCTACCTCGACCAGGAAAACAATAGACCCGGAGTCCCGATTGAACGGACTGCGGCGATCGATCAAGCAATCTTCTCCACTCCTCAGTTCATCCTTTCTCACGCCACGGTGACTCCTTTAAAAAGTGAAGCCACCCGGTCTTTGCTCCACGGCTTTGAGCGCCGCGACTTTCCAGATGCTGACGAAGAGCGGATCGCGAGCGAGAGAGTTAGCCCCCGCTGGCAGATTGAGAATGCCATGCTCCCTGCCACGGAAGCTCCCGGAGGCGGCTTCGATGTAGTGCATGGCCGCACGGTTTATCTCGAACTGATCGCTCCACATCTCTCTCTCGGCACCTCCTCCGCTGTCACGGTTTACGCACAGACTGATTCCGGACGTCGTCAGGCCGGTGTCGGAAACGATGGGTTTGATATAACGGTTCCCGGAACCGTCGCTCTAAGCGCGCCGACCGGACGCATGTTCGACTTCGCCGGCAACCCGTGGCGAAACGTGCCACAGCTTGAAATTTACCAAGGCGGTGAAGTTTCAACCTCAAGCACTGCTCAGTATGACCGCTTCAAGTTGTCTGTTCCGCTTGTCGCCGAAATGCCACCTTTGGAAGGTGCGCTCAACTACGACGAAATCAAGGAATTGGCTGAGGAAGCCAAGACCTCACGCAAAGCCGCCGCCGCACTGGATCAGATACAAAGAATCAGCGGCCTGGTCGTCCAGCCTGGTGAAAAAATCCACTTCGGTTTCAAATACACCGGGCCTGACGGAAAACAGCAGTTGCTCACCTCTTCCGCGAAAGTCATCACCCATCCCGCCTTCGACATCATGTCACAGGACTACCGCGATCCGATGACCACTGCCTATGTCGGTGAAACCCTCAACCTGCGAGTCGTAGACCTCGGTGCTGATACCACCAATGACTCGGACACAGTCAGCGTGCTAGTGCAGGGCAAGTCCGGAGAAAAGCATCTCGTCGAGCTACGCGAAAGCGGTCCACATACTGGTATTTTTAAGGCGTCCCCGGTTCTTTCTTACGCTGAAGCCAAGAAGCAAGCCCCCGCACCCGAAGGTGGAGCGGAATATGATGTCCGCAGCCAAGGCTTCCCAGTCATTTACGGTGACACGGTCGCAGCCCGTTACACCGATACCAACGGCGTCAAAACCGAGACCGTTATGGTCACGATCAGCAAGGGCGCAGACGGAACCATCCAACCGTTTTCCAAAGTCTACGAAGACGCCGAGATCGCGACCCGCACTCAGTTCTCCCTCGCCGAGGCCTACCTCGAAATGGCGAAACGCCACCGCAAACTCAACCAACCGGAAATCGCCGCCATCGAATACGCGAGTGCCAAGCAGTTGCTCTCCAAGGCGATGAACGAGTTCACCGATCCTGAGACCCGCGCCCATGCCGAATACCTTCTCGGCACCCTGACCATGGAGGAGGCCGACGCGACCGAGGAAGCCGAAATGCAGGAAACCCGCTATCGCGCCGCTCTCTCGCGCTTCCTCAGCGTGACCGGCAGCTACCCGCTGACCATCCACGCTTCCAAAGCACAATATCAGATTGCCACACTTTACGAACGCCTCAAGGAGCCTGATATCGCCGCACAGGAATATGTGAAACTCGCATACAAGTATCCCGACTCCGAATACCTCGCGACCTCGATGGCGAGACTCGGCAGTCATTTCCTTAAAAAGGCTGCGGCATACGAAGCGAAGGCCAAGCCTTTGCTGGCACAACTTGAAGACAAGGACGCCCAGTTCGAAGGAGCCGCACTGAAGAAAATGGCAGTCAGCGAATACATCAAAACCGCCCAGATCTTCGGACGCTTGCAAGAACGTTTCCCGAGCGACTCGCTTGCCGGTCAGGCAGGGCTTCGCGCCGGTCAGTCCTTCATGCGCGCCGACAAAAAACAGGAAGCTATCGATGCATTCCAGCGTGTCATCAACGAAGAGAGTTACGACGGTCCTGATATCCGCGCCCAAGCGATCTATTGGATGGGCATGTGCTACCAAGATCTGCGCCAGCAGATGGCCGCATACTCGGCATTCAAGCTACTGACTTACGATTTCCCGGAAAGCAAATGGGCAGCTTACGCCCGCGCGCAGCTCTCACAGGAATCCCTGCTGATACTGGAAACTAATTTGGAACTGCTGAGACTGGAGGGAGAGCAATGATCATCGGAAAAACAATCCAAAGCCAACAATCGACAACCACGAAATACACCAAACACACGAAAAATTTTATTCTAAACAGGAAGATGGAAACCACGCAACGCACGGATTTAAAGAGAGTCGTGAAACGTATGGCATTCACCCAATTGATGAATACTTAAAATCTTGTAAATCCTTCATTATCTAAGTTCATCTGCAGTTCTTTTTTCTTTCTGGGTTTCTTCATAAAACCATCAAGCCTCCTCTTCCTTTCGTGTATTTAGTCTCTTTCGTGGTTAAAAAAATCTTCACCCAAAAATCGCCTCTCAGCAACATTTCCAATATGAAGCCCACCCCTTCCACCGTCCTTCCTTCACTCCTTGGGTATTTGGCTATTTGGGTATTTGGTCATTCTGCCTTCGCCTCACCCCTCGACGACCGCATCGCCACTTTCAAGGAAGCTCCAACCCAGACCGAGAATGCGGTTTCCGAAATTCTCGAAAACGGCCTGAAGGAAAACCGCTCAGCACTCGCTTTCGCATCAGTCAAACCATGGCTCACCGCGAATCCCTCCGAGTCCCAGGAATTCCTTCATCGCGCCGCCCAATCTGCCGAGTTCGCCGGTGACTGGACAGCCGCCGCAAGCTTCTACCGTAAACTACTGAAAGCCGACCAACTCAACGCAGGGATCGCCACCCAAGCCGTCCCCGCCAGTTACCGCCTTCTCATCAACCACCTGGGCGATTCCGAGGCCGCTTACCTTTTCATGCGTGAAGCAGGCGCCCGCTTGCGTGGGTTCGGAGATGCCCGGAAGTTTGATTCGTGGTTCCTAAACAAAGCCGCGGAGCGCAAGGATCTCATCGCCTTATCCCGCTACCTCACCGCCATACACAACAGCAACGATGCTCTCGACCCCTACGCGACCAGCCTCGACGTGTTGCTCAATGAGTTGGAAACCTTTGATCGCAGCGGCGAAGAACTTTTCGTGGAACTCAAGAACCTTGCCGAAGCCAGGCAGACCTCGCCATCGGTGAAAGCGAGAATCAACTGGGTGATGGAAATCGTTCCTTTCGCCGCGACCATGGCGGAATTCGTCGGAGCTAAAAGAGAAGTTCCCGGATCAATGCTGAATGAGCCTCTGAAGGCGGCTGAAACTCTCCTCGCTGCCGCGCCTTACGAAGGATCGATCGCCGTCGCCAAGGGCTGGATGCATTTCAACACGGGTGACTCAGGCGTCTTTTCCCAATTCGTCGCCCCGCGTCGCGATGAAAAAGCCGTGGCTTTGCTGCAAGCCATTCGCAAACTTCCCGCCGACCAAGCTCGTGTCGTCGTCGGCCTCGAAGTCGCCGGTGCCAAAGGACGCAAAATGGCCCAATACCTTTTCTCCCCGCAGGAACTCCGCTCCCTCGTTTCCGAAAAGCCCGAAATCTTCAATTCCCTCACCGCACCCGACGTCCCGCTTTTCGATAAATCACTGACCATCGAAGAGGCGAAAGCCATGGCTCCGAATCTCGCACGCAATCCGCATCCGCATGCCGCATTAGTGCGGGCGTTCGCTGCCACGGGGGAGCACAAGTTCAGCACGCTCATCGCAGCTATCATGAAAACGGAGTTGTGGCGTTTTCCTGATGCGAAAAACGCGGTGGATGCCGCTTGGAACTCTGGAGCGGAGCGCGACGGTGATTATCAAGAGATCCTGAAGCAGTATGTGAAAACGGATCCGCGATCCGAAACCTTGAAGAAGCAGATGGGCAAGGATGCCAAGTCAGCCGACCGTCTGGCCGCCTTCAACTTGCTCTACAAGGATCTACTGGGAAATCCCTCCATCCCCGTCGCTCTTCCGCTTTGGAATGATCTTTTCACCACGTCCTCCGACGTAGACAGCGTCACGATGCTGAAATCGATGACTTCAGACCTCAGCGGCGACAGAGAATTGCTGCTACTTCGTGCCGTGGTTAACGTCACTTTCGGAAAAGCCGGGAAACTCGCATGGCAGGCCGAGCAGCATCCCAACCATTACCGTTACCATCAGAAGGAAACCAGAGAGAAGGGCGCCGAGCTCATCGCGCACTTTGAGAATTTGCTCAAAGCCCAGATGGGGTCCGGAAGCATTTCCGAACCGATCTTCGGAATGTGGCTGCACGGTGTGGATCCGAATACCCCGGAGGCGCAGGCTTTCATGCAGCAGCTTCTCAACTCGCCGGCTTACGCCAAGCTTCCTTTCGCCTATCGTCATTCGGCGGCGGACAGCAACCATTTCGGCTCTCTGGCCATGCCCCCGGAAATGGCAGCGACCAACCCGGGGAATGTCAGCCGCGAGTTGGTCGATCTCCCTGAGAACCCAACCCCCGCCGCAGTCGAAGCAGCATTCAATGCTGCGGTCGAACGCGCCACCAGAGCTCCCTCACCGGTGACAATCCTCGGCCTGAAACCCGTTGCCGCTCTTCCCGAGTGGTCCGACCAGATCCGCAATTCCGTCGTTTCGCTCTTCAACGAACTTTCACCGAACGGAGACTATCCTCCTAGCCAAGGCTATGAACAACTTATCCAACGGCTGACCAAAGAAGCCACTGAAAAGGAACAACCCGGAATACTCGAGCCATACTCCGCCGGCCTATGGCAAGCAGCCGCTTCTCCGGATGACAACCGCCAATACGGTGGAGCCGACGCCCTCGCCAGCTTCGCGGAACAAGCCCAGGAATCCGGAGCTTCATCGATTGCGATGATGATCGCACGCGGCGGAATCCGCAGCCAGGCGGGACGTGCCATGGCCGCCAGCGACCAAACGAAACCCACCGAAATCCTCGCTAGCCTAGGTAGAACCACGGGCAAAGCGGCCGCCGAGGTCGGAGCGGTTGAAATCCCGGTCGACCCAACAGACCCAGCTTTCCCGATCTACAAATCAAACTCGGAGTTCATCCTCGGTAACCTCGATTCCGCATGGAATCTCTACGCCGATAATGCCGAACAGCTCGCCCCTGTCCTTCGTAACCTCTCTGTCGAATACGGCTTCTGGCTGCTCCAACGAAACACCGAGACCGGCCGCACCGATGAAGCCGAAGACCTCGTCAAGGAACTCACCATCTGGTCCCGCCAAGCCGCAGGCACGTTCAGCCTCGAACAGGAAGCCCGCCTGAAAATCGCCTACGCGGATCTCGCTTTCCTCAAAGGTGCGCTTCCAACTTCCCGCGCATGGTATCGCAAAGTCGCCGAAGCTGCCGAATACGAGGGCACTGAAATGCAACTCATCTCCGCGCTCGGCTCGGTCAAGGTCGACCGGATTTCTAAAGATTTCGGCGCTGCGATGACCGAACTCGACAAGCTCATGCGCCTCAAGAATCCCGATTTCCGCAAGCGCGTCCGCTACGCTCGCGCGGAAGTTTTCATGGATCAGGAAAATTTTGCAGAAGCTCTTGCGGAAATCGAAGGGGTTCTACGCGAGGAGCCGAAACATCCCGACGCCTTGATCCTTCGCGGTAAGATTCATTACGAGATGCGCAAGCTGGTCGAGGCCAGTGAGATCGAACTCGGACCTTCCCAAGACGACACGGTACTCGTCCCCGGAGAGACCGTTAAAATCAACCTCCGCGACCCCACGCTCAGCGTCTCCGGCGTCGGTGCCGATATCGAAGTCGAGATCTGGGCGAAGTCTGGCGACAAGGAGCGCGTGCTCCTCTACCAACTCGGCGACAGTAAAGAAAAATTCCGCGCCGAGATTCCTACCGCGCTAGGCCCACCGACTCCTGGCGACAAGATCCTCCAAATTCTAGGTGAAGACGAAATCCGCTTCGGCTACTCGCAACGCTTCCGTGAGAAAATGGACGACCTTCCCGCCGATCCCGAAATTGCGATCAGCGTGGCCTCGGATGCGTATCTTTCGTTTTCCGCCGGAGCGTTTCCTCCACGTGAAGGTGAGCGCAAACTCGATATCGAAGAACTGGGTCTCTCCACCGCCCAAGCCGCACTCGGCACGCGCGCGGTTCGCCCAGGCAATCCTGTTTACATCCGCGTCAACGATCCCGATCGCAGCCTGACTCCTGAAATCGATGAAATCACCGTCAGTCTCCAAACTTCCAGCGGCGATGAAATCCGCCAACTGATTCTCAAGGAAACCAGTCCGTTCAGCGGCGAGTTCGAAGCAGTGGTTCCAACCACCGGCGCGCAAGCACTAGCCTTCGCATCAGAAAGCGCACCAGGCCGCGATCCAAACATGGCGATCAGCTCGAAAGACTATCCGGGCTGGCAGGGACCGGTCGGTGAAAAATCCGAAGCGCGAATCTTTGGAATCGACCTCAATGACAATGCAGCCATCGATAAGATGACCATAGACACCGGAGAATCCGGGCTCACCCATTTTGTCCTCCAGACATCGATGAACGCCAACAACTGGACCACCCGCTCACGCTATCCTGAGCACGTCGCTCCATGGGACGGCCGGCCACGGATCACTTCCTTCCCGACCTACACGACCAACAGTAGAGCCATCGCGATCTCAAATCCAGAAGGCCGCGAACTCCCCGAGGACTGGCTGGAGAAAATGGAACTCACCTCCTCCCGTCAATCCACGGATTTCCTCGCTGCCACCGTGAAAGGCCTCTCGGTCGAAGAGCTTCCAGTCGTGAGCACTGGCCACCCAGGCTACTCGGGACTGATCCGCTACCGCGCGCTTTTCTACCAGCCCGCCGCCGCTGTGCGGACTTTCAAACTCACCGGATATCCTACAGCCGATGGCGAAGGAAACATACCAACGATCTTCCTGCTCAATGGCCAGCCTGCTGACGAGGAATCTGATGACCCACTCACCATCACTCGCGAACTCGCTCCTGGGCTTCATGAAATCGAAATCTGGCGTAATGACGGCCGCGACAACCTACTGAAAAGTAAGCCAGTACTTCTCTGCGATGAAGTTGGTAAAGACGAACTCGTTCCCTGCCCGGATGAAATGTTCGACCCGACAACTTTCCCCGAGGGCATCCGCTCGCTGATCCCTCAACCCGCAGTCATCACCTCTGCTGCTAACGGCGGTCTTGAAGTTGCCTTCGGTGATAAAACCCAGGCTCGTCTCGTCCGCATAGTGATTCTCGGCTTCGAAGGCGTCGCGCCAACGGTGAAGAAAATCACCCTCAGCGACCGCGAGGGTACCGCACTGCTTCCCGTCGCCCAGGACTACAAGCAGCTCCGCGAAAACACCGAGCTCGAAGTCCTCCCCGGGGATGAGATCACCGCCCGCTACGAGGATCCGGTTTCCGCGACACCGAAACGAACCAAACACGAAAAGCGCCTCACCGTGGCCTTCAATGATGCGGTCATCACGGCCTCATTCCTCAACTACGAGGAAAACAAAGAAGGCGAACGCGTCCTTGTCGCCGAACCAATCCGCCGCTTCCGCCTCGACGACGCGGTGGGAATCATCATCGACGATGCCGACCTCGACAGCAGTCCCAAGCGCGACACGATCGAAATCAGCGTGACGTCCAGCAGCGGAGCGACAGCCACCCTGACCGCCGTCGAGACCGCCGAACACAGCGGTCGCTTTATGGGCCGTGTGTTCCCTGTCGAAGGCGAGCCTTCGCGCAGCTCCGAGATCAAGATCACTCCGGGCGGAACCCTCACCGCCATCTACCGCGATGTGGAAAATCTCGATCCGGGCATACCCACCAACCGCACCGTCACCATCGGCCATGCCGTTTACTCGACTCCTGCACTCGCAGCTTACGCGGTCGGCAGCGAAGAAAAAACCGCTCCTGTGGAAAAAGCGGATGACCAAAAACCAACCACCAAGACCCCCGGATCCAACCCGGAAATCGTCACGCCGCGCCGCAGCCTGAGCTACACTCACTTGGTCGAGGACATCTTTTCCGGTGAAATGATTGATGCCGTGATCGGCGCTCCACTCCGTTTCGATGTGGTCGCCCCTCACCTCGCATTGGCCAACAGCAGCGAGATCCGCGCATACGTCCAAACTGATGCCGCAAGAAAAGCAGCCAAGTTGGACGGCGATTCCACATTCGACGTCCGCGTCCCCGGCACCTTGAAACTCACCGGCATGCTGGGTGGTGCGGGAATCGAGCCGCCCGCAGGCTACACGCTCGAGCGTTCCGCAAACGCGCCAACCAACGAGCCGCCGCTCGAGGAAGGGCGCTTCTCCTTCGCTGTCCCACTCATTCTCGGCGATACCCCGGATCGCAGTTTCGCGACATCGGCCGCGGAGGAACTTCCCTCCTCCGCTCTTCCGGATGGCTTGGCTGTGAAAGCAGGCGACATCGTCCACATCGGTTTCCCATGGCAGGACGAGGAGGACAAGGTTCACTGGAAGACCGCCAGCTACACTGTCGGCAGCCACGCCTTCCTCGATGTGATGGAAAATGGCTACTCCGAGTCCCTCAATGCCGCCTTCGTCGGTGAGAAAGTTTATCTCAGACTGATAGCCCCAGGTCTCGACCAAAGCCCGGAACGCGACAATACGGAAGTCACTCTGAAAGGAACCAGCGGAGTCGAAACCAAATACCAAATTCGCGAAACCGAGTCGCACTCTGGCATCTTCAAGGGTGTGTTCACGATCGCTTACCAGGACGGCAACCCACCTGCGGAACTTCCCCCGGTCGAGCTCAACGGATTCCCAGTCCGCTACGGCGACGACATCACCGTGAGCTATGAAAAGCAGTCTTTCGAGGTTTCGGTAAACAAGGGTGCCGATGGGATCATCGAGCCTTTCACAAAACGCTACACCGGCGATGAAATGGCAGTCCGAACTGGTTTTACCCTCGCCGAGTGCTTCTTTGAACTAGCCAAGAAACATCGCGAGATGGACCAGGAAAGTCTGGCCCGCCGGGAAATCGGTCATGCCCGCAAACTCCTGGCCGAGGCTCTCGCCAACCACCAGGATCCCGAACTCAAGGCTCACGCAGAATACCTTCTCGGAAACCTCGCGCAGGAATACGCTGACCTCGCGAAAAACGAGGAAGCCAAGCTGCCGATGTATCAGGACGCACTGGCCCGGTTCTCTAAAATCCCCAGCGACTATCCGGATACCGAATTCGCTTCCAAGGCGCAGTTCAAGACAGCTCTCGTCTACGAGAAAATGGGCGAGACCGAGAACTCGGTCGAAGAGTATGTAAAACTCGCCTACAAATATCCGAACGATGAATTGATCCCGACCGTGATGGCACGCTTGGGAGGATATTTCCAAGCCAAGGGCATGGTTTTCAAAAAGCAGGCGGATCCGTTTCGCGAAAAAGAAAATCTGGAGTCAACCGCGGAGATGCTCAAGTTCGACGAGATGAGCTATCCGGAGTTCCTCAACGCGGCGATGGTCTTCTCGAAACTTCACGAGCGTTTCCCCGACGATCCGCTCGCCGGACTCGCTGGCCTGCGCGCCGCGCAAAACTACATGCGTGCGCATCAGTATGAGGAAGCTATCTCTCTCTTTGATGTGGTCGTCGCGAACGAGGAATACGACGACCGCGAGATCCGTTCGCAAGCTCTCTACTGGAGCGGAATGAGCAACGAACGTGTCGCTGGGATCGCATCCGAAGAGAACTACAAGCAACGTGGAAAGGGCATCAATAACGCCTATCAGATCTACCGCCGCGTCACCTTCGATTTCCCCGATAGCCAGTGGGCGAAATACGCTCGCGGACGCCTCGCTGATCCCGTTTTTGCGAGAATCGCCGAAATGGAAGCCCTGGACCGCGAGCGCATGATCGATGCCTTGAAAGAAAGCCGCAAATAACGTGAACCAACTAGAACAACAACTCCTCCGCGAGGAAGTCGGCGTGAATAAGCCGACTTTGGCTATCCGAAGCAGCGCAAAAATCGACGCAGGTCGCTGGTGGCGAAAGACACCGCTCTGGCTCTGCGTAGTCGGGGACGAACTCATCATGCTAGCCGTCGCCCGCCGTCGCCATTCCGAGAAAATCGCCATTGCCGAATGCCAGGGCAGCCATTACAGCCCTGCCACTGGCGAACTAATCATCGAACCCGGTGGAAACCTCCGCTTCAACCGTTTCAAAATAACTCCCCGCGAAGCGATACAACTTTTGAAAATCCTCAACCCACAATCCGTTCTCCAAAACTAATACCGCAACCTACCCATGTTAGAATATATACTAAAAGGCGGACCGCTAATGGTCGCCCTGATCGTCTGCAGCATGATCAGCCTCGCCGTCGTCTTTGACCGTTGGC